>Ga0310690_10001691_pt1 | contig 38400 bp, 30 predicted proteins | sample AusTroGonzalo_MG_2_FD_207661 | JGI IMG/M metagenome (GOLD analysis project Ga0310690, IMG submission 207661) | Bovine rumen microbial communities from tropical cattle in Woodstock, Queensland, Australia - Gonzalo_04 (v2) (version 2) | ecosystem: Host-associated > Mammals > Digestive system >...
TCCGCCGTTGAAGACCGCCGAGTCGATAAGAGTCACGCCCGCCGTCTTCAATTCATTTACAAACGATATAAGCTCCGGCGGATGAACGAGAAGCGTCGGTTGGCAGGCGAACATCACCCAATCAAACCGGACGCCGTCTCGCCACAGCATCTCGATGACACGCCAATCCTTTGAGCCGATTCCGACGGACTCGGCCTCGCCACGTGCCTTGAGCTCGAACAAAGCCTTGTAGGCAGCTTTTATCTCACGCAGAGCCGCGGAGAACGCAGAGTTTTGCCCATCTCCGCCTCTCTGCGACTCCGCGTGAGCCAAGTATTCGTCAGGATCGTGGACGCTCACCAAGTCAATCGGGAAGCCGCCCAGCAGCTCTTTCGCCTCCGCGTGGCAGCGCAGTATTCCGTCATACGAGATGTCCTGCATGGCGTCATACTCCAGCCCCTTCCACGCGCCCGGCTCGAATGTCGGCTCTTCGCCAGGATTGAGCCGCCTCGACCTGCGCCAGCCGAGTTTGACGGAAATCGTCAGGTCGCCGTTCTTCTTCCCGAGCGTCTTGAGCGCCTTGCCGATGCACTCCAGCGAAAGCCCCGCGCCGTACTTTCCCGCCGAGTCGATTACGGGATGCTCAAACGCCTTGAACCATTCCGCGGCAATGGCGACTTTCGTCTCCATCGGTATGGACTTGTATAGATTGCCGAGACACGACGTGCCGAAAATGATAGGTGACAACTTCTTCACTGGCGCACCTCCTCAAAAACCGTAGTGGTGAGTGTAGATGAGGTCGGGAACGACATCGGGACGATCCCCTTCAATCTCCGCCGCGAAGATTCGGAATGAACCCTTCATGTCGATATCTGCCGGGGACTTGAGACCCGACGGCCCGGAAGCCTTGCCGCCATATCCGGCGACAGCCATGTTTTCGGTCAAGTAGATCTTCCCGTCGATGTTCTCGAAGCTCACATTGCTCGTTCCAGACTCAAGGACAAGGCCAGACACCAGCTCCTTGTTGATAGGCGGTCGCCTCGGAGAGGCGCCCCTACCAGATTCTTGGTGCTCGGCATTCCTCGTCGCCATCGCCCATTTGACATTCGTGCGGTTGCCGGTGAAGCGGTAGTCGTCCTTGTGCATCGCCCAATTGCCAAAGGTGTTCATCTTCGACTTGCCGGGGACGCTCGTAAGCGGGCCAAGCCCTTCCCAATCCACGCGGTCGAACATCTCCGGCATTTCAAACGTGAGACCGAGCTCCACGAACTGCGTCTCGGAGACAAGTCTTGCGCTCGGCGCGAAATCGTAGGAGACCGACGCCTTGGCTCCGTCGTTTGAAATCACGACAACGCCTTCGATGTAGCGCGACTCGGCCTCCGGCATCGTGTAGCGCAGAACATACTTGAAAGAGCCGTCCTTCTGAACCTTGCTTCCCTTGACTTCGGGCTTCAAGAGGTAGGGGCTGTGCGAATAGGGCTTGCGCTTTGAAAGCGTTTGTATCTTCTGGTCCATGCCCATCTTCCGGCCAATGCGCAGAAGCGGAGGCGATTCCGTCAGTCTGGAGTTGAGGACAGCAAGTTGGGCGCTTTGGGGAGACGGACAACTTTCAACTTTAAACTTTGAACTTTCAACATCGTTCGTGCCCCCATACAGGGCACGAACGAGCCAATAGCCATCCTTCGGTGTCCCGTCGCCATAGACGATACCGTCCGTCGCCCTGTCGCCCCACGAGTCTATGAAGTGACGCTCGTCAATGTAGTTACCCTGGAACTCGCGCGGCAAGTCGCGGCGAAGATCTTTCGGAAGCTTGTGGTTTGGCGAAACTGTGCGCGTGAGCGAAAGCTCCTTCTCGAACGCCTCGCCGCTGTCGGGATGCATTATAGACTGGTCGATCCACGCCCAGACGCATCCGCCCATCCACACATCAGGGCGTTCCCTCATGCGGCGATAGCGATCCTCAAAGTCGTTGAATCCGTTTCCACAGGCGTGCGCAAACTCCGTCTGGATGAGCGGCTTCGTCGCGTTCTTCTCGTACTCGCGCATGTTCTCGGGGCTCAGGTAGTGAGGCGCAATGAAATCGACGTCGCGCTCAGGATGATATAGCGTCTCCTTTCCCTGACTGGACCCAATCTGCGGAAGCCCTCTCGGACGCGTTGGGTCTTTCTTCTTCGCGTATGCGAGGACAGCCATGGTGTTGGAGGTGAAGCTGTTTTCGTTGCCGAAAGTCCAGAAAATGACGCTCGCGTGGTTCTTGTCGCGACGCATTGTCGCCTCTGTGCGCGTCAGCAACTCGCCACAGTATGCCTTGTTCCTCAAATACTCCGCACCGCGCGAGCCAAACGGCACTTCGTCGATGACGTAAAAGCCCATTTCATCGGCGAGCCGCAGAAAATCTGGCCCGAACGGATAGTGCGCCGTCCTGATGCAGTTCACGCCCGCTTTCTTCATAAGTGTCATCTGCTTGCGGCGCTCACTCTCCGTTATGGCGCGTCCGAGAACGGGGTCAATCTCGTTCCATGCGACGCCATTTAGGAATGTCTGCTTGCCATTTATCTCAAGGTGCCTGTCAACGAGCTTGACGACGCGCAGTCCCTGCTTCTCGGCTATGCGTTCGATCTTTTTGCCTTGGGCATCGACGAGCGTCACGACAAGCGTGTAGAGATACGGGTCATCAGCCGACCAAAGATGGGCGTTGGGAACGGCGCCAGTGACCGACATTGAATGGGACATCTGCGACAACCGGGACGTACAGGACAGCTCACGCTCAAAGTCGAGAACGTGAACACCGTTGTCGTCGACAAGCGAAACATAAACCTTCTTCGCCTTGCTCATCTTCTCGTCAAACGCACCGACATCGACCTTAACTGCAATCGTCACGTTCGTCCCGTCTGTCCCGGCTGTCCCGCCCGTCTCGACTGTCTCAAAAACAATATCCTCGAAATAGTCATTTGGCACCGTGAAAAGTTCGACGCTCCTGAAGATGCCCGCGAGCGCCCAGCAGTCGTTCGTGTCGAACAGCCAGCCGTGCGAGCGCGTAACGACCTTCACGGCGATCGTGTTGCGCCCCTTCGCAAGCTTGTCCGTGACATCCCACTGCGCGAGGTTGTAGGCGCTGCCCCAGCGTCCGACGTATTTGCCGTTGAGCCACACCTCGTAGCCGAAAAGAACGCCGTCGAAGCGCAGGATTACGCGCTGACCCTCCCACGACGGATTCCACCGGAAGCGCCGCACGTAGAATCCGCTCATCTCGTCGATCTGGTTTCCGTACTGCGGGTCTTTGAGCCCCTGCGTCTCCCAGTTGCCGGGAACGGCGATATCGTCCCATGCGCGTGTATCGTATCCGGGCTCGTTCCAGCCCTTCATTTCGTCGGGCGTGTCGAGTCCCTTGACGAGCTTGAACGCCCAGGTTCCGTCGAGCGAGGTCGTAAAAAGCCGGTCGCGCTTCGGATATATCTTCCGCGCACCTTCGTAGTCCGCCGCGGGCAGATTGGTGACGCTCGTCACCGCCGCCTTTCCAGCATCGTCGTCCATCCCCTGCGTCCACTGCCCGCCAACGGCGGCCACCGCGTTAAGCACAACGCAAAAGACTGCGGCAAAACAAATAATGTGCCTAAAGTTCATGTTCACCTCGGCAAATATTGTAACACTTCCCAAGGCGCGACACTCTACCCCATGGGGTAATGTCGGTGAATCGTAGGCTATGCAACAGCGTTACTTGAACGGGTTGACGACGGCCATGCCTCGATAGGTCTGATTAGGATTGAGGTCTTCGGTGACGATTTCGTGGCAGCCAAGCTTCTCCGCCGTTGCAACGATCAGCGCGTCGTAGAACTGGATGCCATATTCCTCCTTGACTGCAAGCGCATGGCGAACAAGGTCGATGGTTACGTCAATCTCAAGAAGCTCTCGGAAGTAGTCAAGCATTCCATCAATCTCTTCTTTAGTCCTCAACGATTTCCGCAACATCGCATTGCAGAACTCCTCAAGAACCTGCGTCGAGATGCAACCGTCGTGATTCACCGCTATTGCATGGCCGATGAGCTCGCGGGCGATGTCGCGTTTGCGTGGATCTTGGTCCGTCGCCGCATACACTAGAATATTTGTATCGAAGAATCTCATGATCCCGCCCTTATCTTTATCTCACGATGACCGTCGCGTTCACGATCGAACTTCCAGCCCTTGGGAGCACGGACTACAGGCAAGGACTCCATGAATGACTTGAATTCCAGTGCCCTACGCTTCTGCGCGTCATGAATTTCCGCGCACTTCGCCTCAAGGCAGTCGCGCACGTACTGATTAAGGCTAGTGCCGTTTGCCTCGGCCCACTCGCGCACTTCTTTCACGATTGCGGGCGGTATAGACAATGTAATGCTCATTTTCGCCTCCTGACGGAATATCCGTCCTACGTTCGCACGTATTATACAAAACCCGTGTGCCGTGCGTCAATGGCGGTGTATCCCACGTCGGTTTCACAGCGCCAGCATGAACGGCTCGACCTTTTCAAGCATAAGCCCGTGCCGCTCGTAGTTGAGGTAGTGCATGCCGTGCTTCTCGGCGAAGCGGCAGTGCCAGGACTCGCGCGCCGGCCGGCGGTGATTCTGCACGTAGCTGTCGCCGAGGAGGCGATCGTCTTGCCCGAGAGCGGCGAATCCGCCGGCGCGAACGCTTCGTCCATCCGCAAATGGCCCTTGCCCTTTGCCTCGGCCGTCCGGGGCGCAAGCATCGCCGCGAGACACGCCGCGCCGAGAATGCAAACCGCAATCGATTTCAAGAACGCGTTCTTAGCTATGATATCTTATTAGCTTAGCGCGCAATTATGCCGAACGGATGGATGCTTTACCTAAGGACAACAACAGTCCCTTGCCTGACAAACTGCGCCGTGAGGATGTCGTACCCTTCTTCGCTTGTGCGATCCACCTCAAGTTTCCAGCGCCCCCTCGCCGTCGTGGAAGATTTCACCGTCTGCCTGCCCTTGAGCGTAATCGTTCCGCTCGTCTTGAAGATCGTGTAGATGGCACTGACATCAAGATCGTCGCCCAGAAGCGCTGCTGCCGTCCCGTTCTCAAATGTAACATCCACACCTTCCAGCGTTTCGGCGTTGCACACAAGCGTGCCCTCTTTGACGACGATGCTGGAGCCCGTCACCATCGAGAACGCCGGTCCAAGCGTGAGCGAGGTATTGGCGCCAACCTTGTTTATCGTGGCGACGTTGTTGTAAAATGCAGAACGAAGCGCCGAGTCCGCCTTGTTGCCGATATTGACGACGGTGTTTGCCGTTCCGATTGAAACGCCATAGGCCATGTCCGCCGGTATGTTGAGGGCGCCAAGGTTATGCGTGCCGCCCCCGTATATGCCGAGGTACTTGGAGCCCTCCGTTACATTCCATACGGCATTGGAACTCCCCGCCGACGCGTTCTTGAAACCCGAATAGTTCCTGTTGCCAGTAGTCGATGTCGTGTACGATCCGCTGCTCGTGGTCGTGAAATTGAATACGCCCTCGAATTCGCCGTTGTCGCCGCTCAGATAAATGCCCTTCGTGCCATTTGAAGAAGAGCTATCCGTCATCGTAACGGTTCCGCTTCCGAAAAGCGAACCGGCGAGTTCGACATAGGAGTTGTTGTTGCGCGTCATGTTGTTCTTTATTTCGTTGCCCGTGCCAACGACATAGATCGCGTTCTCCAGAAAGCGGCCGTACCCCGGGCCAGAAGAAGCGTTGCTACCGGTGGTAATCTTGCCGTTGTCAAGGTAGATGGCCCCCGTGCCGAATGGGTTTGAAGCCACAGCGCCATTTTCGTTCATGCAGAGCGTTCCGCCGTTCTTGACATAAAAGCCACCGGTATAAGTCGACAGGACCGCCGAAGCCGTGGTGAAGAACTGTATGCCGTCAAGGACGAATTGCCCTGTTCCGGAAATGACATTTGCGCTTGAAACGGTCGTGCTCGTGTTCTGCAGTCTGACAGTGGCATTGTTTTCGATCTTTATTCCGCTCATCGAAGCCGTGCAGACCGCGGTGCCCGAAGTCGCCTTGACCGTTCCTGCTCCCGTCACGGCTCCAAGCACGACCTCGCCTGCGCCCGCGTCGACCTCAAGCGTTCCGGAATTGTCAAGGGCAATTCCCGGCAAGGCGTTCGCCGTCAGCTTCAACGTTCCTGCGCCGATTGCCACGTTTGCAAGTTCATTTCCCTCGTTGGCGAGCGACAATGTGCCGTCACCGCTCTTGGCGAGTGTCGCCTCGCTATTTTTTACGGCATAATCGCCGCTGAAAGTGTAGGTCTTGCCCTCGCCAATGTCAACTGACACCGCACTTGGCGCCACATCGCCGCCGATGACAACAGCCATGGACGCCTCGTTTGCGCCAAATGCGGCATCGGTAAACTCCACATGGTCGTTGGCGCGAAAATCCGTTGCAACGTCATTCAGCAACCAGTGCGTGTCGCCATTCTGCCAAGCGTCGCCGTCCGAGCCGTTCCACGTCAGAGAGGCAACGGCGGCGACGGTCGCGGTATAGACGGCGGCTCCCGAGCCATCCAATCCCTTTGACACCGTGACGCGCCTGGAATCGACGGCGACGGCACTCGCATCGGGCGCGTTCGCACCGTCCGCGACGGTCAGGAGCGTCACTTCTCCAACTCCCCACGAATCGTCGTAGGCGATCTTGAACGAACCGTTCGCGCCGATCGAAAGCGCGTCTATCGTCTGCCCGGCAGTCATCGTCAACATTCCGTTCTCGACCGTCACCGCCCCGGCGTTCGACCCCGTGAACGTCATTGCGCCGGCACCGACCTTTTTCAGCCCCGTTCCGCAAAAGTCCACTCCACACCTAAATGACGTTCCCTTGCCGCCCACTTGGAGAACAATCTGCACCTCGCCGTTGACGTTTGAAATTGCTCCGTTTCCCGTTAATTCGCCGAACTCAAGGGTCCCGCCCGCCGGAATGTCGACAAGAACGGCGCCATCTACCGCAGATTCGAAATTCCACGATGCGCTGCCACTGCCGCTTGAGGCGTTCTTGAACGTGACATTGGCCTTGTTTCCCGAGCCAAGCATCGAAAAGGAACCTTCAAATCCCGAATTGTCCCCGCTCAACAGCCATTTAGCCCCCGAATTGCCGGTTGCGGGCAGCTCTATTGCGCCCCCTCCCGTTATCGCCGAAGACATGGTCGTCGTCTTTTGCGCATAACTGGAATTACCATGTGTCTCAAGTGACAGTTTGCCACCGCTAAGCACCTGAAGCTCAGGAATGTTGATGGTAAATGTTGGATAGCTTGAACCACCGCGCGCGCGAAAAACGACGTTGCTCGCGCACAACCTGGAGCCGCCAGTGAAACTGCCTTTAAAGAAGTTGATGGCATGGGAGGAACCTGACATTCCAAGAATCGTGAGCTCCACGCCGGAAGCAAGGCCGAACCCATTTAGATCGCGCGTCTCGTCCAGGTCTACGATTGTCGAGTACCCAAAGTAGCAGGACGAGTTCCACGAGCCAGGAACGCCGTCCTTCCAGTTCGCGGTGTCCGACCAAAGGCCGTAGTCCTCTCCCAGCCAGTTATAGTAGGTCTCCGCCGCCGTAGACGGCGACGCGGCGAGGGCGGTCAAAACGGCCGCTGCAAGGGACATCCAAAGACTTCTGCGTATCATCATAACGGCCTCCTTGTTCTTGCGGGCGACAGGGACGGTTCCCTGACTCCGCCGCAATTCTACCAAATCCGGAGAAGCCGCGTTATACCCTATGGGGTAGTGGCGGAAACATTGTTCCGAAGGGTCCGCGCAAGCCGCGCGGCGGTCACTCGGGGACCACTTTTACGTTGGTCGCGTTTTCGACCCTGTCGCCCTTGAGCGCCTTGCCGAGGCGGACGTTCTCGAGCGTCACCCCGTCGACCGGGCAACGCGCGTCGCCGCGAATGTGAACAAGCCGCTCGGCTTCCTCGACCTCGACATTTTTCATCGAGAGGTTTTTTATCGGGGTCACGCGAACCTCGTGCGTCGGGAAGTCGCGCCACTGGTACAGGACGTCCGTCTCGACGGACATTACGCCGTATCGCACCTTCTTCGCCCTGACGTTCTCCATGCGGATGTCCTCGACGAATCCGCCGCGCCGCTCGTTCGTCTTCACGTAGAAGAGCCGCAGCGCCTCGCTCTCCAGGACGCAGTCGTGCATGTAGACGTTGCGGACGCCGCCGGACATCTCGCTTCCGACGCCGAGGAGGACATGCCCGTTCACGACGGTGCAGTTCCTCACCTCGATGTTCTCGCTTGGGCAGGCGAGCCGCCAGGCGTCCTGGTTGCGGCCCGCCTTGACCACGATCGCGTCGTCGCCCTGGTCGAAGCGGCAGTTCTCGACGAGGACGTTCCTCGTCATCTCGATGTCGATGCCGTCGTTGTTGTGCCCGTGCGCATAGACGTCAAGCCCCCGCGCCACGACTCCGTCGCAGAGATAGAGGTGGATCGTCCAGAACGGCGATTCCCGGATCCTGAAGCCCTCGAGCCGCACGCCCTTGCAGCGGTTGAACTGGAGGAGGTGCGGACGCACGTTGGAGCCGGGCAGCTTCGTCAAGTCGCGCTCCGCGACCGGCGTCAGGAAGCTGCACCAGTCGTAGAGCTTGCGCGTCGCCGCCTTGTGCCCTTCGCCGCGCGCAAACCACTTGCGCCAGAACCCCATCCTGGGCGCAAGGGTTCCCCTGCCGGTGATCGCGACGTTCGTGCAACCGTAGGCGTAGACGAGAGGCGAGTAGTTCAGGCACTCGACGCCCTCCCAGCTCGTCGGGACGGCGGGCAGGTATTTCGCGGGGTCGTCGGAAAAGACGAGCGTCGCGCCCTCGTCAAGATGCAGCTCGACATTGCTCCCCAGGCGGATCGGCCCGTCGCTGAAATGCTCGCCCGCCGGCACGACGACGCACCCGCCGCCCTTCGCCGCGGCGGCGTCGATCTCGTCCTGAAGCGAAAGCGCGCCGACTCCCGCAAACGGGAGCGCCGCGGCCAAGGCAGCCGCCGGCAGTCTCTTCACAAGGATTGTAGTCGCGGTCGATTTCATTGCTGTCCGTCCCTTGCGGCTGCAATTATAGCATCATTCCGGCCGCTCCCGCACTACCCGACAGGGTAGACGGCGGACGCGACCGGAGACCCCGCGAAGCCCAGCGCCTCCCATGGCCTTCTGCCCCGCCCGGTTCCCCTTGGGCCACGGTCCTGACGCCGCCTACGATCGAAACCGGGCCGAACGCCGTCGCGAAGAAGGCGCCCGCGATCGCGCTCCGGCCGCCGCCCGTCTTGACGCCCCCTTCGTACGGAAGGTCCAATGCGTCCAATCCGGACTCTTCCACAGGCCTGGGGGATTCAAAGCGGATTACAGCGCCCGCACGGCCTCGGACGGAGGGCGGCGAGCCGAGTGCTGGGCCGAGGGAGACGCCGACGGGTCGGCGTATCCGACGGGGAAGATCGCGACGAGGTCGTGGCCCTTCATCTCGGGAACCAGCTCCTGCAGCTTCGGCGCGTCGAAGCACGCGACCCAGGTCGTGGCGAGCCCCTGGTCCGCGATCGCCAGCATCATGTGCGTCGCGACGATCGCTGCGTCGACGTCCGCGAAGTTCGCGTCGTCGAACGGACGCACCCACGCCTCGTCCCGCTTCGCCCCGACCACGAAGAACACCTCCGCGCCGAACGTGAAGCCCGTCACCTCGCGGATCGCCTTCACGGCCTCCGGCGACTTGACGGCCCAGATCGTGTACGGCTGCTTGTTGCATGCCGTGGGCGCGAGGATGCCGGCCTCCGCTATCGCGTCGAGCTTCTCCTGCTCCACGGGCCTCGCCGCGAGCTTGCGGCACGAATAGCGCCTTCTCGCCAGTTCGTTAAACGACATATAGCCCCCTTTCACCTTTCGCCTTCACGGCGACATTATATCAAATCAACGGCTTCCTGTCCGGGCGCCCCAAGACGACGGCCGGTGCCGCGCGGCCGTGGGCGACAGCGTCCGCGCAGTCGTGGAAGTCCGTCGCGTAGATCCGCTTTGCCCGGACCCGCCGGTCAGCCGGCGTACGGTTCGATGTCCTTCAGGAGCGGATGGCGGCGGTCCTTCTCGGACAGCACGACCGGCGCGCCGACGTCCGGCCACTCGATGCCGAGCGCCGGATCGCTGAACAGGAGCCCCCTGTCGGCTTCCGCACAGTACAGGTTGTCGCACTTGTAGCTGAAGAGCGTGCCCTCCTCGAGGACGATGAAGCCGTGCGCGAAGCCGCGCGGGATGTAGAACTGCCGCCGGTTCTCGGCGGAGAGCGTGACGGCGACGTGCCGCCCGAAGGTCGGCGAGCCCCTCCGGATGTCGACCGCGACGTCCCAGACCGCGCCGCGGACGACGCGCACGAGCTTCGCCTGCGCATGCGGCGCGGCCTGCCAGTGGAGTCCGCGCACGACGCCCTTCGCCGAAAAGGACTCGTTGTCCTGAACGAAGTCGGCGTCGATCCCCGCCGCCTTGTAGCGCTCGGCGCTGTACTGCTCGACGAACCAGCCGCGCGCGTCGCCGAACACCTTCGGCTCGACGATCTTGACTCCGGCGATCTCCGTTTCGATGACGTTCATCCTTCCGCTCCTTCCGCGACCTCCCGGAGAAGCTTCTCCCACTTCCCGAGGACGGCTTCCTTCGAATACTCCCCCTCGCACCGGCGGCGCGCGCCCTCGCCGAGCCGCGCGCGCAGCGCGCCGTCGGACATGAGCCGCGCGAGGGCCGCGGCGTAGGCCGCGGGCGTCGGATCCGCGACAAAGCCCGTCTCGCCGTCCCGCACGATGTCGCCGACGCCGGGGAGCGAGCGCTGCGCGACGACCGGCAGGGCGAACGCCGCCGCCTCGAGGACGGCGAGGGGAAAGCCCTCGAGCCGCGACGGAAACGCGACGAACGCGGCCCTCGCGTACTCCTCCGGCATGTCCGCCGCCAGCCCCGCGAACTCGACACGCCCTTCGACGCCGAGCCGGCGCGCAAGGCGGCGGCATCTCTCCGCCGCGGGATTGTCGGCGCGGCCGAGCAGGCGCACGCGCCACGCGGGGAAGTCCGCCGACACGCGCGCGAAGGCGCGGACCAGGAGCTCCTGGTTCTTGACGCCGTTGACGACCGCGGCGGGGCACAGCACAAGCTTCTCCCCGCGGCGCGGACGGACCGCTATCTCGGTGTAGTTGCCGATCGTCGCGACGGCGGGATGCGGCGCGAGGCCCCTGAACTCGCGCTCGTAGTCGCGGCAGAGGACCTGCACCGCGTCGAACCTGTCGAACGCCTTCCGTATCGCCCTGTTGCGGAAAGGATGCCGCCACTTGAAGAATCCGCGCGGCGCGAGATGCAGCTGGAGGACGGCGGGCGAGCGGCCCGGACGGCCGAAGTAGCCGGCGCGGTCGAGGTCGACGGCCTCGTTCGACCCGGTGGCGACGAAGGCGTCCCACTTCTCCTCGAGCGCCGCGGCAAAACCGCCGCGCTCGACGAGCCGCACGTCGTGCCCGCGCCCCGCGAGCGCCGCGGCGAAGGCCTTCACCGCGCGGTCCGCGCCTCTCCCGACGGAGAGGGAGTCCTTGTAGACGCAGAGCTTCACGTCGTCTTCTGCATGTCGCAGAGCTTGCGGTAGACCCCGTCCTTCGCGTAGAGCTCGTCGTGCGTGCCGCGCTCGACGATCCTTCCGCGGTCCATGACGAGGATGAGGTCGGCGTTCCGTATCGTCGAGAGCCGGTGGGCGATCGCGAACGTCGTGCGGTTCGCCATGAGCTTGTCGAGCGCCTCCTGCACGAGCTTCTCCGTCACCGTGTCGAGCGCGCTCGTCGCCTCGTCGAGGACGAGGATCGGCGGGTTCTTGAGGATCGCGCGCGCGATCGCGATGCGCTGGCGCTCGCCGCCCGAGAGCGCGAAGCCCTTTTCGCCGACGACGCGCGAATAGCCCTCGGGCTGCGACATGATGAAGCCGTGCGCGTTCGCCAGCTTCGCCGCGGCGACGACCTCGTCGTGCGTGGCGCCGAAGGAGCCGTAGCGGATGTTGTTCTCGATCGTGTCGTTGAAGAGAATCGTCTCCTGCATGACCGCGCCGACGAGCCGGCGGAGGTCGCCGACGTCGACGTCGCGGAGGTCGACGCCGTCGATCGCGACGCGGCCGCCCCGCGGATCGTAGAAGCGCGCGAGAAGCCCCGACAGGGTCGACTTGCCCGAACCCGTCCCGCCGACGACCGCGACGACCTTGCCGCGCGGGACGTCGAACGTCGCGTGCGAGACGGCGTCGGACTCGGCCGTCTGGTAGCGGAACGAGACGTCCTCGAAGGAGATGCGGTCGTCGAACGTCGACTTGCGCACGGGGTTCGCGGCCAGCGGCAGCTCCATGCGGTAGTCGAGAAGCGAGTAGATTCGGTTCAGCGAGGCCATCGAGACCTCCACCTGGACCTGGAGCTTCGACAGCTGCTTGACCGGCTTGTAGATGATGAGCAGCGGCGCGAGCATCGGCGCGACGTCCGACACGCGCACGTTCATCAGGAAGCACCAGACGAGAAAGCCGCACAGCAGCAGCACGCCCACCGTCTCGACCGTCGGCGGCACCAGGAGGCCGACGCGCAGCCCCCGCATCGTCGACTTCAGGAGGTACCTGTTCGTCTCGGCGTACTGGCGGCTCTCGTGCGCCTCGGCGTGGCAGCTCTTGACGACGCGGATGCACGTGAGGATCTCGTGGATCTTCGCGCCGATCATCGAGCCGCGCTCCATCGAGCGACGCGACCACTTCTTGATGACCCGCCCGAGCATCTGGATCGGCAGCACGAAGAGCGGGAACCCGACGACGATGAGGACGAGCGTCGGCAGCATGTGGTGCGTGACCGCGAACCAGACGATGAAGCCGATGGAGACGACGATCTCGAACGGGGCGAGCGCGACCTCCGAGAGGATCGTCGAGAGGATCGTCTGGATCTGCGTCGGGTCGGCCACGACGCGCATCATGATCTGCCCGACGTCGACGCGCCCGAAGAACTCGAGCGACTGGCGCTGGACGTGCTCCAGGAGCTCCTGCCGGATGTCCGCGACGGCATGCGCCCCCGACCAGCTCAGGCAGTAGTGGTTCAGGTACATGAGCAGAAGCCGCACGAACGCGAGCGCCGGCACGACGACGCAGACGATCAGGAGAAGCGCGCCCCCCATCCCGCCGTCGTCGTTCTGCAGGCGGATGCCGAGCTTCGCCGCCCACTTCTCGACCGTCGGATACCAGCTCGGAAGCTTCGAGTTGCGCTCGATCTGCCGCTCAAGGGCGCTCTTTGCCGGCGGCTTCGCCGCGCGAACGGGCGTCTCCCCTGCGGCAGGCGCGGAGACGGCGGGGACGGCGGCACCCGCTTGGCTGTTGTCGAGCGTCTCGGCATGGCGAAGGGCCGGCTGGACGAGCTGGAAAAGCGGGACGAGCGTGCCGGCCGTGACCATGCCGCAGAGAACGCCGACCGCCAGCCGCAGACGGTACTTTCGCGCATACTTCCACACGCGCGCATACGCCGCGCGGACGGTGTAGTCCCTGTCGAAAAACTCCCTTTTATACTCAATCTTGTCCATCGCCCCCAATTATACCATATTTTGTAACAGAAATGGTATAATACGCCCATGCCACAGACTTATGATCTCGTCGTTCCGCTCGGCTACGCCTGCAGCAGCTCCCAGGCGCTGCGGAGGGCCGGGCTCCAGCTCGCGTCTTTCCCGTGGGACTGGGTCGGCGTACCACCCCCGTCCGAGCGGTGCCGGCTCATTTGCGAGGGGTTCAAGGACTGGATGAACCTCGAGGACCTCAAGTGGATCGGGAAGAACGACACCTACGGCCACGAAGAGGTCCACAACACCAGGACGGGGCTCATCATCCTGCACGACTTCAGGCCCGGCATTCCGATCGAGGAGCAGTACCCGGCCATCGCCGCCAAGTACGAGCGCCGCATCGCCCGCCTCGACAAGCTCCTCAGGTCGTCGAAGCGCGTTCTCCTCGTCAGCATCGACGCCCCGGTGACGCCGGCGCCAATTCCGCCCGAGGACTGCCGCAAGGCAGTCGAGACCATGTCCGCCGCCTATCCGGGCGCCGATTTCGACTTCCTCCTCGTCAACCTCGAGCCAGGCCGCGCCGAGCGCGAGCGCGTCGACGAGACGCCCCTTCCGCACGTGCGCCGCATCGCCTTCGACTACGCGATACACAAGCCTGGCGCGCCGGCCTACGCGGTCGACGTCGACGGGCTCGCCGCGCTCCTCTCGCGCGAATACCGCGTGCGGGACTACCGCACGAAGGAGGAGCTCGCCGCGTACAGGGAGAAGAAAAGGGAACGGCGGAAGAAGCGGGCCGCGGCGAAATGGGACAGGCTCGGCGCCACCAACGCCTTCGAGTACGCGCTCTTCCGCGTCCGCTGCGAACTGCGCAAGGCGCTGTCCGCCGTCGGCCCGCGCCAGCTCGTCGCCCGCCTGCGCCAGAAGCGCTTCGAGCAGATCGTCTCGATGGGCGTCAACTGCGAGGTCGGGTTCCGCTTCTACAGGAAATGGGGCTTCGTCGACTCCTCCCCGTTCGTCTGGGCCCAGTCGATCGACATCGGCAACCTGACGGCCGCGCTGCGCAACCTCGACGCCTACTGCTCCGGCGAGGTCGTCTTCGACGAGAAGAACATGTGGCAGTGCAGGAACACCGGCATCTGGATGCACGGGCAGCTCAAGCACCGGATCGGCGACCCGCGCCCCTCGGACGACCTCCTCGCCAAGGACCTCGAGAACCTGCGGGGGCGCATGGCCCACCTGAAGGAGAAGCTGCGCCGGTACGTCTCCAACGACACGCCGACCCTCCTCGTCCACCGCCTTCTCGCGGCCGACCAGGCGGCGGAAGACCTTCCCGAGCGCGTCGCGGCGTTCGAAAAGGCCGTCGCCGACCTCGGCGCGCGGAACTGCACGTTCCTCTTCATCTACGAAAGGCGCCGCCCCTGCAACCTTGCGGAGACCGAGAACCGCTACGTGCGCTCGGTCCGGGCGTTCAACCGCGGCGACCGCATCACCTGGGAGGACCTCGGCGACCCCGTCGGATGGAACGCGATCTTCACGGAGTTCGCGCCCGCGACGATCCTGCCGAAGGCCCACTCGTTCAAGTTCGAGTAGGCGCTCAGAACAGCCGGTACTTCGGCTCGGCGCAGTCCCTCGCCCCCGGCGGGAGGAGCGAGAACACCTCGTCCCACATCGCCTGGGTGCGCCGGCGGACGGACTCGACGCAGCCCGGCGCCGAGGCGTAGTCCGCCGGACGCCCCAGCGCGTCGACGACCGTCCTTACGGACCTCTCCGCGTCGCGCACGTCGAGCGCGTTGCCGGGGCGGCCGTGCTCCTTCAAAAGCTCGCCGTACTTGTGGCTCCAGCTCGTGCAGAGCGTCGGAACGCCCTCGACAAGTCCGCTCACCACCCCGTGGAACCGCGACGAGACGACGAGCTTCGCGCGCGCGAGCACCGCCTTGCAGTCGATGCCCGAAAGTCCCGAGAGAACCGTCAGCGAATTCCCGAAATGCGCGTTGATCTCGTGGCAGAGCGTCTCGTCGTCGCGCCCTTCGTGGTTCACGAGGACGACCGTCTCGCCACGCTCGGCAAGCGCGCGGACAAGCCGGACGCAGAACGGCACGTACGCGCGCGACACGTCCTCCGGCGTGCGGTCGACCATCCGCATGTTCGGCACAAGCGCGACGTACGACTTCGCCGCAAGGCGCACCGGCGCGTCCATCGGCTCGCACAGGCACGTGAAGTCGGGCGACTCGCGGATATTCGGCGCGTCCGGCAGTATCTCGCGGATATGGGCGAACGAGACCGGTTCGCGGGCGAAGACGAGGTCGACGTGCGGGAAGAGGCGAAGCACCTTCTCCTTCGCCTGAGGCGTCCGGAACGGACCAAGCGCCTGCGGCATCAGCACGAACCTGCGGCCCTTCTTCGAGAACGAGGCGTAGTACGCGACCTCGTCCGCGATGTTGCGCTCCGTGTACATCTCCGCGAACGGATCGCCGTAGTTGAACCCCGCCGCGAAGAGCACGAGGTCGATCTCGTCCGGAAGGAGAAAGGGAATGCGGTCGAGCAGGAGGCGCGAGACGAACCGGCGGAACTTCTGCCGCAGCCGCTTGGACGCCTTGCCCTCGAAGCGGAGCATCGGACGTATCCGCCGCGCCATGCACCACGAGGGGTCCTCGAGAAACGCCTTCGCCGGCACGGCGAGCGTCGCGTGCGGAAGCCGAGCGCGCACCTGCCGCACGCAGGCGTCGAGCATGAGCTGGTCGCCGCGGTTGGCGAACCCCTCGACGTCGACGAGCACGGAGAACATTTTTGGCATATGCTATCCTTCTCCCTTTGCGTATCGTTCCATAAGAATGCCGAGCGTCGTCGGCGGGACGAGCGAGGACAGGCCCGTGAAATCCCTTTCGGCAAGCATTTTGCGCACATCGGTCGCGTTGATCACCTTACCATCGCAAGCCGTGAATCGAGGCACCTCGCAGAACTCCAATCCATAGCGCGGCAATATGTCCGCCATAGCCCTATTGTAGTTCTCCGTCACCGGATCAAACGGCTCTCTCCCGGCGAACCGGACATGGATGCCAAGCGGAGGGGCGATAAGTTCGCAGAACGTACGCACATCCGACGATACGTCAAAGTCCCTCTCGCGCACATAGTCCTTCAGGAAGTATTCAGGAAAGGTGAAAGAAGAGATGACGAACCTCCCGCTGGGAACCACCACGACGTTTCCCAGGTCTTTGACGCCGCACCGAACCATTTCAAGCCGGTCACCAAATGAAAAGAACGACTTGTTTTCCTCAACCACGAACACATAAAGCCTGTCCACTCTGGAACTGGCGAACTCAATCAACCGACGATGGCCATTCGTAAACGGATTGCAGTTCATCACGATTGCGCCGTTTTTGGAACTTCCGTTGTCTGGGGCGGCGGTACGGACGCTGGCGAGGAACGCCTTCACCCCCTCGCCGAAGTTTTCGTCACCGAACGACTTCAGGTACTCGAGCATATGCGCTGCCCTAAAGTCCTTGCTCACGGACTCGTCGACGGGAGCACAGGCAATGCCCGTCCCGACCATCGCCGCGACAATCAACTTGGCGGCGATCCTATAGCCGATCGCGTTCATGTGCCCAGGCCTGTCATAGAAGCACCACGCCGCCTCGGGCGCCCTGTGCCAGTCAGCCGTAATGTCAAAATAGCGAATGCCGCACCGGACGAGAACATTGGTCATAGAAGGATCGAAATGCTTGCGGTAGAAAACCACGACGTCACCGGATTTCATGCTCATCGCATCATGGATGAAATTGTCGTCTAGCATGTCGTCCCCTCCGCCCCAAAGACCGTGGTTCACCACACGAACGTCTCCCTGTCCGGCCGCCAGGAACTCGGACTGCATCCGGCTGGGGAGAGTGTCCGCGTCTTCCACGGCGTAGCCGAATGCACCGCAGCGTCCATAGACATGGACCGTGCGCCCGCAAGGAGACGGCTGACCGGCAGTCACGCGGAACCCGCCTATCACGTTTACATACCGCGACACGCAGTCCTCGTGGCAGAAACTCGTGCCCTTGCGAACGACCTGCGGGATCCTTCCGATCTCACGCACATAGTCTACGGAGTACTTGTCGCCGAAAAGCTCCTTGAGATCCTGCTCAAACCGCTCGGGGTTTTCGTACATCTTGGGGAAGCTCGCTCCCTCTCGCATCCGGCGCAGCGCCGAGTTTGAATAGCGGAATCCAGACTTCACCATGCCAACGCGGTTGAAGAAATACACTGGCACATTCTTCCTGGACAGAAGGACGAGCGCGTCCTTGAAGGCCAGATGGCGACGCGCGGCGACTATCGACGCGCGGGCGCCGGCAGTCCGAATTCCGAGCCAGTCGGCAACCCGAGCCTCAAATCTCTTGCCCGTGATGGCAATAACGCCTTTCCGCCGGGAAAACAGCAGTCGCAAGACGGTAAAAACCGAACTGGACACGATTGGTCTCAGTCCCATGTCAGACCAGTACTCGCAAACCTCGCAAAGGGTCTTCCTGTCACGAATCCTCATGTCCGACCTCCCAGTCTGCGGCAAAACCTGTTGGCCAACGCGACAAGCAGTCCGCCTATACGAGATTTCTTTTTCCTTCCGCAAAGCGGAATGCCCCACCGCCTGAATGCGGCCGCAAAACCGTCTCTGGACAGTTCGCCCAGGAATTCCGAGCGACAGGCGTTGCCCATCGGCGCGTTGAACATGTGTCTGCAGCTGCTCCTCGCCTCAGCTTCCGTAGCCGGCTCTACCAGCAGAAGCGGGGAGGCCTCTTCGACCAGCGCCCGACCTCTTTCGGTATTCGCTGCGACGAGGGAAACGCCTCTGTCGTCGCGGGGAATGACGTTTCCGCAGTATCCCCAGAAGTCCGCCAGGGAAAGGTCCGCGACCCTCGGCAGGTGCGCGTATCTGCACGTGCAACACGCGCCGCGCAGAATCAACCCGTGCAGATAGGCGAAGTGAAACAGGTTCTGGGCGCTTGGCTCCGCAAAGGAAGTGTCGTCGTCGTAAAGAAACCTGTAGTGGTTGTTTTTCCATCCGGCCGACTTGTCCCGGCAGATGACATCGACGACCTTCTTTCCAACCGACATCTCGTGCTCTGAAACGTAACTTCTCCACGCCAAGGCAGAAGGTACGCCGTGGCAGACGACCTCGGCGGTAACGAGTCCGTCGGCATCAGCAGGCAGAAACCGTCTCACCGCGGCAACCTGGCATCCCGTCCCCGTGAACAGGACCCGTCGGCCGGCGGAAAGGTCGCGACGCAGGGACTCGTAGCATCCGGACATATCGCTGAGAAGGTACTTCGACCGGCGCATCCCGGCTGCCTCGTCGATCGTCTCCGCACGAATGTGCCGCACGACATCGCGCCCCTCCCTGCTCGCCCCGTACACTATGCCGCCATGTCCAAGCACCACCTGGGCCAAAGCCCAGAATACACCGCCGGACGACACGTCCGCAAGACCCTTTTCGTCCCTCAGCCGCGCAGCGAAGAAAGAGGGGGCGTCGGAACATCCGGGAACGCGGCAAAGCTGGGGACAGACCCTCTCGCAGAGACCACACTCCACACACCGCGACGCGTCGACCACTGTCCTCGTGAAACCATGCGCATCCTCCTTGAGCGCAATGGCGTGCCGAGGGCACGCCTCGGCGCACGCTCCACACCCGCAGCATTCGTTTTCAAGGGGGAGTTTCATGTCGCTAAACCTTCTTTCCTATCAATTTAACGCGGCACCACAAGAATCGCAGCTTGGTGCCCCAGTCGAACCTCGTGTCCGGGTCGAACCGCACTCGCATTCCAGACTCCAAAGCATCAATCATGTCGATTTCGTCCTTGGAAAGCGAAAAGTCAAATATGTCGAAATTTCCCTTGATGTGCGCTTCCGAGCGAGACGCGGGAATGGGAATGTGCCCATGTTCTACATTCCAGCGAAGGATTATCTGCGGAACGCTCTTCCCCCTGGCATTGGCAATGGACAACAGAGTCGGATTCTTCAGGAGCCGCGGATCCATCCGGGCCAGAGGAGAATAGCTCATCACCTGTATGCCGTTCTTCTCGCAGAATTCGACGGCCTCCCTCTGCTGGTACATCGGATGCCGCTCAATCTGGTCTATCATCGGCTTCACCCTGCAGAAAGCAAGCAGCTTCTTGAGATGTGACTTCTTGAAGTTGCAAACGCCGATAGCCCTGCATCGTCCAGCAAGATAGAGGTTCTCCATCTTCCTCCACTGCAGCTTCCAAAGAAACGGAAACGGCCAATGCAACAGGTATATGTCGATTCTACCGCCTACCTTCCGTTCGCTTTCGTCAAAGCATCGTCCCAGCCGTTTTGTCCTAAACGGCTGGGAGAACTTTGTCTGAACGACGACCGTGCGAGCGTCGCACGACCCCAGGCCTGCGCCAACAAATTCCTCATTGAGATAGTTGTCGGATGCATCCACCAACCTGTACCCGACGGCAACCGCCAATGGCACAGTCTTGACGAGTTCGTCCTTCAGCGGGAACGTACCGTAACCAAAGCATGGAACGTCAACGCCGTTGTACAATCTCCTGTTCAGATCTGGCGTTATGTCGCTCATTTTCTCCTCCTGACGCCCTCGCCCCTGACGCTGAAAACCTTGAACGGCCCGAGGTAGAACCGGCGCCGTCCGGTCATCGAGCGCACTTCGTGGAAGAACGGCGTCGCGTCGCTTCCGGGTCGGCTCTTCACGACAGGCGCCCGGCCGACGTTGTCGCCCAGCATCTTCAGCACCGCCGCGCGCTCGAGCTCCGTCGTCCCGCACGCAAGATAGCTCTCCCTCGCACGGCGGCCCATCGCCGCCACGGACGCGGGGTCGCCGAGCTCCGCCAGGGCGCGCGCGAGCGCCGCCGCGGACCCTGCCTCCACGACGCGCCCGCACGACGGATTCACGGCGTACTTCGCGCCCGTGCGGTCCGTCGTCACGACCGCCTTGCCGTACATCGCCCCCTCGAGGACCGTCAGCCCGCTCGGCTCGTCAAGCGACGGAACGCACAGCGCGTCGATCGAGTCGAAGAAGGCGTCCTTGTCCGCTCCCTGCACCTCGCCGACCCACCTGACGCCCGGATCGTCCGCGTGCGCCGCCTTGAGCGCAAGGCCCCACTCGGTCCACGGCTTGCCCGCGAGCAGGAGCTCCGCCGCCGGCAGCGCCTTGCGCACCTCGGCGAACGCCTCCAGCAGGAGGTCGACGCCCTTCATCGCGATGTAGGAGCCGATGAAGCCGAAGCGGACGCGGTCGGCCGGCTCGGCAAAGCGCCGGAAGCGGTCCGCCACGGCGTTCCGCACGACGCGGACGCGCGGATTGTACGCGCGCACGACTTCGGCGTTGTACTCCGAGACCGTGTAGACGTTGTAGAAGTCGCGGAAGACGCGGGCGAAGTCCGGATTCATCCACCAGTCCTCGTCGAGAAGGCCCGTCTCGCGCACGAACCAGACGACCGGCACGCCGTACCGCTGCAGCATGTCCGCCGCGCGGTAGGTGCGGATCGTGTTGCAGACGACGAGGTCGTAGGCCCTGCCCGACGACTCGAACGCCGACTTGACGGCGCGACGGGAGTCCTCGACGACGACGGGACTGAAACCGGCCTCCTCGTACCGCGCGGCGAGCGGTCCGCCGCGGTGCGTCCACACGTCGACGTCGTGTCCGGCGGAGCGGAAGTGCCCCGCCTGGCGCAGGAGCGAGTTCGGCGCCCCCGTGACGGACATTTCGTGCGATACGAGCAGGATTCTCGCCATGGCGTTGCGCTACCTCGCGTTGTAGCGCGCGAGGACCTTCTTGCAGTGCATGTAGAGGCGGCGGTGGAGGCGGTACCAGAGCGGCATCCCCGTGGAGGCGGTCACCTTGCCCTTGCCCTCCTTGGCCGGCGCGATGCGCCCCGTCAACTTCACCTCGTCGAGGAAGCTCCACTCGACGGACGTGTGCCCGAAGTCGTAGGGATGGGTCTTCCGGTCAAGGTCCACGTAGAGGATGCCGTTCTCGCGGTCCTCCTCGACCTTCCGCGCCGGCGCCTGGAACGTCACGTTGGCGAGCGTGAAGCGCACGTTCGGACGGAGGGCGTCGAGGCGCCTCTTGAACGCGACCACCTTCTCGCGCGCGAACGGGCCCTCCGGGGCGATGACGATGCCGAACACGCTCTCGGCCTTGCCGAGGAACTCGTAGAGGCGGTCGATGCGCCGGCGGTAGCGGCCGTAGATGCCCTCGTAGTAGGGACGCCCGTCGGGCGCGAAGATGTTGTAGCGGAAGTCGTGGAAGAACCCCATGTCGTGCCGCCTGTCCCAAACGGTCACCTCCATCGGATCGATGACCGGATAGTCGAACTTGCCCTTCTCGACCGGCTCGAGGTTCTCGTACAGGCACCAGCCGTCGAAATTCGTCTCGAGAAGCGTCGCCATCGTCGCGAGGAACCCCTCGTGCGTTGCGCCGCGGACCCAGTCGAACGGCATGGACGCAAGGCGGAGGTTCCGCCGCGTAAGCTGCATCGCGCCCGCGCAGCAGGCCCCGAAGGAAATGCAGAAGTCGTACTTTCCGGACGTCAGCATGGCCTTTCACCCTTTCCGCCCGTGGCCGGGCAATTGGCTCCGTAGCGGACGGGGCGCTTCAGGCGGAAGCCGAGCAGCCTGACGCGCAGGAATCCGTCACGCGAGTATTTCCTGTACCAGAAGAACCTTCCGATGGACCGCAGCCACGCCAGGCGCCGCCAGCGCCGGTTCCGCCGCATCGCGGCCGCGACGAGCGGCAGCGGACCGATCAGCTGCTTCGTCGTCGTTCCGTAGACGCGTCCCGCGCCGCTCCACTTCTCCATCAGGTAGCGCCGCTGCCCGAAGAAGCGCTTTCCGACGTGCCCGAAGGAGTAGTGGTGGTTCAGGACGCCGAGCACCTTGGTCCTCACGCCGTAGCGCTCGAAGGCGCCGATCTCGAAGTCCTCCGCGTACAGGTCGAACGTCAGCCTTTCGTCGAAGCGGAGGCGGTAGTCCCGCACCAGGTCCGAGTGCGCGATCAGGCAGTTGCAGTCCGCCGTCAAGACCGGAACCGGCGCCGAGATCGGCCTGCCGTACAGCCCGAGGTCCGATCCGTCCCTGTTCGAGTTGAGCGCCCACAGCGCGTCGTCTCCCGGACGCGTCGAGCGCGCGCCGACCGTGCCGTAGATGCAGCGCGGGTCGACGCGGTCGAGAACCGAACCGAGGGGCTCGAGGAACTCGTAGTCCTCGTGGAGGAACACGAACCACGCCTTCCGCGAGTAGTCCCATCCGTCGAGGAACGAATTGTAGCGGACCGTCACCGGCACGTTCTCGGCGTTGTTGTCGAACGCGGCGAATTCGCCGCGCGCGTTGTTCGGGTTATCCCTCACGAGCCGCTCGTACATCGCACGGTCCCTCACCACGGTCACGAACACGCAGCCCGCCGAGTCCGCGCGGCCGCTGCGCCACGTGCCGGCGCGGCGATAGACCGGGACCTTGAGCACCTTGACGATCTCGCCGCCGTCCGCGGTGCGCTTGCGCTGGAAGAAGACGTGCGCAAGCGCCTCCAGCGCGCCCATGACGCGCCCGCGCCGCCGCCAGGCCGCGAGGCGCCCGTGGGGATCGGAGATCCGTCCGCCGCCGTCGCACGCCGCGAAGCCGAGGATGCGCTCGAGGTAGTGTCCGCGCGTCGTCGTGGTGTGCACGCGCTCCTCCCCGAAGTCCGAGGCGCGGAAGACGCCCTTCAGCCGCGCAAGGGCGGAGCTCCGCGCGACGAACATCGTGCCCGCGACGAACTCGGGCGAGGCGGGGTTGACGCCCAGCCCCTTCGCCATCTCGAGCGCGGTGTCGAATCCGGCCTGCTCGGGACGCCACGGCGTGTCCTCGCGGCGGAGGATGCACCTGAGGCCCGCCACCATGTTCACGGACGGGTCGGACTCCATGCGCGCGAGAGAGGCCTCCCAGCTCTCGCGCGTCCGGACGAACTCGAGGAGGTACTCGCGCCAGCGGCTGCCCGAGAAGTCCGCGTGGTTCATCCTGAAGGGCACGTCCGCCGGACGGTCGCACTTGGTGTGCAGCTTGAGGACGTAGTCGTAGCTCCCGAGGTCGACCTCGTTCAGCACCTTGACGAACGGCCAGATGTCGAACCCGACGTTCTCGCACGCGACGAACCGCGCCCCGGGGAAGCGCCTCTTCGCCTCGTCAAGCGCGGCGGGGGCGGAGTACGTGACGACGACGTCGCGCGGCTCCGAGACGTTGGCGACGCAGTCCGCGAGCTCCCTGACGAACTCCGGATAGTAGCAGTGCACGACGCAGAGCACCCTTCTGCTAGCCATTGCCTCCCGCCTTTGCGTCGAACTTGTACGTCTTGTTCTGGACGATCTTGCGCACGGGGCAGAACTCCTTCCAGATCATGTTCCACCCGAACCTGTCCCCGAACTGCTCGGTCGCTGCGTGGACGTCGGGGTTGTAGCGCGAGACGGTCCGGAGGAAGTAGTCGGGATGCTCCGCGGGGAAGTGGCGCGCGTCCGCCTTCTGGCACACCACGAGGAAGTCGAAGTTGCGCCCGCCCATCGCCCGCAGCTGCTCCACGAACGCGCGCGCCTTCGCGTCGCCGTCCGGACAGTCGCGCGACATCATCTTCATCAGGACGAGCGTCGGCTCGTCGTCGCGCAGCTGGCGGTAGAACTTCCCGCGCAGGTAGGCCGCGCGCGAGCGGACCTCCTCCTTGGCGGCCTCGATGTCGAAGGACTCGCCCTTCGAGAGGTCGAACGCCTGCGCGTTGTAGTGCGAATGCATCTTGACCCCCGTGGCCACGTCCCTGAACACGTCGCGCATCCCGTGGGCGAGCTCCATCTCCCCGACGAACAGCTCGTCGAAATGGCGGAGCGCGTTGACCATCCCGTCGCCGTCGAGCCCGCCGGCCCAGGCGAAGAAGGTCGAATCGAGGAACCCGTTCGCCTTGATGAAGCGGTACGCCATCTCGCAGTTGTACCCGAGCATGAGGAAGTGCGCGTACTTGCGGCGCCTGACGAAAAGCCCCGCGATGAAAAGCAGGGGGGCCTGGAACGCGCGCCGAAGCGCAAGGCGCGCCCGGACAAGCGCGTTGCGGTCGCTCACGATCGGCACCTGTCCGTCGGCGATCTCGCCGTCCTGCCGGACAAGCGCCCAGGCGACGCGGCCGATGCGCAGCGTGCGGAGCGGAGTCTCCCGCTCGTGGAACGAAAGCGGGCAGTTCCTGTCCTTCCCGACCTTGAACCGGAGGAGCCGGAGTCCGCCCAGCAGGCGGACGTTGTTCTTGCGGAAGCACTCCGCCCCCGACACCATCTTGTCCCACTCCTGCCGCTCGTCCAGGCCGCGCTCGCCGTTCGCCTGCTTGTCAGCCATTGGCACCTCCTTCGCGCCCTGAGCCCCTTACCAGCACGACGCGCTTGCGCCGTCCGAGCGGAAGCGAAAAGAGCGCGCGTTCGCCGTCGTAGAGGCGCGGGGCCGCGTCCGACGCCTCCTTGCGCCGCTTGAATCGGACCAGCTTGTACGGCCCCGCCCTGAACCACACCTTGCGAAGCCACGCGTCGAGCCAGGTCGCGCTGAAGTGGTGCAGCGCGTATCCCTCGCGCGAGACGAACGCCGAGCACGGGAGGATCACCCCGCCGTCGCCGAAGCCGGCGGCGTCGTTGCCGTCCGTCGGGCGCACGCCCCACGCCGTCGCGAAGTAGTCGAGGAAGCGCACGGTGTTCGGCGTCTGGTCGAGCTCGCCGTCGGGCTTCACGAAGGACAGGCCGTCGTAGAGCGCGAGAAGCCCGCGCACGACCTCGCCGCCGGCGACGCTGCCAAGGACGCCGGAGCCGACGAGCGTCGCCCCGTTCTGCCGCTCCCATCCGGCGACGAAGTTCCTGTCGCACAGCGGGTCGAGCGGACGGTTCACCTCGACGTCCGTGTCGAGGTAGAATCCGCCGTGGCGCGCAAGGACGGCGAGCCGCATCCAGTCGGAGACGAACGCCCACTTGCGGCGTCCGAGGGCCTCGAGCGCGTAGCGGTTCCCGGAGGCGCGCGCAAGCTCCCCGCCCCATTCGCGTATCTCCCACCCTGGGCAGTTCCGCCGCCAGCTCTCGATGCACGCAAGCGCCTGCGGCGGCTTCGGCGCGTCCCCGACCCAGACATAGTGGATGACCTTCGGTATCACGCGCACATCCCCTTCAGCTTCTGGTAGTCCGTCTTGCCGTTGGCGTTGAGCGGCAGGGAGTCAAGGACGTGCACCTTCATGACCGTCGCGTTGAAGTGGAGCTTCGCGACGAGCAGCCTCTCGACTTCGTCCGCGGAGACCGACGTGGCGAAGACGTGCAGGTCGTTGTCCGCGCCCGTCGCCGCGATCGACGAAGACGGGAACGCGTCCTTGAGGATGTCCTCCACTTCCTGCAGCGAGACGCGGTTGCCGAAGATCTTGACGAAGCGCGACGAGCGCCCCGTGAGCGTGACGTAGCCGTCGGCGTCGATCATCGCCATGTCGCCCGTCTCGCGCACGCCCTTCCACTCGTCGCCCTTGAGAAGATCCTCGGCGCACGTCGCATAGCCCATCGCGACGATCGGACCCTCGTAGACGAGCTCGCCGCCCTCCTTCAGCGAGAAGCGTCCGCCGGACGACGCCTTGCCGATGGAGCCGACGCGGCCGGGCTCCTCGCTCGTCTCGAGCTTCGCCATGTACGCGAGCGTCTCGGTCTGCCCGTAGATCTCGCAGAACACCTTGCCCGCGCCGCGCGCCCACTCCGCGTACTTCCTCCGCAGCGCCGGACCGAGCGCCCCGCCGGAAATCGACAGGTTCCTCAGCTTCGGGAAGGCGCGCGAGAAGTAGTCGAGCCTGTCCATCATCTCGTACATGTACGGCACGCCGACGAAGTGCGTGGCGCCGGAGGATTCAATCAGATCCGCGAAACCGGGGTCCATCACCGTCTTCGAGCTCAGCACCATCGTCACGCCGGAATGGAGGCACGCGCTCATCACCTGGACGCCGAACGCATAGCAGAGCGGAAGCGGCACGAGAAACACGTCGCCCTTCGAGAGCCGATGGTCCTCCGCGGCGGCGCGGCAGTCGGCCTCGAGGTTCGCGTACGACGTGCGCACGAGCTTCGGGCTCCCCGTGGAGCCGCTTGTCGAGAGAAGGAGCGCGAGGTCCTCGTGCACCTTCGCCCCCTCGTAGGTCGTCCGCAGCTTTTCGTAAAGCGCGGCGTCGATCTTCTCCGGAAGCATCAGCGGCACAATGCCATAGTTTATGCATGCGGCGAAGAGCGCCACGGTCTCGGGCGTGTTCGCGGCCTTTATCAGCCGCACGGTGCGAGGCGCAATGCCAGCGACAAGTTCCTCGCCCATTGCCTTCAGCTCGCGGAATGTCACCTCGCGCCCGTCAAACGCAACGGCAACGCCGTCGCGGTCGAGGTTGAAGATTCGCGGTTCGTGGTTCGTGATTCGCGGTTCGTGGTTCGCGGGTCGTGGTTCGCGCGGGGGATTTACGATGTCAAGGGCGTCGGAATACGAGCGGAGGCGATACATCTGCTCGGGGGAGATGCTCATCGCGTACTCGCGCTCGAGCGCCGCGACGAGCGCCATCTGTCCGGCGGAGTCCCACGCGGGATGGCCCTTGTACGTCATCGACCGCGCCTCTTCGGGCGTAACGGAGAACACGCTGCAGAAGACGTCGTCAAGTAGCGAATCACCACCACCTGACCCTTGACTCCTGTCCCCTGACTCCTGTCCCCTGACTCCTGGCGCCTCAACCGGCTTCTCCCCCGCGGCGACCTTGAGCTTGTTGTAGTGGTCGACGTCGCGCCAGCCGATGACCTTCGCTGGATTGCCCGCCACGACCGCGCACGGGGGCACCTTCCCCATCACGACGCTCCCGGCCTGCACGACCGCGCCCTCGCCGATGTGCGCGCCGGGAAGGACGATGCAACGGACGCCGATCCACGCGTAGTCGTCGATGCGCGTCTCGGGATAGGTGAAGCCCCATCCGAACGGAAGGACGTCGGAATGGTCGTAGTCGTGCACCTGGGTGTAGACGAGCGTGTCCTCGGCGAGGGCCGCGCGCCGGCCGATGAAGACGGGACCGTCCCCGTAGACCTTGACGCCCTTCCCGAAGCCCGCGCCGTCGCCGATCGTCGTGTTGGCGGTCACGTTCACGCCGGGCCCGAGGATGTAGAGGTTTCGCCCGCACGACTTCGCGCGCCGGCGGATTGCGACGGAATAAAGGCGCGACTCAAGGTTCGCCTTGAGCCCCTTTCGCCACTTCTTCGGCTTCCAGAAGAAAAGCTGAAGAACGACCTTGACCATGAATTTTACCATGCACGACTCCTAAGCCACGCCGATTTGACAATTATACCATAACTATGGGATAATAGGTCGAAATTATGGTTACCGCGTCATACGACTTGGCGTTCAGCCTCGGGCAGGCCTGCGCGTGCTCCCTCGTGCTGCGGACTGCGAATCTGCAGTTCGCGTCGTTTCCACTCGACTGGATTGCGCGCGGATCCATCTCGCTCCGCGCGGGCCTGGTCGCGTCGCGCTTCGCCGGATGGCTCGAGAAGGAGGACTTCGTCTACGAGGGGACGAATCCGATGAACGGGCTCGGCGTCTTCGTGAACAGGCGCACCGGCTTCCAGCATCTCCACGACTTCCCCGACCGGCCCATCGAGGAGTCCTTCGACGAGGTCCGCGAGAAGTTCCGGCGCCGCGAAGAGCGGCTTTGCGGGGCGCTCGGCCGCGCCCGCCGCGTCCTCTGCGTCTACATCTCGCGTCCGGCCGGGCCCGACGTCGCGCCGGACGAACTCGCGCGCTGCCGGAAGACGCTCGCCGACGCGTATCCGAACGCGACCTTCGACCTCGTCCACCTGTCCTGCGAGGAGGGGCGTCCGTTCAAGGACCGTCTCGTGCGCGACCTCTCGGAGGGCGTCACGCAAATCGTCTTCGACTACCGCGACCCGAAGCGCGACGTCATGATCGACGACGCGGTCCGCGCGATCCTGGAGCTGGGCGTCCGCGTCGCCGATCCGCGCTCGGAGGCCGAGAAGAGGGAGTTCGAGCGGCGCAAGGCGCAAAAGTGGCGCGACAGGCGGCTCAAGCGCAAGATGGAGAAGTACGGCGTCACCTCGCGTCCCGCGCTTCTGGCCGCGCAGGCAGCGGAAGCCGTCCGCCGCCTCTTCGGCCGCTGACCCCCGTCCGCACGCGCCCTCGCGCGCCGCATTGGCAGCAGGCAAGTCCACACGGGGCGCGGACAGTCGGCCCGTCGCCCGTCAAGGTCGTTCGACGCCGTCGGTCGATGGCCGCCATCGAATGCCCGATGCGGCTTCCCATGTCGGCCGAGGGCCGCGTTCGCGTTCGCGCGAAGCGCCCATCTGGCGGGCGGCTTCCGCTAGATTCCCCGAGGGATCCAGGCTTCCGACAAAAAAGCATCTGCACCGTCCGTCTGGCCGATAATTTGGTATAATACGTAGAAAATTCCTCAACCCCTATGAACCCGATCTCAAAACCAGACTTCATGCCGGTCGACGAGCTCAGGAAGCTGCAGCTTGCGAAGCTTCAAGAGCTCATCCCCTACGAATACGAGCACGTCGCGCTCTTCCGACGCCGCTGCGACGAGAAAGGCGTCAAGCCGCGCGACCTCGTTGCGCTCGCCGACCTCGCGAAGTTCCCCTTCATGAAGAAGACCGACCTCCGCGACGAGTACCCGCTCGGGCTCACCGCCGCGCCGATGTCGGAGATCAACCGCTTCCACTGCTCGTCCGGCACGACCGGCAAGCCGATCTGCATCCCTCAGACCGCCGAGGACGTCGCGATCTGGACAGACGGCGTCGCGCGCTGCATGGCGATGTACGGCATCACGAAGGACGACGTCGTTCAGGTCTCCTACGGCTACGGGCTCTTCACCGGCGGGCTTGGCGCGCACTACGGCGCCGAAAGGCTCGGCTGCGCAGTCCTCCCGACCGGCGCCGGCAACACCGAGAAGCAGATCATGCTGATGAAGGACCTCGGCGTCACCGTCATCTGCTGCACGCCGAGCTACTTCCTCCACCTCGCCACCGTCGCCGAGAAGCTCGGCGTCGACTTCCGCCGCGACACGAAGCTCAGGCACGGCGTCTTCGGCGCCGAGCCGTGGACGGACGAGATCCGCGAGCGCATCGAGCAGATCTCCGGCATCCAGGCCCACGACATCTACGGGCTCACCGAGATCGCCGGGCCGGGCGTCGCGGGCAACTGCCCCCACTGCCACGGGCTCCACGTCTGGGAGGACCACTTCTACCCCGAGATCGTCGACCCGGACACGCTCGAGGTCCTTCCCGACGGAGAGGAGGGCGAGCTCGTCTTCACGACGCTCGACCGCCGCGGGACGCCGATGGTGCGCTACAGGACGCGCGACCTCTCGCGCCTCCAGGTCGGCGAGTGCCCGTGCGGGCGCACCATGCGCGTCATGGACCGCGTCCACGCGAGAAGCGACGACATGCTCATCATCCACGGCGTCAACGTCTTCCCGAGCCAGATCGAGGCGTGCCTCATGAAGGTTCCGGAGGTCGCGCCGCACTACCTCATCGAGCTGTCGTCGACGGACACGATGGACCGCTTCGAGATCAAGGTCGAGGTCACGGCCGAGGCGTTCTCCGACACGATCTCCGCCATGGAGGCGATAAGGAGGCGCGTCGCCGCGTCCATCAAGGAAATCGTCGGCCTCTCGCCGAAGATCACCCTCGTCGCGCCCGGCACGCTGCCGCGGAGCGAAGGCAAGATCAGGCGCGTGATCGACAACAGGAGGAAATGAAGGAGTTCTTCAGGAGCGTGCGCAAGCACATCGGCAAGATGGACGCCGAACGGCTCAGGGAGCAGTTCGGCAGGGTCGCCGACGCGCTCGAACGCTCCGAGACGCTCTTCAGCGCGCTGAAGGAGGGCCTCGTCCGGCTCGACGAGCGGGGCCAGGTCGTGCAGAGCAACCCGGCCGCGCGCGAGCTCCTCGGCATGGCGCCCGAGGAGATGCTCCCGACCCTGTCGCTCCCGCTCGGCAAGTCCTCGCGGCGCGAGGTCTCGGTGACGTATCCGGAAAAGCGCGACCTGGAGATACAGACCATCCCGTTCGGCGAGGAGACGATCGTCTACGTGCGGGACGTCACGGCCGAGAAGGAGCGGACCGAGGAGGAGCTGCGCGCCGGGGCGTCGCGCGCGGTCATGGACCTCGCCGCCGGCGTCGCGCACGAGATCGGCAACCCCCTGAACGCCCTTTCGCTCAACCTCCAGCTCCTCGAGCGCACGTACCGCGGCGACCCGTCCATCGCCGAATGCCGCGCGCAGGTCGCGCGCCTCGACGGGATCGTCCGCGGCTTCCTGCAGGCGCTGAGGCCGCAGAAGCCCGACCTGAGGCCGGGCTCGGTGGCGGACCCCCTCAAGTCGTGCCTGGCGACGCTGGGGCCGCAGTTCGAGGAGCGCAGGATAAAGCTCACGCTCGAGATCCCCTCCGCCCTTCCCGCGGTCGCGCTCGACCCGGGCCAGATGGAGCAGGTGTACTTCAACCTGCTGAAGAACGCGCTCGAGGCGATGAAGGACGGGGGCTGCGTCGAGATCGCGATCGGCTCGGACGACGACGACGTAACGGTCGCCTTCCGCGACAGCGGCGAGGGGATGTCGCCCGAGCGGCTCGCGCACCTCTTCGAGCCGTACCGGACGACGAAGGAGAGGGGCACGGGGCTCGGGCTCATGGTGACGGAGCGCATCGTGCGCGACCACGGCGGGACGATCGACGCGGAGTCCGCCCCGGGCAAGGGCACGACGTTCACCGTCCGCATCCCGCGGCTCGAAAGAAGGATCAGGACCCTTAAATGACGAAGCGCAAGATACTCATCGTCGACGACGAGAAGCCGACCCGCGACGTGATGGCGCGGGCGCTTGGCGGGACGTACGACTGCCTCACCGCCCCCGACGCCGAGCAGGCGATGGCGGCGATCGCGGCGAACCCCGACCTCGCGCTGATGATATCCGACGTCCGGATGCCGGGCGAAAGCGGCGTCGAGCTCGTGAAGAAGGCGAAGAAGGCCAACCCCTCGCTCGCGTGCATCCTGCTCACCGCCTACGGCACCGTCGACCTCGCCGTGGAGGCGATGAAGGACGGCGCGGACGACTTCCTCACCAAGCCGGTGACGGACCTCGGCCAGCTCGAGCTCAGGGTCGCGAACGCGATCAAGACCGCGGGGCTCGAGCGGGAGGTGGCGTCGCTCAAGGAAAAGCTCGCCGGCGAGCTCGAGAGCTTCACCGGGAAGTCCCCCGCGATGGAAAAGGTCTACCAGATGATCCGCAAGGTCGCGCCGACGAACGCGACGGTGCTCATCGAGGGGCCGAGCGGATCCGGCAAGGAGCTCGCCGCGCGCGCGATCCACAACCTCTCGCGGCGCGCCAACGGGCCGTTCGTCGCGCTCGAGTGCTCGGCCTTCGAGGGCGAGCTGCTGAAGTCAGAGCTCTTCGGCTACGTGGCGGGCACGTTCACCGGCGCGCTGAAGGAGGGCAAGGCGGGGTGCTTCGAGGCGGCGGACGGGGGGACGCTCTTCCTCGACGAGATCGGCGAGATCGACATGGCGACGCAGATCGCGCTCCTCAGGACGCTCGAGTCGCGCAAGGTGAGGCGGCTCGGGGACGCGATGGAGCGGCCCGTGGACTTCCGCCTCGTCGCCGCCACCAACCGCGACCTCGCGAAGATGGTCGCGGAGGGGGACTTCCGCGAAGACCTCTACTACCGGCTCAACGTCATCGACCTCAAGACCCCGGCGCTCAAGGACCACAGGGAGGACATCGCCCTCCTCGTCGCGCGGTTCATGAAGGAGTTCGCCGAGAAGAACGGAAGCGCCGCAACGGGGATCGACAGGGACGCCGTGAAGGCGCTCGAAGACTACTCGTGGCCGGGCAACGTCCGCCAGCTCAGGAACGTCGTCGAGAAGATGTGCGTCCTCTCGTCGGGCGGCAGGCTCACGCTCGGCGACGTGCCGGTCGAGATACTCCGGCGTACCGACGCGCCGCCCGCCGTCGCCGCGGCGCAGACGCTGGAGGAGACCGAAAAGGCCAAGATCCTTTCCGTACTCGCGTCGTGCGGGGGCAACAAGTCGCGCGCAGCCGAGGCGCTCGGCATCTCCCGCCGCACGCTTCACCGCAAGCTCAACGAATGGAGGTCCGCATGAACTGCCTTGCCGTCCTGGTCGCCGTATCTTTCCTCCAGTTCTTCGAAGCGAGGAACCAGGTCGCCAATTTCGTCGTCTCGCCTCCCCCCGAGGGCACGAGCGTCAAGCCCGAGCTCCCGAACCTCGTCGTCCGCGACCCCTGCCCGGGCTGCGAGGGGAAGGGCGAGCTCGTCCTCGAGGAGCCGGACTACGGCCAGGCCTCCGGCCGGATCGGCGTCGCGCGGAAGGTCCGCCGGCAGTGCCCGCTCTGCTCCGGCAAGGGCAAGATCCAGTCGTTCATGAACCCCGCCGAGCTCGCGCTCCAGGTCGCGACGGACCGCGCGGCCTTCGCCGCCGAGCACCAGGGCCGCGGCGAGATCGCCGTCGGAGAGGCGTTCGTCCCGAACGCGGTCTACTCGACGCTCGACAAGGACCGGCTCAAGCTCGTCGAGAACGCCTACGGGCAGCCCTGCAGGAAATGCACCTGGACCGGCATCGAGGCGTGCCGGAAATGCAGCGGGAACGGCCTCGTGAAGTGCACGAACCCCGACTGCAAGGGCGGATGGTCCGTCGTCAAGACGACGACCGAGTCGACCGTGACGAAGTCGGGCGGCTCGTCGTCCGGGCTCCGTTCGAACGGCGGCTTCCGCTCCAGCGGCGGGTCGCGCCGCACCAGCCGGAAGGAGACGAAGGTCACCGTCACGCCCTGCCCCGTCTGCGGCGGCGCGCGCTTCGTCGTCTGCCCCGAGTGCGGGGGGCGCCGCGCGCACCCGTGCTCGAAATGCAACGGGCTGGGCATCAAGACGAAAGGATCCCTGTGAACACACCGCCCATCCTCCCCAGCCTCGAGTTCATCGAAAAGCTCGGCGAAGGCGGCATGTCGTCCGTCTGGAAGGCCCACGACCTCCAGCGCGACGAGATCGTCGCCGTCAAGATCCTGAACCACGAGCTCACCGAGAACGCCGAGGACATCGAGCTCTTCCGCGCCGAGGCGCGGACGATGAGCGACATCCACCACGTCGGGATCGTCCGCAGCTACTCGCTCAACTGCTACGCCGGCGTCTGGTACTACACGATGGAATACGTCGACGGGTACAACTTCAGCGCCCTCCTCGACCGCAAGCAACACCTCTCCGAGGCCGACTGCCTCCTGATCTGCGAGTCGATCGCCGTCGCGCTCGACTACGCCTGGAACGACTTCGGCGTCGTCCACTGCGACATCAAGCCCGACAACATCATGATCAACTCCGACGGCGTCGTGAAGCTGACCGACCTCGGGCTCTGCCACACCTTCCAGCACCTCCAGGACGGGATGCAGGACGTCCCCGACCATGTGATGGGGACGCCCGCCTACATCTCGCCCGAGCAGGTCTACGGCGACGTCGAGCCCGACTGCAGGGCCGACATCTACTCGCTCGCCGCCTCGCTCTACCATCTCGCGACGGGGCGCATGCTCTTCCCCGGGCTCGGCAGCGAGGACATGATGCGCGCCCACTGCGACGAGAACTGCCGCGCCCGCGACCCCCGCTTCTACCGCCCGGAGCTCTCGGAGGGCTTCTGCCAGCTTCTCGAGGCGATGCTCGTGAAGAACCGCGAATACCGGCTGCCGTCCTGGCAGGACGTCTGCAAGATGTGCCTCGCGATCGAGCAGGGAGTCGCCTTCAAGCCGCGCAAGGGGACCGTCTCGTCGATGCAGCTCATCACGGCGTCCCCCCTCCCGACGGAGCCGAACTTCCAGATGCCGTCCGACGAGGAGCTTCCCGCCTTCAAGCCCTCGGCTCGCGCGGGGACGAACACGATGCCCGAACTCAAGCCCGTCCCCCAGCCGAAGCAGCGCGTCCTCCGCCTCTTCAAGGGGCACCAGGGCAGGAAAAAGGAACCCCTCCTCCAGAAAGACCCGGAGACGGGGAAGGTGATCCTCAAGAAGCACAAGGCCGCGAACCCCAACTTCAGGGTCCACAAGCCCGCCGACTGGTAGCCGGCCCTACTGCTCCCCGCCGGTGAAGAGCTGGGTCGACGCGTAGTAGGGGTCGGACGTATAGCGGCACGCCAGTCGCCTCAGGCCCGCCTCGTCGCCCGGCGTCACCATGTGCGTCATGTGCACCTCGCACGTCGCGAGCTCCCCGAGCTGCTCCATCGCGAGCTGGGCCGCCGGATTCGTCGTCGCGGAAATCGCCAGCGCGATCAGCGCCTCGTCGAGGTTGAGCGACGTGTAGCCGCCCTTCAGGATGTCGTGCTTCATGTGCGCGATCGACTGCAGGATCGTCGGCGCGATGAGCGGCAGGCGGTCGGGGATGCCGGCGAGCTTCTTCACCGCGTTCAGGATCACCGCCGAGCAGGCGTGAAGCTCGTCCGAGTTGCGGCCCGTCACGATCTCTCCCGAACGGAGCTGGAGCGCGGCCGCGGAGACGACCGTCCCGCCCGCCTTTCCCTTCCCGAGCTGGCGCGCCGTCTCGGCCGCCCCACGCGCCGCAAGCGCGACAAGGCGGTTCTCGGTCCTGAGCCCGAGGGAGTCCATCAGCATCTTCGCCCGGTTCAGCGAGTCGAGGTCGGTCGCGCCCTCCGCGTACAGGCACTGGTAGCGCAGGTAGCGGCGGATCACCTCCTGCCGCGACGCCTCCTGGACGACCGCGTCGTCGACGATGCCGAAGCCGATGCGGTTGACGCCCATGTCCGTCGGCGACTTGTACGGGCACTCGCCCTTCGTCATCCTCTCCCAGATCGCCTTCAGGAGCGGATACGCGTCGACGTCGCGGTTGTAGTTCACCGTCGTCTTGCCGTACGCCGCGAGGTGGTACGGGTCGATCATGTTCTTGTCGTTCAGGTCGATCGTCGCCGCCTCGTAGGCGATGTTGAGCGGATGGTGCAGCGGCAGGTTCCACACCGGGAAGCTCTCGAACTTCGAGTAGCCCGCGACCTTGCCCTGGCGGTACTCGTGGTAGATCTGGTTGAGGCACGTCGCGAACTTGCCCGAGCCAGGGCCCGGCGCCGTCACGACGACGATGGGCCGCTCGACGGGGACGAACGGGTTCTTCCCGTAGCCCTGGTCGGAGACGACCGTGTCGATGTCGGCCGGATAGCCGAGCGTCTTGCCGTGGAAGTAGCACTTGACCCCGCGCGACTCGAGCTTCTGGCTGAACTGCTGCGCGGCAAGCTGCCCCTCGTAGCGCGTGATGACGACGCCCCTCACGGGGAGCCCCAGCGACGTGAGGTCGTCGATGAGCTTCAGCGCGTCGTCGGCGTAGGAGATGCCGAAGTCCGCGCGCATCTTCTTCTTCTCGATGTCGCCCGAGTAGATGCAGAGGACGACCTCCGCCTGGTCCTTGAGCGACTGCAGGAGCCGCAGCTTCACGTTCGGATGGTACCCCGGCAGGCACCGCGCCGCGTGGAAGTCGTTCATCAGCTTCCCGCCGAACTCGAGATAGAGCCGCCCGTACCTGCTCGCGCGGCGGCGGATCTCCTCCGACTGCTCCTTCAGGTACTTCTCGTTGTCGAAGCCGGCCTTCACCTTGCGCCTCCGTTGAGCTCGTCCAGGACGGCCTGTATCTTCGCCTTGCAGCGCCCGCAGCCGCCGCCCGCCTTCGTGTAGTTCGTCACCTCCTCGACGGACGTCAGCTGGTTTTCGGTCACGACGCGCCGCACCTCGTTCTCCGAGACGCCGTAGCACGTGCAGAGGACCGCGTCCTCGAGGTTGCGGTCGGCGTTCTCGCCCGTCTCGTAGTTCTTGATCGCCGCCTCCATCGCCTCGCGGCCCATCACCGAGCAGTGCATCTTCTGCGGCGGCAGCCCCCCGAGGTAGTCCGCGATCTGCTGGTTCGTGATCGTCTTCGCCTCCTCGAGCGTCTTGCCGATCACCATCTCGGTGAGCGCCGACGAGCTCGCGATCGCGCTCGCGCACCCGAACGTCTGGAACTTCGCCTCGGCTATCCGCCCGTCGGGGCCGAGCTTGAACTGAAACTGGAGCGCGTCGCCGCATGCAAGCGAACCGACTGTCGCCGTCCCGTCCGGATTCTCGATCTTGCCCACGTTCCGGGGGTTCCGGAAGTGGTCCATCATCTTCTCAGAGTAATTCCACATCGCCGTTCAGCTTTCAATGAGGGGTTCTTGCCTTGAACGGAAGACTATTATACCAAAAAATCACCCAGCGAGGACAGAAAAGGTATGCGCTCGAGGGGATAGCGAACGCCGAACGCGCGCTCCGCTTCCATCACGAGGCGAAGGTGGTTCACGCTGTCCCAGCCCGGAATCGACTCGTAGGCGGTCGTGCCGTCGAGCGACGCGCGGTCAACGCCGAAGATGCGCGCGGCGAGCTCGAAAAACTCCTCGCGCCGCGCAGAATTCGCAAAGGCCTCCTTCGGCGTCATGACTTCTTCACCCCGTAGGCGCCAACGGCAAGAGTGCCGACGAGCGAGAGGATGCCAAGCGCAAGAGTGATCGGCTGCGGGCTTGGCAGCTCCGGTTTAGGGTCGTCCTTCTGCTTCTTCTTCGGAATCTCGATAAGCGCCGCGCCCTGATATGTGCCAAGGACGCGAGCACGCATCTGGTTGAGCTGCGCGACACCGCGCGGATCCTGCAACATGCGCCCGTCGACAAACTGCATGTCCGCGTCGGCGCGATGCGGCGCGCAATAGAGGCGGGCATTCGGAACAAGATGAGTCAACCCGATAACAACCCACATGGCGACCAGACTTGTAGCGATGAGCGCCGCACGATTGGCAGCAGGCGAAGAATCTGGCGATGCTTTGCGCAGGGCAGACGGCACAAAACGGAAGCGCAGCATGGCAAGCCCATACCCCGCCAGGACGCAAAGGCAGAACTCGGTGAGGTGATGCCACTTGACCGGCGCTCTCAAGTAGTCGCCGAAGGGCAGCGCATAGACAAGACGGTAGACAGGCTCGCAGTAGCGCCCCATCGAGAACAACCAGAAAACAACGGCCGAAACGGCGAAAAAGATGATTGCCGAATTATTAGTGTTAGACGGGCTGTCCATTGTCGACTGTCGGCCATCGCCTGTCGCGCGAGTCTCGTGTCCAGCGTCTCGCAACCAGGGCAGCAGCGCCGAGAGAAGTCCAAGAACCGCAAGAAAGCACGTCACCCACCCGACATAGAGCGAGTGCTGGCGGTAGTTGCCCTGCGTCGCGCCAAGCGGTCGGCCAAGACGTCCAACATACTGACGAATGCCATTGCCGTGCTTCTGCCCTATCGCAAGCGTAAACGGGCAGCTCGTATCGCCTTCGATGCCGGCGTGCCAAAACTCCTTTGTCGCTTCAGGCGGCATCGACCAGTTCGTGACGAATACCCAGCGCTTCTCGGCGTCATCCTTCGTAGCGCTTGAAGCGACGGTCTGCCCTTCCTCAATCTGCTTGTCGCGTCCAGCAAGGTCGTTCACGAACGCGTTCCTGAAGCTCGCCCCGCCAATCGCGAGAAGCGCTGCAAGAGCAAGAAGAGCGCCCTTCGTCCATTTGACAATAGTCGCGCGGCGCATGTCGTGAGACGTGCCAAGAAGAACGACAACCAGCCTAAAGACAAAGTAGACCCCCGAAAAAGCCGAGAAGAGCAGCCATAGGTCCGGCTGGCGCATCGAGCCCCACGCAAGGCACGCGCCGAGCAGAAGCCAGTGGCGCGGCTTGCCCTTCTCGAGGGCGCGGTCGATAAGTCCGAAGACGAAGACGCCGTAGGTCATCCACTGGAACCAGCCGAGGTGTCCGGCGGAAAACAGCGTGAACCAGTAGCCCGAGAACGCAAGCAAAAGCCCCGCGCCGT
>Ga0310690_10001692_pt1 | contig 38397 bp, 31 predicted proteins | sample AusTroGonzalo_MG_2_FD_207661 | JGI IMG/M metagenome (GOLD analysis project Ga0310690, IMG submission 207661) | Bovine rumen microbial communities from tropical cattle in Woodstock, Queensland, Australia - Gonzalo_04 (v2) (version 2) | ecosystem: Host-associated > Mammals > Digestive system >...
CCACCAGCCTCATATCGAACGAACTGCCGCCCAGCACCATAATCCACGCCGTGAACGTCGTACCGATGTTCGCACCCATAATGACCGAGATGGCCTGCACCAGCGAGAGTATGCCTGCGGATACGAAGCTCACCGTCATCACCGTGGTTGCCGTAGATGACTGTACTGCAGCGGTAATGAACGCGCCGGTCAGTACGCCGGAAAAACGATTGGTGGTCATTGTGCCGAGTACATTACTCAGCTTGCTGCCTGCCATCTTCTGCAGGCCTTCACTCATCACCTTCATTCCGTACATGAGCATCGCAACGGAACCGATGAGCGTAACGATTTGTAGAAGTAATACCATGTGTATTATTGATTTATCAGATGCGGTTAATATATTTGCCCACACTTATGCAAAATACCGTGCAAAGTTACAAAAAAAAATTTGAATTTGCAAGTGCTGACGCATTTTTTATATAAAATCTTTTCAAAACTTTTTTTTCTATGAAAAATTTGCATATTTCAAATCTTTTTTGTATATTTGCAGTCCGAATACAATTCAGACCATACTTGAATCAGTATATGACCAGACACGAACAATTGATTGCTGCTTTGCAGCATAATTTCGGATTTGATAATTTCAAGGGCAACCAGGAGGCTATCATCAATAATGTGATGGATGGCAAGAACACCTTCGTGCTGATGCCCACCGGCGGCGGCAAGAGTCTATGCTACCAGCTGCCGGCATTGATGATGGACGGTGTGGCCATCATCATTTCTCCGCTTATAGCACTGATGAAGAACCAGGTGGATGCCATGCGCAGCTACTACGACGAGGACAGCATCGCCCACTTCATCAACTCCTCCCTCTCACGTCCGGAGATTCATGCTGTACACGATGATATAATCAACGGAAAAACCAAACTGCTGTACATGGCACCGGAAGGCCTGCAAAAACCGGAGAACGTCGAGCTTCTGCAAGGAGTGAAAGTCAGTTTCTATGCCATCGACGAGGCACATTGTATATCCGAGTGGGGACACGATTTCCGACCGGAGTACAGAAACATCCGTCCGCTGGTGGAGAAAATCGGCATAGCACCAATCATCGCCTTGACCGCTACCGCCACACCGAAAGTACAACAGGATATCCAGAAGAATCTCCAGATAAACGACGCCACTGTATTCAAGAGTTCGTTCAACCGTCCCAACCTTTATTACGAAGTACGCCAGAAGACATCCGATGTCAACAAGGACCTTGTGCGCTTCATCAAGCAGATGGAGGGCAAATCGGGTATTGTATATTGTATGGCGCGCAAGGAGGTGGAATCGCTGGCGCAGATTCTACAGGTTAACAATATCTCCGCCCTGCCCTATCATGCCGGCATGGACGCTGCCGAGCGCAGCAAGAACCAGGACGCTTTTCTGATGGAGAAGTGCCAGGTGATCGTGGCAACAATCGCCTTCGGCATGGGTATCGACAAGCCTGACGTCCGATTTGTGGTGCACTACGATGTGCCCAAATCGCTGGAAGGCTACTATCAGGAGACGGGTCGTGCCGGACGTGACGGCGGTGAGGGACGGTGTATATGCTTCTACTCGCCCAAGGATATTGAACGTCTGCGCAGTTTCCAGCAAGACAAGAGCCGACAGGACAACAACATGCAGGAGGCGGAAATTACCAACCAACTTCTTGCCGAGACACAACAGTACATGGAGTCCTCCACATGCCGCAGGCGGTTGCTGCTGCACTATTTCGGCGAGAAATATCCTCAGGAGAACTGCGGTTGCTGTGACAACTGTAACAAGATTTTCAAGCAGTATGACGCCACCGAATTGCTCGGGTTGGCGATAGAGACCGTAAAGGAGTGCAACGAACGCTTCAAAGCGGAGCACATAGTGGATATACTGCACGGCAACAAGACTCCGGATGTGCTCAGTTTCCAGCACGATGAGATGGAGAACTTCGGCGTGGCCTCCGATGTCACGGAAGAATTGCTTGCCACCATCATGAAAGAGGCACTGCTGCACGGCTATCTGGAGAAAGACCTGAGTACGTACGGCAGTGTGCATGTAACGCAGTTGGGTAACAAGTTCCTGCGCAGACCTACCAAATTTGAGATACCAATTGAGGTGGTGGACGAAAATGCCGAGGAGAACATTGAGCAGAATATGATCGGCTCATCGGCTGCGGACACGGAGCTGTACAGTATCCTGAAGGATCTGAGAAAGAAAGTCGGCAAGCAGCACGACGTACCACCGTATGTTATATTCCAAGACCCGAGCTTGGAAGCGATGGCCACCTTCTATCCCATCACTCTGGAGGAGTTGCAGAACATCCCCGGTGTAGGTGCCGGCAAGGCCAAACGTTACGGTACTGAGTTCCTGAAAGTGATCAAGGAGTATGTCGACGAAAACGAGATCATCCGTCCGGAAGACCTGCGCGTCAAGACAGTAGCGCACAAATCCGCACACAAGGTGGCTATCATCGAAGCCATTGACCGCCGTATAGCCATCGACGACCTGGCTCTCCGTTTCGGTATGTCGATGGAGGAGATTGTCAAAGAGATTGAAGCGATTGTCTATTCCGGCACGAAACTCAATATCCGATACTTCCTGGAGGAAGTGATTGACCCGGATGCCATCGAGGAGATTTTCGACTACTTCAAGCATGCCGAGAACGACAATATCAAACTTGCCATGCAGGAACTGGGCGAGGACTACTACACCGAGATTGAGGTACGGCTGTGCCGTATTCAGTTCCACAGCGATCTGGGCAATTAAAGGATGAGAGGGGCTAACAATTAGTAAAAAAATAGAATTAAACACTATAGAATAATGGAATTATCAGAACAAGAACAAGTACGCCGGCAGAGTTTGCAGGCATTGCGGAATCTGGGTATTGATCCCTACCCTGCGGCGGAATATGTGGTAACCGGCTATTCGACGGATATCAAAGCCTGCTTTGTTGACCGCGAGGAAGGTGCACCGGAACCCGATGCAGAGTGGTTCACCGGCAAGCCCGTGAGCATAGCCGGACGACTGATGTCGAAGCGCATCATGGGCAAGGCATCGTTCATTGAATTGCAGGACAGCAAGGGACGTATCCAAGTATATGTCAGCCGCGACGATATCCAGGCACCGGTAGCCGAAGGCGAACAGCCAGAAACACCGGAGCAGCAGATGTACAATGTCGTATTCAAGAAACTGCTGGATATAGGCGATTTTATCGGCATTGAAGGATTTGTGTTCCGCACGCAGATGGGCGAGATCTCGGTTCACGCCAAGAAACTGACGGTGCTGAGCAAGAGTATTCGTCCGCTGCCTATCGTCAAGTACAAGGACGGCGTAGCCTACGACGGATTCAACGATCCCGAGCAGCGTTACCGTCAGCGTTACGTGGATCTCGTAGTGAACGAGGGCGTAAAGGACACTTTCCTCAAGCGCGCCACAATCCTGCGCACAATGCGTCAGGTGTTTGACGAAGCAGGCTACACTGAGGTTGAAACACCTATTCTGCAAGCCATAGCAGGCGGAGCAAGTGCGCGTCCGTTCATTACCCACCACAATACGCTGGACGTAGATATGTACCTGCGTATCGCCACGGAGCTTTATCTGAAACGACTGATTGTCGGTGGATTTGAGGGCGTATATGAGATCGGCAGAAACTTCCGCAACGAAGGAATGGATCGCAGCCACAACCCCGAGTTCACCTGCATGGAGCTGTACGTACAGTACAAGGACTACAACTGGATGATGTCGTTCACCGAGCAGCTGCTGGAGAAAATAGCCATCGCAGTGAACGGTACGACCAAGGTGCAGATAGGCGACCATGAAGTGGACTTCAAGGCACCGTACCGGCGTCTGCCTATCCTGGACGCCATCAAGGAGCAGACCGACAAGGATGTAGCCGCGATGAGCGAGGATGAACTGCGCGCATTTGCCAAGAGTCTGGGCGTGGAAGATACCGAGCATATGGGCAAGGGCAAACTGATTGACGAGATCTTCGGCGAGACCTGCGAGGGACAGTTCATCCAGCCTACCTTCATCACCGACTACCCTGTCGAGATGTCGCCGCTGACGAAGATGCACCGCAGCAAACCCGGGCTGACCGAACGCTTTGAGCTGATGGTGAACGGCAAAGAGCTGGCGAACGCATACAGCGAGCTCAATGACCCGATTGACCAGTATGAGCGGTTTGTGGAGCAGATGAAACTTGCTGCAAAGGGTGACGACGAGGCCATGGTCATTGACCACGACTTTGTACGTTCGTTGGAGTACGGCATGCCGCCTACCAGCGGTATAGGTATCGGTATCGACCGCCTGACCATGTTCATGACCGGACAGCCGACCATTCAAGAAGTGTTACTGTTTCCGACCATGAAGCCGGAGACTAAATAATAGTACCATGTTTGAAAATAAACGAATAGCTATTGTAGGTGGCGGCAGTTGGGCAACTGCGCTGGCCAAGATTGTGCTGACCAATGTCGATGAGATCAACTGGTTCATCCGTCGTCCGGAGGTGATTGAGGAGTTCAAGCGTACAGGCAAGAACCCGACATACCTCAACAGCGCCACGTTCGATATCAGCCGTATCCATTTCACCGACGACATCAATGTCGTGGTGCGCGACTCGGATATTATGATACTGGCTATCCCGTCGCCGTACCTGGAACCGACGCTCCGCAAGATCAAACGCACCATGCGCTCGAAGATTGTCGTATCTGCCGTCAAGGGCATGATCCCCGAGAAGAACCAGATAGTGACTGACTACCTGCACGAGCGCTTCAATGTGCCGGAGGAGAACCTGCTGGTGATTGCCGGTCCGTGTCATGCTGAGGAGATTGCCCTGCAACGCCTCAGTTACCTGACCATCGGTTGCAGCAACCGCCAGAAGGCGGAAGAGATAGCACCGCTGCTGCAGACCTCATACGTACGCACATGCACATCGCGTGACGTGCTTGGTTTGGAATATACGTCCGTGATGAAGAACATTTATTCTATCGCCGGAGGTATATGCCAGAGCCTGCGTTACGGTGACAATTTCCAGGCTGTGTTGATCAGTAATGCCCTGCAGGAGATAGAGCACTTCACGGCAGCACTCAGTCCGGTTCATCGCGATATAGATGCCAGCGGTTATCTGGGCGATGTACTGGTGACAGCGTATTCGAAGTTCAGCCGTAACCGTCAGTTCGGGCAGATGATAGGTATGGGATACTCCGTCAAAGCGGCTCAGCTTGAGATGGAGATGATTGCTGAAGGATACTACGGCACGTACTGCATCCATCATGCCAACCAGCGGCTGCATGTGAACATACCTATCGTCGAGGCGATGTATGCCATTCTGTATGAGCATAAGTCACCTACCCTTGTCATTCAGGAATTAACAACACATTTGCAATAATATGAAACTTTGTTTACAAAATGCTGCCTCGTTCGTTCCGGCAGGCAGCCTGAAAGCAATTGCTGCACAAACGGCAGCATGTAATGAACTCCTTGAGAACGGTCGCGGCGCAGGCAACGATTATATCGGCTGGGTAACCCTGCCCGGCGAGATTGACGACGCACTGCTGACGGACATCGAGCAGACTGCCAAACAACTGCGTGAGAGCTGCGAGATAGTGATTGTGGCAGGTATCGGCGGTTCGTATCTGGGTGCACGTGCCGTGAATGAGGCACTGGCTTCGTCGTTCGACGCCTATATGCCTGAGCGCAAGAACCCTATCGTTGTGTACGCCGGCAACAATATCGGAGAGGATTATCTGGCAGACCTGATGGCACTGCTCAAGGGCCGCAAGTTCGGTATCATCAACATCTCCAAGTCAGGAACCACCACCGAAACCGCACTGGCGTTCCGTCTGCTCAAGACGATGCTGGAGCAGCAGGTTGGTAAGGACGAAGCACGCAAACGTATCGTCGCCGTTACTGACAAGGCCAAAGGTGCCCTGCGCTCACTGGCAACCAAGGAAGGCTACAAGACCTATGTCATTCCTGACAATGTAGGCGGCCGTTTCTCCGTACTGACGCCGGTTGGTTTGCTGCCTGTAGCTGTAGCCGGATGGGACATCCGTGCCATCGTCAAGGGTGCACAGGATATGCAGAAAGCCACCGCAGCCAATGTTCCTTACGAGCAGAACCCTGCCGCACAGTACGCAGCCATGCGTAATGCACTGCTGCAATACGGCAAATCAACAGAGATTTTGGTTAATTTCAATCCGCGTCTGCACTACTTCGCCGAGTGGTGGAAGCAGTTGTACGGCGAAAGTGAGGGCAAGGACCATAAGGGACTGTTCACCGCTTCTGTGGATTTCACTACCGACCTGCACTCAATGGGCCAGTGGATTCAAGAAGGTCAGCGTAACATCTTCGAAACCGTCATATCTATCGAAGCTCCCGAACAAGAGGTACGCATCCCGAGCGATCAGGAGAACCTTGACGGTCTGAACTTCCTTGCCGGCAAACGTGTAGATGAGGTGAACAAGATGGCAGAGCTGGGCACACGTCTGGCACATGTGGACGGCGGTGTACCTAACATCCTCATCACCTTCCCGCGTCTGGATGAGTACAATATAGGACAGTTCGTTTACTTCTTTGAGCGTGCCTGCGGTATCTCGGGTTACATACTGGGTGTCAATCCGTTCAACCAACCGGGCGTAGAGGCATACAAGAAGAACATGTTCGCCCTTCTGGACAAACCCGGATACGAAAACGAGTCAAAGGCTATCAAGGCAAGACTGGCTTAACCGTATTCTCCGCTACTCCACTCTGCGACGGAAATAGTAATCGAATACAATAAACCGGCGAGAGATTGTTTGCGGATACAATTCTGAGGCAAGAGTTAAATTCTCTTGCCTTTTTTGTGCAAAGCTCCGTTTCATCTTCAGAAAATCTATTCTCGCGCGGATAATTGCACAAGCATTTTTTGGTTTCAAGCATATCAATGCTTGCAGTGCAGCAACATAATCCAGTATGAACCGCATAGCAAGCACACGACGCAACTGAGGTTGCGGCATGTTTTTGTACAGCATCAGCAGGTTATTGCGGAAATTGAGGTAGGTTTTTCTCGGATTGTCATAAGCAAGCGCACCTCCGCCAAGATGATAGACGGTACTCTGCGGCACACATGCCAGTTCGTAGCCTCTGCTGTTCAGCCGCCAGCACAGGTCAATCTCCTCCATGTGAGCAAAGAAGCGGTCATCCAATCCGCCCGCTTCATTATAGACAGCCGTGCGTATGAAGAATGCGGCACCACTCACCCAGAAAGTCTGGGCAACAGTGTCGTACTGTCCTTTGTCTTCAGCCACATGGTTCATAATGCGTCCGCGGCAGAAGGGATAGCCAAGCCTGTCGATATATCCGCCGGCCGCACCCGCATACTCGAATGTGACTGGCTGCGACGTATTCTGATTATGAGCAAGCAAAGATTTATAGGACAGCACCTTAGGCTGTACTGCCGCCACATTCGGATGCTGTAGCATATATTCCAGGACAGGTTCCAGCCAACCTTCTGTGACCATCACGTCAGAATTCAGCAGCACGACAAACTCACTCTGCATTGACGCTATAGCACGGTTATATCCGGCAGCAAAACCATAGTTCTCCGGAAAAGCAATCACACGCAGATGCGCGGCTCGCGCCTCGGGCGTGGGAAGAAGTGCATTCAGATAGGCTACCGAGTTATCCGTCGAACCGTTATCCACGACTACGACTTCGGTTTCCGGCTGTGTCGTATACAGCAATACCGATGGCAGGAACTGACGCATGACATCTGCGCCATTCCAATTGAGTATCACGACACTACACAGCATATAATCCTTATTCTATCGGTGAAGAGGTCTTTGTTATTTCAGCAGATGCATTCTGCGGTCTGCTATACTTCCATCGGTTGTGCGTCCAGAGCCACAAATGCGGCTGCTCAAGAATATTCTGCTCCAGCAGACGTGCGTATTGCTCTGTTATATTGTCCGGATTCATCGGCATGAATGTCATGGTATAGTAGCCGCGTTTGGGGGAACGGATATAGCCATAGAAACACTTGTACCCGAACTTCTTGCTCAGCACTTCTGTTCCGTTCAGGAATGCAGTCTCCTGATTCAAGAATGTAGTCCACACATGCGCATTACGCGGTGATGGCTTTTGGTCAGAGAGCATACCGTACATAGGTTTCAGTCCGCTCTTGCTGATCTGTACCATACGGCGGAGCAACAGGTCTTTCTCCACGCACTCACCGCCTCGTTTGCTACGAATATCCAGCATCAGCCGGTCATTGTATTTGTTCTTCAGCCGACGATAGACATTACACTCCTGAATACCTTCATGCTGATGCCTCCGTCCGAAATCCGCCATCCACTCCCATGTTCCGAGATGCGAAAGCATTGTAAAAGCACCTCCCTCATGACAGGCATTGACGAGAAGATCTTCGTCGATATACTGCATGTGTTCACGCATCCGGGCATCACTGGCGCCATAGCCCCAGATTGTTTCGACAATCAGGTCCGCAAACTGATGATAGAAACGTTTGCGCAAGGCATTACGCTCTGACTGCGACCAATCAGGAAAAGCATTCTTCAGGTTCTTGTCCACCATCCTGCGGCGGTATCGTGCAATATAATAGACAAGCGGATAAATCAGCCAGTCTGCAAAGAAATGGTGCACACCGAGTGGCAACTTACTCAATATATTGAGCCATCTATGCTTCATCCTCCTCGCTGTAGAAGCCGTTCTCTACACCATATTGGAACTCAGCATCCTGAATAAGCTGCACCTGCACCGATGTAACAGGCACCTTGTCGAGTTTGGCCTGCTCGAGTACATAGTTGAGTTGCTCGGTTTCATCCACATAACCGTCTTTATACTCAATGTCCTCTTCATCGTGGTTCTCTTCGGCAAGCCCTACTTTTACAAGATAATCATCCATAACATCCAGCACATACAGGATGTCATCTTCGGTCAGCCCGTACAGGTCCTCCGCCGGAACAGTGCGGATAATATAATCAAGCAACTCGCGTTCTTGATCGTCAACAAGTGAATTCGTCATAGTTTGTTATTTATAGAAACATGCGTACAAGTGTCAGGAAGACAGCAAGTACAGGTGTGGCAAGCAGCAAGCTGTCAAAGCGGTCAAGTACGCCACCATGCCCGGGCAGGAAACGTCCGGAATCCTTGATGCCATACGAACGTTTGAGCAGACTTTCCATCAGGTCGCCTAACGTTCCGGCACAGGAAGCCAGCAATCCGAAGCCAAAGGCTACCCAATATTTTGCGTACGGCTGAACAATATATTGCCAACTGTCCACGCAGTCAAACCATCCGCAACGGGCCAGCAGCCATGCTGCCAGCATGGCAAACGCAACACCGCCGAACAGTCCTTCCCAACTCTTCTTCGGGCTTACATGCGGCGACATCTTGTGGTTGCAGTTCTTGCGCCTGGCGGTCAGCGAGCCGACACAGTAGGCACCGGTATCGTTCGTCCACAGGAGCACAAACAATGCCAACAGCAGCCACTTGCTGTACGCCAGCACGATGAGCATCGTTGCAAACGGCAGGGCTACCATCACCTGACCGGTCAGCAGATGTCCCCAATGGGCAGCAGGTGCAGCGGAGGCATATTGGGTGAGTTCATATATGAGCGCTATGAGCAGCACAACCATATATGCAAACGCAATCAGCCAGGCTACGCTCGTCTCATAAATATAGTTTGTCGCTATCAGCCGGTCGCAGAACTGCCACACACCTACTCCAGCAAACAGCAATACATTGAGCAGCATGCCGAATACCTTGGTATAACGTGCATCGCCCGTGATGGTATGAAACTCCCGCACAGCCAGCGTACTGATAACGGCAAACAGCGCCGCAAAGGCTATCGGATGCACCAGTATGGCAGCTATTACAACCGCGACATATACTGCGCCGGAGAGTGTTCGTTGTAGTAGGTTTGACATAATTGTTCGTATCTTTATTCTTGGGTCAGTATCAGAAGCCGAAGCTCAATCCCATTACGGCTGTGATGTTTTTACCTTGCATGTATGCCGGCGTGAACTTGTTGAGGTAATAGCCCTGCAGTTCATTGCCGCTCAGTTCCATACTGGTGCCGTCAGCATTCCAGCCACGGTCTTCACCTTCAATGCGCGCAGATGTCGGACTGAACGCACGCGCGTTATTATAGATTATATCCAGGTGCGCATAGCAGTTGTTGAACACCTCATATACGGCGCGGAACTTCAGTTCGTCGTTACGCCAGGTCTTTTCACTGAACGGCTTTTGAGCAATAATCGGATTTTCCACACGGGTACCTGCAATGTTATTACGGATATAATCATAGCAGCGGTACTTGGTATCCTGCGTATAATCAAGCGTCAGACGCAGGCTGCGTGTCGGGCGATAGGACAACTGCACAAAGATGCTTTGCGCATTATCACCCATGTAATGCCCCATATTATAGGAGTTGGACGTGTAATCCAGCACCTTGATCGAGTGCTCGTACGTAGCAATATACGAGCGCATAAACTCGCCTTTCAGACTCAATCCGTTCACAGGCCAGCCGCTCCATTGGAAGCCCACTACATATGACCATGGGTTATTCTCCTTGTTTGAGCGTTTGAGACGAGCCATCTTGAATTCATCCACAAAGAATGATCCATACAGGCGCAAGTGGTCTGTCGGACGGATGGTTACAGTCGCATACACCTGCGAGTTCTGGTTCTCTGAACTGATACCTTTGGTCAGCAAGTGGTCCAGCGACTTGAAGAACGCTATAGGAATGAAGTACGCCGCCTGCACGTTGCGTTCGGCATACACGATGGAGTTACCGATCGAGAAATGGATATACTTGATCGGCTTGAAGGTGAACATGTTAGCCGCCATGAACTTGTTCATCGGGCGATAGTGCGTCTTAGTCACACCTTCCTGATAACGCTCGGAATAGTAATATGTGCTGTCCAGCACATTGCTGACAAGCCATGCGTGGAAATAATCGAACTGGAACCAGCGACACGGTGTCAGTTGCAGCGTAACCATCGGTACGGCAGGGTTATGTGCAGACAGAATGTTCGAGCACAATTGTGCGTCACCCCATTGCAGCCTGTCACGTTCCACAGCGATGCGTCCCCACCATGTGTACAAGGCTATACCTCCGCGTGAATCGGAAAAGTCGCCTCCGTAGTTCGCCTCCTTGTACTGAACTCCCGGCAGGTTGTTCAGGTAGTCGGGTTGGGTAAGCCGTGCGCCGTACAGTTTGTCGCCTGATGTCGGGAAATACGATTTGCCCAACAGCGAACCGTTCCACGAGTTATCCCGCAGTGAGCCCCATATACTCAGGTGTTTGGCTATGTCCATCTGAATCTCTGCACCGTACCAACGCTTGGTGACGGCACCTTTCTTCGAGACATACAGATCCATGCCGAGTATAGGACGTACGCGCATCTTGAAGATCTTGTTCTTCGTCAGTATATGCAGCGACGGGTCAGCCAGGGACAAGTTGGAGACAGGTGTAATCCATTGCGTCACATGCCGATGCCCGTAACTGTGATACACAGGCAAGGTATCGCATTCGAGCGCATAATCCTGCATATAGAACTGCAGGTCATCTTTCTGCCGGCGTGACAGCAGGCTGTCCTTGTCCTGCGCGGTACGCAACATGGCAGCAATCTGCACGCGTGTGAACGGACGCACGGCTTCCGTCAGGTCAATTATACCATCCGTAGCCAGTTCGTCCAGAAAGTCATAGACCTCCGTATATTCCAACGCCTCGGGTATAGTCTGCGCCCGCAGCGGAGATGCGGCAATCAGCAGTACCAACAGCAGATAACACTTACGCATACTTGGATCTCCCGACTATTTCTTCTTCGGAGTGTAACGTGCATTCAATGCAGCAACGACTTCTGCCGTGATATCATAGCCTTCAACTGACAGAAGAATATTGTCCTTTGCATTGTTGGAGAAGATCATCTGATAGCGTCCGTCAGCATTGTACTCTTTCAGGTAGCTGAGGATGGTGTCGGCCAGTTGGGCCTGCAGCTGCTGGTTCTCCTGAAGGATCTCCTGGGTCAGTTGCGCTTCACGGTTCTCCAGATCCTGCTGTTTCTTCAGGATGCGCTGCTGCTCACTCTCTGCACGCTCACGGCTCAGGAAGGCGTTGTTCTCCAACTTGCGCTGGAAGTCCACCATCTCGTTCTGCAGCGTACGGGCTTTCTGGTTCAGTTCCAGACGTGCATTCTCCTGACGTGTCATGAGTTTGTCCTGAGCTTCCAAAGCGAAGGTATAGCCTTGCAGGATGGAGTCCAGATTGACATACGCCACCGGCAGTGCACCCTCTTGTGCAACGGGAGCAGGAACTGCTGCAGGTTTGGCGGCCGGCTTGACGGCAAATACGATTACGAACAACGCTGCCACAGCAGCTACCAGAATACAGTTGATTGCGATTTGAATTTTATTCATTGTTGTATATGTTTGATTATTCACTTATTTACAGTTCATCCACATGCAACCTCAACGGGTTCCCCCGTTGGGCCTGCCTGTCTTGCGAACGTGTGCATCCTATGCCGCGTTCATGCATCGCCTTGCTCTGTCCGACATCCTGCGAATGGAATGTGCCGTTCTTTTTCAATATAATTCGCACGCACATACCCAGGACGCCTAATCCGATAATGGCTGCTGATATGAGGATGGCTTTGAGCATTAGATGGTATCAATAAACAGTTTCTGTTTGCGCTCATACATCTTGCAGCCGACGAGCACCACTATCACCATGAACGCAAAACTGTAGCCGAACATCTCCCATGAGAACGAACCGGCTCCGTATGCTCCGTACTTGAACGCCTCAATGGGCGCAGTGACCGGATTGAGCACCATCAGTTTGTGCAGTGTCGGGTTGGTGACAAAACTCAGCGGATAGACTATCGGCGTAGCGTACATCCACAGGGATATAAGTACAGGCATAAAGTTCGTGAGGTCCTTGTATTTCGCGGTCATACTGGTAACTATCAGTCCCAGACCAAGAGCTATGCCGGCGAGTATAAGCACAATCACCGGGAACAGCAGCAGGTACCAGTTCGGGCACAGATGCACGCCTTTGGCAAACACGAAGAACAGATAGATAATAACGAACATCAGCAGCTGTATTGCAAAGCGGAACAGACGCGAGAAGATAACGGATACAGGTGACACCAGTCGCGGGAAGTACACCTTGCCGAACAAGGAGGCGTTCTTGGCAAAGGTGGACGACGTATCCGTCAGGCAGGTCGAGAAGTACTCCCACAGGCACACGCCGGACATGTAGAACACCGGCTGCGGAACGTCATCCGTAGGAATGCCGGCTATACGTCCGAACACCACCATGTACATGAACACCGAGAACAATGGCGAGATGAAGTACCAAGCCATGCCGAAGATGGTCTGCTTGAACTGCACGATTATATCACGCTTGACAAACAGCCACACCAGATACTTCGAGCGCCATAACTCCTTCAGTCCCAAACGGCTCGTAGTGTTCTTCGGGTCGATTACAGAAGTCCAATATGTATCATTCAGATTGCTCATACAGTCTTATACAGTGTCCATAAACGATTTCTCCACCTTACTGAACATAGCCAGTCCGCATATGTCCACCACAATTGTGAACGCCATTGCGTACAGCAGCCACCACCAGGAGAACTGCCCTACTCCTAACAGACTGTACTTGACAGCCTCCATTACGGGAGTGACAGGGTTGAGAGACATGGCGAAATGCAGTTTCTCGTTCGTGACCATCGACAGCGGATAGATGACCGGCGTGATATACACCCAGAGGGTGATTACCTTGGCAAAGATGATTTGCAGGTCGCGGTACTTCGTGGTCATCGACGACACAATCATTCCCGTACCCACTGCCATAAACGCCAGCAGCACCATCAGTACCGGAAAGAGGACTATCTGCCAGTGAATGACCAGTTCCGTACCGATTGCCAGATAATAGACGTATGCCCCGATGAACAGCAGCAACTGGATGCAGAAGTACAGGAACTGCACCGTCACCGCCACCAGCGGCATTATGATACGCGGGAAATACACTTTGCCGAAAATACTCGCATTCTCCACAAACGAGTTGCTTGTTCCGGTCAGGCATGCGGCAAAGTAGCCCCAGACGGATATACCTAACAGGTAGAACAGTATGGGCGGAGCACCGTCGGTGGATATATGTGCCACGCCGCCGAACACCGCCACATATACGATGACGGACAGCGCCGGTGTAATCAGGAACCACAACGGGCCAAGCACAGTCTGCTTGTACGCCGTACGGAAAGCACGCTGAACGAACAGGATGTACATGTCCCTGTAGCGCCACACCTCTTTCCAGTCAATCGACAGAAGACTGTTCTTAGGAGTAATCTCTATGCTCCATTTATCGTTTGCCATTCTATTGAGTTGCGATTATAGCGGTTTACTTGGTTATTCTGCGTTTGTAACAATCTATCGTATTCTGCATCAGCATCGTTACGGTCATCGGGCCAACTCCGCCGGGTACGGGAGTGATGAACGAGGCTATATCTTTACATGCCTCAAAATCCACATCGCCCGACAGGCTTCCGTCCGGCAGGCGGTTGATGCCCACATCTATGACTATCGCACCGGGTTTGATGCATTCCCGGGTAATCAGCTTGGGTTTGCCCACGGCTACGATGAGTATATCCGCCTCACGGCACACGGCGGGCAGGTCACGCGTATGGCTGTGCGCTACGGTCACGGTACATTGCCGGTCCATCAGCAGCTTGGCCATCGGTTTGCCCACAATGTCCGAACGGCCGACTACCACGGCACGCTTGCCGTCCAACTCCACTCCTGTGGATGCCAGCAGCGACAGGATGCCTTTCGGCGTGCAGGCTATCGTGCAGCCGTAATCCGGCACAGGGTTGTAGATGGATGGTATATGGTTCGCCTGCAACGGCTGGTGCAGCCACAGGTGCGCGGCATTTGCGGGATGAAAGCCGTCCACATCCTTTTCTGCACGGATGGCACGTATCACGTGCTCTTCGTTGATATGCGCCGGCAGTGGCAGTTGCACAAGTATGCCGTCCACATCACAGTCGTCGTTCAGTCCCGCTATCAGTCGGCACAGCTCCTGTTCGCTGATGGTGCCGGGCAGGAGCACATGACGCGAACGGATGTGGCAGAACTCCGCAGCGCGCATCTTGTTGCGCACATAGATGGTGGATGCCGGGTCATCGCCGACCTGTATCACCACAAGACCGGGCGTACGGCCGTATTCGGCAGCCATGGCATCTACCTGTGCCTGCATATCCGAACGCAGGCGGGCAGCTATTTCTTTACCGGAAATAATCACTTTTTGTTCTTTTTCTTTTTCTTGCCCCAGATGAGCGAGTTCGGCTGTTCGCGTATCTCCTGCATCAGGCTGTCAGCCGTCAGGACTGTTCCGTTCACGTTGTTGTACAGGCTGTTGTCATGCAGCAGCATGCCTACTGTTCCCTCCGTGCTGTTCGCCGCTTCTATCAGCCTGTGCACCTCGTTGACGGTGGAATCCGCACGTGCCACCAGCGCCTTGATGTCCGCTTCGGACGCATTTGCCGACAGTTTCTTCACGTCAGCCAGTATGCTGTCCACCTTCTGAACGATAACCGGCAGGTCATTGTTGAGCACACGCTCGACCTTCATGGATGACACTTTCAGGGATGCCACCATGGCATCCGCATTCTCCAGAATGGTCTTTATGTGGTCACCCTCCAGTTGTCCGTTCAGGTTGTCCACCAGTTCGCGTATCGAGCTCAGCGCACTGTCAACCGAGGCAAGCATCGTGCCGCGCAATTCGTCCACCAGCGTCGGCTGTACGCTTGTCGGCAGTTCAGCGCGCGCAGATACGGCCACACGGCCTTTCTCGACAGGTATGATAATCTCTATCGCGGTACCGCCCAACAGGCCGTCGGGGATAAGACGCATACTGCTGCCATCTATCACATTGATGTCGCGGTTAACCGACACAACGATGGTGAAAGCCGTGTCCTTGCTGAAGTCGTAACGAATCTTCTCTACCTGACCGACCTTGTAGCCACGGACATATACGGGCGCCTGCTCCACCAGTCCTCTCATCTCAGTAAATCGTCCGCTGTACGAATGGATGGGATTGAATATGTTGACTCCTTTCAGATACTTGAATCCGAAATACAGCAAAAACAGGCATAACGCCACCAGCAATCCTACTTTAACCTCTCGGGAAATGGAAATCTTCATAATTATTTTTGTAATTCAATTGCTCGTTTAACGGGTATCTGCTCATCGCCCTGAAAGGCTACCACCACACAGTCCGGGAACTTCTGCTTGACGGTCGCCTGCAGTTTCTTGGCCTCGTTGTAGGTCTTGCAACTGCCGTACATGTACTTGTACCACACGCCGTCTTTCTTGTACGTGCAGTTCTTCAGGCCCTTGAATGTCGGGTCGTTTCCCTTAAGCTGCGATTTCGTACTGAATATCTGCACCTTGTATGTGATGGTCGTTTTCGTCTGCTTCGTCGCCTCCGCTATCTCTTCACGCGTGGTCGGCACAACTATGCTGTCCGACGCCAGTGCCGGAACAGCCTTGCCGGGACGGTAGAACTGCGAGAATGCGTGGAAGATCGAGCGGCAGATGCCCAGACGGCCTGCATCGCTGGCCAGGAAACGCTCCTCGTCACGGTTACTGATAAAGCCCATCTCAATCAGCACCGACGGACAGGCTGTACGCAGCAGCACCAGGAACGCCGCCTGACGCACACCGCGGTCACCACGCTTCAGCGTGTCAACAAACTGCTTCTGCACCAGTGTGGCGAACTGTAGCGACTGGTTCATGTAGTCCGACTGCATCAGGTCGAACATGATATACGAGTCAATGCTGTTCGGGTCAAAGCCTTCGTACGAACTCTGGTAGTCGGACTCCAACTTGATGACGGAGTTCTCGCGCATGGCTATGTCCAGATTGTCCTCCATGCGTTCCGTACCTAACACAAAGGTCTCCGCACCCGACGCATTGCGGTTGTCCGATGCATTGGCGTGAATGGAGATAAACAGGTCGGCCTTGTTCTTGTTGGCTATGTCCGCACGCGTGTGCAAAGGGATAAACACGTCCGTACTGCGCGTGTAGATTACATCCACTTCGGGGTATGCCTCCTTGATCATCCCGCCCAGTTGCAGGGCGGCGTTCAGGTTCAGCGTCTTCTCGCGCGCTATACGGCCGATGGCACCCGGGTCGTCACCACCGTGACCGGCGTCAATAACCACCGTAAAGGCGTGCACCGGAAGGCTCAGAACCACGACTGAAAGTATCGTTGCTACGAATCGGTTCATAATACTGAAAGTATCGTTTGCTATCGTTAATTTATTCAGAAATACAAAAAACGCACAAAGTTACAAAAAATAATCGACATTTGCAAGACATTTGACGTTTTTTTTGGAAAAACCGCATAAATCTTTGCAAATTTCAAATTATTTTACTACCTTTGCAGGTCTATTTAACAACCAATACAAATAATCTATGATTGTCAACAACCTTACTGAACTGATTGGAGGCACGCCGCTGCTGGCGGTCAATGTGCCGGGCAGCAAGGCACGCCTGCTGCTCAAGTTGGAGCGGTTCAATCCCGGAGGCAGTGTCAAGGACCGAATAGCACTCGCTATGATTGAAGATGCCGAGAAACGCGGTCTGCTCAAGTCCGGCGGAACGATTATCGAACCTACGAGCGGCAACACCGGTGTCGGTCTTGCATGGGTCGGACGGCAGAAAGGCTACCGCGTCATACTGACCATGCCCGACACGATGTCGGTCGAACGGCGCAAACTGCTGGCCCTCTATGGCGCCGAACTGGTGCTCACACCGGGTGCCGAGGGGATGAAGGGCGCTATCCGCCGCGCGGAGGAACTGCGTGACACAACGCAGGGAAGCATCATTCTCGGTCAGTTCACCAATCCGGCCAATCCCGCTGTACACTACGCCACAACCGGACAGGAGATATGGCGTGACACCGACGGAAAGGTCGATGTCTTCGTGGCCGGTGCGGGAACAGGAGGAACGGTCAGCGGCACAGGACGGGCGCTAAAGGAACATAAACCCTCCGTGGAGATCATTGCCGTTGAACCGGCTTCGTCAGCCGTGCTTTCCGGAGGACAGGCGGGCGCGCACAAGATACAAGGCATAGGCGCGGGATTTGTGCCGGAGACCTATGATGCAGAATATGTCGACCGCGTTTGTCCCGTCAGCGACAACGACGCGCTGAGTGCAGCACGCACGCTGGCTACGGACTACGGACTGTTAGCCGGCATCTCGTCAGGCGCCGCCTTCCATGCGGCTGCCGCTATAGCAGCACAACCGGCGTATGAAGGCAAGACTATTGTCGCGCTTCTGCCCGACACCGGAGAAAGATATTTGAGCGTATTATGACCACAACACCTACTATTGAACAACTCAAGCAACTCATTGCGCATGTGCGCTCGGTTGTTTTTCCGGACTATTACCCGCCGGTCAATGCGCCGCAGGCGCTCGAACTGCCCCAAGCGTTTTGGCAGCAGTTACCGGAGATCAGCCGGCTGCTGCATACGGATGTCGAGGCGGTGCTGCACAATGATCCCGCCGTTTCTGACGAAGGCGAAGTTATCCTGTGCTATCCGCTTCCCAACGTCATGCTGCATTACCGTACCGCGCACGCGCTGTACTTGCTGGACGTACCGCGTATACCCCGTATGCTCACCGAACTGGCGCACAGCCGGACGGGCATCGACATACACCCTGCGGCACAGATTGGAGAGTACTTCTGTATCGACCACGGCACGGGAGTTGTTATCGGCAAAACGGCCATCATCGGAAGCCATGTTGTCTTGTACCAGGGCGTAACCTTGGGAGCAAAGAACTTTGAATACGACGAGTACGACAGGCCGTTGGATCTGCCGCGCCATCCTATCCTTGAGGACCATGTGACCGTCTATTCCAACACCTCCATCCTCGGACGTGTCCGCATAGGGCACGACACCGTCATTGGCGGCAACATCTGGCTCACACGCGACATCCCCGCCTACTCCACCGTCCTCCAGTCCACGCCGGACATCATCGTGCGCACGAACGCGAGATAACCGCTTGCGGGCAATGCCAAACGCAGCCTGATTCTTACCGTTTTCGGAGTGATTGTAGTTGAGTAAACCCTAGGATTAGCCCGACAGAGTTCCAAGCTGAGCCTTATTGGATACCGAACAAAACGTGCGGCACAAAAGTGTCGCACGTTTATCATGTGCAGCCATGGCAGCCCGCTCAACAAGAGCAATCTACCGGCCCCAAAGCAACTACTGCAACTGCTTCCCTTGGACGGTGTAGGTCCTGCCGTCGCGGAGGATAAGGAGTTGCCCGTCAATCAGCATCTTGCGCAGACGGGTGTCGCCGGTGGTAACGTTGTCAACCGCACTCGGCACATCGGCGGTCGTGAACGATTGCGTTGTTGTCTGGAGCACTGCGCCGTTTTCATCCTTGGCTGTGATGGTCAGGTCATAGCTCGTGCCGGCTTCCAGACCGGTGACGGTGAACGAGAAGCCTGAGGATTGCGTTGAATTGTCGCGTCCCGGAGCGCCAAAGACAATCTGCGTCAGTTGGCCGTTGGCGTTGAACACAAGCGTGCAAATCACATTACCGTTCTTGTCCTTGATTACCAGATCATAGGTTACAGCATTATTAACTGCAGGCCAAGTGACAGCAGCAGTGGTCACAGTGGGAGTAACGGTTACCTCTTCATCGACTACTGTTGTTTCACTGGCACCGATGGCATACGTGTAGTAGAAGTCGCGCCAAACGGAAGCACTCTTGTACAAGTCTATCGAGTTAGGCAGAACGTATAGCGCACACTCAAATTTATCCACGCCGTCAAATGCCGTACTGTATGCGTTAGTCGGGGTAGCACGGTAGTTGTAGATTGTTTCGAGGTTGACGCAGTTGTAGAAAGCTTGTTCGCCGATGGTCTTGACTGACTCGCCGATGGTTATTTTCTTCAATGTCTCGATGCCGGAGAACGCACGGTCACCGATGCTTGTCACATTATGCCCGATAACCAGTTCTTCCATTTCTTTCGGAGCTTCAGCGCCAAACTGCATATTTTCTGTGAATGCGCCCTCATTGCCGATGGTCAGCACTTTTGCCACAGGGTCGTATGACCAAACCAATGCAAGGTCTTTGCCGCATGTGCCTACCCGGTCATAGGCAAACTCTGCGGTGAACGTGGTATCTTGGGTTATAACGAAGATTCGCGGATTGTCTTTCAGTCCGTCAGACCATTGCGTGAAATGGTAGCCATAGTTCGGAGTAGCAGTCAATGTAACGTAATCCAGGTACTCTGCTTGCGATGCTCCGGAAATGTATCCCTGCTCTGCATTTGTTTGTTTTGCAATTGAATAGGTGTTTTTCGCAAATGTGGCTGTATATGTTTCGTCTTTTGTTACGGTAATAGTACGTGGATTATTCGTGTTACCGTCATTCCAGCTAACAAAATGGTAACCATAATTGGGCGTAGCAGAGATTTCAACTTCATCCAGATATAATGCCGTTATGCCGGTTGTGCTTCCCCATTCGCTGTTTGAGGATGCGGTTGTTATTGTGTATTCGTTCTTAGCAAATTCGGCAGTAAAGGTAGTGTCCTGTGTCAGAACAATCGTTCGCGGATTATCCTTTACTCCGTCAGACCATTGCGTGAAATGATAGCCGTAATTGGGAACAGCCTCGATGGTAGCATAATTATCACAAATGGTTAATGCGCTCTGTGGATAATTTACATGGCCAGCATCCGAGTTGTTGACAATCACAGAAATAGTGTAAGGAAGTGATTCGTATTTAATCAAACTTGCGTAATAACTCCAAGATGATTGATATGCATTTAATGAACCACAGGGAACATATATAGCTGAAATATTCACGTTAACAAAAACTTGATCACCTAATGAAGGGGGAGTCTCTGCCTTCATGGTAATTGTTGTCAGACTGCTGCAATACCCGAAAGCCCATTCTCCAATGCTGGTCACTCTGTTGCCGATGGTGACCGAGGTCAGCCTGGTGCATTCATAGAAAGCCGCATATCCAATGCTTGTGACGCTGTTGCCGATGATGACAGAGGTCAGACTGCTGCAACCATCGAAAGCATAATCTCCAATGCTGGTCACGCTGTTGCCGATGGTGACCGAGGTCAGCCTGGTGCATTCATAGAAAGCCGCATATCCAATGCTTGTGACGCTGTTGGGGATGGTGACAGAGGTCAGACTGCTGCATTCATAGAAAGCCGCATATCCAATGCTTGTGACGCTGTTGGGGATGGTGACAGAGGTCAGACTGCTGCAATAATAGAAAGCATAATCTCCAATGCTTGTCACGCTGTACGTTTGGCTGTTGTACGTCACCGATGAAGGGATATCGGCAGAAGTCAAACCGCTGTAGTTGCTCGATGACCTTTGCTTTTGATAAGTAACTTCCGCCGTCAGGTTGTCGGGACTGAGGTTGTAATACAAGTCGCCAATTTTTGTGCCGTTAGCGATAATTGTTCCCACGCTTGCTGCAAGTGCAAGGAAAAGAGAGAAAAGTTTTGTTTTCATAATATATACCCTTGATTCGTGTCGGGCGCAACTTCTGTGCCTGCATGCAGGCTGTTAATATTGAGGTTAAATATATACAACAAAAAGCGGGACTGCAATCTTGCTGTTCCGCTATTCGAGGCTCTCGCATTGCCCTAACTTCCGAACAAACAACACTGAAGCCCACGCCGTATGTATATTATGCACGCATATACTTGCGTACATTGGTATATACACACCATGGGCATCTTGTGCTGCATTGCTTTGGTCGTTAGTCTGAACTTGCGAGATTCCGAATAGCCAAAACAAAGCGCGTAAGACGCCGTTTATATGTCTGTATTTACCCACCCTTAAGACACAATCCCTCTATGTGGGCGAAATACGAATGCAAAGATACAAAAATAATTTGAAATATGCAAATGATAAGTGAAGAATTTTACAGACGAGGGCTAAAAAATGTGAAAAATGCGAGAATTCCGAAGATTTTTCAATTCTTTGAGATTTTTTTGCAGAATAATTTGCAAATTCGGGAAAAAAATTCGTATCTTCAAGGGCACCGGCTTGCTTGCAGCAATCCCACCTCGAAAATACAGCCGCCTCCTGCGGTACATTTCGGCGGAGTTTTCGCAAAGAAAATATTGCTGCGCAATCCGTTTTTTATGCCATAGCACCATCCATGTGCAAGCCCAAATGGCGCTACAACATAAAAAAATCAATTTCACTGACATTTTCTTTGCGAAAAATTTGCAAATGTGCAATTTTTGTTGTATCTTTGTAAGGTTTTTGCATTATTATTTATGCACGCGCGAAAACGAAACAAAACAACTAACAAATAATCACCAAATAAATACTAATCATGAAGAAGCACATATTTTCACTGCTCGGACTGTGCATGGCAGCACAATTCCTGTGGGCAGCTAACGTAACAGCACCTGCGGACATCCCCGCCTATTGGTCATCAGTGGACGGCAAGTCAGGCGCTGAATTATGGTCGGCAGTCAGTTCGCAGACCAACAAAGGGTACAGTTCAATCGGGTACAAAGGTTTGTATTCAGCCTATCTGAAGACTGACGTCTATCCCGCAGACTCAGTGGGCAAAGCCGGAAAGATTTGGGACATGTACGGCGAGTGCGTGTTTTCGCCCAACAACACCTGCGGCAACTATGACGGGGTATGCGACTGCTACAACCGCGAGCACTCCATCCCGCAAAGCTGGTGGGGCGGCGGCACAGGAGGAATAGGCAATGACATCTTCCACGTACTGCCCACTGACGGCAAGGTGAACGGTGTACGCAGCAACTACGAATACGGCGAAGTGAACGGCGGCACAAACTGGGTAGGCAACAAGTACGGCAGCGCAGGAAGCTGGGCTACCGACAAGAAAACCATCGCATCCGCTGCAGGCGAATCGGTCAGCGGCAGTGGTAATGTATTTGAGCCCAAACCGCAATACAAAGGCGACTGGGCACGAGGCATCTTGGGGACCATTGTCAAATGGCAACAGTCCAACCTGACTACCGACAACAACTTCTTCAGCGGCAAGTATGACGCAGCCAACTATTACGGCCTGAAGAAGAAAGCCGTAGTTCTGCTCATGAAGTGGCACCGCGAGGATCCGGTGAGCCAGAAAGAGATTGACCGCAACAACGGCATTCAGGAGACACAGGGCAACCGTAACCCGTTCATCGATTATCCGTACCTCGCCGAATATATCTGGGGCGAGCACTACGGCGAGAAGATTGACATGAGCAAACTCATGCCCTCGACCGATCCGGAGTTCATACCCGGTGTGAGCAACGGTTCACGCGAAGGTTCATCGCCGGTTGACCCGCCGCAACCGACAGAGAAATACACGGTAACATGGATGGCCAACGGCCAACAACTCCATACGGACGAGGTCGCACAGAACGGCAAAATATCCACCCTGCCAACCGCTCCGGCATCGTGTTCGTCAGAGAGCACGGAGTTTGTGGGTTGGACTGATATGCCGATCATCGGGACATCAGACGACGAGCCTGCTCCACTCTACACGAAAGCAGCTGAGATACCAGCCGTGATAGAGGATGTGACGTACTATGCAGTATATGCACACGCCGGTGAGGGCGAAAGTTCTGTACCGATGACTTATACTTACGCCATCGGCAACGAGACGGAGGGCTGGACGAACACCGCGACCAAGTCAGGCAGTTACTGGTTGCTTGAAAGCGGCAAGGCCATCACATCACCGGTAATCGACTTGGCAAGACTGGAAAAGATTACCGTAACGATGCGCACCTACGGCGGAACACAATATGACCAGCTAGATGTGTTTGAGGAAAGCGGCAAACTGACCTCTATTGAAGCGACAAAGGGCAGCACTATGACCGAATATGAGTGGATTAACACCCTGTACATCGCAGGCAACTCCGCCTTGACCTTCTCCAGTAATTACGGAACCAAAAAGGGTATCGGAATCTCCTCTATCACGCTTGACACCAGAGGTTCTGCGGTAAGTTATGACCGGTATATAACCAGTTGTCAAGGTACGACGGAGGTTGTAGCTGTTCAGACAGAAGCTCCAGCGAAAAAGATGCTGATAGGCGGAGAGTTGTATATCTTTGTGGGTGAGCGACTTTATACTGTGCAGGGGCAACGAGTTAAGTGAATAGTGAATTATTAACAATTAATATCGTGAAGAGGTATATTATAATCATATTTGCGCTGGTTGCGCAGATGGGCTTCGCCAATGTCGTGACGGGTGTGGCGGCAATCCCTGACGGGTATTATGACGGTGTGAGCGGTAAGAAAGGCGCAGACAATATTCTGAATGCGCTGCAGACCTGTATATCGAAGAACTACAACGAGATCTCTTACAAAGGTCTGGAGCCGCACTACCTGAATACGGACTTTTACGACGATATATTGTGGGATATGTACTCTACATGCCAGTTTACGTACGACATGGCGAATATTCCGCAGAAAGCAGTGTGCGACGGCTGGAACAAAGAGCACGTGTGCTGCCAGTCATGGTTGGGAAGTGGGCCGATGGTGTCGGACATGTTCAATGTGTATCCAACTGATGCACGTGTGAACAACCTGCGTTCGAACTACCCGTACGGCGTGGTGGGCACGAACAAAGGCATCAGCAACGACCCCGATCATCACGCATTGGGTAAGTTAGGTACTTCGACCACAAGCGGTGTCGGTACTGTATATGAGCCTGACGATATGTACAAAGGCGACTTTGCGCGTACGTTCTTTTATATGGTAGCACGTTATAGAGACAAGACGCTGAACTCCGGTGACGGTGCAAAGATGTTCACGTCCAGCCCGACGGATCTGACGAGTTACAGTTTGTCGTTCCTGTTGGATTGGCACCGAAACGATCCCGTAAGCGAGAAAGAAGTGGACAGAAACCAAGGCGTATATGGCGAGCAGAACAACCGTAACCCGTTTATTGACTATCCGGAGTTGGTTGAATATATCTGGGGCGACAAGAAAGGGGAGCAGGTTGACCTGAGCACCATGACTCCGACCTGCGAAAGCCTCACTCCTACCCCACAGACGACCGTCAAATACGGTGTGACATGGATGGTGAACGGCGTGGAGTTATACACCGATTCAGTGGTTGAGGGCAAAAAACCGAGCAAACTGCCTGACGAGCCGGAATCCTGTTCCCAGACGAGCGAAAGCTTCTACGGCTGGGCCGGAGGTTCGTGGGATGGCGTATTGCCTGACTATCTGCCGATGGACATCGATGAGTTCTCAAACATCGAATATATGCCTGCTATAATGCTTGACGTAACGTTCCATGCCGTATTTGCGCACAAAGAAGTAACAAGTACCGGCCAAGTTGCGAGAACAGAGACCATCAACATGAAAGGTCAAGGCTACAGCAACGGACAAGAGGTGACAAGCGTTAAGCAGGGTGATGTAACCATTACGTTCGGCAAAGGTACGGCAGGTAGCAATGTGCCCACATATTACAACACGGGTGAAGCTGTGCGCTGCTATTCTGGTAACACAATGACCGTGGAAGCGGAAAACATGACAGATATCGAACTAACATTTGGTTCGGGCGACAAAAGCAATACTATATCCGTCAACACCGGCACGCTCAACGGCAGCAAATGGACGGGTAACGCCAATAAGGTGGTGTTCACAGTCGAGGGTAGCAGCGGTCACCGTCGTATAGCGGAAGTCAAGGTTACCTTGAACGGCAGCAGTGAACAGACAGAATACACGAACTACCTGACGAAGTGCGAGACTGCAACGGAGATTAGCAACAGTGTGGTTGAGACTCCTGTAGCACGGAAAGTGCTGCGTGACGGGCAACTGATTATTGTTGTGGATAAGAAAGAATACAATATCTTAGGTTTCTAACATGAGAAAGACACTATTTATACTCATCAGCCTTGTGCTGTGCACCTCTTTCGCGCTGGCGGAAGAGATGCCGACAGGCTATTATGATGCCGTGAACGGAACGAAAGACGGCGAACTGAAGGGAACGTTGAAAAAAATTATCCGTAACCACACTGTAATGGCTTATGGCAGCGGAAGTAACTCGTCGTGGTACGTGTTCTACTACTCCGACCAAGACGAGAACGGCTATTGCATGGATATGTACTGCGACGACTGGAAGAAGTTCGGTGCACCGGGTGATGCTGTTTCCGGCTGCAACGTGGAGCATAGTTTTGCCAAGAGTTGGTGGGGAGGCGCAAAGAATGATGCCTACAAAGACTGCTACCACCTCAATCCGTCGAATAGTACAGTCAATAGTTCGCGTAGCAATTATCCGCTGGGCGTGCCTGAAAAGGAAATCAAGACAGCAGGCTCACTAAGAATCGGTAAGATTCATCATGAGGAATTAGATGTAGATTTCAGTGTGTTTGAGCCGATAGACGAATATAAAGGCGACTTTGCACGCGCGTATTTCTACATGGCTACTTGCTACGGCAAGGATATCAACGGCAACTATGACCCGACGGTGTGCTCGGCTTACCAAGGCTGGCGGTTGGACAACAAGGATGTCGGTTCGAGGTTCGCCATGCAGAATGACAACTACTTGGAGTTTCAGCCATGGGAGCAAGAGGTGCTGATCACGTGGCACAGGCAAGACCCCGTGAGCGTGAAAGAGATCAAACGTGCGGACGCTGTGAGCAACTTCCAGCACAACCGAAATCCGTTTATTGACTATCCTTTCCTTGCGGAATATATCTGGGGAGATCACGCGGGCGAAGAGGTGAATATGGCTCAACTGATTGCTTCGTTTGAGGAAGGGTTCATTCCGGGCGAGAGCAACGGTTGGCGTGACGGCGATGCACCGGTCGTAGTGAAGCCGAAATATGGTGTGACGTGGATGGTGGATAACGAGATCGTACGTCTGGATTCGATTGTAGAAAACAAGAACGTGACCACTCTACCCGACGCACCGGAGTCGTGCTCGCCAGAGAGCAGCGTGTTTATGGGTTGGACGACTACACCTATACAAGGCACAAGCGACCAAGCACCCGAAGTGCTGTTCACCAAAGTGGCAGAGTTGCCTACTATCACTGCTGATATAACACTATATGCCGTGTTTGCGAAAGAGACCACAGAATCAGGAGCCGCACCGGCAGTATATACCTACGATGACGAACATGAACAGGGCTGGACGAACACGGGTACTGACAAAGGTTCGTACTGGTTGCTGGATTCTGGCAAAGAGTTGTCATCGCCAGCGGTTGACCTGTCAGGCTTGAGCACTATTACAGTAAACATAGGCACGTACGGCGGTAAAGAGAATAACACTCTTCGCTTCAAAGCAAACGGACAGGATATAGGCTCTATCACAACCGACAAAGGTAGCACGATGACCGAGTTCACATGGACGAACACTGCCTCGCTGAGCGGCATTGCGCCTATTACGTTCTATAGTAGCTATGGTTCGAACAAAGGAATCCGTATTTCGTCAGTTACCATCAATGCGACGGGTGCAAGTACTTCGTACGATAGGTATATCACCTCGTGCGACGGAACAACAGATGTGATGATTCAACCCGCTTCGCCAGCAGCAAAGAAGATACTGCGTGACGGACAACTGATCATTATCTACAACGGACGAGAGTACAATATATTGGGGCTGTAAATGAAGATTGAAGATTGGAGATTGAAGATTGGAGATTTAGAATCAATATAACACACAACAAAATATACAATTATGGCAGAAGAAAAAATTCCCGTAAACCTGTTGGCTGACTTTCCCGCCATATCCGCAAAGACTTGGAAGGAGAAGATTATCGCCGACTTGAAAGGCGCCGACTTCGACAAGAAGCTCGTTTGGCGCACACCGGAAGGCTTCAATGTACAGCCTTTCTACCGTCGTGAGGACCTCAAAGGCCTGAAGACGACCAACTCCGCACCGGGACAGTTCCCCTATGTGCGCGGTACACGTACCAACAACGACTGGGATATCCGTCAGAACATCTGCGCTTGCCAGAACGCCCGCAAGGCGAACGCCAAAGCGCTGGAAGTGCTGAACAAGGGTATCAACTCGCTGGGTATCTGTCTGAACAAGGAGAAACTCAACTACCACTTCATCAAAGTGCTGCTGCAGGACATCCGCATCGACATTATCCCGGTTAACTTCACGATTTGCGCATGCAAGGCTCCCGAGCTGGCGAACATCCTCGTTCGTTACATAGGCCGTGAGTACAAGGGCGTGGACCTGAAGAACTTCCGCGGCTCGATCAATGTGGACCCGATCAAGGCCATGCTTATCAAGGGCAAACCGCTGAGCCGTGAGCAAGTGAGCGAGAAGATTGCCGCCGTAGTGAAGGCCGCCAAGTCGCTGCCTAACTACCGCGTGGTAGCCGTCAACTCGGTTGTACTGAACAACTCGGGCGCATACGCTGCACAGGAGCTCGCTTACGCCTTGGCTTGGGGTGCAGAGTACATGACCATGCTGACCGAAGCCGGTGTGGCAAACTACAAGGCCGCCAACGCTATCCGCTTCAACATGGGTATAGGCGGCAACTACTTCATGGAGATCGCCAAGTTCCGCGCAGCACGTCTGCTGTGGGCGAAGATTGTAGAGGCCTACAAGGCGCCTATCTTCACCACCGCGCTGAAGAACGCTGCCAAGATGAATGTCAGTGCCGAGACCAGCAAGTTCAACATGACCATCTTCGACGCTTATGTCAACCTGCTGCGTACGCAGACCGAGACGATGAGTGCCGCTCTGGCCGGTGTGGATGAGATCACCGTTACGCCGTTTGACGTGACATACGAGCGTCCGACCGATTTCGCAGAGCGTATAGCCCGCAACCAGCAGCTGCTGCTGAAGGAAGAGGCTCACTTCGACAAGATCGTTGACCCCGCTGCCGGTTCGTACTATCTGGAGAACCTGACCGCCTCCATCGCTGCCGAGGCTTGGAAGCAGTTCCTCGCTATCCAGGAGCAAGGCGGAATGTATCAGATGGTTGCTGAAGGCAAGGTACAGGAGCACATTACCGCCAACCTGAAGGCTCGTCTGGGCGACGTAGCCAAGCGCAAAGAGGTGCTGCTCGGCTCCAACCAGTTCCCGAACTTCACCGAGAAAGCCGCCAAGAAGATCAAGGCTGACGCAGGTGCCTGCAGCTCGATCTGCAACTGCAAGACCAAGAAGGCTGAGCCTTCCTGCGGTTGTGGCGAGAAGTGCGAGAACGCACTGCCTACCCTGCCCGTGGCTCGTGCTGCCGAGGAGTTTGAGGCACTGCGCCTGGAGACCGAGGGAGCCAAGAAGCAACCGGTTGCATTCATGCTGACCATCGGTAACCTGGCTATGCGTATCGCCCGTGCACAGTTCAGCTGCAACTTCCTCGCGTGCGCAGGTTATAAGGTAATAGACAACAACGGCTTCAAGACCGTAGCTGACGGCATCAAGGCTGCCAAGAAAGCCAAAGCCGACATTATCGTGCTCTGCTCGTCGGACGACGAATATGCAGAATTGGCACCCAAGGCCTGGAAGGTACTGCTGAAGATGGACGAGCAGAAACGCCCGATGTTCATCGTGGCCGGTGCTCCCGCATGCATGCCTGACCTGCAAGCCATCGGCATCGAGAACTTCATCCACGTACGCGTGAATGTATTGGATACTCTAAAACAGTTTAACGCTAAACTCCTTAACAAATAAGCACTATGAAACCGAATTTCAAAGATATTGATATCAAGCAAGTAGCCGCTTCGCATGTTGAAGGAGCTAACGACTACAACTGGAAAACGCCGGAACTGATCGACGTCAAGCCCGTTTATACAAAAGAAGACCTGCAGGGCATGGAGCATCTTGACTACGTGTCGGGTATTCCGCCGTTCCTGCGTGGCCCGTACAGCGCGATGTATCCGCTGCGTCCCTGGACCATCCGTCAGTACGCAGGTTTCTCCACCGCTGCCGAGAGTAACGCATTCTACCGCCGTAACCTGGCATCCGGACAGAAAGGTCTGTCCGTAGCCTTCGACCTGCCGACACACCGCGGCTACAATGCCGACAACATGCGTGTGGTTGGTGACGTAGGCAAGGCAGGTGTATCCATCTGCTCGCTCGAGGACATGAAGGTATTGTTCGCCGGTATTCCTTTGAACAAGATGTCCGTTTCCATGACCATGAACGGTGCTGTGCTGCCTATCCTGGCATTTTACATCAACGCCGGTCTGGAGCAGGGAGCCAAGCTCGAGGAGATGGCCGGAACGATTCAGAACGACATTCTGAAGGAGTTCATGGTACGTAACACGTACATTTATCCTCCTAAGTTCTCGATGAAGATCATCGCTGATATCTTCGAGTACACCTCGCAGAACATGCCTAAGTTCAACAGTATCTCCATCTCCGGCTACCACATGCAGGAGGCAGGTGCCACGGCTGACATCGAGCTGGCATACACGCTGGCTGACGGTATGGAGTATCTGCGTGCCGGTGTCAACGCCGGAATGGATGTGGATACGTTCGCACCGCGTCTGTCATTCTTCTGGGCTATCGGTATGAACCACTTCATGGAGATAGCCAAGATGCGTGCAGGCCGTATGCTGTGGGCGAAGATCGTGAAGAGCTTCGGCGCCAAGAACCCGAAATCCATGGCTCTGCGTACACACTGCCAGACCTCAGGCTGGTCGCTCACCGAGCAGGATCCGTTCAACAACGTAGGCCGTACATGTATCGAGGCCATGGGTGCCGCACTCGGTCACACGCAGTCGCTGCACACCAACGCACTCGACGAGGCTATCGCACTGCCGACGGACTTCAGCGCACGTATCGCACGTAACACCCAGATATACATCCAGGAGGAGACCAAGGTCTGCAAGGAGATTGATCCGTGGGGTGGCTCGTACTACGTAGAGGCACTGACCAAAGAGCTGATGGAGAAAGCCTGGGCACACATCCAGGAGGTTGAGAAGCTCGGCGGCATGGCTGCTGCTATCGAGACAGGTATTCCTAAGATGCGTATCGAGGAAGCCGCTGCACGTACGCAGGCTCGTATCGACTCCGGCAACCAGAAGATTATCGGCGTCAACGAGTACCGTCTGGATCACGAAGACCCGATTGATATTCTCGAGATCGACAACACGGCTGTTCGTACCGAGCAGGTTGAGCGTCTGAAGGAACTTCGCGCTCACCGCGACGAAGCAGCCGTTCAGGCAGCACTCGAAGAGATTACAAAGTCCGTACAGGCTTGGGCTGACGGAGGCAAGGGTGAGAACCTGCTTGCGCTGGCAGTGAAGGCCGCAGGTCTGCGCGCATCGCTCGGCGAGATTTCCGACGCATGCGAGAAGGTAGTAGGACGTTATAAAGCAACCATTAGAACTATTTCAGGCGTGTACGCAGCAGGAACAAAGAACGACGCAGACTTCCAGGAAGCCTGCCGTCTGACGGCAGAGTTTGCCAAGAAGGAAGGTCGTCAACCCCGTATCATGATTGCCAAGATGGGCCAGGACGGCCATGACCGCGGCGCGAAAGTTGTTGCCACCGGTTATGCCGACTGCGGCTTTGACGTGGATATGGGACCGCTGTTCCAGACGCCGGCGGAAGCAGCCAAGCAGGCTGTGGAGAACGACGTTCACGCACTCGGTGTCAGCTCGCTGGCAGCAGGTCACAAGACCCTGATCCCGCAAGTGATTGAGGAACTGAAGAAACTCGGTCGTGAGGATATACTCGTCACCTGCGGCGGTGTTATCCCGGCACAGGACTACGACTTCCTGTACAAGGCAGGTGTAGCCGCTATCTTCGGTCCCGGCACTCCGGTCGCCTACTCCGCCAAGGTTGTTATGCAACTGCTGATGCAAGAGTAAGTTCTTGTCTGATACAGTAATCCTTTTTATACAGGGCGTGCCGCACAGACACGCCCTGTATTGTTTGCAGAAAATTCATCCATGTAAAAAATCGCTATATTTCATCAAAAATCGGATGAGGGATTTGCATATATGAAATAATTTTTGTACCTTTGCAAACGTATTTGAACTTGTAAAATAATCAAACAGGTGGACAATCATTCTCATATTGAAATCATGGCGCCGGTAGGCTCGTACGAGAGTCTGGCGGCGGCAATCAAGGCTGGTGCTGACAGCGTGTATTTCGGCATCGAGCACCTGAATATGCGTGCACGCTCGGCGGCAAACTTCACGACCGATGACCTGCATAAGATTGTGGAAATCTGCCGTGAGGCGGGCGTAAAAACCTATCTGACGGTCAATACTGTCATCTACCCCGAAGATATACCGATGATGCAGACCATCGTCAACCATGCCAAACAGGCAGGCGTGGATGCCATCATCGCATCGGATATAGCTGTCATGCAGTATGCCTGTCAGCAAGGCGTTGAGGTGCATCTGTCCACCCAGCTGAACATAGCCAATACCGAGGCGCTGAAGTTTTATGCGCAGTTTGCGGACGTCGTAGTACTGGCACGCGAACTGAACCTGAACCAGGTGGCAGCCATCCACAAGGACATCATTGAGCAGGACATACGCGGCCGTCACGGCGAGCAGATACGGATTGAGATGTTCTGCCACGGTGCGCTGTGCATGGCGGTGAGCGGCAAGTGTTACCTGTCGCTGCACAACATGAACAGTTCTGCCAACCGCGGAGCGTGTGCACAGATATGCCGCCGTGGATACATAGTGCACGACAAGGCATCGGATATGGAACTGGAGGTGGATAACGAGTATATTATGTCCCCCAAGGACCTGAAGACGATACATTTCCTCGGAGCTATGCTGGATGCCGGCGTACGCGTGCTGAAGATTGAAGGCCGTGCACGAGGACCTGAGTACGTGCATACAGTGGTCAGCTGCTACCGTGAGGCAGTGGATGAATATTTGAAAATTTCAAGATTTGAAGATTTCAAGATTTCAGATTTGAAGATTTCAGAGGAGAAGATTGCCGAATGGGACAAGCGGTTGGCAACGGTATTCAACCGCGGCTTCTGGAACGGTTATTACCTCGGGCAACGATTAGGCGAGTGGACGAACGACTACGGCAGCAAGGCTACGAAGAAGAAAGTGTATGCCGGCAAGTGCACGAACTATTTCAAGAATATAGGCGTGGCGGAATTCCTGCTGGAGGCTGTTCCTGAACTCAAGGAAGGTGACGAACTGCTTGTGACAGGTCACACGACCGGCGTATACCAGTTTGAGGCAAAAAATCTGCATACCGACAAACCGGTTACTACGGTCAAGCAAGGCGAACTGTTTGCCGTGCATACCACGGAAACCGTCCATCGTGGGGACAAACTCTTTCTGCTGGAATCTACTGAAGCCTGATTACAAGCCGCAGAGGACGTGAGTCATCAGCGTCCTGCTTGAATTGCAGGAGTACGGGGTCATCGGGCTTGGGCATGCGGAAGCCGACCATTTCTGTCAACGGAGACAGTCTGCTTGCTACACGCCGCTGGCGCTGGATCTGTCTTACACTCTTTTTCTTGTATTTGTTCTTTTCTTCGGGTAGAAAAGGTTCGATCAGATGCTGCTGTTCGGCTGCAACGGTCTGTTCGGCTGTAGCCACATACAAGGCTTCATCCGCCGCACGGCTGCAGTATTCCGCAAAACGCACGCGCTCCGCCCTACTCATTCCTACAGCAACGTTCCTCAGTTTGTCAGGAGCTTCCACATGCATTATCTTGCGCCACAACGCACATTCCACCTCTTCGGAAATATAATACGGCTGCTCGGCAGGTACATATACAAACTGCAGTTTCTTGCCCTTAATCCTTACGGAACGCGTAACAGGCGGCTCATCGGATACCGGTTGTATCATCGGGTCACCGGGCATAGTCAACGCCACACGGAAGCCTATATACCCGGCTGCTGTTTCGGGTTTGTACCAACGGCGCACGGAAATGTGGCTGTTGGCATTGCACTCATCGTAACTGCCGCCCCGGGCCACACGGTAACTGCCTGTATCCGGACCGCAAGGGTCAGGCGTCGTACTCAACTGATACGCACCAAATCGGTCCTGACACCACTCGGACACATTGCCTGTCATGTCGAACAGACCTAATTCATTAGGCTGTTTGCGTGCCACAGGATGGGTCCAGTTGCCGGAAGATGAATAGGTCCATCCCACGCTGTCCGCCTCATTGCCGCCTGCATAGCGATAATGCCTGCTACCGGCACCGCCGCGTGCGGCATATTCCCACTCCGCCTCAGTCGGCAGACGGAAAGGCAGACCGGTGATACTGTCCAGACGGCGCACAAACTCCTGACATTCATTCCAGGAAATATAGTTGATCGGATTAGTGGGATACCCTTTCGGACCAATGGTGTCCCGCTCGGGCATAATGGAATGCCAAAGAGCATTGGTGACTTCAGTCGTGGCTATATAATAAGGCGAGAGGAATACGAGATGCGCCGGTTTGTCGGTATAGATATCCCGGTCATACTGGTCATCGGTCGCGCCCATCACAAACGAGCCGCCCTCAACACGCTGCATGGTAAAGGTCAGTACTTTACCGTTCGACGAGTCGTTACCGCTTCCGTTTACTGTTATCACTATTCGTTGCAGTGAATCCGGCACAACAGGCTTATGCCGCCGCGCATGCAGCGGACAGGTCATAACAGACAGGAATAGAGATAGTATCAGTAATTTTTGCAACACATCCGGATATCGACAATTATCGTGCCAAATAACATGCCACATGCTAAAAAAAGTGTGTCCGTTTGTCAGGACACACCTTATATCGGATTAACACCTGTCTCGGGAGGGATTACCAGTCCTCGCAATTGCACTTGATCGGATCGAGGAACGTAAGAGTGAAGCCCACTTTGACGCCAAACGACAGCGGATTGAGTGCCTCGATGAACTTGGAGTTGATCATGCCTGCGTACATGAACTGCTTGGACTTGAAGTCAAAGGTCACCAGTTCGGGACGGTTGCCTGCCTCATTGGTAGTCGGACGGACGGCATTGAAGCAGGAATAATTGAGATACAAGCCCACGTACAAGCCCCAACGGCGATTGAACTGATAGTGCATACCGAAATCACCGAAGATGAACATGTTCACCGGGAAGGTGTTCTGAATCTTGCCCTGATAGCCACCCATATAGTAGTTGCTGAAGCCGTGTTGCGGCATATCGGAATCGATGTGCAGGTTCAGGAACGGAAAATCACCGGTTGTCTCCAACTGACCGTCACCGCGGAAGTGCGAACCGGCTATGACATTCATGCCAAAGCCCAAGGTACCGCGCAACTGGATGGGGTCAGTCAGGCTGACACGTCCCGTTATACCGACCGGAATGGTCACCATGTATAGCTGCTCACGCTCCTTGAAGTCCTTGTAGTTGCTGTTCAGCGTATAGATACCTTCCTTCCGTGGAACTACAAATTCGGGGTCCTGATAGAACAAATCCGTGTGGTCGGTAAAGCTGCCGTGCATGTTGCCGGTGTACATATCAAATCCTACACCCGCCGTGAATCCGACATATTTATGGAAGAAATAGGTATACGTAGCCTGCGCCTGGGCACCGGCACCGTGACCAGCACCCAATCCCTGGGTGTTACGTCCGGTTTCCGTCGTCTTGTGCATCATGGTGTGCAGACCTCCGCCAATCGACACCTGTACCACATGCATAGGTACATAATCGGAGTTGACCACATAAGTGGTATGCAAAGTATCCGTACTGCCAGCCATGACGCGTGGCACGCTTACAACCAGCAATGTAAGCAGTAATATAACTAATCTTTTCGGCATTGTTACACAATAACGCTTGCAAAGGTACAAAAAATTTTTGATATTTGCAAGAGTTAAGTGATTTTTTTTTAATAATGGCTGCTTTTTGCGCTATTTTGTTGCCAATTTTCTCCAGCGGATAATGCCGTAAATGCAGTTGATGCACCAGAATCCGTACTGTGCAATCATACTTCCGTTGCCGGCAATAATCCACATCACAATATACAGCACGTCCACAAACAGCCACAGCCACCATTGCTGGCGGATAGCCATGACGAGCATCACCTGCGCAACAAGAGAGACAACGGTCGTTACGGCATCCAGATAAGGCTGTGTGTCATCGGTGTACCGGCCGAGCAGCCAACCCGTCAGAAGTGCCACAACAGCCATAGCCGCGCACAGCAGCAGAAATGCGCCCAAGGGTATCGAACGGGGCGAAATGGCGGACGAGTCGCCTGTTCGCAGCTTTCGCCACGCGTATATACCATAAATCTGGGAGAGGAAATAGAAGGCATTCATCGCCAGTCCGGCGTAGAAACGCTCCATATAACAGAGCACACTGTAGGTGAGTATCTGCCCGAAACCGAAGGCGTATGTCCAGATGTTTCCTTGCGAGCAAAGGATAACCGACACGATACCCAGCAGACCGCTGACAAGAGAAAGAGGATGAGCAGGCGCAAGCCAGAAAACCAAGACCTGCACCAGCAGTCCGGTTATCAGGAAGATGATATCAAATCGTTTGGTCACAGCAGTTCAATCTTGTAGCCCTCTTGCTGCAGCCACTCAATCACTTGCGGCAGGACATCTATCGTGCGCTGCGCGGACTTGACGGAGTCGTGGAAGTTGATTATACTGCCGTTACGCGTGTAGCGTTTGACGATAGCCAGCATCTTCTCCGACGAATATTTGGCATTGTAGTCATGAGTGAGCACATCCCAAAGGATAATCTCATATCCCCGGTCAAGAATAGCTTTCTTCTGCCTGCGTGACATCCTGCCGTACGGCGGACGGAACAGCAGGCCTTTGCCCTGCCCTGCTCTCTGAGGGACAGAAGCGGCGTGCTCATCCATTATTCGCTGGCAGGCCTCAACATCTTTCAGGTAGTCTCCCAGACGGTATTTGCTGCCCTTGGCGTGGTGGAACGTGTGATTGCCTACACGATGGCCTTCCTCCAACACACGCGCATATATATGCGGGTACTTTAGAATATTGTCTCCCACGACAAAGAAAGTCGCTTTAACCTTGTATTTGGCGAGCACATCCAATACAGCCGGAGTGACTTCCGGAATAGGTCCGTCGTCAAAAGTCAGATACACACACTTGTCGTGGGTCACCCGTCGCCAGGTGACACCACGATACAAGCGTTGCATCCATGTTGGGAACTGATAAAGTAACCCGACCATTAGCGCGTAGATGCTAAATAACGTAATCCAGATCACGCTCTCATAGGAGCCTGTGCCTCAACATCCCACGCCAATGAGCTGGCGCCGAGGATAGCGGCGTCGGAGTCCTTCAAGGTGGAAACGAGCAGTTTGACTTTATTCTTCCAGAGAGGCATCACATTGTCGTTCAGCGCCTTCTCAATCGGATCCATGATCCAGTGGCCGGACTTGGTCAAGCCGCCAAACAGGATGATTGCTTCGGGAGCGCTGAAGGCAACGAAGTCCGCCAGTTTCTTACCGAGCATCTCGCCCGTGAAATCAAAAATCTCCTTAGCCACTTCGTCACCGGCTTCTGCAGCCTTGAACACGTCGTAGGAAGTAATGTTCTCCAGTTTGCGCAGGGAGGTCTCTTTCGTCGAGTTCTCAATGATCTCCTTAGCCGAGCGTGCCACACCGGTAGCCGAAGCGTACGCCTCGATGCAACCGCGCTGACCGCAACCGCACTGACGGCCTTCCGGTCCGTGAACAATCTTCGTGTGACCAAGCTCACCGGCGAATCCGTCGTGACCGTAAACAACTTTACCGTCAATCACAATGCCCGAGCCTACACCCGTGCCGAGCGTTATTTCGATAAAGTTCTTCATGCCGCGTGCAGCACCATAGGTCATCTCACCCATAGCTGCAGCATTGGCATCGTTGGTGATGCGGCAGGGAACGCCCATGCGCTCCTGAATCAGTTTGGCAAACGGCACAACGCCTTTCCACGGCAAGTTGGGCGCATTCTCGATGCAGCCGGTGTAATAGTTGCCGTTAGGTGTGCCTGCACCTACACCGCGCACGTTCTGCATACCGCCAAAGGCGTCGGCAATCTTCTTCATCTCTGCACACAGGGCATCGCAGTAGTCGTTGATGTCGGGATAGTCCGGCGTCTTGATGGACGATGACTGCAGTACATTACCACGGGCGTCAACAATACCGAACTTCGTGCCGGTACCACCCATGTCGATTCCAAGAACATAAGGTTTTTCCATAATTGTATTAGTTTTATGATTGATTATTGTTTTTAATTCGCATTATTCCACTTTCAGGCCTGTCGCCGTATAGGTATTCTCTTTGCGACGTATATACAGTTGTCCGTCACGCATGATCTTCTCAGCAACCACTTGCTCAGCCTGCTTTGCCGGCACGTTTGTTTCTACCGGTTCGATTGTCAGATGCAGGGTGACCGTACTATCGCAACCTGCCGTATTGGTAGTCACGAACTCATAATCGCCGCTCTGTGTATAGGTCGTTCCGTGCCATTCATAACTACCTTCAGCCTCTTTGGTCTCC
>Ga0310690_10001693_pt1 | contig 38390 bp, 38 predicted proteins | sample AusTroGonzalo_MG_2_FD_207661 | JGI IMG/M metagenome (GOLD analysis project Ga0310690, IMG submission 207661) | Bovine rumen microbial communities from tropical cattle in Woodstock, Queensland, Australia - Gonzalo_04 (v2) (version 2) | ecosystem: Host-associated > Mammals > Digestive system >...
GTAAGAAATGGGCGAAGAATATAAACGGAAGAGGTTGGTCAAGAGACAGTTTCATAAGATTTTTCAAGTCAATATATAAGTAAAAAAATGGTAGCAAATGGGGTAAAATAGCGGTAGCAAATGGGGTGTACAAAATGGTAGCAAATGGGTGCCATTATTATTAAATATATATTACCTGTTTCATTACCTGAATGACAACTTTCATTACCTGAATGACAGCCACCTCCGGTGGCAGAGGCAGTAAGACGGTTTCGTCGTTCCTCCTCACCGCTTACTGCAATCTAAGATTACCTAGGTAAGGCGGAGGTGAAGTCGAGGGGTAGAAAAAGAAAGGAGGGCTGACGCCCGATAGGGAGTGAGGAAAGGGTGTTTTTAGAGGACTTCTCTATGAGATAGTGTAATTGACCACCGGAGAAAGAAACTCCCTAAAAAGTACTTTAAAATAAATAATAGGTTATGGAGATAAACGAAGAGTACAGGAAGTTCGTTGATGAACTTAATAAGAGAGAGTTAAGAGAGAGACTACTACTTGAGTTTGATAAGGATTCTCTCAATGATATAGAAGAATTGATAGGAGAACTAAAAGATAAAATAATTGAATGACTATGAAGAGAGAGAACTGGCTGCCCGTTGAGGGTTACGAAGACTTATATGAGGTAAGTGATTTAGGAAGAGTTAGGTCGTTAGGTAACGACAAGACAAGAAAGACGAAGATTTTGAAACCACACGATAACGGACACGGTTATTTGACGGTTACTTTATATAAAGACGGAAAAACCAAAATGGTTTTAGTCCATCGACTGGTTGCAACAACATTCGTTCCGAACATATTCTCTTTAAATGAGGTCAATCACATCAACGAAGTCAAGACTGATAATAGAGAGAGTAACTTGATGTGGTGTGAACACAGAGAGAATATAAATTGGGGAACTCATAATCAGAGAATGAGTGAAACAAACACAAATGGGAAACTCTCCAAAACCGTACTTCAGTTTTCGAAATCCGGTGAGTTCATTCAAGAGTGGATTTCTGCAAGTGAAGTCGAAAGAGTTTTAGGTTTCTTTCAAGGTGGAATTTCAAAATGTTGTAGAGGGGAATGTAAATCCTACAAAGGTTACATATGGAAATATAAGGTCTCATAATAAAAAAATTGGCAAAAACAACTCATTTCCTTAAAAAAATGTTAAGACAAAAGTTAAAATTAAAAAGAAACTGAAGACTTTCGAAAAATTATAATATCTTCGTAAAAAGAAGAAAAATAACGAAAAAATAAAATTAGTAACAAATTAAAAATTAGAAAAATGAAAACATCTGAATTACAGAAAAGATTCGACGAGTTGAATAAACTCTACTGGGACGGAAAGTTTGACTACAAGGTCAAGGCGGTAAAACCACGTGTCAGAACAGCAGTCAGCTGGAATCGTAAAAGAAGAACTTTATTAGTCGGTAACGATTACAATCAGGAGACGGTTGACTATTTCCTACTCTGTATGTTGTGTATGGAGGCAAACGGCAGGGAACATTTTCTTGATGAGGCCGATAGGATTGAAGAAGTCAGTCACGGCAAGTATCTCTCCGATAAAATCGTTTTCCCACGGGATGAATATTAAAAATTAGAAAATATGGACGAGAATATGTATATTGTTTTTCAGACAAAGTATAGTTATGGTTACGGTATCACGACTGATGCAGAAGAGATTTATCCTTCCAGTAAGAATGACATTATAGGCTCTTTCTACGCAGAAGAAGGGGCTGAGTGGTACGCCACAAATGCACTTAATTTGCATATCGACTGTGAAGACATTGAAGATGAGGGTTATGAACCGGAAGAACTGGTCGAGACTATGGACGGAGACAAGTTCAGGGAGATATTGCACGCCGTATTAGGTGACACAGACCCTTACAAGGAAGACCCCGAAAGAGGTGGAGCATTCTCTGAATGTGACGAGAAGTTTAAGGGTCCTGATGTCGGATTTGAAAGATATAAAGATGGAGACAGAGTATTCATCCAGACCGAATTCAAGTACAGGTTCTGGATTGAGAACGGAGAGATTAAGAGTGAGTTAGTATGGCCTGAATAACAAGCGAGTTTTTTAAAATATCTATATGACTATTCGCCGCTATCTATCAAGGATGGCGGTTTTTTTTAATCTAAAAACAAGTCCTCCGGTGGAGTTTCGAGAATCTCCGTTTTCCTCAGGGCGTCAGCCGCCCTACACAGACTCTCACTCTCACTTATACGGGCGATGTAGGCGCTGATACCCGAAACTGCACGCCCCATCATCGAGGCGATTACATTGACCGGAACACCGCTTGCAACCATCATCGAACAGAAACTGTGTCTGCACTGGTAGTAGGTGAGTGTGGGGTCAATTTTTTTCAGTTCGGAGTTGACAAAATTTTTGTAGTTCTTCAATCTCTTCCACGGCGCTCTCCTTAACAACTCCAACAGACTTTTCGTAAGTGTCGTGACCGGTGTCATTATTCGTGCCGTTTCCCTCGTTTTCTTCCTATTTACATTAAATCTATAATAGAGACTACCGGAAACCCATTCCTCTGGTATCTTGTCCCATTCGACCCTTAAAATGTCCGACAGGGCAAGTCCACAGAAATAGTAACCCGACAGCCATATTCCGGCCGCCTCGTTTCCCTTCTTCCACTCGTTTATAATCTTTGTGATGTCCCCTCTGGTCCTACTTCGAGGACAGTCCTTCCACTTGAACCCCTCACCCTTGAAGTTCCATCCGTCCATCACATTAGATTTCAGATAGCCTCTCTGGACCGAATAGTTCAATAGACTATGTAGTTTCTTCAAGTAGGTACACATTGTAACGGCAGAGACACCGGTTGCACGAGCCCATCCTTGAATTGAGAATAAAGTCAGTTCGTCGAGGGTGAAGTCACCGAAATATCTCTTCAATGAGTTGACAGCCTCAAAATATGTGGATACTGTGGAGTGTTCGAGTCTCTTTACAGATGACATTTCGAGAAGTATCACATCAGGTTTGAGTCTTTTTACTTTCTTCAAACAGTCGGCCGCCGTAAACTCACTCCTTGTCGCCAGCAGTTCGTCTATTCTGTTCTCGATTTCAACAATTCTTTTTCGAATTGACGGAGTGGGTTTGAACTTCTTTTCCCCGTATTCACCGGTACTTTCCTCCGCTCTCGTCATCCTCCAGTTTATGTGGATGTATATGGGGGATAGTCCGTCCTTCCTTTTCTTTGCAGTTTTCAATATGACCTTGACGGTCGGTCTGTCCGTTTTCATTTCATTAGATTTTAGGCTGCAAATATAATAATTTTTTGGGTTGCAAATAAAATCCGAAAAAATAATGAAAGGTAGCAGATGAAAAATTACAAAAGATTGAACATAAATGAGTTACGAAAGAAATAAAATCCCCATAGGGGTTGAGCATCGTTACTGGAAATCAGACACTTATGAATAAAGGTCGCTTATACGGGTTGTAGATAATATTTTTTTGTTATATTTAAGATACAAATCTCTTTTCATATTTATTCCTATCTCGCTGTCTCGTTCAACAGCGGGATTTTTTGTTATATTTATTCTAAACACAATCGAATAAATATGAGAAGACTAAAAGGAGAACCCGTCAGCATCGGGTTCAAGACAACAACAACAGACATCCACAGTTTCATAGATGACTTCACAACTCGATACGGTTCAAGACTGGGTCGTGAGGATTTTCGGGAAATCTTCGAGAGGGAATTATTCTGCACACTGAACGGAATTACATTCTTTGTAGTAGGGAAGGTCTATATCTATGATAATAGAAGTTTGATAGTAGTGTGGAGGGAAGGACAGAACCTTCGTATAAATCTCGACGGAAGAGACTTGACGGCAACAGTACACACAGACCCCACCTGTGAATACTTGATTATAGACAATGAAATATACAGGAGCATATGAAAGAGAAGGAAATCTGGTACAAAATAGACGGTTTCGAAAATTACGAGGTAAGTACATTAGGTAGAGTGAGGAGCTGTAGGACTATGCTCAAGCAGTATACCACTACACAAGGTTACAAGATAGTCAACCTATCGAAAAAAGGTAAACATTATACAAGGTTCGTCCATCGTTTAGTGGCACAGACTTTTATCCCGAATCTCTTCGACTGTCGTGAGGTGGACCACATCAACGCCGATACCGGAGACAACAGGGTGGAGAATCTGAGATGGGTGAGCTCGTCGGAGAATAAACATTTCAGGTTTTTCGGAAAAACCAAACGTATGAGACCGGCTCACAGGAAGGGTGTATTGCAGATAGACGTAACAACCGGAGAGGTTGTAAAGTATTATAGAACCGTCGTACTAGCGGCACAAACGATGAATGTACATCAACAGTCTATAAAAGATGTATGCAAGGGAAAGAACAAGACCGCCGCCGGTTACTTCTGGAAGTACGTCGAGTGATTTTGTTATATTTTCCATATACAAGGAAACTTTTTAATACGTGAGTCAGAATGAAATACAGAAAAAGAAGAAAAACCTACGACAGAGTAAGAAGTGGAAGACACTTCGGCATAACAAGAATGTTGAACAGAAAGGTATCGACCCAATCACTCGTAAAAAATTGATAAAGGGATGTAATCTGCATCATTTGGACCAGAGGGAGGCAAACTACGAGAATATCGACGACCCCAGCAGGTTTGTACTATTAAACAAGTACACACACGATATCTTACATTTCTTGGCCAGATATTACGAGAAGGACCCAGACATACTCGAAAGGTTTAGGTATATGCTCGATAAAATGATAGAATTAAGTAACGACTGATGATTTATATTGTAGCAGGTCATACAGGAAGGGGAACGGGAGCATCTTCCATCTATCTCGATGAAGGAGTAGAGACTATCGTGTTAAGGAACCTCATCTGTTTAAACTTTACGAGGTTAAACTTCCTTGATTTCGAAACGGACGATGACAAGGACAGTTTGCAAACTGTACTCAACAAGCTGAAAGACAAAGTTAAAAAAGATGATATAGTACTCGATATTCACTTCAACTCCGCTAATCAGAGTGCTAACGGAAGTGAAATCTTTATCCCGACAAATTGTACCGACAAGGAAAAAAATCTCGCTGAAAAACTCCTAAAAACAGTTACGGACACCCTTCAGATAAAGTCAAGGGGTGTGAAGGTCGAAGGACAGTCCCAGCACAGCCGGCTCGGGATACTTCATCTACCTTGTACCACTGTTTTACTCGAAGTCTGTTTTCTGACGAATAAGAGTGATGTCAACCGCTATAAGGAGAACAGAGAGGTACTCGCTGAACGAATTGCAAACTTGTTTATAACTCTATAATTTTATTTTTGAATGTTTCGAAACCGTTCCTGTCGGAACGGTTTTTTTATTTGTCGGGGTTGTTGACTGTCAAGGTTGTATCACCTTTGGTAACGCTTACATCAGTTCCCTTGTGGAGACCTTCAATCACTGTAGCGAGACAGCCGAATCCGAAGAGTTCCCCTACCGCCCCACAAACGGAGGGGTCAACTTGACCGGTCGGAGGAAGGAAAAAACTGATTAGTATGAGTATTACACTTATTGAAAATGTGGACCAGAATGCCCATTTTGATATATGGGAGTAGATTTCCTTAATCTTTTTCATCGCTCTTTTTTATTAGAATAGACAAATATTCTTGAAGAAAGAATATACGATGGCTGATTATACAAAGACGAAAGTCATAGATATAGAGACCGGTAAGGCCGTCAAGAACGTAGACAACCTCACCGGTTCGTTTGTTCCTCTGAAGAAACAGATTAAGGACTTGACGGAGGAGATGTCCCGATTGACAGCGGGCACTGAGGAGTATGAACAGGCGGCTGTCAAGCTCGCCAACCTACGACAGAAACAAGTCGAGATAGCGGAGGCGGCAAAGTATTCCAACAAGGATTTCGGTCAGGTTATGTCCAACCTCACATCCGTATCTCTGGGTCTCGCCGGCGGTATCAACGCAGTATCCGCCAGTATGGCTATGATGGGTGGTGACAGCAAGGAGATACAGGAGTCTCTGGGTAAGATACAGCTCATTATGGCCGCTATTCAGGGGTTCTCCGCCCTCGACAAGGCAATCAAGTCGTTCAAGGGTCTTGTTAATGTATTCGGCGGGGTATCGGACGAGGCTGCACAGGCCGCTGAAAGTGTATCCGGACTTCAGAAGGATATGTCCTCAATGGGAGCAAAGACTGTAAAGGTCAAGGTTGACACCGGCAAGGCGGTTGCAGATGTGGAGACTGTAAAGAAGGAAATTGACAGTATTTCGGACACCACCGTCGAGATGGATGTAGACGCCGGCAAGGCGGTTGCAGAAACCGAAACGGTGAGAGCCGAACTCGATAGTATTACCGACAAGGATGTTACACTATCCGTTGACGGAGAGGAGGCGACAGCCGAAATAGAGACCGTAAGGACGGAACTTGAAACCATACCGGACGAGAAGGTCATAGATGTCGATAGTGATGGTGTCGAGGTGGCCACCGAAAGGGTGACGGACTTGGGAACGGCTGACGAGAAGACAACAAAGAAGGCCGCTGCATTGGGTACGGCCAACAAGAATCTGTCAAAGACCTCGAAGGGTGTTACCGGAGGATTGAAGGCAATCACGTCGGGTCTAAAATCCGCCACAAAGGCGATGATACAGTTCATTGCATCGAACCCTATTCTGGCGGCCATAGCGGCTGTTCTGGCGGCCATAGCGGCAGGTATATCGTTCCTCAACAAGAAACTTGACGAAGGCGGTAGGGTGGCCAAAGAGGAGGCCAATATACTTTCAGAGGTAAACTCACAGTACCAGGAACAGAACATAAGGCTCAACGTACTCATCAACACGGCGAAGAGCCATAACTCCACTCTGGCGGAGAAAAAGAAGGCGGTAGAGGAACTCAACAAGATAGTACCAGATTATAACGCACATATAGACGAGAACACGGGAGCCCTCATAGCAAACAATCAGGCGCTCGAAAAATATCTGGCGAACCTCAAGCAGAAACTCCTGCTGGAGGCATATGAAGGTAAGATAAAGGAGAAACTCGAGGAACAGCTCGAACTTGAAGAGGAGATAAACGACCTCCGTGCAACCGGATGGTTCTTCGTAGGAACCCGTATCGCCAACCGCAGGGAGGAGATAAGGGAACTTGACGATGACATCGACAGGCTCTACAAGAAGATAGGTGGTCTCGACATAAGCATGGCTCTTGACGACAATAAGGTGAAGACGACCAAAAACAACATCAAGAAGACCTTGAAGGCGATAGTGGACGCAGTGAAGGAGGCGAAGAAATATGCAACCGACTTCTGGAACGTGTTCTATTCGGGTTCCGTCAATAGGGCGATGTTTTCGAAAATGGTTTCCAATCTCAAGAAGTTCCAGATGGAGATTGCATCCACTTTGCAGAAATACGACCTCACGCAGGTTATCACCGAACATCTCGGAGGTGGAAGGTACAAGCTGGTGGGTTATGAGTCTGCACAGATGTTCACTGAAGGTTTTAAGGATTTTTTGAAGAACGGTTCGAACTCCGACTATTCCGAAATGCTGTCGGCGGGTTTCAACATCAACGACATATTCACTCCGGAGACGATAGACAGGATGAAGTCCATCGAGAAGGAGGCCAAACAGTACGGAGCTACACTTGACGTACTCATCAAGCAGTACAAGAACTTAGCCCAGCAGCAGGGAGGTACTCTTACGGACGAACAGACAAGGGACTATGAGAAGAGGAAGAAGTTCATCGAGGAGAGATACAACGCACTGAACACCGAATACGAAGGTTACAGCAAGATACTCGATATAGTCAAGGACTACTCCAACAGTCAGATTGATGTCTATAACAAGACGCTGGCCGCCGATATGGAGACCGGAAGGTTCAGCAAGCAGCTCGCCATAGAGAGCAGGTACTTGAAGGAGGTAAAGGAAAACAACCCCTGGGCGGAGAGTAACAAGTCGATAGCGATGCAAGAGAGTGAGTTGCAGTCCCTAAAAGACTTGAACGACACCTTGAAGGGAAGGTTTGAACTGATGAAGGCCGCCACAAGGGAGAACGGAATGTTCTCTGAAGAGATGAAGTCCATCTCCAACCAGATACTTGAGAACGAGAGACAGATAGCACAGCAGGAACTCGCCCTTGATGTTGAGAAGTACAACAGGAGGGTCGAGGAGGCCGTCAGGTACTACGAGAACATAGACCGTATCGCCGCCGACCGTAAGAACAAGGTCGCTACGGAAGGAGGTTCGGAGGGTTCAATTACCGTCAAGCAGACGGAGATAGAGCTTGAGGCAATCCGTCAGAAGTTGGACCAGCTCAAGGTTATGTATGACGAAGGTCTCATATCGGAGGCCGAATATTACAGCAAATCCCTCGAATTGAAGGCTGCATTCGTGGATACCTCGAAGAAACTCGACGAGGACAGACTTCAGTCGGTAGCCACCACTATGGGTAATATAGTCAACATATACCAGATGGTGTCCGACTCCGTTACGAGCATATTGACGGAGATGATGGACGGTATGGACGAGAACAGCGAGGAGTACAAGAAGATAGCCGTCGCCCAGGCGACCATACAGACACTGGGAGGTTCGTTGGCTGCATTTATGTCGGCGTTCACATCCATTCCTTTCTTCCCTCTAAACGCAATCATAGCGGCTCTTCTGGCGGCGAGCACCACAGCTGTGGGTATCGCCCAGATAGCGAAGATAAAGAGGGGTTCGGACCCGTCGGGAACGAGTATGACGAATGTTGCGGCCAATACCGGACAGGGTGTGTATGAGACTACAGCCTACGCACAGCAGACGGAACTGATGGGTACTGTGGCCGACCAGCGTGTATATGTTACGGAGAACGATATCTCGACCGCCCAGCATAATGTGATGGTAAGGGAGCAGGATACGACATACTAATATTCTTAAATAAAACACTATGGAATACAAGGGACTACCAGTATATAATATTTCTATTGATGAGGCAGACGAGGGACTTGAATTGGTGTCCCTCGTCGACGAACCGGCCGTAATGGAATTGTTTTTAAAATTCAAGAAAACCAAAAAACTCGTTTTCACTTCAAACGAGGAACAGCATATAATCTCTGGGGTGTCATTACTCGCCGACACCCCCATATACAGATGTGAAGACGGAGTTCACGGATATTATGTCGTCTTCACTAAAGATACGATAAGACAGCTCGTGGAGAAGTACAACAGGGAGAACAAGACCAACCTCACCTCTCTCCAGCATAACGGAAAGATAATCGACGACTGTGTAATGGTTGAGAGTTATTTCATCGACAAGGAAAGAGGTATCTGTCCGGTAGAGTTCGACCATTGTCCGGACGGCAGCTGGATAACTTCCTACAAGGTGACAAACGAGGAACTGTGGAACGAGATTAAGACATCCGGACAGCTCAACGGTTTCTCCGTTGAAATTAATTGTAAGCTGACCGAAACGGAAGAGGGACAGGAAATCTACGACGAACCGGAGGACAAGTTCTGGAACGAACTTTACGAATGGTTGGAAAAAAAAAACTTTGAGGTCTCGAAGGGAACAATAAGGAAGGCGATAGACGACAGAAAGGCAATCCTTATTGACGAAGGAAAGACCGTTGAATACTGGGTTCACGGTCTCGGGAAGGAGGACGGAAAGGACATAGCCGTACTTTACAACCCCTCTACCGGAAAATGGAAGACCGCTCCGTTGAAGAGTATGGATTGTGTCGTAAGTGATTTACCCGTTGGAGAGTTCGACTACTCCGACCCATCATATGAGGAGATAATAGACGATGATGACATAACGGTGAGCAGAACCACACACTCGATGTCAATATCCGAACTCATCCACAACAAGGTTGTTACCATGCTCACCTATAATGACGAGAAGGAAAAACCCGCTCTCGGCTACAGGCAGTGTGCAGTGATAGCTCACGGTTATACGAAGGCGGGTAATGAATGCATAAGGGTGATGGAGATGTTCGGTGACTCACGCTCTGCACGAGACGGAGAGGGTATGATACCGGATTACAGACTATTGTTGACAAAGAGGATAATGTCCCTCAAGCCTATGGTAGGAACCGCTCCCTGGGGGTGGGACGTACTGGACACAAGGGTCAACCTTGAAGGCGACAAGTCGATGTCCCCCTGCACAGACCATATTACTAGAGAAGATTTAGACAGAGTATGATAGTTGTAAGTTTTACATCGTGGAAGGCACGTATAACAAACTGCAAGAGAGTTGTCAAGTCCATTTTGGACAATACGGTGAAACCCGACAGGGTTTACCTCAATCTTTCAAGGGAGGAGTTCAAGGACACTCCACTCCCGAAAGACTTATTGGAGTTTTTCGAAAAAGATGACAGACTGATAATAAACTGGTGTGAGGGAAACGACCGTCAGTTCAAGAAGGTGTTTCCTATTCTGAAATTCCTTAATTCTGAAGACATCGTGATTGCAACGGACGATGACATACTGTTTCCGGTTGACTTCATTGAAAGTAAGCTGGACGAGTTCAAGAGAAACGGGTGTATACATCCTATTACAGCATCGCTGAAGAAATGTCATTTAGGAGATACCTATGTGGTCTCCACTCCTTTCATCTGCAAGGCGAAGATGCTGGGGAACTACGACAGATTCGTCGATGAGACCGTAATGAAGACCGGTAACGACGACCGTACGTATCTCTATATGTTCTGGTTGAACGGATACACCACCGTTCCTACCGCCAGATGGACGAAGAGAGGACTTGACAAGAACTTTTCAATAAATCCGAACAGACCTCTGAAGGGAAGTTATATAATAGGTTCGGGTTATGACGATATTGTTTCGAATAAGGTACGCTCTCTTACGGGAAAGGATATTTCATTTTCATTCAACTATTTCAAGGATGAAAGGATACCGTCCGCTGTGGATGGAAGGCACGACATAGTGATTCCTTACTGTCACAGGGGGATTGCATCCGTAAGGATGACTGTCGGGGAGCATATGGAACTTGAATATGTCGTAGCCTCGATGTACAGATATTGCAGCAAATGGATGGGAAGGATATTTATAGTCGGAGACGAACCGCCTGAAGGCATAAGGGACAAGGTTGTCCATATTCCCTGCAACGACCCCTATATCCACTGCAAGGACGCAAATATAATACACAAGATACTTCACGCCATAAACACAATACCCGATTTGAGCGATGACTTCATAAAGGCGAGCGATGACCAGATAGTCACGAGGGAGACTACAATAGATGACTTCACTCCACGAATAGTGAGGAGATACACCGACTGGACCGAATCACGGTGGTTGAAAAATTCGAAAATGGATTTCTGGCACAAGTGTCTCCTACTCACTCTCCGGAGGTTCGACTTGAAATCGGCGTCGTTCTGGGAACCTCATATCTGGGCACCTTTTAACAAGTACAAGTATAGGGAGATGTGTGAAAGGTTCGACTGGAAGAAGTCAATAGCCTGCATAGACAACTCACTATACTATAACTTTATCGGACAGCCGGTTGTGGAGCAGTACGACCATCTGCACATAAACAACCGGAACGCATCGACGGTTATCGCCACGATGGATATAGGGAAACTTCCGACACATCTTACGTGGACCGATATAGCCTTCAAGTCGGAGAAGTTCAGGGATATATTAAACAGGATTTGTTATGATTGATGTCAGTTCGGTTGATTTGACTAAAGTTTACGACTTGTCAAAGAAAATACTTGAAATTTACAGGGCCACCTTGGAGGAGAAAAAGATAGACGCCTCCGGTACTCTCTCGAAGACGGCGGATTTCGATGTCGATTTCGACGACTATCGTATATCCGTTTACTTCATTCTTGAAAGTTATTACCACTACATAGAGGAGGGTCGTAACCGCTCGACCGGCAAGTTCGGCGTATGGACGACCAAATACACGGACATAGAGAATTGGCTCCGTGCAAAGATAAGAAGAGGGACATTCATATCCTCGTCATCACACTCCATCCCACGCACCGAAAAGGAGATTAGGAAGGCGGCGGGGGCGATTACGAAGAAAATAACCCGTTTCGGTTTCTACGGAATAACACACGAAGGAAAACACCCGTTGAGGGAGACTATGGAACTGGCTGACTCAACGGGGATACTTGATGAGATAATCGACTGTGTATTAGATGGTTTCAGTAAGAAAGTCGAAGTGGCGGTAGAGGGAATTTAATACTCATTTCCTTCATTTTCAATGTTCAAATATCCTTAAACAAAAAAGACTATGAGTATTTTTTCATTAGACAAATTACATCAGTTGAAAATGGCACTCTTGAAACTCAACTCCGTATCTACGGATGATGGAACAGTTCTCGTCTATGACGGTGATGTTCTTGAAGTTGGTTATGAGGTTTACATCGACGGTGACGAAGGTCTTACACCCGCTCCTGATAAGGACTATGTTGTAGGTGAAAATATAGTTACTGTTGAAGGCGGTAAGGTTACAACCATAGTTGCAAGACCTGTCGAGGAGAAACCGGAGGACGAAGTACCGGAAGAAACCGAAACCGAAACCGAAACCGAACCGGAGGAAAAACCTGAAGAGGAAGAGAAACCTACTGAAGAGGAAGTTCCGGAAGATGAAGTACCGGAGGAAACCGAACCGACAGTAGATGAGTTGAAGGCCGTTATTGATGAACAGAAGACACTCATCGAGGAACTCCGTAAAGAGAACGAGGAACTCAAGAGACAACTCGAGGAACCTGCAGCTGAACCGGCTGAGGAACAGTTCAAGAAACAGGAACCCGAAGAAAAACATAAGATAGATTTCAGCAAATACATAAAAAGAAAAATAAACTAATATGGCAGACTACACGATTACCAATCTTGATTCAAGATTGAAAAATTATTTGGAAACCAACGGTGTTGATATTTTGACAAAGGCTCTCTTCAATTCAGAGTCCGCTAAATATTTCAACATTCAGACCGGTGTAACGGCAGAAATGCCTATAATAAGACTTGACAGCGCCATCACATTGGCTGATGCAAGTTCATGTGGTTTTTCTGCAACCGGAACAGACACATTCACCAACAGACTCCTTTCACCTAAGTTCTTGAAGGTAAACAAGGAATTCTGTCCAAAGACATTGTTGAAGACTTGGGCACATTCGGATGTGAAGATGTCGGCAACAGGTCAGGAACTTCCATTTGAGGAAATTCTCATTGAAAACAACATCAAGGAACTTGCAAAGGTTAACGAACAGCTAATCTGGGAAGGAGACACAACTGACGGTACGGGCAACCTTGCAATGATGGACGGTATCCTTACCATAGCAAGAGCTGATGAAAACACAGTAAAGATTGACGCCGGTTCAGACAACCTCTGGACAAGAGTACAGAAGACTTGGCTCGCTCTCGACCCAGCAATCGCTGACAACTGCACAATCTTCATGTCAATCAGCAACTACAAGCAGCTTATCGTTGACTTGATGAACGCCAACCAGTACCACATCTTTGAAGAGTATCAGGGTGCATACGAAATGACTATGCCGGGTGCAAACGTAAAGATTAAGGGTGTAAGCGGTATAACTGAAGACGTTATCATAGCAACTCCTGAAGACAACCTCTATCTGGGTGTTGATGCAGAAAACGACAGTGAAATAGTTGATGTTTACTTCGACAAGAGTTCAAGAACTTTCAAGTTCGTCGTTGAATACGCATACTGTGTAAACTACGCATTCTCTGAATTCGTTTATATAAACGAGGCTCAAGGTTCTAACTAAAAGATATAAAATAAAAAACAACAGATTATGGCTTGTGTATCATTTTTAACTGGGTTTACAACATCTTGTGGAAGTAACCTTGCAAGTATCAAGAAGTTATGGATTGGTGCATTTGAGAGTGCATCCTTCACATACAATTACCAGAAAGACGAGAACGAACAGTTCGTACTCGATGCAGACGGCAACAAGATAATCGAGACTGTGGCAACCGCTACATTGAACGAAAACGAAAGTACCTGGGTAGAGTTCGGTTTCAGAAAGAACACTTCCGAAATGGCAACCGAAATGACAAGAAACGACAACGGTTCTTACTACTTCACCAATTCGGCAAACCTTGTGTTCGCTAAACAGGACAAGATTAAGAGACTTTCGTTGCAGGCTACCGCTGCCGGTGAATGCAGTATGGTAATTCTTGACAGCAACAACATCTACTGGTTGATTGGTTCCGACAATCCCGTAACTGCAACTACATTGTCAGCAACTACCGGAACCGCTGTCGGTGACGCTAACCAGTACTCACTTACTTTGTCAGCAGACGAGGCTATAATGCCTATTCCACTGGATGCAAGTGCAGCAGAGTCTATAATCTCTGCATTGACTGATGAAGGTTCAAACTAATGACCTTTTTCAAGGAATAAAAAAGGAGAGTTACCCCAAACTCTCCTTTTTTATTTTCGAAAACATATTCTTAAAGAAAAATCTCGAATAATGCAGGATACAGAAAAAAAGAGACAGATAAATCTAACCGCTATCGTTAATTCAACAAAGAAAATACCTAGATTGGAGGCGAAAACGGTAAAGAACTGCAAGTATATGAAGTATGGTGAAGACAATATGTTTCCCGAATATCTATATGAACTTTACACCCATTCAAGCCAGATGTCTTCCATAATCAAGACTATGAAGGATTATGTCGAGGGAAACGGAATAACGAGTTCATACCGTACCATAGTAAACAGAAAGGGGGATACATTCGACCTCTTTATAGAGAAGATAATCTACGACTTCCTTATTTTCGGCGGTTTCGCCTTCCAGGTGATAAGGAACAAGGGCGGTGAAATAGCCGAACTGTACTGGCTCGACTTCAGATATGTGAGGGTGAACGAGGACGAGGACAAGATTTTCTATTCAAGGGAATGGAAGAACAACAGGATTACTCCGATAGTATATGAGAGATTTTCCTTAAATTCGAAATACAACAATTCGGTGTTCTACTACAAGGGACGTGAGACGAGGATGCAGTATCCGTCCCCAATGTATCTGGCGGCTCTGACATCGCTTGAAATCAGCACACAGATACCGGACTATCATCTTAACAACCTCACTAACGGATTTCATCCGTCAGCAATAGTGAACTTCAACAACGGTAGTAACCTGCCGGAAGACACAATGAATGAGATTGAGGAGAAGGTGAAGGACAAGTTCACCGGAACGAAGAACGCCAGCAAGATACTCCTTTCGTTCAACGACGACCTCACACATAAGACCACGATAGAGAGACTTCCCGACGACGGTTCTATCGACATCTACAATTCATTGAAGGAGTCTACGGAGAAGGACATCTATTCTGCATTCCGTATCAACAAGCTCCTTATGGGGGACGCAAGTGAGAATACCGGATTTAACAAACAGTCGTACCTTGAGGCGTTCGCCCTCTATAACAAGACAGTCATCCAGCCCATACAGAAAGAGCTGGAGGATATGATGAACCTTGTACTAGGTGAAGGTTCGTTGATGTTCAACAAGTTCGAGCTTAACTGGGATGAAACGGGTGACAATGAAGAGACATCAAAAATAATCGAATAATATGACACTATTACTTAAACCGGCGGATATGAAGACGAACGGTTTTCTGAACGCCAATGTTGATGACGAATATACCATACCTTCGATAGAGGAGGCTCAGGACGTGTTTCTCCGTGAGATACTGGGGGACGCTCTTCTTCAAAAGTTGGAGACTCTTGTCGAGTCGGGGGACGTATCCGGCATATACGGTATCCTCCTCGACGAATATGTCAAATACTACTTGAAGTACAAGACACTCTCCATCCTCTGTATGAACGTAAACTTCAAGATAAGGAATATGGGTGTTGTATCACAGTACGGTAACGAGGCGTCGTCAACCAATCTGGAGGAGACCAAATATATCCAGAACTACAATTCGGAGAAGGCCGACTTCTATGCAAACCGTATAACGAAGTTCCTAATCCTTAACAAGAAACAAATACCTGAATACAAATACTGTTGCAAACAGGTGACAAATCCGGACGAAAACCATCCGGCTTGCACTATTTTTCTAGGTTAATATTCTTAAATAAAATAAACACATAATTATGAGTGAGAAGAAAAAGAAGATAATAGCTCTAGGTAAACCGGGCGGTGGAACCGGAGAGGCCGTTTGGGGTTCAATAGGCGGCAATATAGGTGACCAGACTGACTTGCAGAACGAACTCGCCGGAAAGGCCGATGTTTCCGAAATTCCATCGAATACATCCGATTTGTACAACGATTCGGGTTTTATCACAATCAACGACATACCGGCTCAAGTCAATTCAGACTGGAACTCTACAAGCGGAGCAAGTGAAATACTCAACAAACCCAACATTTCACCTTCGTGGTACGGTTCACAGGAGGAGTTCGACGCAATACCTGAAAACGAACTCGACGAGAATACCGACTATTTCATAAGTTCTATAGACTATAGTGAGATATCGAACACACCGTTTATTCCGACTTCGTTAAGCCAATTGGAGAATGATAAGGACTTCATATCATCGTCAGCTATAGATAGCAAGATATTCGACGCAGTGGAGTCTATCAGGGAGAGAGACGTATATCTGACACAGGATGAATATGACGCATTGGAATTAGCCGGCAAGTTGGAAGAAGACAAGGCGTACCATATCGAGAACGAGATAGACACCATTGTGATGTCGGTTACATTCACCGACCAGAGCACGGGTGTGTATGAAGTATATATTAAACCTTCCAACGGAGGTTCAAACTAAAATAAATAAAATCAAATTATTATGACTACTTTTTTACAGACGAAAAAATACGATGTTCCCGATAACGATTATTTCTGGGTCAAGAATATCGGTCTTGAGATTTCTAATTTTATTATTTGGGCAAATGGTACATCAAATCCATCCGATGTTGAATACTCATACGACAAAGTGAACTGGAATAATCTATCGACCGGAAGTGCAACTATTTTTCTTTACCCCAACCAGAAATGTTATGTGAGGGCAAAAAACCTTGTGAGCATAAATCAGGATTCTTGTTTTCATTTTAACTTAAATCAATGTTTTTCCGAAGTTGGTGGTTCTGTTCCGGCACTCATAGACTATGAACATAAAGACAGTGTAACATCTATTCCAGATTATTATTTTTATAATTTTTTCGAAAATAGTTCAGCAATGAACAACATTTATGTTTCAAGTTTCGTGAAAAATGCCGATAAAATAGATTTTGGAAACATTACGACAGTCGGAAATTATGGAATGTACAATATGTTTTCTCGTTGTGACTTAAAAATCCCGCCGGATTTGAGTTCAATCACTACAGTCGGAAATTATGGAATGAACTATATGTTTGCTACTTGCACCAGACTGAAATCAGTCCCCGATTTGAGTTCAATTACAACAGTGGGAGATTCCGGATTAAGAGAAATGTTTCGTGAATGTGTCAAGTTGGAAACCGGAGCCGATTTGAGTTCATTGACAACAATCGGTAACTATGGTTGTACGTATATGTATCAAAATTGTTCTTACTTGAAGGAGGCGACATATCCTAATGTTTCAACTTATAATCAAAATGCAACAGGAGAATGGTTATATGATGCCGGTGGTTCATACACCGGAACAAAGACAGTATACTGTCCTACAGGTGTCGTAATACCTACTGACAGCAATTCCGGAATACCAACCGGATGGACACGTGTTGACTATTAATATAAATAAAAATTAAAACTATGAGCAAATACGGAAAACCATATTATAAAGTGTTGAGGGTCAAGACTGAACCCTCAGACTATTTCTGGATACAGAATGTAAGCGGTAATGACAATCAATTTTTTATTTTTTGGAAACAAGGAAATCCATCCGGTAAGGTGGAATATTCGAAAGACAAAACTAACTGGGTGAAAGTTACTGAACAATACACTTATATTTACTTTGACAACAACGAAAAGGTTTATTTCAGGTCAACGAATGGATTTTCATCATCCGACTCTTCATATTATTACTTTAATCTACAATGTGATGTAAATGCCGGCGGCAATATCGGAAGACTTGTGGACTGGACTGAAGACTTGATAAATTTACCTGATTTTTCATTTTATAGACTTATTGATAATGGAAATAATTTAAAAGACATCTCACAGCTAACCTTTGGAACTATAAAGAAGATAGGAAGGTTTTCTTGTAAAGAGTCGTTTAGAAATATATATAGCACAGGAGCACCGGATTTCAGTAGTATTGAGGAAATATCAGAACAAAGTATGGCTGGAATGTTTGCATGGGCACATATGACGAGTACCGGTGATTTCAGTTCTTTGAAGACAGTTGGCCAATATGGTATGAGGGAAATGTTCTATAATAATACAACTTTACAAGAAATAGGTGACTTCAGTTCTCTTGAAAGTATTGGTTTAGAAGGAATGCGTTCGATGTTTTCAAATTGTTATTCCGCTCCTATGACAACCGGAATGGATTTGTCGAATGTGACATCAGTTGGAAGTTATGGACTATCTTCTTGTTATAACGATTGTTATCACATCACTGAAGTAACAGCTCCGAATATTCAGGACTTGACTGTAAATGGTATTCTTAATAATTGGATGTCAGGTGCAGGTACTCAGGCATCCGGAACAAAGACTGTTTTTGTTCCGACAGGAGCGACAATCTTCACTAATTCAACAAATGGTATTCCAAACGGCTGGACTCGTGTTGACTACTAACCGGCACGGGCTGTGTCATTTCATATCAAAAAATTTTCGAAAATGATTCAAATAGGAAACAAAGAAGTTAATTCCATCTTTATCGGCGGCAAGGAGGTACAGACTATTTTAATAGGAGGTAAGACAGCTTATGAGAAGTATGTCGATGAGACGGACTATTTCTATATACAGAACACCTACAACGGAACCAATACGGTATCTTTGACTACCACACAGAGTGGTTCTCCGACATCGGGTACTTATGCAACGAGTGTGCAATATTCAAAGGACAAGAGTAGTTGGACTACTCTGACTTTGACCGCCGGTGGAACAAACACTATTACGTTAAATCAAGGCGAAAAGGTTTATTTCAGGAACGACTCCGGCAAATGGAACTATTACAGCAGTGACAGTGAGAAATTATTCAAAACCGTATTCACGGCCTCACAAACCCATACGGTAGGTGGTAATGTGAATACGCTTATTGACTATACTGACTTGAACAATGTTAGTTTGAGTACGGGTTGTTTCTTCGATTTGTTCCATTCTGACGGAAACTTGACAGACGCAAGCAATCTTTCTCTACCCGCTACCACGGTTGGGGCAAGTTCATACAGGTGTATGTTCTATAATTGCACTTCACTGACTACCGCTCCGACATTACCGGCGACCACTTTCGGTGGATGGTATTGTTATCAGGAGATGTTCCACGGTTGTACTTCACTTACTACCGCTCCGACATTACCGGCCGCTACACTTACAAAAGGTTGTTATAACAGTATGTTCTACGGTTGTACTTCACTTAATACAATCACAACATATGCAACTGACATTTCGGCATCCGAATGTACCTCGAACTGGCTGTATAATGTGGCAAACTCAGGTACATTCTACAACTACGGCCCTGCAAACTATTCCAGCAATTCACCGTCCGGTGTTCCGACAGGATGGACTGCAAGATATATATCCTTCAATATAACTTCAACCACCGGACAGAACGGTTCTATTTCTCCGGTGGGTTCGGTAAGTGTCCATAAGGGTGCAAGCCAGACCTTCACGGTTACACCTTCGACAAACTATGAAGTCGATACCGTAACTGTGGATGGTTCGACTGCAACATTAACCAATAACACATATACATTCACTAATGTTCAGTCCGACCATACGATTTCTGTTACATTCAAGCAGCAGCAACAGCAGATAGACTACTTCTATATACAGAACCTTTCGGCAAATAGCAGGGATGTATATGTCACTCCGAACATATACGATGTATATACTCCTTATTGTGCAACATCTGTTGAGTATAAACTTGAAGGAGACAGTGGGTGGTCTTCTCACGATTTTGTTCAATGGGTTGAAGACCCTGAAACCGGAGAAGGTACAGATGAGGTTGTTCAATTGACTGTAACCGTTCCCGCAGGAGGTAAGGTTTATTTCAGACATGCTGGTTCATGGTCGGGTAAAGGAGAGGAATATGACCCAGAAACTGGAGAAGTTGTAAATGAATGGATTGATTATATCACATTTGTGGGTGAGGATAATTCAGGTGACGAATATGCCGTAGGTGGTGAGTTAATGACACTTATTGACTACCAAAATACCGGTTATTATCCAATCGGAAACTATGGTTTCTATAATCTGTTCGGAGGTTTCACCAAACTGACTGACGCAAGTGATTTGAGTCTTCCGAATACAGTTGCAGATAATTGTTATGATGAAATGTTCTACGGTTGTACTTCACTGACAACAGCACCGGCGTTACCGGCAACTACACTTTCATATATGTGTTATAACGGTATGTTTATGAGCTGTACTTCACTGACAACAGCACCGGCGTTACCGGCAACTACACTTGCACGGGAGTGTTATCAGGAAATGTTCGAGGGTTGTACTTCACTGACAACAGCACCGGCGTTACCGGCAACTACACTTTCATATATGTGTTATAACGGTATGTTTATGAGCTGTACTTCACTGACAACAGCACCGGCGTTACCGGCCACTACACTTGCAGATTGGTGTTATAGTAGTATGTTCTACGGTTGTAATCATCTGACTACCGCTCCAGTATTACTAGCAACTACACTTGCAGATTGTTGTTATATTGGTATGTTCAGGGGTTGTAGTGCATTGAATGAAGTAACAACCTACGCAGATGACATATCAGCAAATAACTGTATTACCAACTGGCTACATTCTGTAGCAAACTCAGGTTCATTCTATAATCTGGGTTCTGCAACATATACGACAAGTTCAGTATCCGGAATACCAACCGGATGGACCGAATACCACGAGAAGGTGACAAATATGCTCTTCACTAAGGCGTCGTCAGACAACTTCTATGTTGACTGTGATGTGTTCACCTCCGACACGGACTGGGACACTTGTGAGATAAACATATATACGGAGAGAGGTGATTACACCTACACGTTTACTTACAGTGATGTGAACAACGGACATTTCCATTCAAGTGATACATTCAATTTCCGTGAAATGTATTTCCCATACGAGGCGGAGGTTGTAATGTACTACAACGGAAATGTGGTACACAGCCAAACAATTCCGGCGGACATTGCAGAATAAAAAAGGAGGTCGTGAGACCTCTTTTTTTTGTAATATTCTTAAATAAAAGACGAAATGAACTTTGAAAACTTCTATGATAAGGTCAAGACTTACGCCTTGAACACACAGACCGTCGAGACGTTCCATTCCCTTGACCCCTATCTCGTATGGAACTCACTGCATATAACATACGCCTCCTTCAACTGCAATGTGAACTATGTAAGGAGAGTGGATAACTATGAAGTGGTGAACTGCACCCTCTATTACGGGGACAAGCTGTTCAACGACTCATCCAACATATATTCCGTCCAGACGGCCGGATACAACGCAATAGTGAACGTACTCGAACATCTGAAGGAGGAGTATGAAATAGAGGACTTCGAGGAAATCAGAATAATACCGTTCCAGCAGCAGTTCGCCGACATTCTGGCGGGATGTTATGCAGACGTGAACATATTCATACCGGTGGAGGACATCTGTTTCAACTTCGACAAATACACATCCAACTAAACCAAATGGCTACACATAACGTCACACATACGGAACTCCTCGACCTGATGGAGAACTCACAGCTGGTACCCGATGATACATATATAGTCACGGACTATTCTAATTCATTGGACATAAGCACCTTTGCAGAAACGGAAAGTACTATATACGATGAAAGTATAGACTCCCAGTACAGGTCTGTCACCTATGTTCCCGAAACAAATACGATTACGTATATGAAGGACATAGTGAACAACATCGAGGGATATTTCGACTGGAGCCAGAGGATAATAGGAACCTGTCAGAACATTTATTTCGGGACGGGTGACAATCTTGTGGTTATGAACTCCAGCGACATAATAGTGGATAACGCCGCTGACGGAACAATAGAGGGCTGCAATGACATAATAGTCGGTGAAGGGTCTCTCGTGAACCTTACATCCTGCAGCAACATCATTGTCGGAAAAAACTCCCACACCACGCTCAACGGCTGTGTCTCGTTGAAGATAGGAAAGGACAACGACATATACCTCACGGATACCGCCGGAAGTGAAATCGGAGACAAGAACTCAAGTATAACACTTACTGGAGGAAGGAACATAATAGGTTCAAACAACTACCAGATAGCGGTTTCGGGAGACTCCAACATAATAGGTGGAAACAACAAGAGTGTTCTGATAGAGGGAAATGTCAATGCAGTCGACAAGTCTATGTACACCCTCCTCAACGGGGCATACAACAATATTCAGAAGTCATCCATACTTAACTTGAACAAATCCGTCGGAAATACAATCGACAGGAGCGATGAGGTTGAAGTCAGATATACTAACAACAATGTGATTGAGACGAACAAGATGATTCTGGATAACAAGCAGAGTTTCCTTTCCTATATCGACTACGAAGGTGTAAGAAGGGTTTCCAATCTCGCCTCACCGGTGAATATGCAGGCCGACTCCTACGGCAATACCCTTATAGTGGACGAGCAGAAGTTCTATCTCTCACAATCTACAAGGGATAACAAGCACTACGTCATAGTCAACGGTCAGTGGGTGAACTTATAATTTAAAATAATTAAAGATGATACAGATAATAATAAAAGGACAACAGGTCGACATAGACAAGTCGGTGGGACTTTACTTAACCAAACAGTTCGAGACCATAAGCAATCCTACACTTTACCATTCGGAGTTCAGCAAGACCATTACACTCCCGATGACGGCCAAGAACAGAAGGATTTTCGAACAATTCCAGCGTATGGACTCTGTGGTGACAACGGAGAGCATCGACCCACGTAAGAAGATACCCTACCAGCTCCTCTATAACTCCGAAATGGTAATGGAGGGGTACTTGAAGATAAACAACAGTAATACTATAATAACAGACAACCGTTTCGAGGTTGAATTATACGGTACTTTCGGCTTGATAATGAACGAGTTGAAACAGCTCACATTCAACAAGTACGAAACTCAGGAATACGGTGGTGACAAGGATGACAAGTATCTCATCAGCACACCCTGGCAGAACATACTCGTAAACGCATCCCTCGTCAAGAACTCTTTCGAAAGGGAGGGTCATAATCTGAACGGAAACGACATCCTTGACTATGTAAAGATATTTCCGACATATCAGGGCAAGTATCCGGACTTCGAGTCCGACAAGGTTCAGTGGCATCCTTCGGGTATTGATTTGGAACTTGAAAAGGAGAGGGATGAACACTATATGAGGGAGTTCCGTAGTTACTACCAGCAGGCCGGCATTTGGGTCGATAAGCTGTGGAAACTTGCACAGAACAAGATAAACAGCATAACCGACTACAGACTGAAACTCGACCCCACCTGGTTCAACAACGCCAATCCGTACTGGACGGATTTGTTATACACTTGTCCAAACCTCTACACTCCGGACGAGAACTTCGTTGACAATATGAGTGTGTTCGACGAGAACTCACTGCATTACAGATGTCAGATTAAGTCGATGGACAATCTGTCTTCATATCACCGCCAGACACTTATGTTCTCACCAGAAGGTACGATGTACCGTTCAGGTATCTGCAACCCCGACCTGAAGGGACCCACGAAGTTCACTATGAACTCGTCCATTATGCTCTGTGCAAAGAGACAGTGGAGTTCAAGTGTCACATACGCAAAGATTAGGAAGGAAAACCCCCTCTTCGTTACATTCAATGTTATGAAGGAAGGGACAAACTGGTCATACGCATCCAAAACCTATATGATTTACTCCAACAGGGTAACAGACTCCTTCACAAGCAATATGTACGACGAGAGGATAAATGTCGGCGTAACCAGAAGTGACTCACCGAATATTTCCGGTTCATATCCACAGGGATACACCAAATACAGCGGATGGTGGTGGGAGGCCCCGATAAACGTGGAACTCGAAGTCACATCGAACATCAGATATTATGTGACTATGAACGTAAGGTTCGCCAACAACAGCAAGGCGGTGGAGTATTCTTCCAACCCGAATATAAACTGGGACCTGTTGTGGGAGGACTGGTTCTTCACTTCTCCGTACTATGACTCCGACAACGGATATATCATATTCAACTGTCTGAAAAGGGCGACCTGTCAGACGATAGACTATCAGAGGAGCAGAAGTAAGATTGACTTGTACAGGGTGTTCCCAAAAGACACGACATTATACGACGTGTTATTAAATTATTCGAAAATGTTCGGACTGATGTGGGACATAGACGAGGAGAACAAGACGATAACGGTAATGTCCCGTAACAGATATTTTCTGGGCCACAACATAAAGGACTGGAGCGATAAGATAGACCGTTCAAAGGACTTCAAGCTCGAACCTCTTTGTTTTAACAAGAGATTTGTCTCTTTCAATACGGAAGACGGTTCCGGACAGAGATACGAGACATACAGGAACAAGTACGGTGTAGGTTACGGCAGCAAGAAGATTGACACCGAATACACATTCAACTCCGATACGGAGGAACTGTACAAGGGGATACAGCCCGCTATAATTTCCCAGAAGGCACAGTACTCCCTACTGTATAATACGGACAATCCGAACGCCGATGATTTCGTGGGATATGGATATCAAGTCTATCCGAAGGAGTTCTACCTCGACAACGACAACAACGGCGAAAACGCTGGCAATAGCGGTGCATTCGTGTTCTGCAACGGAACAATGAAAACCGACCCGTATCTGGGATACAGGAACTCTTCCGGTGAAGGTGTGATATACATCACCGACGACACTGAAATGATGAAGAGGAAAAACTGTTATATGTGGAACCTGAGCAGTGAGGGTATGGTGGCTACGAACAAGATACCCCACATAGACACCGTGAACAAGTCGGGTGCATTCTCCGTCCTGTTCAACAAGCCAGCAGAATACTACTACAAGGGGAACTATAATTACGCACAATATATCTACGATTTGTTCTGGAAGAGATTTATCGACGAGAGATACTCCGTACAGAACAAGAAACTAACCTGTTATATATATTTGACACCGGCCGAATACAAGGGGATAAACTTTAGGGAGTTTGTTAAGATTGGAAACAACCTATATCACATAAACAAAGTATATGACTATGACTTCGACACGAACTCGCCGGTGAAGGTGGAACTCTGTCAGGTGTGGGACGTGTCGGCATACACTCACGGACAGTACGCTTGGCCTTCACTTGTAGTTGACCCCGATTTCATTGAAATTGACAACAACAGATGGTGGAATGTGGGTGTATACTCGAATGACGAATGGTATGTGGACTCAAAACCATCGTGGGTGAGATATGAGATTGACGGTGACGACCTGAAGTTGAAAGGAATGTCAGACCCCCTGAATCCACGTAGCGGGGAAGTCGTGTTGAAGAACCAATCGGGACTGACGGCAAGTATATGGGTGTTGCAGAGACCTTCGAGGGTTTTCCTCAACTTGTCTAGCAACAACGCAACGGTGGAAAACGGGGGAGCTACAATAGATGTCTATATTGACTCACGGCCGACAACCGTCAGAGTTGACGCTAAACCGACCTGGTGCAATGTGGAGATAACGGAGAGACCTGTTCCTTTTCTTGAGGAGCATCTGACAGAAGAGGTTCAGACGAGAGCGATACCGACCACCGCTACCGCTATCCATTATATGCCTTCGTGCAGTCACGTGGCCACCATAACCGTAAGACCGAACTACTTCATCCGTAGCCGCTCCGGTATAATATCGTTCACCAACGGAACCATAACGAAGAACTTTACCGTAAATCAGCTGGGAGGCAAGTTGATAGTCGAGTATTACGACGACACTCCAATGCATATCGACTTGAACGAGAGCGGTCTCTGGGAGTTGAACTCGTATAAGGAGTTTGACCCGAAGACTGTAAATATAACAAACGGTACGGTGACACCTCCGAATACTAATGTGTCATACGCCCCAATTTCATTTACACCCCAGCTCGATACCGTAGACCACGGTGACGGAACACCGGAAACTTGCACCGGAGGACAAGTAAGTATTCTTACTAAGGATGGAATGCTTATCTGGAAGAACTACAACTACGGTGCAGTTACTCCGACATACGAGGTGCAGATGAACACTACTGAAGGAGGACACTATGTTTTCGAAAATACGGACTACTACGGACCGTATATGATGGATATGGTATCCGGAACAACCTTCACCCTGACGGCGGTTGAAGACGACGGTCAGTTCGAGCGATGGAGCAACGGAGAAACAACGAGCACCATAACGGTGACGGTTACCGGTGATATGGAGATTTATCCGATATTCACTACATCCGACAGCTATGAGTTCGACAACGAAGACATAATAAGATACGACAACAATAATAACATAAAGATTTAGATATGGCAAACACAAGGATAAAAGACGCTACACTGGTCGAGGAACTGACCGGCAATATGATGCTCGCTGTGGGTAATACGGAGGATGACACTATTCCATCAGCCGCAAGTGTGGCACAAGTCAAGGAATATATAGACGACGACAAGAGTGAGGTTGCATTTTCGGGAAACTACAACGATTTGAGCAACCTCCCCAATCTTAACAACTACGCCCTCCTCTCTACACTTACAGCCGACTACTACGAGAAGAGTGAGGTAAACGCCTTGATAGGAGGTGTTGTAGGGAGTAAGTTTATGATTGTGGAGACTCTTCCTTCAAGGGGAAGGAGCAATATAATATATCTTGTAAAGGACCCAAACGCATCACAGGAGGATATTTTCATCGAATACCTGTGGATAGAGGATGTAAGGGACTATGAAAGGGTTGGTTCGACAAGGATAGATTTGAGTGACTACTACACAAAGACACAAGTTGACGCAATGATACCGACTGTGAACAACGCAAGGGTAACATTGACACAGGGGGGTGTAACGAAGGGTAGTTTCACCTTGAACCAGAACGCCAACGTGTCAATAGCGCTGGAAGTAGGTTCCTCTTCGACTCAGGTGCAGACCGACTGGGATGAGAGTGATGTCCTTTCACCGTCATACATAAAGAACAAACCGGTTATTCCGGTTGTGAACAATCCTGAAATCATACTTATGCAGAACGGTGTCGAGCTGGGACATTTCAACCTCAATCAAGTGAATAGCGAGACCATCCACATAGACTCCTTCGTACAGCAACAGAGCGACTGGACGGAGAATGACGACGAGTCCGTCAGCTATATAAAGAACAAACCTTCTATTCCTACCGTAAACAATCCGGTGATAACGATAACACAGGGGGGTATAACGAAGGGAAGTTTCTCTCTGAACCAATCGTCATCCGCTACCATTTCACTCGACAGCGGTGGAGGAGGTTCGGCGGTACAGAGTAACTGGAACGAGACCGATAACACTTCACCGGCCTATATACAGAACAAACCGGTTATTCCGGCAGCTCAGGTTAATTCGGACTGGAATGCAGTTTCAGGAGTAAGTGAAATACTTAACAAACCGTCTCTTGCAACGGTAGCTACATCCGGTAGTTATACCGATTTGTCTAATAAACCTTCAATTCCGGCAGCTCAGGTAAATTCAGACTGGAACTCTACAAGTGGAATAAGTGAAATACTTAATAAACCTACCCTTGCAACGGTGGCAACATCCGGTAGTTATACCGATTTGAGTAATAAACCGACTATTCCGGCGGCACAGGTCAATTCGGACTGGAACTCTACAAGTGGAATAAGTGAAATACTTAATAAACCGTCTATGACCACAAGTACATTAGTCTTCGTGGACGGAAACAATAATGAAACAACAGTTATAGTATACACACAACCAAACAACGCATAATGAGAATTGACGAAAATACAAGTGTATATCTGAACAATGTGGAGATATACAAGATAAAGATGAACAATATAGTGATATGGGAGAAGTCTGTCGATGAGACAGACTACTTCTATATTGAAAATACATATTTGGGTAGCAATACGGTTACACTCACTACTTCACAGAGTGGTTCTCCGACAGCCGGCGCTTATGCAACGAGTGTTGAATACAGTAAGGATAAAATAAGTTGGAGTTCATTTACTTTGACCCACGCTGGAACAAACAACATCATACTTAACAGTGGTGAGAAGGTTTATTTCAGGAACGACTCAGGTTATTGGAACTACTATTTGAGTAATAGTAATAAATTTTTAACAATATTCACCGCTAACCAAACTCATATAGTCGGAGGTAACGTGAATACATTACTCAACTATACTGACTTGAATAATGTTACATTGAGTCAAGGTTGTTTCAGCAGTTTGTTCAATGGAGACACCAATTTGAATGATGTGAGTAGTTTGTTGTTACCATCGACAACATTATATACACAATGTTATGGTAGAATGTTCAACGGTTGTACTTCACTAACAACCACCCCAGCATTGCCGGCGACTACACTTGCACAAAGTTGTTATACCAATATGTTCAACGGTTGTACTGCATTGACTACCGCTCCAACATTACCAGCGACTACACTTGCAAATAGTTGTTATTCAGCTATGTTCAGAAATTGTTCCTCATTTACATCAACACCTTCACTACCAGCCACAACATTGTCTAATTATTGTTATCAACATATGTTCAACGGTTGTACTTCATTGACTACCGCTCCGGCATTGCCGGCTACGACATTAGCAGTAAATTGTTATGAGTCAATGTTCAACGGCTGTACTTCCCTTAACTCCGTAACAACATATGCAGACGATATTTCGGCCGCTAACTGTATCACCAACTGGTTGAACAATGTAGCCGCTACCGGTACTTTCAATAACAACGGAGCTGCAACATATACCGTTGACTCACCATCGGGTATTCCGGTGGGCTGGACGGAGGTGAAACCAATAGACTACTTCTATATACAGAACACATATTCGGGCAGCAATACGGTGACATTGACTACTCGTCAAAGTAGCACTCCGACTTCCGTTACTTATGCAACATCAGTTGAATATAGCAAGGATAGGGATAGTTGGTCTACTCTGACTTTGACCGCCGGAGGAACCAACACCATTACTTTAAATCAAGGCGAAAAGGTTTATTTCAGGAACGACTCAGGTTATTGGAATAGTTTATATATTTACACCATATTCACGGCCTCACAAACCCATACGGTAGGTGGTAATGTGAATACACTTATTGACTATACTGACTTGAGCAATGTCTCATTGAGTACGGGTTGTTTCAATGATTTGTTTAGAGAAGATAGCAATTTGACAAGTGCAAGTAGTTTAAGTCTTCCTTCGACTACACTTGCACAGAGTTGTTATAACAGTATGTTCTACGGCTGTACTTCACTGACTACTACTCCTGTTCTTCCGGCAACCACACTTGCATACGAATGTTATGCTGGTATGTTCCGGGGTTGTACTTCACTTACCGCCGCTCCGGTTCTTCCGGCAACTGCACTTGCAAATAGTTGTTATAAGAATATGTTCTGGGGCTGTAATCACCTGACTACCGCTCCGGTTCTTCCGGCCACAACTCTTACATATAGTTGTTATAGCCAAATGTTCTGGGGCTGTTCCCGCCTTAATACAATAACAACCTACGCAGATGACATTTCAGCAACCAACTGTCTCGAGAACTGGGTATTAAATGTGTCGAACACGGGTACATTTAACAATATGGGTATGGCGACATATAATAAAAATTCATCATCCGGTATACCAAACGGCTGGACGGAGGCATACAACTATTTCTATATACAGAACACCTACAACGGAACCAATACGGTGTCTTTGACCACCACACAGAATGGAACTCCGACATCGGGTACTTATGCAACATCAGTTGAATACTCGAAAGACAAGAGAAATTGGAGTTCATTTACATTGACGGCGGGTGGAACCAACACCGTTTCACTTAGCAAAAACGAGAGGGTTTATTTTCGAAACAACTCCGGCAAATGGAACTATTACAATAGTAGTACAAACAACTTCTACACTACATTTACAGCAAGCCAATCACATACTGTAGTCGGAAATGCAAACACTCTGATTGACCATGAAGACCCCTATAACGCTACATTAAGTGAAGGTTGTTTTGTATATTTGTTCAACGGAGACACCAACTTGACTTCATCGGTTAAACTCGAATTACCGTCTATGACTCTTGCAGGTAACTGTTACAGATATATGTTTATGGGATGTAGTTCGATGACCGGTTCAACATCATTACCGGCGACAACACTGGCTAATTTATGTTATCAGAATATGTACTCCAATTGCACTTCACTGTACATAGTTACCACATCATTACCGGCGACTACACTTGCAGATGGTTGTTATAGCTATATGTTCAGGGGCTGTTCCAGACTTATGACCGTTCCGAACCTACCGGCTACTACATTGAAAACAAACTGTTATTACAGTATGTTCAACGGCTGCAGTTTGTTGACTACCGCCCCGAATATGGCGGCGACGACATTGGGAACAAGTTCCTGTCAGAATATGTTCTATGAATGTGTAAACCTCACCGCTCCTCCTACATTACTTTCTACAACCTTAACCGACAGCTGTTACAGGGGAATGTTCTACAACTGCAAGAGCCTGAATACTATAACAACCTATGCAAATGACATTTCGGCAACCGACTGTATTACCAACTGGCTGGTCGGTGTGGAAGGTTCCGGTACTTTCAATAACGAGGGTTCGGCCGTTTATCCTACAAACTCTGCATCCGGTATCCCGACGGGCTGGACGGAAGTGTAAATATTCTTAAATAAAAAGACGATATGAAGTGGACCGATTTGACACTTGACAAGTTTAATGAATTGAAGGAGATATACCTCGACCCCGAACTCGACGAACAGGACAGGGTTCTGTATCAGATACAGGTTATTTTCGAAAAAGACCCCTTCAAGATGAAGATGCAGGAACTGAACAAGTATATCAAAGAGATGGATTTTCTTTCGGAGAAGATACCGAATATGAAAGTGTCCGACAAGTATGTACTGGGCGGCGAGACTCTGGTGTTGTCGAAGAAAATACAGGACTTTACCGTTGCACAATGGCTCGACTTCACGAACTTCATCAAGAACGGAAGTACTACAGACAACTATCCGGCGATACTTTCGGTGTTCCTTATCCCGAAAGGAAAGGAGTATAACGAGAACTACGACATAGACGAAGTAAGGAAGTTGATTGGGAAGTATCTCTCCATACCGGATGCAATGGCGGTGGCGGATTTTTTTTTAAATTATCACAAGTCATTACTAATCAGTTCCCTCTTATATATCAGAAGAACGACATTACAGACGAGCCTGACAAGGAAGAAGAAGAGGGAGGTGAGGAGACAGACAAGGAAGGCGGTAATGAGAATACTACTTGGGGTCTGACACCACTTCTGTTGACAGTAAGCAAGGAGACTTGCACGCCGCTCCACGACATCTACGGATGGGCGGTAACGGAGTTCCTCTACTATGCAACATATTGTATCGAGACGGAACAGAAGAAAATAAAAGAACTAAAAAAACTAAAGATTAAGAAATGAACATATTCACTATAACTATACCGGCACAGTCGATTTCCGGAAACTTGAACTTCACCGTCAAGGTGGAGGAATATGACGGAACGTGGACGAAGATATTCGATGGAAAGGTGTATGTCACATCCGGACAGACTTCCGTAAATATCGAACTCGAAGATATACTATGGTCATACAAGTTCGACGGCACGAACTTCTTTTCACCGATGTTGTCCCCCACAGGTGATTACTATGGTATGAGCCCGACGGAAGACCAGCTCAGCAACTACTGGTACAATCAGGTGAGGGTGGATATTCCGGCTCTTAATGTGTATACTACCAAATACGTACATTTCTACAAGAACAGTATGTTCGGAAGAAGAATAGATGATGTCGAGGACGGTACGGTGGCGTTCTTTATGAACCATCAGCCGATATGTCATCTCCCTCCGAAACCGCCGGCCGGATTTCAGTTCAGGCAGCTCGTATGGAACGGAACTTTCCGATACAGCTGGGACTATTCGAGGAATGTCGTCATCAGCAGAACTAAACTGGGAACAATAACCTTTCCGGTCAACGCAACAACGAAGTATTCGATAAACAACATACAGATAGCGACAATCGACCCCTGTCCGAAACCGTATTATCTGGTATGGCTGACCAACACGGGAACTATGCAGTGTCAAGGTTTCCTCAAGGGGAGCGAGTTTTCGGTCAAGTACGAGAACAACAATAGGGTCGATATGAGTAACTTCAAATGGAACTACAACAAGGGGGTGTCCGCCCAGTGGAGACTGAAGTCCATCAACTTGAACGACGCAGACTATCACGCATACGGTGAACTCTTCGACTCCCCGTATCTACTTCTCATTGATACCGAAACGGGAAGACTGCACTATGTAAACATAAAGGATGACACATATAACAGGAAGAGAAACGGCGTGAATGGTAACAGGAAGATTTTCTTCGAGGTAACGGTGGAGAGCTGTGAAGTGAAGATGATTTAATTTTTTTGTTATATTTTCTAGTATAATTACTTGAGTATTATGAAGGATGAAATCATCCAATATTTATATGACAGCGGTTTTGTGGCCAACTACGTGAAGAAACTTATGTATTCCGATGACATAGACGACCTCTATCAGGACTATGTTCAGGAAGTATGGCTGCAAATCCTCCTTGTGAAGGAGGAGAGATGGAACGAACTCTATAACCCCAATAAGAAGGACAGGTTCTATGAGGTCCGTAACTGGGTGAGCGTACTTATCCGTAACACCGTCTCATCTTCAACTTCAACGGCATACCGCCGCTTAAAAAAACAATCGACAATAACCAAAAAACTTGATACGGAGGAATGGCATTATCTGGAGAATATAATACCGGAAACCAGAACTATGTCACAGACCATTTTAAGTCTGTGAGAATGTTTTTCGGGGCAAAGAAGAGACTTGTGATAGACGAGAAGTCCGACCTTGCGGAGATGGTCAAGGACGTGGAGGAGAGATTGCAGAGGGACTTCACTATCTGGGACGACGACGAGGAGATAGAGATGTACTCGAAGATTTCCCGTCTGACCGTCGAGGAGAGGCGCCTGATGATAGTCTTCGCCTTGATGAACCTGTCGGTGGCGAGGGTGTCCACACTGTTCTGTGTCGATAAGAAGACGATATACAACAGGATAGAAGAGATAAGAAGGAAAATTGAGACATTATGATTGATACGCTTATAATAACCGTCTGTTATGTGATAGTCATAGACCAGGTGAAGTTTACGGACGAGATAACCACGATAATCAGCAGACTTCTGACCTCCGGAAGGATAGTCCGTCCTTTCCGGCTCAAACCTTTCACTTGCAGTCTCTGTATGTCGTTCTGGACCAATCTCATATACATATACTGCACGGATGAACTGTCGGTCTTCATGCTCCTCTACATACTGGTTCTGAGCTGGCTGACACCGGTTATAAACACGGTTCTGACCTTCGTAAGGATGGGTATGCTGAAAATTTTCGAAAAGATTGGAGACATAATAAATATATAGATATGACTAACGAACAATATGAAACATTAAAGAAATACAGGAAACACCTCACCAGGGGATTGGGGGACTATGTGTACGGACTATATCAGTCCGACTTCGACGAAATGCACCGGATTTATAGGGAACTGGGCGGTAACGACAGACTAAAATACTCCTGTCAGTCCTGCTGTCTTGTCCTTACGAAGTTCCTTGCAAAGAAGTTCTTCGAGTACGAGAAGGAGTTGGAGAAGGAAGTTACAATCGAGGAGAAGGTTCTTGAACCGGAAGTAGATAGGACTTTAAACGAAATATTTCCGGAGAAGAAAAAGACGAAGAAAAAGACAACTAAGAAGGCAAAAGGGAGCAAATAGCTCCCTTTTTGTAAAATATTCTTAAAGAAAAGATTATGAACAAGAAACTGACTCCGGTCGAAGGATACGACTGGAACAACTATAACAAGAACAAGGGTATCGACCCCACGGGAGTCGACGTACCGTCCAACCTCGTGGTCGAACAGGTCAAGGACTTAATACTGGGCGGATATGAGGACTTGTGCATTAGGGATATGCTATACCTCACATATGGAATGAACTCCTACTCCACTAGGTTTATCATAGCCACCGCCCACAAGAGGATAAACGAGAACGTGGAGAAACAGTCGGAGAATATGCTGAAGAAACAGACTTCACGTCTATTCCGTCTTTACCGGGAATGTATAGACAAGGGGGACAACAAGACCGCTCTCCAGACTCTGGCCGAAATAAACAAGCTCCACAAGCTCTATGTGCAGAAGATAGAAGTCACATCCGATATATTTACACTCGATTTGGGACTGAACAATGATAGTAAACTCGAAGAAAATTAAACTCTCATACTCTCTCTTCCCGTACCAGAAGGATATAATAAGGGGTGTACTCGAGCACCCCCACGACATCCATATAGTGAAGTCGAGGAGACAGACGGGCAAGTCAATCACCGTGGAGACCATTCTCATGCTCTTCGCCATCAACAAGATGAACTCGTGTTCGATAGTCATATCCCCCACTTTAAATCAGGGAAGGAAACTCTTCAAGGAGATAAAGAGGGCTCTCTCTACACTTCCGGTGTTCGAGTCGGCCAACGCCTCCACTCTGGAGATATGGCTCACCAACGGCTCCTCCATCAAGTTCAAGTCGGGGGAGCAGGAGGACGCCCTTCGTGGAGAGACCGTATCAGGCATTCTATGCATAGACGAGGCGGTCTATATAAAGGACGAAGTGATATTCAATACTTTTCCGTTTGTTGACGCCCACAGGGCACCAATCCTCTTCACGTCCACGCCTAAGTTCAAGACCGGCGTATTCTACGATTACTATATGAAGGGTCTCGACCGTATTGAAGGTTTTCACTCATATGATGTCAACGAGTACGATACGTCGGCTCTCCTTTCACCGGAAAGGCTTGAAATGTACCGTAAGTCGGTCGCCCCCCAGATATTCCGTAGCGAGTTCCTAGGTCAATTTCTGGATACGGTATCAGATTTATTCGGTGATGTGAAGAAACTTTGTGGTAATACAATATCTCCGTCCAGACAGAGAGTGATGGGAGTGGACTGGTCCAACGGGGCTATGGACAAGGGAGGAGACCCCGACGAGACCGCCGTGGCTATAATGAACGAGTACAGGCAGCTCGAACATATCGAGGCGTTTTCCGACCGTGACGCAACCGCCACTATAGACTATATAGTGAACCTGATAAAGAACTACGGAATAGTCAAGTGCGTATGTGAGACGAACGCCATGGGAGCTACGTACATATCCCTCCTCAAGAGGAGGATTGCAACGGAGGGCATCAGGTGTCAGGTCATCGAGTTCGTTACCACCAACGACAGCAAGAGGGAGATAATAGAGGACTTGCAGGTCCACTGTCAGAACGGAACGATACAGCTGCTGGAGGACAATAAGCTCCTGCTGGAAATGATGGGATATATGATAGAGAGAACCCCTTCCGGAAAGATAACCTACAACGGTTCGGCCGGTATCCACGACGACTGTGTAATCGCTCTGGCGCTGGCGCTATGGGGGACAAAGAAAGGACAATATAACATTCGATAATATGAAGACAAAGATAATAATTGCAATCATCATCGCCGTCCTTACGGGATGCAACGTGTTCACCGGTTATGAGTGGCACAAGTCTCACAAGACAAACAAGGAATATTTTGAAGTGATAGTCAAGCAGAACGAGATAATAGACTCATTAGTCAATAACCCGGCCACAACAATCAAACTAGATGTGTCGATGCAATTAACCGACAAGTCGAAATTCGAAATCTCTGCAAAAAATAATCAAGGTATGATTAGTATCCCCAATGAGAGGAAATATTTACTGGAAGTTCAATTGGATTCAGTTTCGATTTTTACCGAAAAATAGTTTTCAATTTTTTTTTCATTTTTGTTGTTTTTTTCAAAAAAATGTAGTATCTTCGTTATATGAAACGAGAGATATGGTTGCCTGTTGAGGGCTATGAAGGAATCTACGAGATTTCAGATTTTGGGAGAGTGAGGAGTTTGAATTACAAACTCACCGGAGAGACGAGGATTTTGAGACTTAGAAAAAATAAAGATGGTTATTTGCAAGTTGATTTGAGGAAAGACGGAAAAAAGAAGACGTTTAAAGTTCATCGTCTAGTAGCGTTAGCCTTTGTACCTAATATGTTTGGTCTAAATGAAGTCAATCACATCAACGAAGACAAGACTGATAACAGAGAAGAGAACTTAATGTGGTGCGACTCTAAAGAGAATATTAATTGGGGAACCCGAAATCAGAGAGTGAGAGAAAAAAACACAAACGGAAAATGTTCAAAACCCCTCCTTCAATTTTCGAAATCAGGAGATTTCATTCAGGATTGGCCTTCTGCAAGTGAAGTCGAAAGAGTTTTGGGTTTCTTTCAAGGAGGGATTTCAATGTGTTGTTTAGGTAAAACGAAATCTTACAAAGGATTTGTCTGGAAATATGAATAATTTCAACTGTCAGAATATTTTGTTATATTTAATAATGGGACAAGGTTCCCAGTGTACCAAACCGTTGGGAGAGTAGTCAACAGCTCTCCCGTTTTTAACGACCAAAATGCACTTTCATATACAGACGGGGAGACGAGTAGTTTCGACCAAATTTAAGTAGTCTCAACCAAAATCTCCCCTTTTTTTTGAAAAAAAGATTTACATAAATAAAGAGGACGGTGATTTTGTTTTTTCCATTTTTCCTATTTTCGCCGTCCTCCATTTTCAGAAAAATAGGAAATTGAAAAGACAAACATCGTTATGGTCCAGATAACGATAACATATAAAAGACTACGAGACCTCTTCAGGTGTTCTGCTGGACCCAGACCCTGAAGGGGTTTTTGATTTTTAGAAGATGTACGACTGTTTATTGGAATATGAATATCTCACGGCCTCCGGTTACAACCTCGACAGTCACCACCACGAACATTCGAGGTATGACTATGACGAGGACGGTATCGCCATCAACAAGGGTGACTGGCTGGTCAACCGCTACACCGGAAGAGGTGACAGGGTTTCAGTCAATGACGAGGAGAAGTTGAAAAGACTCCTCTTCAAACAGGCGGCTCTCGAATGCTACGGAGGATATGCAGACAACGAAAAGGTGTTGAGGTACTACCTGTACGAATACTATTACAGTTCAATCGACTATATAGACGACGGATTCGCTGAAAAATACATAGACTGGATGAGCCGTGAGATTTTTTTAGTGAATCCGAAAGCAAAAATCTATTCCTCCTCCGTCAAACAGTCTATGCTGGAGAAAGGTGGGAAGGTTCACGTGTTAGACGGAGACTTGAAGAAGTACAACAAAGGTGAAAGGATGTTCAACTTCTACTGGATGGGTCAGATGATAAAGGAACATCCCGGACACAGTTACCGGTGGTATGCAGATTTCAGTAAGAAATGGGCGAAGAATATAAACGGAAGAGGTTGGTCAAGAGACAGTTTCATAAGATTTTTCAAGTCAATATATAAGTAAAAAAATGGTAGCAAATGGGGTAAAATAGCGGTAGCAAATGGGGTAAAATAGCGGTAGCAAATGGGGTGTACAAAATGGTAGCAAATGGGTGACATTATTATTAAATATATATTACCTGTTTCATTACCTGAATGACAACTTTCATTACCTGAATGACAGCCACCTACCGGTGGCAGAGGCAGTAAGACGGTTTCGTCGTTCCTCCTCAACCGCTTACTGCAATCTAAGATTACCTAGGTAAGGGGGAGGTGAAGTCGAGGGGTAGAAAAGAAAGATGGGCTGACGCCCGATAGGGAGTGAGGAAAGGGTATTTTTAGAGGACTTCTCTATGAGATAGTGTAATTGACCACCGGAGAAAGAAACTCTCTAAAAAGGCTTAAAATAAGTTTTTAAATAGAAGATATGAAACCTATAGAGAAAGAAACAATTGAGAAGATTAAGGAGTTCATTAGACAGAACCCTAACAGAAGTAACAACTGGTACGCCTCCAACAACGGAGTGGTGGGTAGAGCAACATTCTATCGTTTATTCGGTAGCATCATTGAGACAGGCATTGAGACAGGCATTGAGACAGCCTCACCTATCATTGAGACAGGCATTGAGACAGGCATTGAGACAGCCTCACCTATCATTGAGACAGGCATTGAGACAGGCATTGAGACAG
>Ga0310690_10001694_pt1 | contig 38373 bp, 60 predicted proteins | sample AusTroGonzalo_MG_2_FD_207661 | JGI IMG/M metagenome (GOLD analysis project Ga0310690, IMG submission 207661) | Bovine rumen microbial communities from tropical cattle in Woodstock, Queensland, Australia - Gonzalo_04 (v2) (version 2) | ecosystem: Host-associated > Mammals > Digestive system >...
AGCCCTTCCGCGGAGCCTTCGCGGTGTCAGCAGTTTTGGATGGTGTCAGGGGCGTCTTCGGTGTCGACGGCATTGTCTTCAACGACGGTGTACATAGGCCAGTCGAAATTGTCGTCGACACCGACCTTGTATGCCTCGGCTTCTTCGGGCGTATCGAAGGTCCTCAGGCCGGCGAAGCCCTCGGTGTTTTCCTTGACGTAGTCCTGAAGTTCTTTGAACGTCAGGGGCCGCCCGTCTTCGGCATCCTTGCCGTAGTGTTCTTCGATTTTTCCCTGCAGGTAGGCGTTCGAGGCGGTCTCGCCGAAGAGGACGCATACCTTGACGGGTTTGTCGGAGACTTCCTTGACGCCCCTTTCGGGGTCCTCTTCATAGTGGCTCCGGTCACCGCTGCCGCGGCGGCAGGAGAACGTGTCGCCGTCGCAGATCCCGCGTGCTGCGATGTATGCTTCAAAAGCTTGTTCGTAGGTCGTGCCGGCTGGAACCTTTTTGCAAGCGAGAAACTCGGTCATGCAAACGTTGTCTTGTCGATAGTCGGAAACGATGGTTGCGACGAGTTTGGCGACGGGGCTTTTCTTCTTTTTGGGGACATTCCCTTTGCCGTCCGGCATGCGGTCGCAAATATCCTGAAGCCGTTCAAGGTATTCCTTATAGTCGTCAATCTGTTCGGACATGGAGTTGAACGGAAGGCCTTTGTCTTCCATCTTGTGACCGTCGGGCCACCAGATGGAAACGTTCTCGTCGATATCGAAGTGGTCGATATAGCGCTGCAGTTCTTCCCGGGTGGGTTCTTCGAGGTCGATGATCATATCCTCGCCTGCAGGTGAGCTGGTCTCCAGTTCCACGGAGAAGGGTTTATCGTTCCAGACGGGAGCGGAGCTAAGGGAGATGCCGTTCTCTTTGAGGAACGCGATATTTTTGTCAAACTGTTCTTTGTTCATGATTGGGTCCTATATGAATTTTCTGTCTAAACGTGTGAACGATCAGGAGATTGGCATCCTGACGATGGCGTATTCTACGTACCAGTCGTCTTCGTCGAGGACCCAGCGGCGGACCTGGTGTTTCTCCTTGAGTGGTTCGGTCCAGCCGTCGGCATAGTATTGTTCGACGCTCTTGGGTTCGGCGTCGTCACCCTGGTGCCAGGTGTCGATATAGTTGCGGACCTCCTTTTCGATGGTTTCGTCGGCCTTGAAGTTGCTGTCGGTGACGAGGAGGATATCGGTGCTCCCGTCGCAGGTGCAGGTGAGGATGTTGATCATGGTTGTCTGTTGGATTTGGTGTTTTTGACGGATTCGGCGATGGTTCGTCCTGCTGCATGGCGGGGAAAGGCGGCTTGTGTGGATTTTCGAGCCGCCTATCCCCCATGCGGATATCAGATGTTGTCTTCCTGGTTCTCGTACAGGGCGCTTACGTAGCCTTCGAGTTCGTCGTAGGAAGCTTTTTCGAAGATGTCGTCTTCGACATAGAAAGCGAAGACGTCGTCGAGCGGCGACCCTTCGATGATCAGGCCGCTGTTGATGAGGCTGTTTTTGGTCACCTTGATGAGAACGGGTTCGCTGCCGTCGTCGTGGGACAGGTTTACCTCGCGGTATGGGATGCCGGCACCGTACCAGTCCAGGATGGAGATTTCGACATGTGAAGCCTTGATGTTGCCGAGATAGATGTCGAGACAGTCCTTGAGGAACGTGAAGACATCCGTGACGGTGTCGAAGCCCGCGTCGACGACGTCGCTCTCGCCGGTCCACTCGAGCTTTTTACCCTTGCGTATCCAGAGGAACACTTCAAGCCAGTTGTTGTCGATTACTTCGACGCCATGTTCCTGGTCTGCCTGTCCGTTATGGAAAAGCTGCAAGAGTTCTTCCGGAAACTGGCATTGGGTCTCGTAGATTTCGTCTTTGTAGCGTACGCGGACGTCGCCGCGCACTTCGAGGGTGACGACATGCTCACCGGATTCCAGCCGGGCGAGTTCGGTGCCTGACTCCACTTCCATGGAGTCGTTGATGCCGAAGATGTCGTCACAGAAACAGAGATTGTATTTCATAAGCAGTAATATATGGTTTCAGTATCTTCGTGTATGACTACAATTTCGTGGAGTCGTTGACGATGGATGCGATTTCCGTGTCGAGGGCCAGGGCGTATTCGTAACCGTCATTCAGGCAGAGCCCATCGCGGCGTAACCTGCGGAGGCGGCGAATGGCACGCTCCGTGGCATTGAAGCGCCCGTGGACGGGATACAGGTGTGATTCGTCCGCATTGCGGAAGATCCTGTTCACGCCGCCGACGGACAGGAGGTTCCATAGCGAGCCTTCGGTGATCTCGTCGAAGTCGTCGCCGGTTTCGACGTCGTTGTTGCGGAAGAGAAGACCGGTGCGGGGTTCGAGGATGATGCGTACCGGGCTGTTCGTGTTTTCGTACCGCGCGTTGAGATGCTCCACGAGCGCGGCGTTGATGTTGTAGGAGATAGCCATGTTAAAAAAAAGAGCCTGCACCGCACAGAAAAAAGGCGGCTTCCGTTTCCGGATAAGCCGCCTTTTGCTGTGTCGGTACAGGTTCTTAGCCATTCTCGGGCATCAGACCCTTCAGAAATTCGTGAAGGTTGACGGTTTCCGTCTTGGTACGGCTGACTGCTCCCACGAATGAATCCGTGGGGTTCTATGCCGGCGCTCCCGACGGAGTGCTTATGGCATACCGGGACAGCCCGCAGCAAAATCCGGAGTCAGGATTTCCTTGCCGCTGTAGGGCGACGAAAGGCTGTTGGCCTCGACGGCTTCGCTCTCTACGGCGAACAGGCCAAGGCCCTTCTCGTAGATGAGATCCAGGCAGACGGGCGTCTGGTCGAGCCACCGTTCGGCCTCCTCCCGGCTGTCGAAGGCGTTTTCTTCGAGCAGCTCTTCGAGTTTCGCTTCTCGCGTACGGGGAAACCGCTCTTCGCTGAGCAGGATGTCGATGGTTTCCTCTTCTCCGGCGGGCGCGGCGGTGAGGGTTTCCTTCGGTGTACCGGCGTTCGGGGTTTCCGTATCCGGAACCTCGATGGTCATCGGGCCGGAGAACTGGACGATGAAGCGGGTGCCGTCTTCCGAGGTTTCGAAGGTTTCCGGCTCGCCCTGACTGCCGTAGCGGGCATAGGACTCCATCGACGGGAGGTCCGGCATGCGGATCTCCCGGCCTTTGTGCTCTTTCTCTTCGCCCTTGAGGATGTCCGTGACCTTTTGGGCCAGGGCCTTGGGGTCGGTGTCAGTGCAGGACCAGCTGAAGATTTTCGGCCTGCCGGCGGCGAACACTTTGTCTTCGTCTATTTCGATGATGGCGGCGGTGTAGATGGTGATGGTTTTCATGATCCGATATTTAGTCGTTTTCTTCGTCGTTGAAGGATTCCAGGCGGCCGCCGCATACGCGCATGGTGCAATGTCCGACCTGCTCCTCGGCCATCTCCATGCCGCACTGCAGCAGGATCAGGTCGTCGGTGCGCAGGCTGTCCGCGGTGCGGACGCTTCCCGCCTCCGTCTTGACGGAGAAGGAGGCGCCGTCCTTGGTCATAGTCACCTCCGCGATGGTCTCGCGGCGCGAGGCGTCATATTCGCCGGAGGTGTTGACCACGACGGTGATGCCCGTCGTGAGGTCCCGCACGTCGTCGTCCTCGAGGTCGAGGGCTAGCGTACGGGCGTTGGGGGTGTCGCCAAGGAACAGCAGCGTGGCCACCGTGCCGGCGATGTCTTTGATGAGGGTCTTGCGCAGCGCGTCGCGCTGCGCCTCGTAGATGTTGTAGCGTTTCATATGGATGGATTGGTTTTTTTAGTCTTCTTCGTCTTCGACGCGGCCGTCCTTCTCGATGACGCCGATGAAGCAGTCCATCGGCGCCGCGCCTTTTTTGTAGTGTTTGAGTTATGTCGTTATCTCTTTGTCCTCTTCGATGAACCAGCGGTATCCGCAGGCCCTGCTTGTGACGCCGACCACCAGCGACAGCACCTGGCTGAAGGTCATGCCGTCGGGGACCGCCGTATGTTCGAACGCCACGAAGGGGTCTTCGGTATGGGCCTCCAGGAAGGCGTCCACGGCCCTTGCCACAGTGGCGTCGTCCTCCGGGAAGAGCACCTCCCTGCAGCGATACACCGTCTCGCCCTCGTAGCCCAGCCGGTATTCTCCCCGCGGCGAGACCACCCGAGGGGACCGGGACGGCTTGCGGCAGAGGAAGAACCGTGCGTGGCGCCACATCCCCAGGAACATCAGGTACGCCTGGAACGCCTGCAGGATGGTGATCCGACCGAGGGGAGCGCACGCCTTGTCCAACGTCCGCCGCCGCTCCTCCGCGCGGTGCCCGTCGATGAGCCGTTCCACCGCCCGCTTGATGATGCCGTCTTCGTGATATATTGTCCTGAAGTCGGGAAGGGCGACCCTCTCGCAGGCGCCCACCGTCTTGCCGCCGATGGCCTTGGCCGTCAGGACGGGTTCTTTGTTGTTTTCCATATGGGTTATTTGGAGTTTATGAAACCGTTATGCCGTCAATATCCCCTCGACGAAGCCGGGGGTGTTCCTGTACGCGGACCAGATGCGCTGGCAGGCGTTCCAGATGTTGCGGGTCCTGACTTCGACCACGGTGTCGAAGACCTCGTCTTCGTTGAGTCCCCTGGCGGTGAAGGAATAGGCTATGTTGCCTTTCCTGATATTCTTCTTGATTTCAGGATCGTTCGGGTCTGCGATCGAGATGCGCCTCTTGATGGCGTCGTAGATGTCGCGTCTCATGATGATGTGTGTGTTTTATGGTTTTCCGCGAGCCATTTGTCCTTTTTTGCCCTCGCTTCGTCGAGGGAGCGGGCTACGCAGGAGAAGAGTTCACCGTCGGTATGCCGGTAATCGTACTGTACCAGCTTCGTGGTTTTCTTCCCGACCTTGCGCGTGAAATATTCATAGTTTTCGTGCCCGGGAGGGCAGGTGCTGCAGCCGTTGATGTCTGATTTCATATTATTTATGGGTTTATAGGAGTCGTACGAGAAAGCCCGTGAATTATTCGCGGGCCTGGTCAGCCTATGATCGTCCAGCCGTTTTCGCGCAGGATGTCGAGTTCTTTCTGCGTTGCCGCATAGGGTTCGACACAACTGTAGCTGTCGCCGAAACCGCCCTTGATGAAGGTATGTTCGCTGCAGCCGCCGAGGGCTTTGGCCGCCTTGAGCTTTTCGGGGGTGTTGCGCCAGAGCCAGTCGTTGCGGCGGTTGTCTGCAAAGAGGTGGTCCGACGGGATGTCCGAGGGCCGTTTGTCTTCGTGGAAGCAGTGGCCGAGGATCTCTCCGTAGTTGTTTACCTCAGACAGCCAGAGGGTCTTGGCAAGGAGCCTCTTCGCAGCCTCCAGCCACTCGGGGTTCCAGGGGTTGTCCTCGACGGCGGTCCAGGCGCCGATGATGCAGAGGCCGAGGCTTGCGCCGTTAACGACGGCCTCCCCGTGGAACGTCTTCCCGCCGACCTTATAGGCACGGCGGCGCACCTTCTGGCGGAAGCGCTGCTCCAGGCGCACGAGGCGCGCATTGTCTTCGAGAAGCAGCAGGACGTCCATTTTGCGCACGCCGAGCATCTTTGCCACGGCGGCGGTGGTGGCGTAGTCCTCGCAGGTGTCTTTCTTCACGAGCCGTACGGCCGTGACGAGGTCTTCGATCGTGATGTCTTTCATGAAAGTTCTGGAATTTATGTCCCTGAAAGCGCCATTTTGCCTCAGGCCGCCTTCATCCCATCAGGGGGCGGCCTGAGGCGTGGCGCGGAAGGGCCTTTTAGGCATTGGTATCCTTTGCGGCGTCCCAGAATTTCGCCCGCATCGTGGGGTTGCCGTGCGTCAGGCGCTTGATGGTGAGGTCCTCGGCCTTGTCGTTGGCCAGGCGGAGGTTGTTTTCGCTGCCCACGAGGGCCTCCTTGATCTTCTGCAGGTGAAGGATGCTCTTGTCGATCTCGTCAATGGCCGTACGGAACTTCTCGCTGGCCAGGCGGTAGTTCCTTCCGAACGCGTCCTTGAACGCGTTGAGCCGCTCTTCGAAGTTCGTCACGTCAATACTCTGGCTGCGCGCCAGGGCGAGCTCCTTCTTATAGGCGACGCTGTTCCTGGCAGCGTTGACCAGCAGCATGATGATCGGACGGAAGAACTGGGGACGGACGACGTACATCTTAGGGTACTTGTGGGACACGTCGACGATACCGCCGTTGTACAGCTCGCTGTCGCCCTCCAGGAGGGAGACTAGGACGGCGTACTCACAGCCCTTGGCCCGGCGGTCGGCATCCAGCTTCTTGAAGAAATCCTCGTTCTTGTGCTTGGTGGCCGTCTCGTCGTTTTCGTTCTTCATCTCGAACATGATCGACACGTACTCCGTGCCGTCGTCATAGTCGCGGAAGATGAAGTCGCCCTTGCTGCCTTCGGAGGCGTCGTTGTCCTTCTCGAAGTAGGCGTTGGGGAACATGGGCCGCATCTCGGCGTCGAAGACGGTATGGCAGTGTATTTCGAGGCTCTCCCCCACCATCTTCGTCGACAGGCGGCTCTTCAGGTCCTTGTAGTAGTCTACTTGTTCCTGGGCCACGCGGAGGCGGTTTTCGTAGTCCTCCCGGACGGCCTTCTCCTGCAGCGAGGCGCGTGTCTTCTCGAGTTCGGCCTCCGCCTTCAGCCGGGCGATCTCGGCATCTTTCTCCGCCGCTGCCTCGCGGGCCTTCTGCTGCTGCTCAAGCACGGCGACGCGGGCACTGCCGCGTTCCTTCTCGACGGTTTCCTTCAGCGCCGCGATCTCCTCGTCGCGTGCGGATACCGCTTCGAGGACATCCATCTTGCGGCGGTCTCCCTCTGCGGCGATCTCCCCCTTCAGGCGGGCGATCTCGGCGTCCTTCTCGGCGACGGCGCGGTCATGGCGGGCGCGTTCCTCCTGGAGACGCAGCTGCTCGTCGGCCACGCGGGCCTTTTCTTCGGCTTCGCCCTGCCGGCGGATGTCGACGATGCGGCGTTCCACCTCGGCGTCGACCTCGGAGGACTTGACCTGGTTCAGAATAGAGGCGTAGTCGGCCTCGGAAACGCGGAACGGCGTTCCGCAATGGGGACATGTCAGTTCGTGCATGATATTTTTCTGCTTAAGGGTTTCTTATGGTTATGGGGGCGCCCGCTGCCGCGGGGACGCCTTCACCCGAAGGCTTAGGCGTCCCGGCGGCAGGGCTGCCCCCCCCCCGGAAGGCTCCGGAGGCCTGTCGTCTTCGGTCATTCTTCCCAACTCCAGTCGAGGACTACGAAGTCTTCGCCGTTGTCGGGGTCCATAAGGCCGGCCAGATGATGCCAGCCGCTGCAGAAGAAGAAGGTGTCGCCATCTTCGGCTTCGTCGTAGTCCTGTGACAGTTTGATGCGGACGGAGCACTCACCGCCGTCTTCCTTGAAGCGGATGCGGGCGGAGGCATATCCGTATTCGTGGAAAGGAATGTCACGCAAGGGACTTTCCTCTCCCGTATATCGTCGGTCGTCAGCAAGCGCGTCAAGGCATTCCGTCACGAGGGCGTCGTTGTCCGGCGTCCAGGGATATTCGCATTCTACGCTGTCTTCGGACAGCAGGATGCTGTTGTGGATGCTGCATATGTTGCCCTTTTCGGGAGGCGTGACGCACCAGAAGAGGAAACGATGCCCGTCGGTGAGCACGCCGGCGAACTGTATGTCATCCCGCGCGGGAAACTCCTCGTCGTAGCGGAAGTCCCAGTTCGTGGATATCTCGCGCAGCGTATAGGTTTCCACAAGGACGGGACTGCCGATGCCGTCGTCGTCGCCGTATTCCGCGACGATGTATTTTGCGCCGGCGGCGTCCGTCTCCCGGTGGCGGTCGTCGAGGTAGCGGATGACGGGCGCGTTCGCCGCGGCCTCGTCCCAGAGGTCGTCGAAGCCGTCTTCCGGTTCCGGCTCGCGTTCCTCGATGCCTTCGGCGAACCACTGTGCGACGCTGTCGTAGCCGAGGAACACGATGTTCGCCGCGGCGGGAAGGTCGAGGGGCGTGGCATATACCGCCTCTTTCGTCGTGCCGGGGAACAGGACGCCGCGGCGGTTCCAGCAGCGCGTTTTTTCGATGATAAGGATTTTGCTCATAGGGAGTGTCTGTTTTAGCGCCGGAGGAGGGTCCGGTGCAGGTTATGGATTTCTCTGAAGGAGAGGCCGTCGAGGGCCTCGTAGTCGTCGCCCTTGCTGCGGCGTACCCAGATGGTGCCGTCGCCGGGGATTTCGAAGGCGCTCTTAAAGCCGCTCCGCCGCGGAAGGGTCTTCGGGTGTGCCTCGTCCGTGCCGTCAAGGAGCGCGGATATCGCGTGGCGCAGGCTCTCGCGCTGCGGGTCTTCGGGGTAGATGAGGCGTTCGCAGGAAGGGCATTCCGTCACGCCGTCCTCGAGCAGCCGCGCGAGACGCTCGGGTGGCAGCGGCTCGTCGCAGAACGGACACCGCAACCCGTCCTTGACCGTGAGGGAGGAGATATCCCAGAATGAGCACTCCCTCTCCCCGTTGTAGTGGGTCGTCTCCGTGGCGGTCAGTATGATGGTCTGTGCCTTGCCGTCGATGACGATCTTCGCGCGGGGAGCGTCGCTGCAGGCCCATACCGCGAGTACGGGCCAGGGGTCGCCCTCGGACAGGATGCCGCATCCGTCGTACACCTCGCACACCGTGCCGTCGGCAGCGCGGGGGTGGAGGCTGTCGTGGCCGCCGTCCCGCAGGAGGTCGAGGAGGGCGCGCTGGTCTGCGGTGAGGCACTCCGTCGTATCACTGACGAAGCCCTCGCCCCAGTCGACCGTCACCTCCTCGATTTCGAAGAGGTCGCGGAACTCCGCCTGGGCGGGGTCGTCGACGCCCTCGGGCAGCGGTCCGCGGAGGTCGACCTGCATATGCCCCGCGATGTCCTCGTCGGAGAACTTCAGGGCGCCGTGGTTGTGGTTGCTGTTCTTATGGTCGAAGGCCGGGTCGGGGTCTATGGACAGGCCTTCGGGCACGGCTTCGTTGGAGAAGATGTACGAGATGGCCTCGGCGATGGCCGCGAAGGCGGCGTCCTTCGTACGGTAGGCGATGCGGCCGGGTTCGCGGACGCCGCCGGGCATCCCGCCGCGGGTCCAGGAATGGAAAAGGAGGAAAATTTTCATCGTGCGTTTATTTGTTTTGTTGTTCTTGGATTCCGTTGCCGTGGCTGCGGTCCGCCGCCCGCGGGGGTGCGCCGCCGCCAGGACTCTGGTGGCACACCCCCGCGGCGCGGGCCGATATGCCCCTGCGTCAGCAGTGACGGCCGTCATCGTGGTGGCGCCGTTCAGGCGGCTTCGGGGAAAGAACGCCCTCTTGCGGGGAGAGGGTTCTTCAGTCTGGCCTCCCGGCGGGACAGCTTACAGATTGTAATCGGCGGAAATTGGATTAAGATTGCAAAAAATCGGAAACTTAATGCAGGTTTTTGCATAAATCTTACAATATCGGGAAATAGAATCCTGATTTTGCAAATTCTATTTGAAAGCCGCCAAAGGCGGGTCGCAAGAATGGTTATGAATCGAAAGCAAGAACGAAAAAGAAAAAGTATTATTTTTCTCGCAAAAATAGGTATAGACCGTTAGAAGGGCGGTTTTAAGGCGTAAAAAATTATTATACCCCGCCTGGAAGGCCTCCAGGCGGGGTAAATAAAGCAAGAAAAAGAATACCGGGTTAACGAGAAGGACCTGGATGAACGCCCTTTTCTTCGTTTTTTCTGACTGCTCCCACGAATAAATTCGTGGGGTTCTATGCCAGCACTCCCAACGGAGTGCTTATGGCATACCGGGACAGTCCTTCCCGGAGTATGTTTTCCGCGGCGTTCGCATCACGGTCGTGATGCGCGCCGCAGTGCGGGCAGGTCCATTCACGGACCTGCAGATTTTTCACTTTCAGGTTTTTCTCCCCGCAGACAGAGCACGTCTGGCTGGACGCGAAGAAACGGTCCACCGTCACCACACAGTCGCATTTGTACTGAAGCATCCGCTTGAGCTCCGACCATCCGCAGTCGGCGATGGCCTTCGCCAGGTGGTGGTTGGACATCATACCCTTGACGTTCAGGTCTTCGATGCAGACGGTCGAATATCGACGGGCGATCTGCGTGGAGACCTTGTTCAGGAAATCCTTCCGGCAGTTGGCGATTTTCTCGTGGAGTTTCGCGACGGCGAGTTTCGCCTTGTAATATCCTTTCGACTGCTGCGACTTCGGTTTCGACTTGTCGTACCGCCTCGACATTCTGCGCTGCAGGACGCGGAGTTCACGCTGCAGGGACGTATAGTATTTTTGGTTTTCAAACACTACGCCGTCCGAACAGACTGCAAAATCCTTGATCCCGACGTCTATGCCGACAGTCCTCCCGTTGTTCAGGAGAATACGGTCTTCACATTCGTAGAGTATCGAGATGAAATACCGGCCGGTTGAAGTCTTGCTTACGGTATATGAATGGATTTTTCCTTCGATTTTCTTGTCACGGTAGAATTTCACGCTTCCCAGTTTCGTGATGGACACCCTGTACCGGGAATAGTCGATGTCGCATGCGACGGGGATGCGAAACGATTCGTCTCCGCGTTTCCGGTGGAACACCGGCCATTCGGCCCGTCCTTCGAACTTGTTTTTGAAAGCACGGCCGAGGTCCATTATGGACTGCTGCAGAGCCTGGGAAGGGACCTCACATAACCACGAATTCGTATTTTTCAATTGCGGCAGCCTCTTTATCAGCTCAAAGTTCGAAACGTGGTTGTCCTTGGCGAATGCGAGCGCATCGTTGTACGCCCAACGGCAACAGCCGCAGGTCTTGTTGATCAACGTACGTTGTGTAGTGTTAGGACGAAGCTCGTATTTAATTGCCCTTAACATTGCGTTTCTGGTTTGCGATATATTTACGTATCGTCTCTTCTGAAATGTTCCCGATTGTCTCGCAATAATAGCTCCGAGTCCACATGGCGTTCATTCGTTTCTTCAAGTAAGGGTATTCCTCCCGCAGGACACGGGAACTTCTCGCCTTGAGATTCTTGACAATCAAATGAACAGGAAGAATGGGTGTTCCCCTCAGGAATATGTGGACGTGGTCCGGCATTACCTCCATCGATTCGATAGAGCATCCCATTTCATCGGCCGTTTCTTCCAATACCTGCTTCAGTCTGTCATCTACGCCGTCGACAAGGACTTTGTAACGGTATTTAGGACACCAAATGATGTGATAACAAATATTGACTACCGAAGTGATGTTATGTGCCAGGCGCCTCATGAAACATATTCGTTTTATGCAAATATAGTGATTGTTTTTTTTAAAAATTCCAAAAACTTTTCGTCCTTTCATCCCACGAATGAATTCGTGGGTTTTCTCGGACGATTCTCATAAATGAATTGTTATGGCGTACAAGCGTCAGCCTGTTCCACTTCGTAGAAGGGGAAAGGGTGTTTCCTTCCGCATCTTTTATGACGAAGTATCCTGACGTCCTGCGGCCGTGTACGTACGCGTTTTCTCCGTTCAGTTTTACGCTGTCGAACAGCCGGAACCCGTTTATCTCTCGCGGAGCCTGGTTGCGTTTCCACCGCCCGCCGGGTAGCATATTCACCTTCATCACCTTGCGGTTGTGGCGGCGCAGCTGGCGCAGAACGAAAATCGTATCTACTTGTCTTGCCGCCGGATGCCTGGCGATGCACAGCGCATCCACTGTGTGGGATTTCTGAAGTCCGGCGCGTATACGGGTGTTCTTGGTGATGTAGCCGTAGGTGTGGCGCACGTCGATCTTTGGACTAAGAATACGTTCAGTCTGCTGCAAGACTTCCATGCGCATGGCGTTCATCACGGTGGCATCGCGGAGCGACTGGGAGCCGCGTTTCAGTTTCAGCTCGACCTTGCCGGCGTGGTATGCCTTATGGCACGTCTCGCAGAGCGTGACGAGGTTATCGGGGCTGTCGCCTCCGGTCTTGCGGCTCTCGATGTGATGTACGTTCAGCACGGGGTCCTTCGACTTTCCGTGGCAGCACTGGCAGCGGTGCCCGTCGCGCCACAGGACGTATTCGCGGACGTTCCAGAAATCGAGCTGCGGCCCCTGCTGGTACTCCGTACCGGCGATGCCGGGGTTCTTGATGCGCTGCATATCGAACTGCGCAACTTCGATTACGACCTCCGATATCGGAAGGAACTTTGTGATGTCTTCGATGAGTTTGACGTGCGATAATACTTTCTGCCGCGTGGAGGGCGCTAGCCATCCTTCGGGCTTTCGGCGGTTGTTGAACCGCGGAGCGCGGTAGCGGATGGAGCGCTTCGAGCGCCTGGTGCGACGAGCCTCCTTTCGGGTGGCGAGATTCTCGACGATGTCGGTGCGGAGTTCCACTTCCGCGGCGTAGTATTCGCGCCGGTCCGTCGATACCGAGATGCCGACATGTGTGGTACCTGCATCCACGCCGGCTGTCAGCGGCTGGACGTAGTGCGGAGTGTCGTACGTCAGGCGTACCGTGAACGGCGTATGTGACGCGACGATAGCCCGTCCATCACGCAGTAGCTTCCGCACTCTGCCGGCGCGTTCGGTCGGCATCAGCGGCTTTCCGTTTTTGTCCAGTACGTAGATGAGCATCGTTCAAATGTTTTTTTTAATTAAACAACTGTTTGTTGTAAGTCAGAACCATGGTTCCGTGGGTCTCCCGCGCCGATGTTGAAGGAGGTTTTGTATGGCAGCGACACTGCCCCCTACCCTTCAGGACTGTTTAATCGCTGTCCGCAGAGCGGAGGGCTGGAAGAAACACCCTCCGGTGCCTATGTATTCTCTTTCAACGTAGTTCAAGGAACTTGCACGAAGCTCCTTTCACTGGGGCTGATCAACTGGGGCTTTGGTCTTTTGTGACCTCAAGCCCACGGTTTTAACCGTGGGTAGTTGACGCCAATGACCGGCTTGCAGGTGCCGAAAAGGTCGTGAAATCTCATAATTGGGTCCTATTTGTTGTACGAAAACACTCGAACAGCTGCCGCTCCAGGGCGTTGATGCTGATACCCTGCAGGGCCGCCTCGCGGGCCATCCCCCGCCAGTACTCCGGCAGGTTCCTCCACGAATGGGCAATGCCCAGTCCCCGCGCCATCACGGCGTCGAAGATGGGCGCGGCGTCCGCGCCGCGCACGGCGCCCGTCCAGAAGTGCACATGCTTGGTGATGAAGCTGAGGCCCAGCCTCCGTCCCTGGCCGCGCATGGCTTCGTGGAACACGCGGGTATCTTCCACGAGGGCCTCGAAAGGACGGCCTTCCTGGAGACACGCCTCCACAAGGGCCCCGTATGCCGGGGCGATGTCGGGCCACGAGAACGGCGTCCCCTGGACATAGACATAGCGGCCGTGTTCCCCGCCCCAGAGCTGGATCTTGTGGAACACATCCTTCAGGAAAACGCCGTTAGGCAGCGCGGCATACCGCGCCGCCTCCTCAGCGATGTTTTCCTCAAGGGCCGCGAGGCCGTAGCGGGCGAACAGACCCAGGTCATACCCTCCCCGCTCGCGGATGACGGTCACCATTGCGGCGGGAACGGCCTGGCTCACAAGCGGGGGTACGTCCGGAGAGTACTCCAGCGGGGGAAAAACAAGCTTACTCATGACGCAGCGGGTTCTCAGGCGGCATCCTCACCACCCTGTTTCTTGCGGTAGTTCTCCGGCAGCAGCTCCTCGACGTCGATGGCAGGGAAATTCTCCCTGCAGAAGTCGAGCAGGCGTTCGCAGTACTCGGACATCTCCACCGTCGTCATCTCGGACAGCGACAGCGGGATGTGCATCACCTCGGCGGTGTTGCGGTTGACGACCTCGCGGTCGCGGAACATCGCGGCGAAGAACCGGTCTACGTCGTCGGTGTTGGTCATCTCCCACCCCAGCTCGTTGAACGCCGGGATCAGGCGGGCGTAGATGCCGCCGAACAGCCAGCCGAACTGGCGGTGCGACGCCTTCGCGTGGTGGCTTTCGACGATGATGTCGTAGATGCCGTCCTTCAGCTCGTCGAGGTGTCCCATCAGGATGATGAGCATCTGGATGTTGCTCATGCCCTGTTTCTTCTCTATCGAAAAACGTTTCATAAACCTAATAAGAAAAACAGATGAATCCTTCACGGCGCCATGCCGAGGCGATCCGCGCGCTGTCTTCGACGACGAAGGCCACGTCGCCATCCCCGGCGCCGTTCTCCTTCAGCCACCGCTGCAGCATGTCGACACGCCCGTCGTCGCAGGCATGCACCAGTTCGACGTATCCATGCACGGCGGGGACGGCGCCGTCTTCGGCGAGCCACCTACCGGAGGGCTCGACAAAACGGATGATACGGTAATGGCCCGCCAGGGCCGGGAGGATGCCGAAGAACGCGTCCTCGCTTTCCATCCCCAGCGAAACGACCACATACTGGCCTCCGCCGATATAACCAGGATACGCCGTACGAAAAGCATCCGCCAGGGCCTTCGTAACGGGGTTTTTACCGCTCAGGACAGACGAGAAATACGGCTGGCTGTATCCGATCCGCTCCGCGATGTCCTTCACGCGGCAGCCGGCATCAGACATCACGGCTCTGACAGCCCTGCGTAAAGCCTTCACTGTGACCCTCATGCGGCATCACGGCCCATGGCCGCCTCCTTTTTGTTTATATACCTGGAAAAGAGCATGACCTTGATCAGGCCGCCATGCAGCCGGCAGAAATCCCTCAGATGGAACTCCGCCAGCTCCACATCCATAGACCAGACGGTCTTCTTCGTACCGTCCTCAAAAAAACCGATATACTTATGCATAAGCAAAAAAAAGGGTAATCAAAAAAAGAAAGATTAAACGATTTAAGCAAAAGGGACCCGGGGCTCAGGCGGCCTTACGGCCGCCCTTCCCCGTCTTTTTGGGCAGGGCCCATCCCTTGATGCGCGCCACCTCGGCGTTGAACCGCATCCACACTTCCTCATCGAGGAACTCGCAGTGTACGGTGCCCTTCTTGAAGAACTTGATACGGAAGAAACCCCACTCGTACCACTTGCCCCATTCGGCCTTGTCGAACTCGAAGCGCAACAGGTCGGGGATGTCCTCGAACCGGGTGCCCGTGATGAAACACAGGGCCTTGTTTATGTCGTCGAGCTTCCTGTGGCCCTCGTATACGAAGTGGACGTATTCGCGTTTGCTGCCGTAGAACTCACCCTCGCACATCCAGGGGACGATGAACTTGCGGTTGACCATGTAGTCGGCGTTGGTCTTCCACTTCTCGCCCGCCGAGGAGTTCTCGGCGGAGAACGAGCAGATCTCCTCGAACGCCTCGACGAGGGCCTCGCGCATGCGCTGGCCGTTGGTCTGGATGACGACGTCGAGGACGGCGTAGATGTTCTTCATCGTGAACGGCATCTCGTGCTGCTGCTCCACGAACCGGTTGAGCTGCTCGCGCAGCTTCGCCGTGGAATACTTCTCGAGGTTCAGCTTGTGGAAGATGACGTCCCAGTAGTATTTCTGCAGGGCTTTCCGATACTGGTCGAAGGTGACTTCCGTGCCCTTTCCCTCCTTGGTCTTGGCGCCGAAGGTGATGGGCAGGTACGGGGAGTAGCCGTAGGGATGCGCCTCGCTCTTGGGTTCGTTGTACTGGGCCAGGGCGTTGATCTTCTTGTTCAGGGCGTTCACCTCGTTGAACAGGCGGCACGCCTCTACGTAGCGGTTTACGATGTCCCTGACGGCGTTGTAGGGCATCAGGCCGGCGGCGTTCCCGCCGGCGGGGATATCGTCGTCTTCCGAGAGGAAGTAGTCGGCGAAGGGATCCTGCGAAACGGCTTCCTTGTGGAGTGTGAGCATGGCGACCAGCACGTTCGTGGAGCGTTCGGCTTCCGTAAATGCCTCGACGAAGGTCAGGCTGCGGCCGTTGGCCTCGACAGTCTCGCGCAGGCGCTGCCATACGGTGCGGCCGTTATGCTGGAAGCTGTCGTTGTTGCACAGGGCGACGACGGTGCAGCCTTCCGGGGCGATGTCCCAGGCGTGCAGGATATGCTCGGGTGCCGAAGAGAACGGCGGGTTCATCACGATGGCGTCCACGTGGCTGACCTCTTCCGCCTTCACCTGGAGGAAGTCTTCCTTGAGGAAGCGGAAGCGCGTGCCGGCATTCTCCATCTGGAGGGTCCACAAGAGGTTCGGGTCGTTCTCGCAGGCCAGGACCTCCTTGGCGTCGGCGTCGAGGAGCGCCTTGACGATGTTCCCCTTGCCGGCGGAGGGTTCGAGGATAACCTTGCCGGTCACGGCCACCTCAGAGAGCATCTGGTCGATGAGTTCCTGTGGCGTGGGATAGAAGTCGGGATTGTCGGTGAAGATGTTGCGGGACATGGTTTCTATCTTTTGTTGTTTTCGGTTATCGTGCCGTCCCTGCCGATAGTGTCGCAGGTGTTTCTGGCGAGGGCCAGGCCGCCGGCGTTCAGGTTATAGAACTGCAAGGATATGCGGTTTACCTTTCTCCATCTGCGGGATGAGCTGAAGGCGCTGAAGGTGTGCGCTTCGACCGCGGTGCCGCAGCTGCCGTGGATGCTCCACAGCCCCTGCTGGAGGGTCGAGCCGGGCTCCGCGAGGCGCTGCAGCGCCTTGCGCATGGACCGGAGGTTGTATCCCGTGAAGAAACGTGTCTCGCAGGCGGGCCTGAGGCTCTCGCAGCGGACTAGCATGGCATAATAGATTCGTTTGGGCATGGTCGTCGTTTTTTTTGTCAGAAGATGGGGACGATCTCAAAGTCGTGGCGGCCCGGGGCTTCCACGAGCAGGTATCGGCGTCCGCAGTAGGAGAACTCGCTGATGTGGTACTTGCAGATACCCATCGTGCCCGTCGTGATTATCTTTTCGAATTTGATCGCTTCGGGCTGTCCGCCGGTGCTGTCGGTGCTGTCGGGGGTGCTGGGGATGCAGGAGGGGGCCAGGAAGGCGGCGAGGAGGAGGATGGGAATGACGAGTTTTTTCATAAGATATAATGGTTGATGTTGTTGACAGGATTGCCGGGGGAAGGCAGCCCCGCATATGGCAGGCCGCCTTCCACAGGTCGTCCTGTCGGCATTTTCTTTCGGTTATTCCGTGTCTTCTAAGGGCTGCAAGGTCATGACGCCGCTTCGATGTATTCGTGAAATGCGTTTACGGCCCGTTCGATTGCCTCGGTCTTCTCACGCGTACCGGAGGCCGCCCACAGCCGCTCGTCAGGTTTCACGCCCAAGGCCGGGCCGTCCACGAAGGGTACCCACAGCATGTCGGCGTTCATGACGCAGGCACAGCAGTTGAAGTCGAATCCGCGAAAGGTGCCGGGGCCGATCTTCACGAAGACGCGATATTTCCGGTCGTTATGTTCGAGGGTTTCGCACCAGAGGCAGTCGCGGCGCGGGGCGCCGGGAACCTGCACGGTTTTGGAAAGGATTTTCATAAAAAAAGGTTTTTGATTTTTTTGTGGTCTCTGAGGGACTTGAACCCACGACCCGCGGATTATGAGTCCGCCGCTCTGACCGGCTGAGCTAAGAGACCTTATCTTCCCGGTGAAAAGACCATATGCCGGCGGCCGGGACCGGAAACACCCGTCCGGCCCTTCGGGAATCCTTGAGGGCCGGGACGGGTTTCAGTCTTCGGACGCGGTGCCGGAGGGGCGCGCGGCCGTGCCGGGCTATCCGGCACGGGAACCGTCGTCGCCTAAGACGGCCGCTGTGCGGCATAGCGGAGGACGGTGCCGTCATCCGTCGTCTCCTTGATGACGACGCCCTTTTTCAGGTTTTCGCAGAGAAGCTCCAGCCCTTTGACGACGTGGCACGCGTCGGCATCCGAGAGGTGGTATGCCAGCTCGAACTGTTGGTGGTCAGCCCAGATTGTGCCGTCGCTGTTGAAGGCCTCGACGGTCAGCGTCTCTTCGTGCCAGTGGATCTTCATAAAGGGGATATCTTCGTTCAGGGGCGTGATGTCGAAACCGTCGCCGTCGGGGGCGATGTCCGACACCATTTTCTTAACATAGAGGATGGCGACCTGCCGCATCATCTCGCTGGCGGCCAGGCAGGCCTTGACGGCCTGGTTGAAGATGTTTTTCATGATAGTATTGGGTTGATGTTGTTGACAGGATTGCCGGGGGGAAAGCAGCCCCGCATATGGCAGGCCGCCTTCCACAGGTTCCCTGTTGGCATTTTCTTATGGGTTATTCCGTGTTTTCTAAGGCTGCTATGTCGTCAGAAGATAGGGACGATCTCGAAGTCGGAACGGCCTGGGGCTTCCACGAGCAGGTACCGCCGTCCGCAATAGGAGAACTCGCTGATGTGATACTTGTGGATATCCAGTGTGCCCGGCGTGATTGTCTTTACGATTTCGATCTGTTCGGGCTGTCCGCCGGTGCTGTCGGTGCTGTCGGGGGTGCTGGGGATGCAGGAGGGGGCCAGTAAGGCGGCGAGGAGGAGGATGGGAATGATGAGCTTTTTCATGATAGTCGCATAGTTAACGCGTTTTATTGTGTGTTTTTTTCTTGTCCGTGTTCCGGAGTGAAAAATCCTCCGGACAGGAATAAAGAGGAAGGGTGGAGAGTATTGAGTATGTTTATGAGAATCGTCTGAGAAAACCCACGAATTCATTCGTGGGAGCAGTCATGATAGCTTTGTGTCGATGAAAGGGATGACGCTCCCGCCAGACGGAGGGGCCGCCGGAGATCACTTGTGATTGTTTCCGGCGGCCCCTCCGTCTGGCGGGATGATGACAGGATTTCTATTTCTTGTGCTTGACGGGCTGGACGTTTTTCTTGTCGATGGCCTCCTGGCGGATGGACCTGCAGTGGAGTGCCTCGTGCACCTTGTCAGAGAGCGGGATGGAGGTCATCTTCTCCTTGTTGTATTTGTTGCGGAGGGCTCCCGCAAGGTTGAACTTCTCGTCGAGGACGCCGGCGCCGTGCGCCGCGCCCCGGGCGCCTTCCCCCAGGGGGCCCCTTAAAAGGGAAGCCATACGCCGTCGTCGGGGACGGCCTGGTTCTGAACGGGCGCCACGGAGAGTTTCGCCGTAACGGGGACCTTGCCGGAGGCTTTCATTCCCAACTGGAGAAGGTTCTTCTGGTAGGAGTCGATGAATGCCTCGAACGCGCCTCTGGCTTCATCCCAGCCCTCGCCGCGGCTGTTGTAGTCGGCGTATATCTGGTCGAAGATGAAGGCGTCCTCCGTCGTGGAGGCGTTCCTTCTGGCGCCAGCGGTATAGCGCCCGCCCTTGCCGTCGCTGACGCGGAAAGCCACATAGGCGCCCCTGGCGATGTCCTTCCAGTAGTTGTAGAACAGGCAGTTGTGCTGTTCTTTGCTCTCGATGAACGCCTCGCGGCAGGAGGAGACGGTCTCGATGTCGTATCCATGGAAGGTTGTCGAGAAAATCTCCCCGTAGATGTTCGTCTCGTCCTTGGTGCCGACTTCCCATTCCATGATGGCCTTGATGTTCTTCTGGTGCTCCAGCTGCATGCGGGTCAGGGACCACTTGGGGTTGATGCGCTTGTCCAGGATGGCGGCGTCTCTCAGCAGGTCATCGAACAGGTTTTTCCATATGCGCAGGCTTTCGACCTTCTCCGGGTCCTTTTGTTTCAGGATGCTTTGATATTCCACCTTCCGCAGCATCGCCGCTTCGGGGTTCGTCGTGAAATCGCGGATGTCGGCGATTTCCTGAAGGCTGAAATAACCGAGGAACTGGTCGATGGTCTTTATGCTGACGCCCTTCAGCCCGTAGCCCGTGCTCATCACGCGGCTCATCAGGGCGTGGCGGTTGGTGATGCGTCCCGCCAGCACGCCCGCGAGCACCTTCTTGCAGGACAGTGCGTTGACCAGGGCGTTGTCCGTATAATCGCGCATGAGGGTGGCGGCGTCGATATTTCGGCATTCGGGCACCAGGAGCGCCTCCAGGCGGCGGTGCAGGATGATGAGCCTTGCCAGGTAGCCTATGGCGCCGGGGTTGTTGTATTTCGCCTTGCCGTCGGCATAGGCGACATAGGCGTCGCGGTGTACGGTCGTATATACCCTCCGTCCGCTGCGCGAGATGGAACGGTAGCACATCGTGTAGTAGACGGAGCCGTCAGCCTTGATGCTGATGGTATAATAATAAGGGGAGTTCGTTATGTTGTTCCTGTTCGCCATATCGCGGAACGATACGGTGCGGGCCATGGGAAAGTCCCAGTTCTGGGGTCTCAGGACGAGGGTCGTCTTGCCGTTCTTCTCGGACACGATGCTGTCATAGCCAGGGACGGTGAAGTTCTTGATGTCGGGATAGACGATGGTCTTCTTCATGGTGTATGTCTTTTTATGTCTGTCTTGTCTTTCTCGGCGGGGGCCCCGCCCGCGTCCTTCGGGGGCGCGCACTTCCCGTGCGCCCCGAAGGACGCGAGCGGGGAACGCCGCTCGCAGGGGCGTTCCCTTCCGGTGCCGGAGCAAAGAAGAAAAACAAAAAAACCGCGCCGGAGGGTCTTCGGCGCGGTAATTAAAGATTTTTTACCACCACGATGGAGGGGCGCTATGCGCCCGCCCTGGCCGTCTTGATGGCGATGGCGCGGGGGCTGCCGGCGTAATAGCGCCGTGCGGCCTCCTCCTGGCGCGGCTGCGAGAAACTGCTTACGCGCTTCATGTAGCCGATGACGCGGGTGGCGTAGTCTACATTCTTGCTGCCGCATTCGGGACACTCGTGCAGGTAGCGCTTGTCGATATGGCCGCAGTCGTTGCAGATGGTGTTCGGGATGTTGAACGTGAAGTAGTTGCACCCTTCCTTCGCGGCGACCTTAAGCAGCTGGCGGTATTGTTTCTGCGAAAGATGCTCGTTGAGGTTCATGTGCAGGGCGCTGCCGCCGGTCAGGTGCTCGATGTACTTGCGGCCGTGCAGGCGGAACTTGTCGAGGATGTTCGTGTTTTCGTCTTCCACCACGTAGAAGTAGCTGTTGTAGCAGTCACGCGGCACGACGTAGCCGTCTTCGCGGTCCCACTTGGCGTGCTTCACGCCGACGTTCTCCGCCGGGATCATCTCACAGTTGAACATGAGTTCCTTCGTGCGGTGCTCCTTGTTCTTGCGTTCGATCATGCCCAGGACGCCCTGTACGAAACCCGCGTACTGGGGGTTGTCGGTGATGGGGATGCCGAGGAATTCGGCCGCCTCCACCATGCCGTTCACGCCGATGGTCAGGTACTGGCGGCCCAGGTTGATGAAGCCCGTGTCGAAGAGCGGGAGCATGCCCTTCTCCATGAGGTCGCGGAGGTTTTCGTTATAGGCCGCCTGCACGTTGTGCATCAGCTCGACGACGTCTTCGAGGAAGTCGAGGTACGGGATGTCCTTCTTGAACGCGTACTGCACGCAGCGGTTGAGGTTGACGGTAAGCACGCTCTTGGAGCCCGTCGAGACGCCGCCGGCGCCGAGGGTGTAGCTGAAGCCGTTGTCCTGGATCTCGTTGCGCAGGCGGCAGCAGCTGGCCAGGCTGTCGGCGTTGTCGCTCATATAGGTGAAGAAGCTGTGGCCGTCGGCGTACATCTTTGCGGTCCAGTCGGCGTATTCCTTGTCCAGGACGTCTCCGTCCTTGGTCAACAGCGCCATGGTCTCCACGGGGAACGTCAGGATGGTCTTCGTACGCTCCTTGTTGAACCAGGTCATGAACCGCTTCTGCAGCCAGTTCAGGGAGTCCCAGTGCGGACGGCTGCCGTCGGGGAAGTAGAACTCGCCGAAGATGCTCTCGAAGTAGTAGCGGTCGTAGTACGAGATGTTCCAGAACACGGACTGGAAGTTGCGTGCGCCGGAGGGCTGGTTGATGGAGTATACAATCTGCTCGAAGCAGTCGGTGATAACCTTGTCGATGGTGCGCTTCCTGACGGACAGGTCGACGACCTCGTCGCTGCGCAGGTAGTAGTCCTCGCCGTACTCCTTCTCGATGAAGTGGTTCATGTACATGAGAAACTCGGGCGTGGCGCAGGCGCCGGAGAGCATGCTGGAGACGATGAACACCAGGTTGATGAACCCGCCGCAGAACGATTTGAGGTTCGTCGCGGGCTTGGAGTTGCCGCCCAGGGGGATGGTACCCTTCAGGAGGAACGGATACATGGTGATGCTGGCGCAGTAGTTTGCCAGGCTCGTCTCGTCGTTCTTGTAGATGAAGTGCTTGCTCAGCAGGTCGATGTAGCGGTCGGCAAGCTCCTTGCCATACATCTTCTTGATGCGGTCGGTGAGCAGGCGGCGGTTCAGGCGGATGAAGTCGGCCTTCGGCAGCTCCCCGATGAGCGTGGCGATATTCTTGCGCTCGACATTCGCGTTTGCGTCGTACTTGCTGCCGGTGGCGGCGTTCGTAGCCCCGCAGTAGTCGATGAGAAACTTCAGCCGGTCACGTGTTCCCCGGTCTTCGCTCTTCGACTGGCGGTAGAGCATGTAGGCCTTGGCAACGGCGAACCAGCGGCCGTCCATCAGGGCGACCTCGACCTGGTTCTGGATCTCCTCGACGGTCATGCCGTCCATGACGCTCACATGGCTGAGAACCTGCGCGAGCGTTCCTTCCGTGGCGTAGCTGCCGGTGGCGAGGAACGCGCGGCGTACGGCGTTGCGGATCTTTTCCGCATTGTAGGCGACGGGAGTGCCGTCGCGCTTGATGATTCGGATTTCGTTTTCTTTCATGGTATAAAGATTTTGTTCTTTTTTCGTAAGTTTTCCGCCGGAGGCGGAAGCGGGAGCGTGCCCCTTGTCGGGCCGGCACGCTCCCCTTCCCCTTCCCGGCCGGGAGACGTCTTCCCCTTGATTTTTTTTAGCAATATCGTGTTTTTCAGCGAAAAAGGCTAAAACCCTTAAATAGAATAAATGGAATATAAAAAAGAATTCCGCCTCTGATACCTTAAAACGGAACAGGCTGAAGAGCCATGTCCGGGTCGCGTGAAAGGCCAAAAAAGGGCACCGGTCTTGCACCGGCGCCCTTGCAACCTAAAAAACACTGTCAAAAAAAAACACCTACGGCCTTTTGCAGCGGGGCCGTACCGCCTTTACGGTCTATATCTCCTCCTTGATCATGCGGGAGCAGCGTACCTCCCAGCCGCGGAAACGGAGTTCGGCGACGAGCTCGGCATCCATGAAGGTCGACAGGGCGATGGGCCTTTCGGCCTCCGGCCCGGACCCCGCAGGCGCGGTTACGCCGTCCGCTCCTTTTTTCGGGAAGGGCTTCTTCCCGCGAGGCCCGTGCGGGGCGCCCTTGACACACTCCTTGCAGACAGCCTTATGTCCGTCACGCGCACGGCTGTGGGGAGAGAATGCCTCGAGCGGAAGCTCACGGCCGCAGCATTTGCAAACCTTGGTTTTCGTCTTCGTTTCAGGGGCGGCCGACTGTATGGCCTCCGCCTTCGGACTCTTGTCGTTTTCTTTCATATCGTCTTTGGTTTTGAAATTGTTCTCAGCAACGGCAGCCGTATGGCGTACGGCGTCCGCGGGTCCCTCCGTCAGACACAGCATCGGACACGCATCCTTATCCGGGCCGACTTCATAGGAGCGCTTCGGGCACCAGCCCGTAGAAGGGTTCCGCCAGAAACACTGGCCACACACTTTTTTATCGTAATACATACCCATATTCCGTTATCAAAGGACGTCCTGTTCGGCGACCCGGTCTTTGTTCTTGCCGCCGCGGCCGCATGCGGGCCTGTCGTGCTCCCCGCGCCCAAGCATCTCGAGATCCTTGTCGACGCCGAGAACGTACATGATCCGGGCGTACGTGCCGAAAGATACCGTTGCGACGCCCTGTTCCACACGCATCAGCGTGAGGATCGAGCACTCCGCAGCCTCCGCGACGCGGTTCAGGGGGAGCCCGAGCCGGATACGGCGTTCACGGATGCGGCTGCCTACGCCGGCAAGCGTATCCGCGAGTGAAGCGGGAAGGTTCGTAGATGACGTTTTCTTTGACATAAAACTGTTATTTATTACCGCAAAGATACAAATTTGTTTTATTATATGAAAATAATTTGACGTTATATTTTCACAAAAAGCAAAGAAACGGACAGGTCACGAAGTCTGCTTGGACGAAGCCTTCTTGGAATAGAAGGAATAGCTGCTCTCGAGGCCCCAGTATGCGCCGTCTTCCATTTCCGAAGCCAGCTGCATCTTGACATTGCCGGACGTGCCCAGCACGTCGCGCACATGGTTCACCAAGGCGCGGCAGATGACACAATGGGCGCCTTCGAAGACAGACTCGCCTTCTTTCCCCTTGACACGGCGATGCACGGTGAACCCCTCCCGGCCCTCGCTGCGTGCGAACCAAAGACGGCGGGGGTTCCGCACGTCGAAGCCTATGCGCAGGCGGTCGCCGTCGGTGATGCCGAGCAGGCGGCTCGCCGCGCGGTTGAACTGTATCTTGCCGTCGCCGTACGTCATGGTGACAAGCGGCGCCTTCGCCTCCCGGGGAGACCCGAACCCAGCCCGGGTGAACTCCGCCATATTTTCATTTTTTAACATCGTTTGATTTCTCCTTTCCGGGCCCGAGGCCCATCATCTGCGGGTTCTCGAAAACATTTCCGACAATGCGCATGGACGGCGCAACCGCCGCCAGCCGCATCGCGCTGGAATATACGGCATGGGCGCCGAGAGCTTCCTTCTTCAGACAGTAGCAGGACGCTCCGACGAACTCAGGGGACGTATCGTGCCTTTTTATCAGCATACGGTGCCCGTCTCCGTCTTCGAGGATATCCCATTCGAAGACCTCACGGCCGTCCGCATCCCTGAGGCCGGTACCCTGGCCAACCGTCGTAAGGTCCACGGAGGCGCCGTCCCGTACGCCGTCCGCGACGATTACGGCATCCTCTCCGATACAGACCAGACATCCGACGACCCAAAGGCCGGACACCAGGCTCTTCCCGCGAAAATAATTATTTATCATACAACAAGCTAAACACAAAGGTTATAATCATCGAGGAAAGTTCTTATTTCCCGCATCCACGCCATAAACCCCTTGTCGTCACCGCCGCAAACACGGCTATATACGGCATAAGCATCCTCTTCAGTATCGAACAGATTAAGCGTCGTCAAGGAGCCCTTAAGGGCCTGTACGAAGACACTGAAAGGCAACAGGGCATCGCCATCACCGTTCCCGCTCTCCAGAAAATAGCAGAAACGGCCGAGAGTCGCCGCGGATTCCCCGTCCCCGTAGTCCCTGGCGATGGACTCCATGATGCGGAACGCGTTGGAAAACTTCCGTTTCACGAAGATGCCGGATCTCCCGTCCTCCATCGTACGGATACGGCCGGAGGAAACCATATGGCTCCTCCATATATGAGACATCATGGAATCCCTCATGCGTACGGCGCATATCACGACGGGAATCACGAAAAGAATGACAAACGAGATGATGATCTTTACAGTAAGCGTCATTGGAAAATTAAATTTTGACAGGTTAAACTCATGATTACACCCACGAACGGGTTCGTGGGTGTTCTCGGACGGTTTCCACAAACGGCCGACAAAGGGTCAGGCTTCGGCGTGACTGGCAGAAAGCGGGATCCTGTTTTCGGAAAGACGGATGCCGCCGTACTGCCGTTCGTATTTTTCGATGTTGTCCTTCAATGCCAGCATCAGGCTTTTCGCGCTCTCCGGGGCCAGGATGATGCGGCTTCTGACCACGGGGTCGACGATGCCGGGGCCGCTCTGGGCGAAGTCGAGATAGAATTCGGTCGAGGCGTGGGTGATCATGACGAGGTTGCTATAATTGCCCGCCATCACGGATTCCGGTACGGTAATCTGAATTTCTTTTTTCATGATACATTGTTTTATTGTAATTAAACTATTCTGTCGTTACGAGACATACGGCTATCCGTCGGCATCACATCTTGTCTCCCAGTGGACAGCCATAGAGGAAAGAACCCGCCCTGAAGGAAAATGAGCGTTTCAGAAAAAACACGGAAAGGGCATCAGGACGGGTTCCAATGGTCAGTGCGGGTTAGAGCGCCGTGGCGGCGCCACCGGTACGTGCAGGTCCGCGACGGTTGTATTTCGCGGTAGGCCGGCAGCCATATTTCCGACAGTATGCGTTAGAAAACGTATTGGCGGTTCCAAAGCCCGCACTCAGGGCGGCCTTCTCGATGCTTATCGTGTCGTCGCCGTCGAGGATACGCAGGGCTTCCTCCATGCGCTTGTCGTTCAACGCATCCCGCAGGGAGACGTTCTTCTCCTGGAACACCATCCGAAGGAAGGCGGGGGTGACGCCCATCAGCGCCGCAATGTTCCCAAAAGACACCAGCGGGTTTTTCCACGGCTTCTCCTGCATGAGCAGCCTCTTGAAATCGGCATACGCCGCTTCGATACGTTCGGGCGTATGGGGGATGTTCCTTCCTAACATAACAGCAGGTCCTCGATGTTCCTTATCACAGCCTCTACCTTACCGGGCGAAAACAGGTCGTCACCGGTACGTACGCCGCTCTCCATGTCGATCCAGAAATCGCCGACGCGTACGTCAGCCAACAGCGACTCCAGGAACCCGCGTACGTTGTCCGGGTTCAGGCCGCCGGCATATCCGACCTTGTACGGCCCCTCGAGGACGACGGGTTCGGCATAGACGCCGTGGCCGCCGGAAGCGTCAAGGAGTACCGAATATCCATCCTTCCGGGGTATCTGGAGGAAGGCCTCGCAACTGCCGGCCCCCTTCTGCTGTACGATAACCTCCCTGAGCGTTCCGGGCATGCCCGTCACGACGGCCGCCGGCACATCCTTGACATGCGCTATGTTGAGCTGGCAGCGGCTGAACGCGGAAAACTCCGGGCAGTGCTCCATGACAGCCCCCCACTCCCCTTTTGCGGCCTCCTTGGCGAGGCTCCCGCAGAGATGGGCCGAAAGCCCCAGGCCGCGGCGGGCGGCCTCGTAGAAGCCCCGTGCCGCGGGCCCCTCCGGATCCGGGAAGCGGCCGGAACGCTTGACGGGTTCGACGGCCATCAGCATGCCGAACTCGACCTTTGGATACTGCGTCCGGATGCCAAGCAGCCAGGAGGCGTCGGTATTGTCGTCTATACCGGTAAACGTAACGTGAAGAAGGTTTGCCATAATTTTAAAAAAATGTATGGAATTAAAATAAGTACCGCGCTGTTATAAAAATGCGGGTGAAAATTAAAACAACGTGAAGCGCGCCGTCATGATAATTGCGCAAGGAAACCCACGAATTCATTCGTGGGTGGCTGACTCTTCGGTGCTTTTCAGCCCGTCCAGCATCTTCCTGTATCCCGGAATCACCAGGCCGGTCGTCTTATGGAGAAGCCGTTTTTCCGGCGCCCATGACAGGACCCTGTTGTCCGGCGTGACGGACGCCCATGCCGTCTTGGGAACGGTCTTGCGTCCGCGGTCGTCCTTCTGGCAGTACTGGAAGGCGTAGTCATAATATGCGATATCGTCCACGCGGGAGCCCATGACCCGCCGCAGGGAGTCCAGCCCCGCGATGATGAGATGGTCCTTGATGATGGCGTCGTGCATGATCTTCGCGTTCTTCCTCTTGCGGTCCTTAAGGAAGTTTTCCTCGCGCAGGGTGTTCTGGCGGATGCGGAGCTCATAGATTCCCCGCCTGCGGTCAAACTCCGTGGCGTACGTCGTGGAGTCCACGGCCACGGCGCGTTCCACGTGGATGGGTATCCGCGTGTCGTGCCGTACCTGGCGGCCGATGGCGCTGGAGACGGGGTCGGATTCCGCCCTGTCGCAGCCGGCCGCAGCCAGCAGCACCAGGACGACAAACATAAAAGGTGTCTTTTTCATAGCCTTACTCAAGTATGGCGACGACGTCGTCGCGCCACTGCTCCACCAGTTCTTTTTCGTTCTTAAAGCCTCCCTCGCGCACCAGGTGTGCAGCGTGGGAAAGCCACGGAGCGCCGCCAGGGCCTGCAGCCCCCGCGCCCCTCACCGATAATTGTTCTTTTGACATAACGCTTAATAATTAAATTTCGTACAGAAAAGGACTTTCCCGGTCAACCACCATGTGGTCTTTCCTCCCGCCGTCTACCTTCTTCAGAACATGCATCGACATCGAGCTGTCGGTACAGGGACACCACTTGCCGAAGTCGCGGCTGCCGCGAAGGCCGTCCGCACGGACACAGAACTCATCCACCTCAAGGCGGTGCTCCTTGCAGAAGGCGATCACGTCGTTGACGATCTTCTCGTGCAGCTCGCCGAACGCCTTGTGCAGCTCCGGGTCACGGTTCGTCTCGCAGGAGAATACGTTTTCCCAGTATTCGCGGCTTCCGACGAAGTTTTTCGGGTCGCCGTCGTACGGCGGAAAGGACCCGAGAAGTTTCTTTTCTTTCTGGTTCATATGATAAAAAATTGGATTATTCGATGCCGAGAGCTTTGTAGCGTTCCCGATACCAGTCCTTGACATCCTCAGGGCCAAGCGTCTTAAGGTGCTCGTACACCTCGCGCCGCTTAGTCTGCGGCATAGCCTTCCACACGCGCTCCCGCCGCCGTGCCTCGTCGAGGTGGGCACGGCTCTCCTCCAGCGTGCCGCGCTCGGTGACGGTTCCCCGTTTTATGGCCGCCTGCAGCCATTCCCTCTCGAAGGCGTCCCAACTGGGAAAACTCTGAAGAGCATCCCGCAGGGCGTCCCCATGCCCCAGGCTCCAGTCTTCGAGGCGGAAGACGCGGCTGTCGTCGACGAGCATGAACACCGCCATATCTGCAGTACACATCAGCGACACGCCGATCTTATCGGCGTACGCCTGGGACCAGGGATCGCAGCTGCCGGTGCCGCTGATGCGCACTTCGACGGTATGTCCCTCTATCTTATACTTCGTTTCCATCGTTCAATAAGACTCCGGTTCCCTGACGAGCTTCTCGCCCATGATCCGATTATAAATCGGCGGTGACTGAAGATTGACGAAATCCAGGTCTTCCTCGAGGCCCGGGGAACGTACAAACGATATGTTCCCGGGAAGGTCCTTGAGGAGGAACCGAAGTATAGAAATAGCGTTGTCGACATACGTGCGCATCCTCGGCTTGATGTCGTTTTCGTCATTATGGACATAGTCGAAGACGGCGAAGATCCTACCGATGCGAATATGAAGCCCGGCCTCCTTGACGCGCCGGACGACCTCCTTTCTCACTTCCTCCTCATCCGGATAGCGGTACTTGGCCAAGTTGAAGTTGAAATGCGCCGGGGTTGGACTCCATCCAAGCGCGTTATAGAGCGTCTGCTTGAAAGCCTCTTTCTCAGCAATTGAATAAATGTCTATTGTTTTGGTTGCCATAAGTTAAGCCATTTAATATTTTTTGAGATGCGTGATTTCGAACCACGCCTGCGACATCATCTTCGGGATACGGAAATGGTCGTTATAGCCATACAGGCCGCAGGAGAAGAACCGGTGACATTCGATGACGACGGTATCGCCGCCTTTTGTCACAGCCACGTCGAGGGTATACGCTACGGGGGCGTCCGTATAGCTTCCGACCATATTGCGGATGACACTTGCCGAAGGAAATGCGAGCGGGTTTCCGGAATAGTTCGCTACGTACTGGATTCCGCCCTGGAAGACGAATGCGCGCCATTCCGACACGATGTCGATCAGTTCCGACACCTGGAATCCCACAAGGTTTTCCGGCCTTCCGTCGCAGTCGAAGAGCGTGCTGCCGAAGGCCGTGGCGCCGTTGCGCGGATCTTTGATGTTCTCGAGCGACTTCTTGTATATCTGCTCGCCGCCATGGAACAACGGCTGTGCGGCAGGTTGAAGGTCCCTCGGCGAAAAGACGTTGACGATTTTACGGCCGGCGTACGGGAAAAGCGCTTCCGGCACGTTCAGCGGCCTCAGAGCGCCCGTGGCGCCGGGATGAAACCGCCGCAGGAACGCAGAGACGAAATCCACGCTGCCAACGGGGACCAGCGCTTCGGAATCCTCGATCCCGTCAAAGTCCAGGCCCTCATGCAAGGTCGTCTCGAGCCGCTCGCCCGCCCATTGGAAATATGCCCTGCCGAGAAGGATTTCGAAACAGAAGTCGTGTACGACAGCTCCGTCGATGGTCTGTATCAGAAAATGCATGGTTAAAGACTAAAGGTCTAACGTATCAAGAATGGCATCTATGTATTTACTCCCGCCATACACCATATAGGCTGGCGAGAAACAGTTGTCGGCCTCTCCCTTCCCTAGAAATATCATCACATCTTCGCTGTCCTCTCCGAAAACAGCCAGCAGCCGCCCGAAGATCAGCTGCCCCGCCGGCGATGCCGTACAGTGGAGATCGGGGAACAGGACCTCAAGATAGTTTCCCGCCCGGACAGCGTCGTCCGTAACGGCAGGCCGTACTCTCTCGTCCGCATGAGCGACAAGGGCCATAACGGCGTCTTCAAAAGAAGCAGAATCCGCAGGGCACACCCGATTCGTCTCTCCGGCCATGCAGACCGTGATAACGACCTCCGGGAAATGTAAAGAAGGAACCTTGCAGGAGACGCCAGGAAGAGCCGTCAAAAGGAACAGGACAATGAGCTTCATGATAATCGCACTAATTGCAGTATTCAAGAAAATACTCCCGCACTACCTCTTCCACTTCCGGTTTCCGCTCTACGGGTTTGTCCAGCCATGCCCGCGCCTCACGCCCGGAGATGCCGGCGCCCCTCAGCACATCGGTGCAGAGATTGAAGTTTTCACCGTTGTCGTTTTTAAGAAGCTCGCCGGCGAAAGTTTCGAAGCAGTTCCACCAGCCCTGATTGAAGGTTCCTTTCATGATATTGGGTATTTATGGGGTTGTCTTGGGTTATCAGCGGCCGTCGCCATTGACGGCAAGGTTTGTCCTGTCGAATTCTTTATGATCGATATGTTTCATCGCTTCCTGTCCTTTAATGAAAAGGTCGTACTCTTCCATGAGACGGCAATTGATACCTTCCTCACGAATGGACGCACACAGGGAAACCGCAAGCCCCCGGGTACGGACGTAGATCTTGGAGTTGTCCGGGAAGCGGAGGAACCATCGGGTGTTTTTCTTGTTGATGAGTTTGAGCATTATACAGAGGTTTTTAGCCAGTAATTCCGTACGATTTCTTCGACCTTCGGGTCGCGCTGGACGGGTTTGTCGAGCCAGGCGCCCGCTTCACGGCGCGAGATGCCGGCCCCTTCGAGGACGCGGGTGCATACGTTTTCTGCCGTCCGGTCGGTAGACAGCAGTTCGGCGGCGAAGCTTTCGAAGCAGTTCCACCAGCCCTGGTTGAACGTTCCTTTCATAGTGCAAAGACGCTGTTTGGGGTTTCTTGCGGCAGGCCGAGGCGGTCTGTCATGGAATGTTTCATATAGGACGGTATCGGGCCGTCCTTGATTATCCGGTACATCTTCCTGATGGAACCGTCGGGATAAGGGTCTTTACGTCCACTCTGGAGCCCGACCTTCACCAGGTCGCAGCATCCGTGTTCCTGAAGGAGCGCATATATCCCGATGGTTCTGGACGGGTCGATGACCGGCTCCAGGGATGCGAAGGTCTTGAATCCCATCGTATGCAGCTGACGCATGGCGTCGATGCGTTCCGCGTTCGTGCTGGCCATGGGCTCTTCGTGGTCCATGCCCGTCAGCGTGAACCCCCAGGCGAGGTTGTCGTGGCGGATCCATTTGTCGATGTGGATGTCTTCGATGAAATCCGCCCTCTTGGTCAAGACGCTGACCGGGATACCGTTGTTCACGGCAGCCAGGATACAGTTCCAGGTGAGCTTGCGCGACTGGGGCAGCATGGGGTCCGTGGTGAACGAGAAGAACAGGCCGTCGCGCTGCAGCGAATCTTTGTTCTGCTTTAGTTCACGCAGGAACACGGTATAGGCGTGTTCTTCGTTCTTGAAGCATTTTTTGAGCTGCGGGTAAGGTGTCCATAGCTTGCCGAGATGGCCCGTTCTGCAGTAGCAGTAGCTGCAGGAGTTTGAGCAGCCCGTATACAGGTTGCAGGCCCAGGAAGCATATTCGCCGGCCTTGCCCTGCGGTTGATAGATAGTGAGGTTAGACATGGGTTATTCCTGTAGGTTAAAACAGTTCGGGTTCTTCCCGAACGGCAGCTTCTTTGCTTGCTTCCCTTCGTTCTGCTTCCTTGAAACGGAACGAAAGGAGGGCGTTGAAGCGGTACTGCCCCGGACGCAGGACAGCGTCGAAGGCCTCCCCCTTCCCCACCCCGGAGGACAGGGCGTTGACGACGCCGCCCGCCACGCGGACGGAGCCGCCTTCCTCAACAGCGGTCACCCTGGCAAAGTCGCCATCGTGGGCGGCATCGTATCCGTGGATAGTGACGACGTCGCCGACGATGGCGCCATGCTCGCGCAGTGCATATCGCCGGGACACTTCCTCGCAGAAAGCCCGATGGAAGTTCTCCTCGGTGATGGGGTCTACGTGAAGGATCCCGGGATTGTCACAGAAATCCTGGCGGACTTCGTCGATGAGATACCAGACCAGGGCGACATCCTCTGCCGACGGGCGGAAGACATGCGGTTTGCTCTTTTCCATGAACGTTCGCCAGCAGCTACGCCTGCACGCAGTCGTAGCTTTTCAGTTTCGACATCTTGAAGATCTGCCTTGCGAGCTTCTGCTTTGCCTTGCGGTAGGCCTCAGGTTTGTTTTTCGCCTTGACGTCGACGTCATAGATGAGGTGTTTGTCAAAGGCGATGCGTACGATGTAGCTGTTCTGTGCCATGTTGTCAATTTTAGGGTAACTGAAATTTTAGGTTGAAAACCTCATTTCATTGACGTTTCATCGGAGGCATAATTACGTGCCGGGGACCGCGTCCCCGCTTCGTTTTCGCTGTCGGCTCCATCCGCGTCCGTAATCCCCGTTACCGCGGGGCTTTGATTGTTAAAATACCGTTTCAATGCCATCGCCTTGATGTTGACGGCAGCGTTGACGTCGCGGTCGTGATGCGCGCCGCACTGCGGACAGGTCCACTCGCGCACGTCGAGGTTTTTCACTTCCGCGTTGCGGTATCCGCACGCGGAGCAGGTCTGCGACGAGGCGTCGAAGCGCCCGATGCGCAGGATGTTCTTTCCGTACCGCTCGGCCTTGTACTCGAGCATCGAGGCGAAGCGCGACCACGCGACGGAGCCGATGGCTCCGGCGAGGCTGTGGTTGCGCATCATCCCATTGACGTTCAGGTCCTCCATGCAGACGGTGTCGTAGCGGCGCAGGATTCCGGTCGTCATCTTCTGCAGGAAGTCGGTGCGCCGGTTCTCGATGTGCCGGTGGACGCGCGCGAGCTTCGTGCGGTAGCGGAGATACCGCTTCGACGGCGGGTCGTCCTTCCCGCCTTTGTGCTTGCGCGCGAGGCCGCGCTGCATCTTCGCGATGCGCGCCGCCTCCGCTTCGGAGAACCGCGGGTTCTTGATGACCGTTCCGTCGGATCCGGCGGCGAAGACTTTTACGCCCACGTCATACGAGACGGCCGTCTCCTCCCGCACCTTGGCTTTCGGTTCGGGGAGTGCGCCGTCCTCGACGGGGACGCAGCACCAGTAGTCGCCGCAGGCGTCACGGCTGACCGTCAGGGCCTGCGCCTTGACGGCGGCGGGATCGAAATATCGGTTCTGGCATATCTTCACCCAGCCGAGCTTCGGAATCCGTACGCGGAAGTTCATGAAATCATATTTGACGGAAGACGGGTCGAACTTTGCCGCATCACGGGAACGCTTCTTCGACTTGAAGTTCGGGAATCCGTCCTTCGTCTTGAAGAAACGCTTGTATGCGTTGTCGAGATTGAGCAGGGAGTAATTGAGTGTCATCGCGGGCACGTCGCTCAGCCAGCCGTATTCCGGCTGCCGCCGCAGCTCACGAATGTTCGTGCAGAGGTCAAAGAACGACAGGGACTTTTTCTCGGATGAATACGTACCTATCTTCTCCTTCAGTGCGTAGTTGTACACGAACCTCGCACAGCCGAAGCACTTCGCAAAATACTCTTCCTGCGAAGCGGTGGGATTCATCTTGAATTTATACGTCGTTATCATTTTTCAACCTAATTTTTCATTTACCCGTTTTTGGTTTTCAGATATGGTTGGAAAAGAAAACTGCTTTCGGCAGGCTTCCTGGACGGGGCCTCATGTTCTGCGGGCCCGTCCAGGAACTGCCGAAGCAACATATCCGGAAAAAATCACCAGTTCTTGTTGGTAAGAGGCATGATGAGGCCGACAATATATGGGCCTACATAGAAAAGCACCTCCGCATGAGTGTACGACGGATGGTTGACGATGGTGCAGGCATACAGGGTGACGGCCTTTTCGCCAACGGCCTTCGCCGCCGCGATGAGCTTGCCGACCTGGGCGGCGGTCGCCACGCAGGGGATGGCCGCATCATAGTATCGCACCATCGAGTCGAACGGCAGCAGAGGATTTTCTGCCCAGAGCTCACGGATATCTTTCAGCCGGCTCTCGAGGGTTTTTATGGGAATCTCGTTTTTCGTCGTCTTCTCCACGCTGTACGGCAGGCAGTCGTAGTTCGGGTGACGGTGGTATTTGGGGTAGATGTCCTCCAATTGTTCTTTCCATCTGCTACCGAAGGTTGCGACCACGAAGGCGTCGCCACAGGTGGCGGCAACCTTGATGCCAAAGGCGCCGTTGGAAGGCTGACGGTACGGATATGTCGGATACGGGTTATTCCTGTCTTTGTTTACGAAGATTTCGAAGACCTTGTTCGTCTCCTTGACGGCGTTGGCCAGCTTCTTCTCTTCTTTGGTTTTTTGTTTTTCAGGGCTCATCGCTTATATGACATTGAAAGATTAGCTGTTGTTTTCGATGGCTTTGGCGACCAGGACGGCCGCTTCGAGCAGCTTCTTGGGGTTTCTTGTCGTATCGTCGGGTTCGTCAAGGTATTTCTTGATGATGTCTTGGGCAAGGAACTGGAAGTTTCTTGCCTTGACAGGCGTAGCCGTCACGCCGTCGATATCGTTGACGGAGTCGCCGGGAATGCCATGCTGCAGGCAGAACCTGTCGTATTCCGCCATGAGCAGTGCGCCCCCGCGGATAAGCTCATGGGTGATGCCCTCCTGCCCTTTCTGCGCCGTCGGCTTCCACCAGCGTCTTTCCCAGGGCCAGCCCGTTGGCATTGTCATCGGCTCCACGCCGTTCTGTCTGTCCCAGTCGAGGTAGCAGGCGGCCGCCCGTACCAGGTTGCCTTGGTAATTGAGCTTCTGGTCGTATTCGGGCGTCCAACCTTCGTCCGTAATCTGGCGTACGCGTTCTTTCTTGAGCAGTTCGAGTGCATTCATCGCTATAGGGCATTAAAAGATATGACGAAGTATTTCTTGCCGGGCCGGGCGCCCCACGAGGGGTTGCCGCAGCGGATGTCGAGGCCGGTGAAGCGGAACGTAGCGGCCTGTCGGGTGTACCCCCTGCGGAACGTTACCGTCTTGTACGGCAGCGCCACGAGGTTGTGGGACTTGAAGAGCTGCTCGATGTTTTCCGGAATGGCCCTTCCCTTGACGTGAAGGCGTCGGACGGTCTCATTGAGGTATGTCTCGTCATAGCCGACCTCGCCGAGAAGGCGGTTCACCCAGTATGCGGTGATATCGCGATATTCCTCGCGCTTGTCGCCATAGACGATCATGTCGTACCATTGGAAGTCGAGCGGAAGTACGAGATCTGTGTTCCTGAGCAGGGGGTTCCCTTTCATCGCGTCGATTCGACTACGGGTTTACCATGTACGGTTTGATAGAGACAAGCTCGACCTTGAATGATAACGCCTCGTTCGGACGGATATCAACGCCGGTCTGCCTTTGGCCGTAAGCGAGGTTGGCCGGGATGAACAACTCTATTATGCCGCCTTCGCCGACGAGCCGGATGCCTTCGCTCCACCCTTTGATGACATTCTGCAGACAGAACGTAGCGGGCTCGCCACGGTCATAAGAGGAATCAAAGACCTTCCCGTCAAGATTCGTCCCTTCGTAATTTACGGTGACCGTATCGAGAGGGCCGGGATGCGGAAGGCTTCCCTGTTCGATAATGCGGTAGAGCAGGCCGCTGGCCGTACTGTCGACACCGGCTTCCATGCTTTTCTTTTTCAGGAAATCATTGCTGCGTGCGGTCATTTCCTCGCTGAGTGCCGTGTTGCGCTTTTCAAGGAACGCGTTGATGATGCGGCGGAATTCACCGTAGTCGATCTCTTCGCCGGCCGCTGCCGCCTTCATGCCCTTTACGATGCAAGACATGTCCATCGGGCCGAAGTTTCCTTCACGCAGCTGCATGCCGAAGCTGTAGCCCATCATGAAGCTCGCGGAGTCGAGGTCTGAGGATTTGATACCTTTGGGTTGCGTGCCGCTGCCTGCGGCGTCTCCATAGCAGGAGACCAGGATGGCTGCGCACATGGCGCAAGCCAGGAAAGAAAGAAATTTTTTCATATAAACAAAAAAAACAAAAAGTGTCATTCAAAAACGGAAGGCAAGGCCCACCCCAAGGATGAGCAACGGCATTACGCCGAAGATCATGATGAAGAATACCAGGCAGAGCGTCTTTGGCGTCCCCTGGAGGTCGCGAAGCCGGAGGTATTCCATAGGAATGTTTTTCTGGTTAGCCACGCGGCGGATGGAGCGATATGATACCGGTCCGAAGATCATGGCTGCCATCAGCGAAATGTTGAGAAGGATCAGCAGTAATTTTTCCATAATGTAAAAAAATATGGTGTTGTATCGTTTGATACGGCAACGACCCGGCCGCGCCCCTTTCGTGGTGGACGAAGGGGCCGGCCGGCCGATGCCGTATCAAAGCGGTTTCCACCCTACGGGCGTATGCCGGCAAAGATTCTCATGCCTCGAATGGTTAAGCACACCGCCCCATATGTTCCATATATCGGTGTATGTCCGGCCAGTCCATGCCAAGCCAGAGCCCGCTGCCCGCAAGCAGCGTCTGTATTTCGTTCATCGTACGCCGTCCGCATTGCCGCCGTCGGGAGAGGTCTTCAGGACGGATGCGTACAAGGTCCCCGACAGTTCGTGCGCCCGTCGTGGATACGGCGCTGAGGGCCCTGGACGACAGCCGAAGGTCACGGCAGTCCGTGCCAAGGCTGAGACGCTCGTTCGTATGTCCGGCCTTAAGGGCTTCGTTCTCCTTGCGGAGACGTTCGTTTTCCCGGGCAAGGCGGTCGTTTTCTTCAACAAGAGACTTTGTCTTTGCGAGAGTCCTGAGCGCCCGTTCCTTGATGGCGCGTACCGACTGGGGCTTGTATCCGTGTGCAAGGGCGCAATGCTCGACGCTGTGGCCGGAGAGCATCTCTTCCATGACGGTAGTCTCGGCCGCGGTGAGACGGTTTTCCGGAGGCAGGCCGCGCGTAAAAAGGGAAAAAAGGGATTTCCAGGTGCGGATCAGCGAAGACATGGCCTGGACGTCAAACGACTCGCGGAAGAATCCGTCACGCTGTTCCCGCAGTCGTGCGGCTTTCAGGTGGAGCTGTCGTTGTTCCTCCCGCAATTGTTCTTCCGCCTCGGCAAGGCCGCGTTCGGCGTCTGCGATGCCGGAAAACTTCGGGGCCATGTCTTTCAGGTCGCGGGGGTCGAACTTGAACATGCGTCCATGGACACAGTGCGGCAGGATTCCGCGCACGGCGAGGTTGCGGACGGTCTGCTGGGTGACGCCGAGGATAGCGGCGGCCTCCGCGGTGCCCACGGTGGTCTTAGGCGTCTTTTTCATCGGATAAAAGGGAGCTTGCCGTTGCCTGGCACAGCTCCACGACGCGGTCCAGCGCGGGAACGTCATGGATATCCTTGCGGAGCAGGACGGCGGTTTCATGGATAAGGACGCAGAGGTCTGCCGCCCCTTCGCGGCGCTTGTCGGGGTCGGCTTCCTCGGCGAGGTTTGCGGTGACGTCTACCGCCTCTTCAAGCAGTGCCGCAGCCTTGACGGCGGTGAGCTTGCTGTGGATACGCTGAATGGCGTTCATGATAACGAAAACAAGAATACGAGGGAACATATGCAGGCAACGGCGTCGACGGCCCATATGACGTGTGTGGCGATGCGCATCACGGGGGTGCTTGCGTTTTTTGAGGAATAAGCCTTGCTGTCGAAATAGAAGCCAAGGCCGGTGGTAAGGATGATGACAGCGAATAGGACCGCCGTCTGGAAATCTGTCGGGTTCAATATCATGGGTTTAAAATTGTGAGTTCTTAAGGGTCAGCATCCCATCGTAAGTCAGGGAAAAGGTTGTTTTCCCGTATTTGTCGATATAGCGCCTGACGTAACCTTTCTGAATCAGCCTGCCGAGGAGGCTGCCGGCGCAGAGCCAGAGCTTCTTGCCGCGGCACGCGCCGTTGCCCTGCTTGCTGCAGGCGGTGTACAGGTATTCGTGTTCGGGTTCCGTGAAGTAGAAGTCGCCGAAGGCCCGGGCGGTGATGTTCGGGTGGTCCAGAAGGATGGAGAGCGCCTTTTGTGTTTTTTTAGAAATCTTTTTCATGCCGTTAGGATATTATGAAGTCGGACCCGTATCTACCTTTATCCGGGAAATCTCGTTGGTGCGGGTGTCGATTTCAAAGATGTTGTCGTCCGTGGTATATGAGAGGAC
>Ga0310690_10001695_pt1 | contig 38358 bp, 45 predicted proteins | sample AusTroGonzalo_MG_2_FD_207661 | JGI IMG/M metagenome (GOLD analysis project Ga0310690, IMG submission 207661) | Bovine rumen microbial communities from tropical cattle in Woodstock, Queensland, Australia - Gonzalo_04 (v2) (version 2) | ecosystem: Host-associated > Mammals > Digestive system >...
CAATTCAGGCTGCGGCCTTGTGCTGGCGGTAGAGTTCCCGGCGGCGTGCGTTGCGGCGCTCGCGACGGCCCTCAGCCGGTGTGATGCACGTGGTTTGGTCCAGCCACCAGCAGTGTGGGTAGCGTGGTCGCAATGCACGGCGACCGATGGCGCCGACATCGCAGTACTGGTTGTCAGCGTGCGCCATGTGCAGGTAGTCGTGGCGGACGTCTGACCACTCGGCGATTGGGCCGCCGATATAGGCGGTGACCACGCGGCCATCGACACCGTGTGCGGTGCGGCCGTGGCAGCACTCGGCGGACGGCGTGGCGGAGTAGGTCACACTGGCGGGCAGCGTGTCTGCGTCCACGACCAGGGGCTCGCACGTGGCGGCGAGGAGCTCAGCCTGGCGGGCTGCGTTGCGGCGGCGAGTCTCCCAGGCCCTGCGAGCGCGGGCTGAGCGGACGGCGTGGGCTGCGCCCTTGGCGGCGACAGCGGCGACAGCGCGGAGGCTGACGGCGATGCGGCGAGCGGAGGGCTCATCGGCCTTGCCCTCGCCATCGAGGGCGACGGCGGCGCAGGTGGCGGCATCGGTGCACGCACCGACCGTGCAGCCCTGCTGACCGAGGGAGATGAAGTAGCAGTCGTCGCTCGGCAGGTTGCGTAGGGCGCTGGCGATGCGACGGGTGAGAGTCGTGCGACCACCGGTCCAGTGGGCGTCAGCGTTGCGGACGTTGGCGACCAGGTTGCCGTCCACGACCCACGCGGTGCCGGTCCAGCGCGCGCCGTCGAGACCCTTGAGAGCGTCCTTGCACTGGTAGGTCTGACCGCTGATTTCGGTGCAGTCGTAGTCGGCGTCGTATTCAGCCGAGAGGTGCGCGCCCTCGTAGCAGGTATCGGTCTCGGGGGCTTCGCAGCGGGTATCGATGTTGATGATGGTGTCGATCATGGTGTTCTCGTTCTCCTGTTGTCGGTGAGCTTCATTGCTCACGTCTGCAATATAGCACGCGCGACTATCTGTGTCTAGCGCTTTTTTTGCTACAGCGCGTTTTTTTTTGGGCGCTGTAGCGCAAGTATGCGGAATTATTGCGGATTTTGCATGGAAAACGGTGATTCAGTCTTGCTTGCGGCTCACGCCCACCGTGATCGCCGCACACCTGTGCGGAATATATCCGGGTAGGGGTTATGCGAGTGTGACGGGTCACCTGTCACGCTCGCCACCTGTCACGCCACCTGTCACGCTCGCAACCCCGCGCGACATATACGGATTCAGGGTGACGTGACAGGTGTGACAGGTATATCTACTATATATATATGGAGAGTATATATTATATATATAGAGAGAGAGTACGTGCACTCGCTCAAAAGTCTCACGCATCACCTGTCACGTGTCACACGTGTCACGGTGCGCAGAATACCTAATAATCTCGCGCAAGTAGGCCCGTGACAGGTCCTGTCACACTGGTTCACGCGGGCGCGCACCTGTCACGCTATGGATCGCGCGCGCGCGAGCGCGTAGACTTGCGCGCGGAGGTGACTATGTCGTTTGAACGTACCTGCGGAGCCCTGGTCTGTATCGTAGGCCCGATGTTTGCGGGCAAGTCCACTGAACTCTTGGAACGGCGCCAGCGGTTCCCGGGCCCGCTCTATTCTCCCTCTGCCGATGTGCGCGCACGCGTGACACATGACGGCGTCGCGATTGAATGTCGAGTTGTCGACGATGCGGTCGACATCCTGCGCGACGTGGCGCAGCGCAAGTTGGCGGGCGAGGATATTGGCCCCATCTACATCGACGAGGCGCAATTCTTCCGCGCCGATCTGCTGGCGGTGGTGGGCGACCTCCTCCGCATGAAGCACAACGTGACGTGTGCAGGCCTGGTGCTAACTTGGCAGGGCGCGCCGTTCGGCCCGTACTCTCAGTTGGTATTGCACGCCGACGACGTGGTGACGCTCCATGCACGCTGCAGCGAGTGCGCCATGCCTGCGACGTACACCGACCGCATCGGCGCACCTGGCGCCAACGGCTGCGGCGGGGCGGAGGCGTACGCGCCCCGCTGTCGTCGGCACTGGCGCGGCGGGTGCTTCTGAGGGCGTCTACAGGAGCCGCGTGCAGAAGTATTCCGCCCACCGCGGTTCCGTGAGCAGATATTCTGTTTTTGGCGGCGCGCCAGCGTTGAAGCCGGTGTCGTTGATCGAAATCTGGTCAATTACGGTCAGCCCGTCCACGGGCTGACACTCGCTCATGATCCACGGTCGCCCGAGATCGCGCAGCCGGTATACGGTCTGTTTTGTTGTCGCCTCGGGCACGCCGTGTGCTCCATAAGTGCAATCATAACCCTGCGTGCCTGCGTATGGCGGATCGGCATAAATCACGCAGGGCTCGCGCGGCGGTTCGTATGAAAGCGAGTCGCCTGTGTAATAGCGCACCCATCCTCCCGATGCGCGGTGCCGTGTGTGTATGCGCGCCACGCGCCGTAGCTCGCTCCCGCGTTGTGATCTGGAGTCTGCGAGGCGAGGTACGAGCCCTGGTAACCGTAGCTCCAGCAAAGCCGCGTAAGTAGATCACTCTCCCGCAACTCCTGGTTGCTCTTGGGCATGTCTGGCGGCGGTGGCGGACCGACATCGAGCGTCCGCTGGAAGAGCTCCAGGGCCTCTGCGCATCGATCACACGCGATCACGCGCTGTCCGCGTTCAAGCGCAGCATCCGTCACCGCGCAGCCGCCCGCGAACAGGTCCACCAGGATGGGCTCACGCGGAATATGCGAGAGAATCCACCTTGCATATCTGGACTTGGAGCCCATCCACGGAAGACCGTATCGTGTCACGTCTGCTCCTTGCATGTATTCTCATCGATGGCCTGCCATATGCCTTCAAGCGAGACTCTAGGCGAAATGCATCCCGCCACGCGCTCGACGAAGGTCTCCCAGTCCGCGTCACGAGCTCTGCCCGTGTGCGTGCACACGATATCGGCGCCCACCCACGGCGCCGGGCATACCTTGCCGGTCACGTCGTGGTGTCGCAGCAGTGCTCGACGAGGGTCGAGCTTGTACCGACGGCACAACGCCGCGCAGAGGACCATGGCACGCGCCACAGTCTTCTCCGGGAAGTAGATATCCGGGGCGTAGACGCTCGACGTGGTCGCACTCTCTCGACGCTCGCACAGGTCGACGCCGATCGAGTTGCCGTTGCGGCAGCACGAGTGTCGATATTTCCCCTGGTGCGTGCCGCAGTGCCAGGCGACGAACCGGTCCTCGCACACGCGCCAGATCTCGTTCTCATCGACGACGTAGTGTGTCGACTTCTGCGCGGTTGTGCGGATGAACCGTTCACACAGCTTGGAGGCGGACAGACCTGGTACTCCTGCATAGTGCAGCACTATGTAGTCGACCTGGCAGCGAGGCCAAAGACCGTGTTGTGTACTGAGCTTGGAGGGGACGTGGACCTCGACCCCATCCCACGTCTCGTTCTGCTTCGACTTCCGCTTACCTTTCGGCTTCGCCATTGTGACTCTCCTCTCGATTCAAGATTGCGGTCGTAAGGACCGCGATTGCCTCGTCTGCACCGTAGCAGACGTGCACCTCATGCCCCAGACCATCGAGCAGCGCGTGCTCGATGGTCTGCGCCACGGAGACGCGGCTCTTGCCACGCCTCGCCCGCTTCATCTCGATCCACATGACGCGGCCACCTGGCAGCGCCACGACCAGGTCTGGCGCGCCAGTACGCATGCCTTCCGCGTGCAAGTGCGCTGTGTATGCATGCGAGCGGGTACCTCCATTGGGAATCGCATACATGCGACCAATGCAGTGCGAGTCGAACCAGCGGACCACTGCTGCCTGCTCTTCATGCTCGGTCGGTATCCGGTCAATCATGCGCACCCGCCTCATTCAGCAGCATAGCGGCATAGTACAACACGACGTCTAGTGCGGTGACGTCATCGCGCCCCATGTCGCGAATCGTACGATCCATCGCGGCCCAGATCTGTGTCATGAAGCGCGCCTCCGCCGCACGGTACGCGATGCCGTGTGCGCGTGCGTATTCAGGGACGGTCACGAGCGAGCCGTCATCGTCGAACATATAGCGCGGTCGGCGCAGGCCTGCGCCGAGAGCGACTGCGTCATCCACACTCGCGCCACGGCGGAGACGCGTGCGCAACACGCACTCGCGCACACCAGTCTCGGCAGCCAGCTCAGGAATGGTGAGCATCCGGCCTTGGTAGCTGACTAACTTCATACTCCCTCCTCTTGTGCGCGACGATTTGAACACACCGCGACGACTGATGCAAGTATCATCTTGACCGCGCGCGCGCAACATGCTTCACTGCCATCCAGAAGGAGGGAATATGGACATCATAGAGAACTCGACAACGCGCGGCCCGCAGCGGGTCATCATCTACGGCGCGCCTGGAGTCGGCAAGACTCAGCTGGCGCTCGCATTCCCCGCGCCGGTGTTCCTATGCGCTGAAGAGGGGCTAGGCACGCGGCGAGCGGCCAGGTTCGCCGGCAAAGTGGAGAGCTATGCTCATATCCGCGAGGCCATGAAGCAGCTCTATCGAGACGAGCACAACTTCCAAACACTCGTCCTCGATTCCATCGACTGGGCGATGCCGGCGCTCACGACCGAGGGGTGCACGCGCCACGGTTGCAAGTCCATGGACGACGCTGCGGCTTCAGCCTACGGTCGCGGCAATGCGTGGGCGCGCGACGTCCTATCAGAGATGCTGCGTATGACCGACGCCGTGTTACAGCACCGCGGCATGAACGTTGTGCTGCTCGCACACGCGGCGGCTGTCGATGCGCGCGACCCTGGCGGGGAGAAGTACACCGCCTGGGGGCTGGGACTGCAGCGGCTATGTGCGCAGCTGTTGACGGAGTGGGCGGACGAGATCTGGTTCCTCGCAACAGACGTCTGCGCGCGACCTGAAGATTCAAAGACTCACGAGCGCCTGGGGTATGGCACCTCGGACCGTATCGTGCACGTCGCCCCCAACCCTGCTTGGCTCGCGAAGACACGCTCGTTGGAAGGCGAGAACTACAACTGCGGCAACGACAAAGGGTTCGCTGCCATCATGCGAGAATTCGCAGGAGAACGAGATGCATAATCCGATCAATCCACAACTGCTGTCATCTATGGACCTATCAGACGCTGCCGACGACGGCGGCGCAGGATTCCAGCGCCTCGAGACGCCGCTCCCCAACGGGACACTGGTCTACGCTGCCCTACGCATGGTCGACACTGGAGACCAGAAGGTCTGCGCTGCGCTGCCGTATGTCGGTCGGCGCGAGGGGCGCCCGCTCGAAATGCGTGTGTTCGCCGAGATTCAAGGAGGGCCGCACAAGGGCCAGGGCTGGTACGAGTCGATCAAGCTGCCAGCGTCGCTGCAGGAGCGCTGCGGAGTCCAGCTCGACGAGCGCTCGCGCAAGGCGTGCGGCTTCGGCGCGCGGTTACTGAAGCGGCTACTGCTCGCAGGCCACGGCATGTCGTTCCAGACCGACGACCCGCAGGTGCTCGAGCACCTGAAGCGCGTACGCCTGGACGCATTCGACGGCCGCACCGCGTGTATTCAAGTGCGCGTCTACGGCTACACGAACAACGACGGCGAGCGCGTCGAGGCGATGGGAATCGGCGACATTCTGGACCCCACGGACCCGCGGTGCGCGAGTATCATCCAGGCAGGAGAGATCCTGCCCGCGACAGCGGCGCCGGCTGCGCCTGCCCCAGCGTCTAGCCAGATGGCGCCGGGTGGGGTATACCGCGCCCCGGAAGACGACCACGTCCCGTTCTAGGAACGACAGCGCCCGCGGCAGATATCCACCGCGGGCGCCAGGAAGGAGACATCGAACATGGGCACACCACCCGAGGACAGTGTATACGCCCTGGCACGACTCAGAGTCAAGCTATTCCCACTGCGTCCGCGCACGAAAAGTGGACAGATCCTACGCTCATGGGCACAGGAGGCGACCTCCGCGCTACCACGGTTGCGCGAGTGGGCTGCAGAGCACCCCGGCTGCAATTGGGGCGTGGCGTGCGGCCCCACGGAAGCCACAGATCCTGACGACCAGAGCCATCCGTGGCAGCTCCTGGTGCTCGACTGCGACGGCCGCGAGGCGTACGAGTGGCTGTGTGAGACGTACCCTCGCCTCCGGTCGACCGCTGCAGTCGACACAGGGCGCGACGGCGGAGGGGTGCACGTCTACCTGTGGGCGCCCCCGACTGCTGCGCTGGGGAATGCTGTCCACATAGCACTCCCTGCGGGCGCCCCCGCAGACCTGGCGATCGACGTGCGCTGCCGTGGCGGCTATGTGGTAGCCCCAGGCTCGGTGCACCCCACCGGCCGCGTGTACCGCTGGCGCCCCGGGTCGTTCGACGAGGACGGCCTGCGTATTCAAGATGCTCCGCTCGAGTGGGGGGACGGCAGGAGTGCGCGATACCTGCTCACGGGCCATCCCGCGCCCATCTCGTCTGCAGCGCCGACGCCTGGCTCATTCGCGGCGGTCGTGCGTGATCTCATGCCTGAAGGTAGTGTCGACCAGACAGCCTGGCAGCGGTACTACGACTCGGCGGTATCGCAGATCACAGACACAGTCGCACGCTGCCAGGACGGGACAGGTCACGCGACAGTCTATGCCGCGGCGTGTCGCTTGTATGAGCTGACGCAGCCATGGCAAGGCGACCCGCAACACTACCTGGTCGATGCCGTCCTGCGGTGGACAGTGCGCAAGGGAGATTCAATGGACCGCATCTTGGCGGACGTGCGTCAGTGCTGCGAGGACGCGCGCAAGCATGTCGAGATATGCGATCCACGTAGCGTGCTCCGCTCGGGAGTCTCAGCCGGCGATGAGGTAGGCATAGCACGCGAGCAGGTCGACGCGCTGAATGCATCCCTCGTTGGCGGTCACGTAGCACCTGAGACGACCACGTCTGCGTTCAAGTCGCCGGCGTCGATCGAATGGCGCACTGCGCGGAATGGCGCGCAGGTGTGCGCACGCACCGCGCGGAATCTGCGAGCCATGGTGCAAGACGACCCGCGACTCGGGCGTATCGCATACGACGAGTCCTCGAATCGTGTCGTCTGGCGCGAGTCACCTGCGGGACATTCAGACTGGAGCGGGCGTGCCGTGCGCGAGGAGGACCTGTTCGAGATAGTCTGCATGCTCGAACAGTTCTACGGCGTCACCTGGGGCGCAAAGACAGTCTATGAGGCCATGATCTGCGTCGCACGCGCGCGCTCGTACAACTCGTTCCTGCTTGAGGTGTCCGCGGCCCCTTGGGACGGCGTGGACCGTCTCTCGCACAGCGCCGCGCGATACTTTGGCACCGAGGACACCGACTACAACAACGAGGTGCTGCGGCGCTGGCTCATAGGCCTCATGGCGCGGCAGTACGCGACAGCTGCAGAGCCGGTCAAGCTGGACGCGGTGCTGCTGCTGCAGGGCCCGCAGGGCTGCGGCAAGACCAGCGGTCTCGAGACGCTCGCAGGCCCGCTGCACTTCGCCGCGTCGCCGCTGGAGCCAGGCAGCAAAGACTGCATAATGGCGCTGCACTCAGCGGCAGTCGTCGTCTATGATGAGCTGGGCGGTCGACAGCGGCGCGATATTGAAGCGGTCAAGAGCCATATCACGACCACGGTCGACAAGCTCCGGCTGCCCTATGGACACGTAGTGGAGGAGCTGCCGAGGCGGTGTGCGCTGGCAGCGACGACCAACGACGACACGCCGCTCTACGACGCATCCGGCGGCCGCAGGTTCTGGGTGCTCCGATGCGGCAGGATAGCAGTGGACGCCATCGCGCGCGATCGCGCACAGCTACTCGCACAGGCACTGGCAGAGTATCACGCATGGGCGCGCGGAGACGCGGGCGCGCGGCCATGGTGGTTCCGCACGCTCGAAGATCGTGAGCTCATGTCCGTCGCCGCGTCGACGCAAGCTGCGGCGACAAGCGTTGATGAGATTGCGTCAGCAGTCATCGACTACGTCTCGACAGCCATCGTCCAACAGCCCGCGCTGTCGATCCGCGATATTGTCGAGGGCGTGTACAGGCCTGAGAACACCAAGGAGACACTGGAGCTGGTATCTCGTAACAGCCGCGCGATCGCCGCGATACTGCGTCTGCGGTGCGGGCTCGAATCCTACCACACGCGCGCGGGCACCATGTGGAGACGACGGGAGGGGTGAGCGTGAGCGACGACATGATGCGACAAGAGGGACACCGTCTGATTGAACTACACATGCAGCGTCTACAGCCCCATATCCGCTGCCAGTTGCACGCGGTCTGGGACGGCATTGTCGATACGGAGCATCCTGTATGCTGGGCCGAGGTCACCGAAGGCGTCATCCTGCGCGCTATCGACAGGTGGCGCTCGGCGCCCACGCACTACAAGCGCTCAAGCCGACCTGTCAAGCAGCTCGTAGAGTGCTTGCCTCTCACACAATACCTGCGCCAGAAGTACGCGAGCCTGCACGATCACAAGGCCCTGCGCCGCGTGAAGCTGACAACAGAGCAACAGAACCAGCGCGAGGAAGATGTGGAGTTCATGTCGCGCGCACTCGACATGACGCGCACACAGCAAGCTCTCCTGCGCGAGCAAGCCCACTGGGCAGTGGAACACCCTGGGCTATTCCTCGCGCGGGATCAGGAGTGCTACTCTGCCGAAATGTTACGCCTCGTCGAACAGAGAGCAGGAGCTATCGCGGCCCCGGACGTCCGCGCCATCTACACAGGAGCGATGCGCAGGCTGTTCCTGCGCGCGGTCAGCCTCGATGAGGACGAGCTGTCATTGACAGCTGCCGACGTGCAGACAGTACTATTGGACGCGGTGCGCGATGCCCATGACGCAGGGCGAGGGAGGATGTGAGATGGCACAGCAGATGAATCTATTCAGGCAGAACGCACGGACGACCTTGGCGGGCGCTAAGATCTCCTGCGTTGAGCCCATGGAAGGGCGCTTCTTCACCGTGGGCTATGCCTTCCTGACGAAGTCTGACATGGTGGAGTTCTCGCGGCGCGTCGCGCCGATCTTGGACGAGTCTGGCGGTGTGTGTGTCTATATTCCCGTGGCGGAGGAGTCATGCGAATCCTAGCCTGCTCCATGGGCGGTGAGGCTCGCGGCTCGACGTTCAATCGAGGCCTCCGGTTCCTGCTACACCTCATCTCGCAACACCGAGAGTTGGAACCAGAGATTGTGCTACTCGCCCCGAGAGCTCTGCGATATCTCAGACGCGACGACGGCGACGTTCTGCTCGTCTCGCTGCTGTGTGTCGATAATGCGTGCGACTACTACCGCGCGATAGGCGGTCGCAAGCCGCCCATCCGCACCATTCTAGGCGGACCTGGTGCTATCGTGTGCGGTGTGCTGCGTCACTTCTGCGATGCCGTCATTGTAGGCAGAGGCGAGGTCGCCATCTTCCGCGCGCTCGCAGGGGATTACACGGGCATGGCAACCCCTGGTCCCACGCCCGATGTCGGCTCAGTTGAAGTGTTCGCGCCGACGCTGCTCGATCCGGAGAGCAAGCAGTGCGGCTGCCGTTACAAGTGCAACTTCTGCACATACGCCAACATGAACGTATACGCAGCCGACGAGGACGGCTACAACGGCAGATACACGATCTCCGCAGACAAACCGGCGGCGGAGAAGATTTTGATGGACGTGACATCCGAAGATCTCGTCCGCCACCACAAAGACATGCGGCAGATGAGCGCAGGACTGGACGGCATCCACGATGTAGACCTGCTCCTGGTGCGCAAGCCTGCACGATGGCGCACGTTGTACAGGTGGGGAGAGCAGATGCTCGCGCAGATACGGCACGAGCTCATGTGCACGCTCCGGCTGTACGTCATCGTCTACTACCCTTGGCACGGTCAACATGAAGAAGACTTCGCAGAGCTACAGGAATTCTGCATCAACACGCGCCACCTCGCACATAAGGATTGCCAGATCAAACTAGACCTGGGGCCCTCTCACTTCATCCCGTCTCTGCTGACCCCCATGGAGCGAGAACCGTGTAGAGTCGTCAACATGCGAGACCAGCTGCGACGGCATGGCGCCCCCATGGGCATGACTGCGGTCCACGGGTTCAGGTTGAATGTGGATATCCGTGCAGTGCGGTCGTTCCGGTCGCCCGTGATAGAAACATTACTATCGCGCACTGAGGACCCCGCGCTGCTGGCAGAACTCGCACGGTGCAGCAGCGTTCGCGATACGCTTCAGGCTTGCGAGCGGCACGCAGAGCTACTCGACCGCATAGCGTGGCGTCCTCAGCCTTGGATCCGCCGCGCCAACGACTACGGACGACGCGAGCATGAATACTACGCCACCCTGCATAAGCTCGGCTTCATCGGCGCCGAGGAGTGTGCGGCCCAGCAGGCGGGACTCTCACGCGAGTATCCGCCGACACACCCCTTGCTCATACCGCGGCTTCGCCAGGAAAACGAGGTGTTCGAATACACTACGCTGGATGCTGCGCGGCTGCGGCTACGTAATCGACAGGGAAAGGAGACAGCATGAAGATTGATATGGACGCGCTCTATGATGCCGCGCGCTGGCGAGCCCTGGACGCGTGGCGGCGCAGTTCACCGATCGACACAGCTGCGGCACTGTCAGACCTGCGGGCGATCGCTGCCGTGTTGGAGCAGCAGTGGAGTCTTTCGCACACGGCGGATCTGGACGAGCTGCTTGGCTCGGTGCGACAGTGCATCACGCGAGTTGACCGCGCCCTGCGCGCAGGGCTCGTACCCAGGGTCTAGCGGTCTGTCAGACGGCGCAGCGCCTCTGTGTTACGCTCGATTACCTCGTCGCTGCGCTGAATCGCGGCGAGTAGCTGCGCCTGCCCTCGCGCCGATTCGTCTGCATACCGCTCGACAGTGTCGCGGATCTCGCGCGACAGCGCGGATTGCTGGCGATAGAGATGCACGATGACCGTAGCGAGCACGGCGAGGATGCCCCAGATGCCGTACTCACCGAGGTAGGTCGCCAGCCCGACAGATTGCTGCACCATATCCGCGTCCATGCTACACCTCCGCCTCGAAGGTGCGCCCTGCCAGCAGGATTGCTGGCAGGTGCGCTATTCTCGAGTCGCGGTCCTCCCGCTGTGTGCGGGCGCCCTGCCTCCAGGGCTTCCAGGTTGAGTCATCCGAGTCGATCTTCGTCCGTCATGAAGCGTTCTGAGTCGTCGTAGCCCCAGACCGCAGTCGTCATGACGGCAGTGTCGAGCTCTATATACTTGTCATCGTAGTCGATGTCGACGACTTCAGCAGATCCGCCGGCGTAGTAGACCGTCTCGCCTGAGTCAGTCCAGGACACGTCTGACAGCCACAGCTTGGTGTAGTCGCTACTGATTGCGATGACGATGGCGCCAGCCTGGTAGCACGCGGCACCGGTCTCCACAGCCTGCAACGTGAGCTCGGTGCGCCCCTGCACAGGATCTTGGGTGACGCCCACGACGCGGGTCATCTGTTGTTGCGGCGGTGACGCGGTGTTGACGCCGACGGTATATGAAGACGTGAGGCGCACCATGTCGCCAGGCGCGAGCTGGTACCCTAGCTCGAATGGGATCGTGGTCTGGTAGTTCAACCTGGTCGTCCCGAGCCTATAGACGAGATTCTGCAGCGCCGCGCGCATCAAGAGCACGCTGTCGTCTGTCACCTCGGACGTCGAGAGATCGATCTCGATGTTGTCAGAGTCAGCGTACAAGTCGCGGGCCACGCGGTCGACGTAGGTGATCTCGGTCGATGGTAACCGGATCTTGTACTCGGAGACGACGTGGTCATCTCGCGACACCATCGGCACAGACAACAGGTGGTCGTCTGTCACGTCTACGTACCTTGCGGCCTTGTCGGCCATGCCTGTCCACCTGCGGGCGATGCTGTACCAGGGGGCGCTGAACGACAGGCACGACCCAGACATTAGCAGCAAGCCTGCCATCGAATCTGTGAGTGCGGAGGGTGACTCGTACTCGTACTGCGACACCCCCAGCAGCGGCACCGAGTAGTCGTAGAGAGACTCCGCATCGATCCAGTCCTGCGGGATGCGCAGCGATTCGGCCATATAGGTCCACAGTAGATTCGCGTCCCATATGCCCGCGATCGTCTGGTCTGGCGTGAACGTCGCGCGATAGCCGAACCAGTCACCGACACCCGCGCATCGCGGCGAGCGCAGGATGTTGTATCGGTAGACGCCCGCTGCGGGCATGTCTGCGTATTCGAGCTTGCACCGCATGTCGAGGAAGTTCGAGCCGTCCTCGGTCCAGTGGACGGTCAGCCAGATGGACTCGCCGACGCTGCAGTACTGTGTGTCTAGGCACATCTGCGCCTCGCCGCGTTCCCACCAGCGATTCGCGCGCGCGACTTGAATCTGAGACCACGACTGCAGCGGTGCCCACCCGCAGTGGTGAACGATGCCCCGCGCCTCGCGCCACGCCTGCGACGTCTGCACGCGCGTGGCGGAGCGCGACGTGTCGATTTCCGGCGACAGCAGTCGCCACGAGTACAAGTCCGCCTCCTCGCAGAATTGCGGCCAGCTTTGCGTTGTCTCCCACGACCACGCGCGCGCCTCGACGCCGACCCCGCGGCGGAAGACGTGCCCCGTGTTGTCAGTCAGATCTGGCGCGTCCTCGTCTGGAATCTCCGCGACGGACGACTCCCACACCATGCCGAAGTAGACGGGTAGCGGTGCCTGTGTGACAGACGGCGACGCCGAGTAGGCGTTCAGTGCGTACACGCCACCCGAGGCGATCTGCGAAGTGCTGCCCGTCACGCGCACGATCGGCTCAGCGTTGGCGGCGGTGGATGGGGTGGCGACGCGTGTCGATGCGCGCGTGTTGAAGGCACTGAGCGATCCCGATGCTGCGACGTACCAGCGCGCGGTGGGTAGCACCGAGAGCTGTGAATCCGCCTCAGGCGACACTGAGACATACGCCGTCGTTCCGGTGCGACCGAGGAAGTGCGGCTTGTCTGGCGTCAGATGAAGCGTCCAGACTGCAATCGGCGGCCGCGTCGGCGTGCAGATGCTGTCCAGCTCCGTGCGCTTGCTCAAATTGCGCCCTGCCGGCTCAGTTGTGACGGGTTGCAGGACTGCGTAGAGCGGGTTCGAGGACGACCCCAGCGAGAAGGTGGCCCCAGACCACGAAGGCGCGAGGCTAGTGCCTGTGCCCAGGAGCGCCTCGGCGAACACATGCTTGGTGCGCGTGCCTGCGTAGGAACGAGTAGAAGACGAGAGGTGCGCTACAGTGTCTAGCGGAGACGACGCGTGCGCCTCGCGCAGGCGAGCGTCGAGCGGTGATAGCGACAGGTGCAGCTCGGATAGCGTCCGCGTGGGGTCGTCCGCCAGCGCACATGCGCGATAGAGACGCCAGGTTCCAGTGATCGGCTGCGTGAGGTACAGGTACGCGAGGCGGCCCTTCCACTGCGTGGGGTAGCGCGACACCTCAGCACCCATGCAGATCTCGGGGTCGTAGTACTGGTAGCTATCCTGCGACATCGCAGCGAGTACGACAGTGCCGGTAGACACACCGCCTGCGTAGGTCGTCTGCGTGTACGCGAACGTCGAGACGCCGACGCATATCGCAGGCACTGAGACAGAGGACGCAGCGGAGAAGGAGATGCTTGTCGAGCCTGGCAGGCGCGATGTTGTGATACGGCCGATGCTCACCGGGTCTCGCGCGAATATCTCGCCCACCGTCGGCACGTCTCCCGCGTCGAGTACAAGCGACACCATGATCGCGCTGCTGTCGACCACAGCTTCGACAGGGTCTAGCGTGGACGTCATCGCACCGACCGCAGAAACGGCGTGGTAGATCGGCGTCACCGTCATCGGTGTTGTCGGCGCCGCTGCGTGTGAGCAGAACGCGTAGGGATAGCCGCTATCGTCTGTCACGCCTGGAATCACGACGCAGAACTGTGTCATGCATCCTCCATCCACGCGCCCTCGAGCGCGACAGTGCACGCGCACTGGTACTGCCCGCTGAAATATGCGGTAGACGTGGGCAGCGGGACCGACGTCGACGTCGAGACGAACGGGATCGGCACGTTGTTGGCGCCGGTCTGCGATGCGCCTTGTCCGTAGTTGGTGAACCCTGAAGACACGCCAGACGTGCACCCGAGCACGGGCACATAGGCAACGGTCGCTGAGCCCGAGGATCGGTTGTAGATCACGGTGCCGGTCGTGAAGCTCGACGCTGCGTTGTATGCGGTAGTGCCGCTCGTGGCGGTGATCACGACAGTCTGCGGCAGCGACAGATAGGCCCAGCGCATATATTCTGCGAGAGCGGTCCACTGCGCTGCGGTCACTATGCTCTCTATGGTGACATATTCAGGACGTCTCATGCCGGCTCGTATAGGCCTCCCCACAGTGACAGGGCGTACAGCTTGTCTTTGATTCCAGACTCGAACGACAGATAGTAGATGTCGCGTCCCGCCACAGACAGGTCAGGCGACCCCATGAGCGCGTCCATGGACCATCGGTACTCGATGAAGCTGCCGGCCGACCACGCTGGCGCCACTTCCAGCAGCGCCTCGCCGCGTCGCACGATGAGCGGTGCTGTTGTGCTCTCTTCATTGGTGCCTGTCAGGATCACGAGCGAGGTTCGACGTTGCTCCGCTGGCGCGTCGCGACGTAGCGCGACCGGGAATATCCTATTCGCGAGCAGGGCGTCCACCTCTGTGATCGTGTGCGCTCCGCAGTAGCCAGCGTACAGCACAGGGCATACGAGCGAGCGCTCGACCTGCCGCGCGAGCGCGTTGTAGTGGGCTGCCGATAGCCCATCCGGGACTGCGATAGGTGCACATGGCACCATATGCTCGAAGTCTAGAGTGCCGTTCCAGCCGGCGTACGTCTCCGCGGTGTAGCCCTTGTAGGTGGGAGCCATCTCGGTCGACCGCACCGAGATCGTGAGTCCAGTCGTGGTGCCCCATGCTGAAGCAGCCGCCACGTTGACGCGGCACGAGTTCCAGCGCCCCGCAGCGAGAGTCGAGTAGCTATGCGGCAGGTCGACCCAGCTGGTGGACTTGGTCACACTGCTCTGCGTCCAGGTGCCTCCAGGGTTCGGCCGCAGCGCGTAGATCGACGACACCTTGTCAGCGTGCGAGATCATGATCTGACGTGTCGTCCCTATCGGCAGCGGTGGCAGCGTCACCGACGTTGCAGCGGACGACGCATAGTAGCACTCGCAGTGCTTGAGGTGATATCGCGGCGTCGCGATCCATTCGAACAGCCGCTGGTACTCGGGCAGATACGTCGACATGATCCCGGCGGCGTCCCACGGCGACGGGCGCTGCGGCACGGTGTTGCAGCCGGATGTCACGGTGATCGTCATGCTGTCTCCTCCTCGTGTTTCACGTGAAACATTCGCGTTTCACGTGAACATCATGTCGGCGCTCCGAACGCAGCGCCGTCGATGCCAGACTCGTCCGCGATCTGCAGCGTCACCTCGAAGGCATACGGCACACCATCGCGCACCTGCAGCCGTGGCGCCGACGCGTCCAGGAGCTGCCCCGATATCATGTTGGGCATATCCGGGCAGACGACCGATGTGCGCGGCCTCCAGAACTGCGAGAACCACGCGCGATCGATGTACAGCGTGACACCAGCATCGCACGCGGCGAGGAACTGCGGCCAGAGCACCGATGCGTTGCAGTACTCAGCACCACTCACCGATGTGAGCGACGCGTCCAGCAGCAGCTTGCACTCGTAGATTCGACGGCGGGCGTACGACTGCCGGTAGCTGCGGCCGGATAGCGAGACGAGCTGATCGACGCGCTCCTCGGCGATGAGCTCGGGCGTCGCCTGTAAGGGTCGCGACGGGAAGAATCCGATGGGCTTGATGTACGTGTCGCCATTCCCGGGGGCTGAATATGCCGCCATCGTGCGCAGCGCATCCGCTGTGGGCGATCTATATGCGCGAACGTTGGTGGCGGGAGTCCAGTCCCATGGGTAGTAGATCGAGGGACCGTAGTACGAGCTGTTGAGCAGGTTCGCGGTCGACGCCCTGCTGTAGTAGGTCGAGTACGCGAAGAAGGTCTCGAGCGAGCTCGCGGATACAGAGTACGACGACCCGTTCAAGCTGAATGAGTACGACGTGGTGGTCGCGTTCTGCGTGCCCCACTGCGGCGCGGCGAATCGCACGCGGAACACTCGCCCGTACGGCGTAGCAGTCGTAGTGCTGAACGTTGAGCCGAGCACACCTGATGTCGACAGCGCCAGTGTGAAGCTGGTGTCACGCTCGTAGTATACGTAGCCCTGCGAGTCGCTGACGAAGCGGCCGTTGCCGTACGAGAACATCGCCGACGAGTTGTAGCGCCCGCCGGCCGCGTGGAATAGTGACGTGAACTTCCGCCTGGTCGCGATGCTGCGCTCGAAGATAGTGGATGCTGCGCGCAGGTCGACCCACGGGAGCAGCGCGGGGAGCGGGTATGGACTGCTGATCATGTCTGCACCATCTGCTTGCGGAGTCGTTGATGGCCGATAGTGGACGACGTCGCGTTGAGGCCGCGGATGAGCGCACCGGCGATCGACTGGTCCGAGCCCTCGAAGCTAAAGTTGATAGTCATCTCGCGCGGCTCCGAGGATGCTGATCCTGTCAACGTCTGCGCGCCTCCGCCGGATGCTGCCGCCGATGCGGTGGGGGTCGACGGCGCGCTGCCACCCAGGTCCGCGATTCCCTTGATGTACGCGGCAGCCGCCATGGTCTCGCCAGCTGACGCGGCAGCCATGCCCATACCTGCGACAGGGTTCCCGCTCGCAAAGTAGGCGAGCGACTTGGCACCGTATTCGATGGCGTCGGCGCCTGCCTTGATGGCGCTCGCGACCATCTGCGCTACGGTGATCGCGTCCGATGCCACGCCCAGCTGCTCCGCACCCGCGGCCATGCGTGAGAAGCCCTCGTCGAGCGAGCGCACCGCCTCCTTCTGCGCCTTCGTCATGGTGCGCGAGGCGTACACCTGCTCGTAGGTCGCCTGCTTCGCTGCCTCCATATCTGCCGCACGCGCAGCGCTGATACGAGCGTATGCCTGTTCGTGTGCAGCGGCCAGATTCTCCGCTGCCTCGATGCGCAGCTGGTTCAACCGCAGGTATTCAGTGTTAGTCGACAGCTCGGCTGCGGAGTATAGCTGCTCGTACTCCGCCATGGCCTGTTCGACCTTCTGAGCATCCGAGATGATGCGGCCGCGCAGCGCGTCCCATTGCGCTTGAGCCTTCTCGAGCTCGGTCGACGGTGCGACACCCGCCACCGACAATCCTGCGGCACGCTGCGACAGTGCATCACGCTTGCGCTGCTCTTCCTCAGCTGCGCGGGCGCGTTCCTCATCCGCCTTGCGCTGCGCGGCTTCAACGGCCAGGATGCGCTGCCGGTCGATGAGTTCTAGCGCCTCTGCGCGTCGCACCGCGTCTACGTACGAGCGCTCAGCCTGCTCGCGACGCACGCGGTACTCGTACTCGATGCGCTCGACCGCATCTTCCGTCTGTGCCTCGTACACCTTGCGCTCAGTGTCGGCGCGCAATTGCGCGAGCGCCTGTGTTTCCTGCGCTACGCGTGCTGCCGCCTGTTTTGCTGCGGCGTCTGCGGCGCGCTCTCGAGCGGTGGACTCAGCCTGCTCGCGGGCTTGCGCCTCTTTGCGTAGGCGCTCTTGTTCAGCGTAGAAGCTCTTGAGATACGACTCCTCGCGTTGCGAGTCGATCTCCGCCTGCATTGCCTGTTTTTGCGTGTCGACATAGCCGCGCAGGCTGTCGATCTCATCTTGAGCTGCGCGTACACGCTCCGCTGCTGCCGTCGCTGCAGCGTTGGCGATCATAGTCGAGTATGAATCTGTCGCGCCCTCGAGATCCTGCGCGAGTCGTGCGAGCTCGCGGTCATCTTGATCGATCTGCAAGGTGAGCTCACGGATGCGCTGCTCGGCCTTCACCAGCTCAGCTGCGCTGCGCTTCTCCGCGTCATCGGCTGCGACGGCCATCTCAGCAGCGGCCAACGATGCCTCGACCCCCAGCTTGCGGTAGGCCTCGGCGAGCCGTGCGAGCTGGTCTTCAGCAGGCTTGGTGTCTGCCGGTTGGCTGAGCTTGCTCCATAGTGCGGTGACCACACCGAGCGCTGCGCCTGCAGCTGCGCCCCATGGGCCGAGGATGCCCATCGACTTCGACAGGCCCTCTGACAGGAGCCCGAGGCCCTGCGCCGACGACTTCAAGGCGCCTGTCCACTGTTGCCCTGCGCCGGCGAGCGAGCGGAGTAGCCCTACCTGCGCCTTCTGCTTGGCTGCAGCCTCCGCTTGTGCCTTGGCGAGTGCTGCCTCTGCTGCCGCCTGCTGCTTGGCGGCGTCTGTCACTTCCCCGATCGACGCCGAGATGCCCTTGAGCGCCGAGTTGACCTCGTCCTGTCCGCGCACGCGGAATTCGAGCGCAGTGGTAGTCGATACTATTGCCACTTGGACCTCCCGTGCGAGTATAGCACGTCCTCACCTCGCCTCGTCCTGTATTGTGGGCTTGTGCTGCCACGCTCGGCGGAACAGCGAGCCAGGATCGGGGCGCACATCATCCGCCACACCTTCGCTGAATAGGCGCGCGAACTCCACGCCCAGGTAGTCGACCAGGGGTTGCACGAACTCACGCAGGATCCACGCCTCCTCCGCGTCTGACAACCCGAGGAAGGGACGAGCGGGCATGCCGGCTATCATGCGGCCACCCGCGCCCCTGTGCGCCTTGGTGCCGCGCAGGAACCAGCGAGCATAGCCGCAGGTGTTGTAGATGCGCGCCTTCTGCGTATTAGACGACATGTCGAACGCATCCAGCATGGGTTGTCGTCCCGTCTTGGCTGCTGCGCGTCGATCTGTCAGGTCGACCTTGACGGAGCGCGTGATAGCCTCGCCATATTTCCGCTGCTCTTCGGTGATCTCATGCCGGAAATGCCCGATGGAACGCCGCACCGCGGCCCTGTCCTCAGGATCGGAGAGACGTTCCAGGCGCGCAACCAGCTTGTCGAGCGTGGCCTGCAGTTCTGCCCACGGCGCGTCCTCAGGTTCAATCCTACGCTTGCGCACAGCCGTCGATGGGGCGTAGGGCGCGAACGGCGCGCCATCCAGAGCGACGCCGTACACGCGCGCACGCAGCCTGATCACGTCGACCATCAAGCGAGCAATCTGCATGTAGTCGTCGCGCGTGAGCAGTGTAGCCTTCGGACGGCGTCGCCTGCGGGGGAATGTGGTTCGCAACTCGATCATCTACGCCTCCGTGCTTGCATCTCGTGAGCCTTCCGCAGTCGCTCCTGGTGCTGCTGATCCTTGCGCTCGACAGCCTGCAGTTCAACATCCAGTGCTGCCAGATAGTGCGGGTGGATCGAAGTGTCACACCGGATCCCGAGTCGCTTGACGACCTGATACTCTGCGAAGATCCGCTCCACGAGCGGGCGCACGTCGACCAAGTCTGCGACGGGACAGCGATCTGCGTCTGGTATGTCGCGCAATGTGTCAGATATGCACAACGCAGGGGAATACTTCACCCCGCGCTGGCACCGTCCGCGTGCCGCGTGGAGTTCTGGAGACAGCTGGCACTGTTCGCAGCGCCAGCCGCTGTAGTGGGTGTCGCACCAGATCCAGGCTGCGACTCGGACGGCGTTCCGGATTTTGGGGCAGGTGCCCCCAGTTGCATGATGCGGCGAGCGAGCTCGGTGCGCACCGCGTCACGTTGCGCAACAGGGACACAGTCCAGCATCTGCGCCACGTCCTCCGGCGTGACGGACTTGCAGTCGATCTCGACGACCCCCAGCGCACACACCTGCAGCTCGCCTGCGATGGAACGCTGGTAGTTTATGTTCAGGGTCGCCGTCTCGGCGTCGTCTAGGTTGTCTGTCTCGTCTGCGAGCACACGCTGCTGCAGCTGCCGTAGCGCAGACGGGGACACGGTCCCTACGCGGTCCTTCGCAGCTTCGATGCGCTCCATGTCGGAGAACCGCAGCGACCGTAGCCGGAACCGCGTCTTGGGGTCGGTATCACAGTCGAGCACCACGTCTGCCGTGAGCTGATTGAAGTCGATCATGCAGCACCTCAGTTGCGGAGCGCGAGCACGAAGCAGGGCTGTGTCGCGACCGGGCATGGTCCAGGAGCCAGAGTGACGGTCGTGCGCGCGAAGTCAGAGCCCAGGTCTGGTGCTGGAGTGAACTCCGAGACCACTGCTGCGGGAATGGCGATTGCACCGCCGACATTGTCGCCGCTGAAGCCAAGCACCACTGTGCGCGCGGCTTGCGCCTGCCACTGCGATTCGAACTCGGTATACGCAGCGAGCGAGCCTAGCGACAGCGCGAGCGTGATATTGGCCTGGACTGTCTCTGCGCGGCTGCGGCCAACGATATACGAGCCGCACGAGGCAAAGGCCGTGGTGAACTCGATGGTGCAGGTCCACTCGTCCACGCACTGCGACGGCAGCGCCGACAGCGAGTCCGCATCCGTGCCGGCGCTGAATGTTGCAGTGGTGAGTGCGAAGTCCTCGCCCAGGCCCAAGGGCGACGCGAGCTGGTGTAGCACGCTCAACGAGCTGTCAGACGCGAGCACCTGCGGTGTTCCACTGGTCACCGTCTCGACGTACGCACAGTCGACGGTCGCGGTGCAGCGCACGCCACGCGAGTCGCCGCCACCCGTCATCGACAGCGATGTGAGCGTGCAACCGTAGCACTTCTGCGTCCAGCCTTGGCCCGTGATCTTGATGGCGACCGACGAGGCGGTAGACGGTAGCCCCTGCGTCGGCAGCTTCAAGGTCCAGCACCCGTCGTACGCGTCGCCGACAGCCGCACCACGCGAGACGAGATTAGGCGTGACAGTGTGAGACGTGCCCGACGTGTACGCGCAGACATAGCCGTAGATGCGCAGACCGTCATGCTCGGCACATACGACACCGCCTGCAGACGTGCTCACCGCCGTCGAGCAGGTGACAGCCTGCGTCGAGTCTGTCGCCGTCGAGATGGTCGACGACACAGACGCGCTGGCGGTCAGGTCGAGTCGAGTCTTGAGCAGGTCGACGATTCCGTGGTCAGACGACTCCCATGCGCGCAGATAGAAGTCGAAGCTGAAGCTACCGCGCACCGGAGTGTCGTCGCCGATGTCAACAGGGCGCACAGGATTACTGTAGACGCCTCCGCGCAGGCCAGACGGATCGTCCACCAGCGCCTCGCCCTCGACGAGTAGCTGCGTGAGGTCGAGGTAGTCAACGACGGTGTACGATAAGCCAGTATCGGTGGGCGTAGTCTGCGCTGCCGACAGGCCACAGAACGTGGTCTCTTGCGCGATCTCGAGGGATCGCAGCTGTGTTGAACTCATATCTTCACCTCGATGTGGAGGGGGACTGCGTATACGGTCGCGATCCCTTCGCCGTTGTCGTCGCTGACCGTGGTCCAGATGTACGGCTGCTGCTGTAGGAAGCTGACAGCATCGGCGCCGCCCCAGTGTTCCGGGTGTCGCCCGATGTCGTTCTGAATTGTCACCGCATCTTCAATCAGGATCGCCTGCAGCTCGTCAGTCGCCACCGAGTGCGGGTAGTAGAGCAAGATCTCAGCATCTAGCGCGTAGTAGCAGTACGCGTTGCTCGAGACGGGATATCCGGTGACGTGGAAGCAGAAGTCGCGGAAATTACGCGACTGCAGCTGAATCCACTGGTCCGGCTGCGACACGAGAGAGTGGGCGGGCGCGGAGAATCCGCGGTCAGGCCACGTCGCCGGCTGTGCGTCGTGCAGAGCATCTCGCAGCGCCGCGAATATCGCACGCGGGTCTACCATCGGCGCCTCCGTTGGCGCCCGCCCATGTAGTACGAGCAGTCCAGCTTGGCCTTGCCGATCGTGGTCACGTCCTGCTGCGACACCTTCCCGTCGCGGTCGCGGTCGATGAACACCTGCGAGCACGCTGCCTTGAAGGCGGAGTATGCCTCCTTCTTGAGCGCTTCGTAGCGCTGAGTATCGGTCAGCAGGAATGCATAGGCCGCAGCGTAGAAGAGCTGCGCGCGCCGGAAGATCTGCGGCGCGAGGATGTCGTCGAGCTCTTGATCTGTCTCGCGCAGTTCGAGCCCGATGCGCTCTGCTAACCAGTCCTCGGACGCGGTGAGCGCTGCGCCCACGCCTTCGTCGTCAGACGGCGCTGGCTGGAACGACTTGAAGTAGGCGCGGACGTCAGATTCTGTGATCCCTGTCGAGAAGACGTGGTGCACGTAGCGGACGTAGTACGACTCGCAGAAGTCGTTCCCGCCGAACTGCGGGAGACCGCTGAACGAGATCGCGAAGTCCAAGGGCTCCGTTGGCTCGGTCTGCGGCGGGAGTTGTGCGGAGTAGTGCCGGAAGTACAGGTAGCAGGTCTCGCCCACGGGGAGCGTGGCGCCCAGCGCGTCGCGCAGATAGGCATACGCGGTCGTCCCCTCCGTCGAGTACTTCTGCACGATGCACTCCCAGCAGATCTGTTCGCTGACGATGAAGGCCTTCCCGCGCGAGCCAGTGAGAGCTCGCGTAGGAAGACTCGACAGAGTCAGCTTGCGACGCCCATCCGTGAGTGCAGTGATCTGGATGGGGTCTTCGCCCTCGAAGGTGATCGGCACGGGCAGGCCGCCCACGGTGAGCACGCCTGCTGGCGGCTCAGCGAGGGGGGTCGGCGTGTCGTAGTCGAAGATGTTGACGACGTCTGCGCCGACGAGCGCCTTATTTTGTCCTTGTGATCGTACGCAGACGTTCGACCGCATCTCGTGTCCTCACGTGGTCGACGCACACTTCTGGATTAGGTATCCGAGGCGCTCATCCACCTTGTCGAAGCCCATGTGGTAGGCCGCACCGAGCTCGATCTTGCCCAGGTGCTCGTCCTGTTCAAACTGGATGTCGTCAGCCTCGCTCTTGATGAACGCGCGCGGCGAGATCTGGTAGCCGCCATCGCGCGCGATGACGTCGATCTCCCTGAACTCGCCCATGCGGCCGATCCAGCAGCAGTCGCCGAACTGGTTCGCGATGGTCGTGGTGCTCTTGGTGGGGCTGCTGTTCCAGCGTGCGGTCGCGAAGAAGCAGTTCCGGAGCCCGAATCGCTTTGCGATCATCGACTTCAACAGCGCCAGCTGATCTGCGTTAGTGCCATCGAGTGCGGTCGCGCGGTCGTCGGTGAGCGGGCGCGTCGCGTTCCAGTTGGCGTTCGCGAGCAGCGCTTGGTACGCGACGCGGCCGAGGATGATGGTGTCAGGGTCGGCCATCTCCGAGACTTTGTCGATGCCGGTCATGATGTCCTTCACCGGATCTCCAGTGGTCGACCAGCTGTGCGCACTCGTGCTGTTATTCGTCCAGATGCTGGCATTCGTCAGATTGGAGCAGATCGTCTGCTCGGCCATACCGCGCACCACGCTGCGAAGTTGCAGCAGGTACTGCCCGACAGAGTTCAGACGTGCCAGGGGCGGGATGTCCAGTGACGGCTTCGGTACGACCACGGAGCGCGCGTACATCTTCGTGTAGAACGGAGTGTGCGCCAGCTTGCCGTTGTCGATGCGGGGGTAGTCTTCGCCCCAGCCCACGTTGCCAATCTTGCCCGCCTGCGCGAAGAAGGTGTCAGCAGACAGCGACCAGTAGTAGCCGCCGTACGACTCGCCGGTTACCGAGAGCGCCATGCCCGCGTTAATAGCGGGGATCTTGCGGCAGAGGTAGCCTTCCTCGTCGTCGACGTAGCCCGCGACGAGCCCCTTGAGCTCCTCGCGGTCCAGGTACAGAGTATTGGTAATCGGAAGCATGCCCTACTCCTTACGAGGCCTTGACGACCTCGAGCTTGGGGAAGATGAAGCACTCTTGCATTGATCCGGAGGCTCCCTTGCCTTCATACGGCAGGATCACTTGCCCCACAGACCACGCGACCGTCGCAGTAGTGACAGTGCCAGCTGCGGGGGCGAAGACGGCAGCCTTCCCGCCCGTTGTAGCCTGGAACGTCTTGCAGTCCGAGTATTCGAAGTCTTCAGACAGGAGCACCGACGCGTAGCTGCCGACGCCCGCGATCACGAGCGTGTTGTCCGGTTCGATGTTGACGACCACGCCCAGCGGCTCGACCGTGCCGTCGGTCGCGACGTCGACCTGCCCTTGCGCGCGCTCGTAGACGACGCAGCCGATCAGCGCATCGCTCACAGTGACGCCAGTATATGCCGACCGTAGGTACTTCGCGCCCATCTTCAACCCTCCATGCATTGTGCGAGCGCCGTCGCGTAGTCCACGCCAGACGCTTGCATGATTTGCTTTGCCCGCTCATCTCGCGTCCGCGCGACGGGGGCGTGCGATTTGGCACTCATTGCCAGCTTCGCGCCCGCTGGCGCCTGCTTCGGCCGCGACGTCAGATAGTCGCGGAACAGTGCGGGACTCGCCATGGCGAGCTTATGCGCGAATCCTTCATCTGTAGTGCGAATCAGTCCCGCGGCCTTCGCCGCGTCGATCACGCACGCCATGATCTCATCTTCGCGCTTCTCTTCCTCATCGGGAACCGCTGGCGCGTCCTCGGAGCGAGTCTCCTTGTCGCCGCACGCTGCGGCAGGAGTCTCCTCCTCGTCGACGCGCTTCAGCTCATCCAGCCGCTGCTCCAATAGACCCACGCGCTCGTCCGCGGAGTCTACCTTGGCGGCCAGCTCGTCCAGCTTCTCGAGCAGTCGCGGCAGCATAGCCGCGATGCCTTCCACGTCGAGCTCAGACTTCTCGGTGTCGTCCATCTTCACCTCGTCTATCAATTGGTGCGACAGAGCATCGCGTGCGGTCAGCATCGCGCCTGCTCCGACATGTTGCGCGATCTCATTGAGATCGCCGGAGAAACCTCGGTACCGCGCGACGTCGCGCAGGAAGCGTTCGCAGCTGTCGTCCAGAATCGCCTGCAGGTCTGCGCCGCTGTTCTTCAAGGGCGACAGCGTCGCCACGCGGGCGCCTTCCACGTCTGGCGGCCACCCAATCGTCCCCACGCTGCCGATGATGGCGTCTTCAGCTGCTGAGATATGCCGGGAGGCTGCCGCGATGTAGTACGCAGCCGAAGCACAGACGCCGCTCACATGCGCGCTGATGCGGTCGCGGTGCGCGTAGACATAGTCCGCCACGGCCTTGACGCCGATGCTATCCCCACCGTGCGAGTCGACGTCGAGCAAGATCTCGTCGTCGCCTGCGAGCCCCTTCTCTATTGCCTCTCGGATCTCCGCGTAGCTCAGCTCGCAGAATGGATCAGGCTCACGAGTCAGCATGCCGTGGATATTGATCCGGATCATAATACACCCCCCTCCGGCGGGCGCCCGCCCTCGCTCTCACGCAGCGGCGACTCGCTGCCGACAGACGACGAGTGCATACGCGCGAGTCGTGTCTCCTCGTCCAGCGATGGCGATGCAGATTGAATGCCGAACAGACGACGGAGCTTGACTTCCGTCGCGTCATCCGGCGTGAGGAATCCTGCCGCGGCCAGCTGGGGTAAGTTGCCGAGCGAGTCTGCGAGGGCGTCGACGTCGACGCCGCGATGCCGCAGGCGGGGCAGCTTGTCGAGCGGCACCTCGGACGTCGCGCCGTAGAAGTTGAACTGCAGCAGCTTGGCGATGGTGCCGCCACCCGCGCGCCCTGAGCCGTTCCACACGTCCGCGACGGTGTCGAGGATGTTGGCGATGCTCGTCTTGTACGAGTTCCAGTGGATCTCGCCCAGCGAGCGACTGGAGTCGGTCGACATGCCGAGCTCGAGGAAATTCGTCAAGAAAGCTGCCGCCATCTCTTGGTTGCAGTGGTCTATACTCGCGATGATCTTGGTAGGGTCGAAGCTGCCACCGCTGAACACGGAGACGTTGATGCCCTTAGGCACGGCGATATAGTTCTCCAGACCGCCCTTATACTTCCGCGCCGCGTCGCAAGCCTTCTGCAGCAAGACGTCGATGTCGTCGTCGGTGTACGACATGCTGGAGAGCATTTCGCGGTCGACGCTGATTATCAGCGTGGGCACAGACCACTTCTCGCCGCCGTCTTGAAGGAACGAGATGAGCGCATCTTTTACCTGCCACCAGACCCAGCACGGAGAGAGCAGGCCGCACCCCTCATAGTCGCGGCCGTGCTTGTGCAGGGTGTAGATCTGCAGCTTCTCCGCGGGGATCTGAACCTCAGCTGGCGGCGTATACCCCAGCGAGATTTCACGCGCCGTAGCGACCTGCGTGATACTCACGAGCTCTCCGCGCTCGTCGTAGTTCCACCGCAGCACAGATGCCGGCGAGATGTCAGCGAGCTCGTCTAGCCACAGCATGCCGTCGCGCTCGTAGTACACCTCCTCGCACTCCTGGTGCCCGAGGAAGACGAAGTCGAGCACACGGCGGATCTCTGCTTCGAAGCTGCCAGAGCGCAGGTGGCTCTGCTCGCCGTCGAGCCCGAGTGCCTGCCGGATGTACCGCGCGTTGCGCTGCGCCTCCTCGCTGCCGTCTGCCGCTTCGATGTACCACGTCGCAGAGAGCATGCTGTTTCGCAGCTGCTGCGCTGCGCCGTAGAGCTTCGCGTCGCTGCGCAGCATCCGCTCGGCTTCAACAGCCCACTCCTGCCCTGTCATCTCGTTGACGTGGACAGCTCGGCGCAGATTCTGCGCCTTGACCTGCGACGATAGCCGGGCATAGACCAAACTCTGCAGCGACCGCAGCTCGTCGAGCATCCGATTGACGAGTGTTGTGATCTTCATGCTGCGAGTATACCCCCGCGATGCCGCGCAAGTCTAGCCACGCATTGATATTTTGCGGCGTGGTGGACGATCTGGAATCGTGCGATAGAGCGTCCCTGGTGCCGTCCGCATCACGCCTTCATGCACGACCTGGTGCGGAGTCGCGCCGGCCATGACGACACGCATGCGCCAGAAGTCCATCACCATCGACATTACGTCGATGCAGTCGTCGTGGCGGCCGTTCGGGAACGCGAGTGCCTCGTCGAGCAACAGCTCGCCCTCGCGATTCTTCGGGATGAACACCTGCCCGTTCTCGACTATCGGCGAGATCGACCGGATGCGGACGTCCTTGTTTGTCTGTGACGTCCACTTCAACAGACCGCGCGAGATAGAGAACATCACGGGCTGCAGGGCGTTGACGAGATCGATCCCGCCGTTGCGCCCTTCTATCAACAGACGCCTGCACTTGGGCCACCGAGCGAATGTCGCCTTGATGTGTTCGATCTTCTCACTGAATGTGAACCGACCAGACACCTGCTCGAGCAGGTACAACGCGTCACCACTGCGACCCCAGACCTGGATGACCGTGCGGTCGGCTGTAGCCTTGAGAGACGATGCGGTATCGCACGCCATGAGCAGCTCTTCCATGCAGGCGAGCGGCTCGGTCCCTGGCACGTACTGTTGGAACCACTCTGCCTGGAATAGCACCCCAGACTCGTCGGTCGGCGCCTGTTGATATTGTGCCAGGAACGCTGACAGCCCCAGGGTCTTCCGACGTTCCAGCAGGTAGGCCGCGTTGAATCGCGCAGGCCACAGCAGCTCGCCCGTCCTGCTGCGCGGGTCTGGTCGATCATAGAGCGGCGTGTACGACTCGACGCGCGACTCGTCGTAGACTGCCGGGAATATCAACTTCGCGTCGCACCCCTGCCGCATCACGTGTCCTGCGAGGTCGTTCGTGGCGAGGCGCTGCTGGATGAGCACGCGCGCGGCACCATCACGGCAGCGCGTCGCGAGGACCGTGTCGTAGATGTGGATCACTTTGTCCAGCTCCTCGCGGTCCACCGCCCCCGCGTCGTTCGGGTCGTCGATGACCTGGCGGTCGAAGTGCGCGCCTGTGATCTTCGACAGCAGCGAGAACGCGCGAAACTCGCCGTTGCGGGAGTTGACCACGCGCGAAATCGACTTGCCGCCCTTGAGCAGCCGTGCTGGCGGCTGCAGCGCCGCAATTGCATCCGAGGTGAGAATCTGCCTACGGTAGCCAGCCTCCTTGAAGGCGTTCTCGCGAGAGTTTGTGAGGAAGGCCCAGCGGTGCGCAGGACTCTGCAGCATCTCCCAACACGGCCACATCTGGTTCACGAGCGTCGACTTGCACGCGCCAGGGGGAACGCAGATCACGACCGTGCGCAAGTCTCCCCGCGTCACCGCCTCCAGGTGGTCGCAGATGACGTCCAGGTGCCAGTTCCACGCGAGATCGACTCCTGGGTTGACGATAGGCCAGAACATCCGCGCGAAGCAGCGCAGACGAGCACGAGCACCTCGACGCGCGAGCTCTGCAATCTCCGGCGCAAGTGTGCCGCATGTCATTGGTGCCGCTCCAGCAGTTCGTCGATATCCACACACTCGGCTTCAACTGCAGCGCGGCTGTTGTCTTCTGCGATATAGGCGAGCGCGACGCGCTTCAGGTTGTCGTCGCCGACGTCTGCGAAGGCCCCCTCCTGTAATGTCTCGTCCTCGCTCGGGTGTCTTGCGTAGATCTCGGGCGATATCCGTTCCAGCGACCATGCCACCGCCTGCCACCCCGGCCGCTTGCTATTGATCTCGTGCTGCATACGAGCACAGGCGCTCGCCTGTGCTGAAGCGCACACCGCTACCAGAGTCCTCCACGGCTCCTTGCGATTCGCTGCGTGAGCGAGCCACTCTTCATAGTCACCTGGAGATATTCCGACACGCGCGAGTGCCACCCCGCGGTGCACACCGCAGGCGAGGTAGTACAACAGACGACCGCACTGCCACGCGCGCAGGAAGTCTGGCGCAATCATCGCGCCGAACTTCGCCCAGCTGCCCGCATCTGCGTCGTCCAGTGTCGCAGCCGCCTGCAGTAGCTCGCCTGCGCCGACGAGCTGGCGGACGCGCTCGTCCAGCTCCGGCTCTGGTTGGGGCTGTGCCGGCGCGCCTCGCAGCGCGCCGAGTAGCTCCGCGGGAAGGCCCGCGTGTTGCACGCCCCCGAGGACATGAGTCGAGCGGCCAGCCTGCCTGCGTGACGTGACGGACGGCGTGACCACGACATGGCGCGCGCGCGTCAGACCTGCCGCCTTGAACCAGTTCTGCAGCGTCCCCGCTGACAGGCCGAGCTCCTCCGCGATCTGCCGCGTAGTCGCCCCCGCCTCCCGCATTCGACAGGCAGTCTCGCGGGTGTCGTCGTCATGCCCCCTGCGACCCATGCTCGACCTCGCTGAGACCGACGCACACCGCGCGCTCCGCATCCTCGCGCGACCTGGCGTACAGCAGCCCACGGTCGCTGGTGCCTGGTCGACACTTGGCGCGGATGACGTAGCGGTAGGTCGACCACCCGTGCTCCGCCGCATAGCGTGCGGCCGCTTCACGGTAGCCGCACGAGCTCACGAGTTCCAGCCAGTCGCGCTGCCAGTATGCACCGCATTCGGGATGGCGGCGGTCGAACTCAGCCGCTGCCAATTGGTAGACCCTGTCGCTGATACTCACGGTTCTCCCTCCTGTTCAGGTGGACGCTGCACGCGCGAGTCCTGCTCCTCCGCGCGCAGCACGTCGGCTGCGCACCAGAGCGGGGTTCCTGCTCTCGGCGGACGTCCTAGCGCGCGATCGGACTCGTCGAGTGCCATCGCCAGGTCCCGCAGGATCTCCCAGTTTGCAACGCCAGCCTCAGCCCGTAGACCCGCCGCGACAACCGCGGCTCGTAGCGCATAGAGCGCACTCTGTTCATCTTCTGTGTCCATTACAGATCCTCCTCGGCGATCCCGTCGCCCTCCGGCGCTATCGCGTCGAAGTCCTGAGAAAGGCTCCGCTCCTCCTTATCGAGAGCGCTACGACGGCGCTTCAGTGCTTCTCTCGACAGAAAACCAAGAGCAAGCGCGCATCCTCAGCGCACTCACTTAAGATCGACTCGCGATATTCATCGAACCTCATCTCTCTGGTCCAGTCGTGGAGCGTGCGAGCGAGCGCCTCCGCAATCTCACAACACCTGGCGAGTGTGTGGCGGTCGGCGTCGTCGAGTGTGAGGCCTGCACAGATGCGCGCGAACAGATGCAGGCTCGCACCTGTCCAGTCAAACACGCCGCCGACGATATCGCCAGAGATGGCGCGGAGTGCACACACAATCTCGCGCAATTTTTTCCGCCGCATCACAGGTCCTCCACCGAAATGCCGTCGTACTTGTCGCCGGGTAGTGCGATGTGAGAGATGCGACGCGCAGCACCGAGCTCGTTGTACCTGTCCACGAGTCGGTTGTAACTGGTGACCAGGTCGACATACCGGCCATTGCATTGCGCGTCGACATAGACGGCGACAGCGTCCACGGCCTCAGCGCACTCATCATGAGCTGCATCGAGCTCTATCTGCGCAGCCTTCGAGAGGGCTGCACAGTCTGCGCTCACTGCGATTAGCCTGTCTTCCAAGTCGGCAACGGCTGCGCGCAGGTCGTAGATCTCAGCGTCGCGCCACTGGATGCGGGCTTGTTCAATGCCGCCCACGATAGCGGCTGCGCAGGCCATGCCTGCGAGGAATGCTACTGCTCGATCACTCATTTACGTTCTCCTCCATCCGCGCACATCCCGGATTCAATCACATTGCGGCACATATTCTCCCACCACCAGACTATCTGTGCCCCGAACTTGCGCCAGGCCAGTTCCTGATTTGTCTCCATGAATTCGGCCCAGTATTGGTCCCACGGCGGCAGTGGTGAGTACTTATTGAACCACCGAGTGCCGCATCGGTCGAGAGCGTGTAGCCACGAGACGCGGGGCAGGGTGTCATCGATCACCACACCCACGAGACGCGCGGAGTAGATGGCGTAGACGCCACACACGCTGAAGCCATAGTCACTCATCGCCTTCATCCTCCAGCTGCACGCCATCGAGGGCGGCTGCGGCGAGCAGGGCTGCACGTACCGTGTTGCCGCCGCGCACGTTGCGCCAGGCACGCCACATCGCGCGGTAGTACTGCTCCTTGTTGCCAGGGAACCTGGCCGCTGCAGCGCCGCGAAAGCCATCGATAGTGCACTGCTGCATCTCACGCGCGATCTCTGCATTGCGTCGCGCAACCTCCTCGGCTGACAGCGTGGGCGCGCGTGGTCCAGCCACCTCATCGGGAATGTCGCAGACGTGAGTCAGCGCCTCGCGAGCCGCCGAGCCATCACCGCGCCATCGTTCGTCATCATTCGTGCTCATGCTCATTAATCATCCCAACCATCAAGTGATTCAAGTGATTCGATTAATGTGCGAATCACATCCTCAATCTCATCGTCTGCGTGGATGCAATCGAGATCATAGTCGATATGAGACACCACCTCTTCGGCGGCGCAATCGACGCAGAACGCCCCATGGTCACCTAGATTGCCGCTTGCCCTTTCGACCACAGTATATGCGACATCGCAGGCAAACCTGTGCAACAGCTTCCGCAGGTCCTCACAGTACACGCTCATTATTCTTCTCCTTCCGCCGTCATGCGCGCTCGCCACGGATGGCGGCGATGCAGCGCTGTGCGAGATAGGGCTCCATGGTGTCACCGATGCGCTCGATGATGGCGTGTATAGTTTCAACTTCGCGCCGCATCACGCGCGCGTGCTCCTCGGGGTCCATCGTCAGCATGTCGGCGCGGTCTAGGTCGGCCATGACCTCGTGCATCGGGTCGACGATGGCGCAGGGCCAGTGCCACGCGATGCAGAGGTCATGGGCGAGCAGCCGCCGATGGTCCATCGTGGCAGGGTCGGCGCGGACCACCATTCGCACGGCGAGGTCTGACCGGTCGGTCAGCGCCGCCTGCGGTATGATGCGTCCACACCAGACGCAGCGGACGTCACTTCGAGGCATGGCGCTGCGCCTCTTTCTTCGCTCGGCGCGCCTCGCGTCGGGCGACCAGCATGCAATCTGTGCACAGCCACCGCCCACTCGCGAGGCGACGGCCATCCTCGATGCGTACCCATCGGCGGCAGGTGTCGCAGTAGGCGTAGATGTGGTCATTCTCTGATTGTGTGTGCATCACTCACCCTTCGAGCTCTCTGTATGACATGGAGCACAGCCACTCATCCAGGCGGTCACTCGGCCCGCCGATTAGGCGCGCGGCCACAGCGTCTCGCGTCTCGGCTGGCCCGGTGCACTCACCGGACATACTCGCCTGGGCGAGTGCGCAACCTATATCAGAGTCGTACCGCGGCTCGCACGCCCACGCCACCACGGCGCACGGGACGCGCATGCAGTTGGGGCGGCACTTCGACCAGTCTATGTTGTCACCGATCATCATCATCTCCATGGCGGCCGCCGATGCGGAGGGGGCTCGCATCGACGGCCAGCCTCAATTCAGGCTGCGGCCTTGTGCTGGCGGTAGAGTTCCCGGCGGCGTGCGTTGCGGCGCTCGCGACGGCCCTCAGCCGGTGTGATGCACGTGGTTTGGTCCAGCCACCAGCAGTGTGGGTAGCGTGGACGCAATGCACGGCGACCGATGGCGCCGACATCGCAGTACTGGTGGTCAGCGTGCGCCATGTGCAGGTAGTCGTGGCGGACGTCTGACCACTCGGCGATTGGGCCGCCGATATAGGCGGTGACCACGCGGCCATCGACACCGTGTGCGGCGCGACCGTGACAGCATTCAGCGCTGGTCGTAGCAGAGTAGGCGACGCTGGCGGGCAGGGCGGCCGCGTCGGTGACCAGGGGCTCGCAGGTGGCGCTCAGGATTTCGGCTGCGCGGGCTGCGTTGCGGCGGCGGGTCGCCCAGGCCTTGCGGGCTCGCGCGCTGCGGACGGCGTGAGCGGCTGCGGCGGCTGCGGCGACGACGATGGGGCGGAGGCTGATGCGCACCGTGGGCTCTGCGGCTTCGACGGCATCGGCGATCGTCTCAATGGCGGCGCAGGTATCAGCGGCGGTGCACTCACCGATGGTGCAGTTCTCTTGACCTAAGCTGATAAAGTAGCAATCGTTAGTCGGGACGTTGCGCAGCGCGTAGGCTATGCGGCGGCTAAGGGTGGTCCGGCCGCCTGCCCAGTGGGCGTCAGCGTTGCGAACGTTGGCGACCACGTTGCCGTCCACGACCCATGCGCTACCGGTCCAGGTCGCGCCGGTGAAGCCGCGGAGGGCGTCTTTGACCTGGTAGGTCTGGCCCGTGATCTCGGTTGTATCGTAGTCGGCGTCGTACTCGGCCGAAAGGTGAGCGCCCTCGTAGATGGTGTCGGTGGCGGGGGCTTCACAGCGGGTATCTATGGTGGTGATGGTGTCTTGCATGGCTTTTCGTTCGTTCCTTCTTCATTGTGGCGGCTCCATCGCCGCTCACGATTAAAATATACACCACCGCCTTTTAGTTGTCAACACTTTTTTTTTATCGTCTTCATTTTTTTTGCGCAAAATTCCGCTTTTTTATGGAACGTCAAACCAAACGCTGGAGAAAATATGCCGCCCACTTGGGGTCGGTGAGTAGATACTCGATGCGGCCCGCGCCGTGGGTGTGGAGCCCATGGGTGACGGGCAGCTGGTCGATCACCATCAAGCCCGACGGCACCGACGCCTCGCTCATGAGCCATGGCCGGTCCCATTCGCGCAGCTGGGCGACCACCTGACGGGTCGACGCCTCGGCGATGGGGATATCGTCAGTATATCCGCGGTCGTAGCTTGCGGTCCCTGCGTAGGGCGGATCTGCATAGATGACGCAATCTTTGGGCGGCTTGAATGATAGCGAGTCGCCTGTGTAGTAGCGCACCCACCCACCCGGCGCGCGATGCCGCGTGTGGATTGCACAGATGCGGCGATATCGGGGGATCGCTCGCAGCCCTTTATGGGCGAGTGTGTCTAGGGTAGTCCCAAAAGACCAGCAAATCTGCGTAAGCAGATCACTTTCGCACAGCTCCTGATTCGTCGCGGGCATGCTGGGCATAGGCGGCGCGCCGTAGTGGAGTGTCTTGTCAAACAGATCTAGGGCCTCTGCGCAACGGTCGCACGCGATCACACGCTGGCCGCGTTCCAGCGCCGCGTCGGTCACTGCGCACCCACCTGCAAACAAATCGACCAGGATGGGCTCCTTTGGAATATGAGCCAGGATCCACCGTGCGAAACGCGATTTTGACCCCATCCAGGGCAAGCCGTAGTGCTTCACTTATCGCCTCCGGCGAGATATGTCGTGATCGTTTCGATGGCGGCCTCTGCGCCATGGCACACGACCGCCCCATAGCCCTGCGCGAACAGTAGATGGATCATCTCCGCTTGCTGGGCGCTCACACGTGCGCTGCGTGAGGCCCGCTTCATCTCAATCCACAGGCCCGACAATGGTCCGACGGGAACGGCCAGGAACAAATCGGGCGTGCCTGCGACCATGCCCTGCGACCGCAGATGGGTCGCAGTGCGATATGAGCGCAGGCCCTCATTCGGGATGTGGATGAGTAGTCGCGCGTCGATGCCGCGCGATGGCGCGTAGACGTGCCACCATTCGATCAGCGCGCGTTGCTCGGCGGCCTCAGTGGGGTGGTCGGTGGGTAGGTTACGGCAACGCATGGCGCGACACCATTTTTTCGGGCCCTCTATAGTATAGATAGATGCATAGAGCCGCGATCCCCTCGGGCGTGAACGCGAATGGATGCATCTCGTAATCATTCAACACGATCATATTTACGTTATCGTTGAGCCAAAAATAAGCGAACAGAGCGAAAGAATCAGGGTGAACGGCTTTTACTAAAACATCAAAAGCGGTTGGGAACTCGTGGCGAAATGCGTCCAAAAAATCGAGACCACCGTCCATCAGGTTATATGCCTTGTGGATTTTTCTATGTGTGTCGACAGGAACCATTACCAGGTTCCAAAAAGACGCCATGTATTCGGGGTATTCTTTTCCTTGGTTTTCTTTCTTTTTCTTTGCACCGCATGGAAAAATATGATGGCATTGCCACTCGCACCCGACAGCTCTATAGACATCCTCATATGTTTTTAGGTTCCTAACCTTGTCATAACTTGTGGATTGACACGTGATATATGTAATCTCAGCCTCCGCTCTGCAAAAGACGCGACAGAGCAAGTCGTTTTTGTCGCGATGTTTCATTCGCTCCAGCTGTGCGTCAATATTGATTATGCCAAGCCGCTCTAACAAACACCGGATCTCCCGTTCCCACGGGCCATATCCCCAACACACATTATCTCTTCGCCCATAAGCGATCCACTGCCCAACATGGCGCGCCAGTATATAGTCGTGCGTTGTGTCTAGGCCGTCAATCTTTGTGATGCGGATTTCTTGGCCGGGATGTTTGCTGTATTCCCACGGAATGCTTATTCTTTCTCCTGATGTGTACCGCGCAGGGAGAGACCTGTAATCCCACCATTGCTCTCCCTTGTGCCCAATCTCTTTTGTAATCGTCTGATTATTTTCAAGTTCTGTTAACATGTTCTTTCTTTCACGAAATGATCTTTCGTTTGTTGGCGGGTGTGGGCGCGGCCTCAGCTGGCCACGCCAAAAACAGCTCCTCACGGAGTTGGGTGATCAGTCTCTTTCTCATCTCATATTCAGGCGACCCAACTATCAGACGCGCGACCGGCGGCGGCATTTGCACTGGCGGCGGTGCGACCGGCTGGGGCGCTGCGGCCATGGCTACAGGCACGGCCGATGCGGTGGGCGCTGGGGCGGGAGCGGGTGTCGGTGTTGGGGCTGGCGTCGGAGCGTGGGCGGGCTCATCGGCGCTCTCATCCTCGCCAGCCATCCATTTATCGAGCATTGCGCGTTGGGCCTGGCCCCAGGCGTAGGTTGGATAGCGCCCCCTGCGCCGCGTCGCGCCAAGATGGCGTAACACGTCGCATATCGCCCGACGGAGTAGCTCTGTGTTCGCAATCTTTGGCCCGCCTTGTTCGACGGTGAGCTCTTTCGTGATTTCGGTCAAGTGTAGGTATTGTCGACCCGACGCGCGACACGCGACGGCGTCGATTGCTTCGCAGATCTCGCCGAAAAATGGAATTGCAAGAAAAGTGTTCTTTTCGAGGCTTTTCTCTTTTTCTTCTTGCTCCTCTGCGGTCAAAACGGCCCGTGTAGGCGCGTCGCGCAAGGTCTGATAGAGCCCTCGCCAGATCTCAACGCGGTGCTCTACGATCCAGCTTGTGTCGATTGGGCGCGCGATATGGACGACGCAGAAACGGCGATTTCCGTATTGGTCGCCCAGCTCTGGCTCCTCATTCGCAGTACCGACAAATGTGCAGGTCCTAGGCTGCTTTTCGGGCTTTTTGGCGTAGGGCGCGCGGTATGAGTCGTAGGGCCGCGTGATTACGTCGCGAAGCGCACCAATATCCTTTGTTCGGCGAAAAGCGGTGAGCTCTGGAATCTCTAGAGCGAATTTGCCTAGCACTCGCTGGCCCACCGATTGCTCATCGCGCAGGTCACCGGCGAGCGTGTCGGTGTAGCTCCACCCCACGGCATACTCGCCCGACGCGGGCGACAAAAACGACGGGTCGAATAGCGACGGCACAAACGACGACTTGCGCGTGCGCTGTGCGCCCCAGATGAGGAGGATGTTTTCGAGCGGTGCACCTGGTCGCAGCATTCTACGCAGGGCTTGTAGGAGGCACGCTTCAACCCATCGTGCAACCTGCGCGTCTGCGTCGATGCCCATATGGGCGACCAGGTCATCCACCGTCACCGTCGGGCCAGTCGTCTCGATGGCGGTAAAGAAGTCGGGCGCGAGCGTTTCGGTGTTAATTCGCCCGATCTCGTCGATGGCGACGGGCAGGAAAACAGACCGCGTGCGCATCGATCCACCAAAAAATCGGTCAATGCGCCCTACCAGGATGGCCGATGCCTCGTAGTCTGACTGATGGGCCGACAACTTGCCCGCGCGCTGGCGGTCACGTGTCGGGATGTGCACAAGCTCGCCACGGCAATCGATGCAGAAATCATCGACGCGCAGCTGGCCCGACCGGATGGCGACGCGCAGATTTTCCTCGCAGAGGACGATCTCGTCGCCCTTGCGCGAGAGGATATAGCGCGGAGCCTCACTATCGGCCATGGTGGGCGCGGTAGATGGCGCAGGCACCGATGGCTCAGACGCGGTACGCGCAGCGATGGTGGCGGCGACTTGGGCGTGATCGTGCTCGATCTTGGACCCGACGAAATCATCGAGCAAATGCTGGATTTCACGGTCGGTGTAGCCCGTCTTGCGTGCGGCCTCCCAATACTCATTGAGCATCGTGTCGTATTGCGGCCGATTGCGGTATCGCCAGAGATACCGCGCGCATCCGACCATGATCCAGTGGCGCGTGCCCTTTTCGGCGCCGCGCATCTCGCGCAGGCCCGATGCCCAGTCCATGGGGATCCAGTTGTGGGAGCCATCATAGCGGCCCGACTTGGCGGACGGCGAAAATTGGATGCCGGCCGATGATGTGGGCGGCGTGGTTTGGGGCGTGGTTTGGGGCGTGGTTTGGGGCGTGGTTTGGGGCGTGGAAAGCGCCAGGGCTGGGGATGTGGTGCTTTGTGGGGCGCGACTTGTGACGATGGCGTAGACCGTCGGGAGTAGGTCGCGCAGCGATGGGAGCTCATCGGGCCAGGCATCGTAGAGCGGCTGATATCGCAGGAGCGAACCCATGGGCTCGTCGGGATGTTTAGCCGCGTTCTCGCGGTTGCTGCGGAAGATCGAGCCAGGACCTACTACATAGCCCTTGCCGTGGGCTCGCACGTCGATTTCGGTAGGCGTCCCGTCGGCCAGGCGAAAGCCCTGGTTCTGGTCGATCAGCGGATCCTCGCGCACGATGAGGTGGTAACCGTGCGGCGTTTTGATCATCGGCGCACGCTGGGCCAGCGACTCTGGCGTGAGCCCGTCTACCGCGCAGAAGTGCGCCAGGTTGCCCTCCGGCCAGATGGCGCGGCTCTTCAGGTCGTCAAAATCGACGACGGCGAAACCATCGGCGATCCAGCCGTAGGCGTTATTGCGAATGAAGTCGAAATCGCTCGCGGGCACGGCCGCAGCCTTCCAACGGCATGTGGCACGCTTATCTTTGAACAGTGGGAAGACGCGAGAAAATGAAGGAACAGGGGGACGTTGCACAGAAAAACTCCTAATGAAAGTGCGCACCGGGGTTTGGAGACGTGAGGAGTCGCACGTGTCACTGGCCCCCGGCGGGCCGCGCTGATGTAAGGCTAGCATCAGATGGTATCTCGCGCAAGTTTTTTTGTGGGGCGGGTCGCGGATTTCTATTTGCGTATTTTATTCAAAGATCGAGTTCCCAAACTATATATAGGATTCTGACACCCTATAGTGGTCCTCTGTACTGGATATATATTTCTCTCTCTTTTCTGGAGAAATAAATAATAAGAAGAGGAGGTGGTCTCACAGCCTTGTGGGGCGTGGACTTGCGAGCGCGCGTTAATTCGGCGTCTAAATCGCGTTCAATTGTTCTGTCGAATTATCGCGCAATCTTGGAATGTGCGGGAATGTGCGGGGATGTGTGGGCGTGTGGTAGTCGCGCGAGCGCGCGAATTAAAACTGCGAATTAAGCTGGCGATAAAATCATGATCGGCACCCCACCCCGTTTTTTTACAGCTCGATCCGATTTTTGAGAAAGA
>Ga0310690_10001696_pt1 | contig 38329 bp, 30 predicted proteins | sample AusTroGonzalo_MG_2_FD_207661 | JGI IMG/M metagenome (GOLD analysis project Ga0310690, IMG submission 207661) | Bovine rumen microbial communities from tropical cattle in Woodstock, Queensland, Australia - Gonzalo_04 (v2) (version 2) | ecosystem: Host-associated > Mammals > Digestive system >...
GCTCTTACCGCTGCACCCTGCCATTGGCATTACCACCTGCCAGCGCCTCCACTTCCTCGACGCTCACAAGGTTGAAATCGCCATTGATGGTGTGCTTCAGCGCACTGGCTGCCACGGCGAACTCCAGGGCCTCACCCTGCGTGCCCTTCGTGAGCAGACCGTGAATCAGGCCGCCGGAGAAGCTGTCGCCACCACCTACGCGGTCGATGATGGGGTCGATGTCGTAACGCTTGCTCTGGTAGAACTCCTTGCCGTCGAAGATGAGGGCCTTCCAGCCGTTGTGCGTAGCCGAGAAGCTCTCGCGCAGCGTGGAGACGACATATTTGAAGCCGAACTCCTCGCGCATCTGACGGAAGATGCCTTCGTAGCCGGCAGCGTCCGTCTTACCGCCCTCGACATCTGCGTCAGGCTTGAAGCCCAGGCACAGCTCGGCGTCCTCCTCGTTGCCGATGCAGACATCCACGTACTTCATCAGCGGACGCATGATGCTGATGGCCTTCTCGCTCGTCCACAGCTTCTTGCGGAAGTTCAGATCCACGCTGACCGTGACGCCGTGACGCTTGGCAGCCTCACAGGCCAGGCGCGTCAGCTCGGCAGCCTTGTCGCTGATGGCGGGCGTGATGCCGCTCCAGTGGAACCAGTCGGCGCCCTCCATAATCTTGTCGAAATCGAAGTCGGCGGGCACAGCCTCGGCGATGGCGCTGTGCGCACGGTCGTAGATGACCTTCGAGGGGCGCATCGAGGCACCCGTCTCGGCATAGTACAGACCCACGCGGTCGCCGCCACGGGCGATGAAGCGGGTATCCACGCCATAGCGACGCATGGCATTCAGGGCAATCTGACCAATCTCGTGCTTGGGCAGCTTGGAGACGAAGTAAGCCTCGTGGCCGTAGTTGGCCAGCGAGATGGCAACATTGGCCTCGCCGCCGCCGGGGATGATGCGGAAGCTCTCGCTCTGGATGAAACGGTCGTTACCTTCGGGGGACAGGCGAAGCATCAGTTCGCCAAGAGTTACAATCTTTGACATAGTATAATTTGACTATTTGACGATTTTACAATTTTACAATTTCTAGTTTCTGCGATTAAACGTTAAACGTTAAACCTTAAACGAAAATCATTTCTTGCGGGCAAAAGTACACAAATTGAGCCGAATCTCAAAAAGAATTATCTAAAAACGTTCTTTTTTCAACAAAAAGCCCTACCTTTGCGCACTGCAAAGCCCCTTCATAGGCTGTAAAATCGTAAATCCTATATTCGTTAAATGAAACAGGGTCTGTTGGCGTTAAGTCCTATTGCGGTGTTCTTGGTCATCTATGTCTTGGTCAGCATCATCGCCGGTGACTTCTATGCGGTGCCCATCAGCGTAGCATTTCTGCTGACGAGCATCTATGCCATCGCTGTCACACAAGGGGGATCGCTGCGCGACCGCATCACCCTGTTCTCGCGTGGCGCTGGCCAGCCGGACATCCTCTTGATGATTTGGATCTTCATCCTCGCCGGTGCCTTCGCAGCCTCCGCCAAGGCGATGGGTTCCATTGATGCAACAGTTCAACTATCACTTCAACTACTTCCAGCTAATATGTTGTTACCCGGACTCTTCCTGTCTGCTTGCTTCATCTCTATGAGCATCGGTACAAGTGTCGGTACGGTTGTTGCGTTGGTACCCATAGCGGCAGGTGTCGCTCAGGCTACAGGGACCGCTACAGCTTTTATCGTGGGCGCCGTGGTAGGCGGAGCGTTCTTCGGTGACAACCTCAGCTTTATCTCCGACACCACCATCATGGCCACGCGCACACAAGGCTGCCGTATGAGTGATAAATTCCGGGTGAACTCAAAAATTGTCATGCCGGCGGCCATCATCGTGCTTTTCCTGTACCTCATCCTTGGTTCCCATATCCATGCCCCACGTGTGACCTCCAGCATCGATGCCTTGAAAGTGCTGCCGTATGTCGTGGTACTTATCACTGCGATTGCGGGTCTGGACGTACTACTGGTGCTGGTCGTCGGCATCCTGCTCAGTGGTGTCATCGGTATCAGCTATGGTGACTATGACCTCTTCGGGTGGTTCGGAGCTATAGGCCATGGTATTGTGGCAATGGGCGAACTGATTATCGTGACGATGTTGGCGGGGGGCGTGATGGAGCTAATCCGCTATGGTGGTGGCATAGACCTCATCATCAAACAGCTCACGCGACATGTGCGTGGCTCGCGTGGGGCGGAGCTCACCATCGGCGGCCTCGTGATGCTTACGAACTTCTGCACGGCCAACAACACCGTTGCTATCCTCACCGTAGGCCCCATTGCTCGTGAGATAGCCGAGCGCTTCGGCGTTGATCCACGTAAGAGTGCCAGCATCCTTGACACTTCCTCTTGCTTGGCGCAGGCCATCATACCCTATGGCGCGCAGCTCCTTATGGCCGCCTCGCTCGCAGCCCTCACTCCCGTAGAGATTATACCTTATTTATATTATCCTTTCATCATGGGCCTCTGCGCCCTTCTCGCCATCGTGTTTAGGTGGCCAAGACTCTCCCCTCGCCCTCCCTATGAGGGAGGGAGTTAATACTCTCAAGAACAGCCATCTATAAATAATCCATCTATTACATTAAATATGAATTCTACAACTCAAATACATTCTGCTCCCTCCCTAATAGGGAGGGCGGGGGGAGAGTCCTTGGGGGGAGAGTCCATCATAGACCACTACTTCCCCACCCTCACGCCTGAACAGCGCGAGCGCTTCGCCGCCCTCGATGCCCTCTACCACGACTGGAACGCCAAGATCAACGTCATCTCGCGCAAGGACATCGACAACCTCTATGAGCACCATGTCCTGCACTCGCTGGGCATCGCCGAGATCATCCGCTTCCGCCCCGGCACCCGCATCATGGACCTCGGCACCGGCGGCGGCTTCCCCGGCATCCCCTTGGCCATTATGTTCCCCGAGGTGCAGTTCCACCTCGTAGATAGCATCGGCAAGAAGATACGCGTCTGCAACGAGGTCATCGCCGCCCTCGGCCTCACCAACGTCACCACGCAACACGCCCGTGCCGAGGAGGTTAAACAACGCTTCGACTTCATCGTCAGCCGCGCCGTAATGCCCTTGGCCGACCTCGTGAAGATCTCACTATCCCATATCTCGCAGACCTCCCACAACGCTCTGCCCAACGGCCTCATCGCCCTCAAAGGCGGCGAACTCGAGCACGAAGCCGCTGCCGTCCGTCGCGAGAAACTCATCACCCCCCTCTCCGACTTCTTCACCGAAGAATACTTCACCACCAAGAAAGTGGTGTATGTGCAGTTGTAGGGGTTAAGAGGGCCTCTCTCCCCGCTCTCCCCCATAGGGAGAGGGCCTCGCAAAGCGAGAGTTTAAGAGGTTCAAGAGTTTAAGAGTTTAAGAGTTTAAGAGGTTCAAGAAGTTCAAGGAGTTCAAGAGTTCAAGGGTTTAAGAGTTTAAGAGGTTCAAGAGTTTAAATTCATCATTCATCAATCATCATTCATCAATCCTCACTCATCAATCGTCACTCATCATTCATCATTCATCAAGTCTTCCATCGTGTTCATCAAAACCTTCCCCGTCAATCCCCTCAACGAGAACTGCTACGTCGTCAGCGACGAGACCCGCGAAGCCGTCATCATCGACTGCGGCGCCTACTACGACGAAGAGAAAGCCGCCATCGCTCAATATATCCGTGAGCACGAGCTCAAGCCCGTGGCACATCTGCTCACCCACGCCCATTTCGACCACTCCTGGGGTGCCGACTACATCTGCGAGCTCTACGGACTGCAGCCCCGTTGTCCGCAGCTGGACCGACCCCTCTTTGACAATGTCGAAGACCAGGTGCGACAGATCCTTAACTACTCCATCCCCTGCGCCACCACCCCTGCCGGCGAGGACATCACCGCCGACACCGTCATCCGCTTCGGCAACCACCACTTCACCGTCATCCCCTGCCCCGGCCACACCCCCGGCGGCGTCTGCTTCTACTGCGAAGCCGAGCACGCCCTCTTCTCCGGCGACAGCCTCTTCCAGCTCAGCATCGGCCGCACCGACTTCCCCGGCGGCAACCACTGGGACCTCATCAACGCCCTCAAGAGTCTCCTTAAATCCCTCCCCGACAACGTTGTCGTCTATCCCGGCCACGGCCCCAAGACGACCGTCGCCTACGAACGCCAGCACAACCCCTACCTCTTCGGGTAACGGGCCTGCACGGGACCATCGAAAAACACTAATGGACGAAAATAAATCCTACGTACAATCGTGGGCCTGAAGGTTTAGCAAGCTCACGATGGCTGATGGCCAGCATCCAGTCCAAGCGGAAAGTGAGGTGCATCTTCTTGGACATCGCATAATCACAACCCACATACGGCGCGACATAGAAGAAACCCTGCTTGTGGAAATAAGTGTCCGACTGCCGCGCCCAGCTGTCCTGGTCGCCATCCAGCATGTAGAGCGAACGCATAGCGCCGCCGCCCAGCGAGGCACCCACGTAAGGCCACACCTTCGGCAACCGCCAGCAGGCATCAGCCATCACACCTCCGCACCCCGTACGCACATAGCTGCCAGGCCTCAACAACTCCCTGTTGTCCATCATTCCCTGGTACATCGTGGAGACAAAGCCCTCGAAGCCCACGCGCAAGTACTTCCACAGATGAACGCGCGCACAGCCGCCAATACCGAACACGCCGCCTTGCGGGCTATACGACCGCCCGTCATCAGCCACTGGTGCAGCACCATCTATACCGAAGAGGTAACCCGTGTGCAACAACATTCCACCCGAGAACCCCTGGTACACCCTACTCTTGCTCTTTTCCGCCACCTCGTCCTGCGCCCGAAGCATCGCCGCGCCGCACACCATCAAGACAACACAAATCGCCCTCAAGCAACTTGAGAACGTCCGATATGAAGCCTTGTAATCAATATAACTCATTCGCAGCGCAAAAAAAGCGACGCAAAAGTACTGATTATTGGCTTTCGGGCAAAGGAAAAAGGGGAAAAACTTGATGAATAAGTCGAAAAAGAACGCCCCGAGGTTCCAAGTGAATCTCGGGGCGTAAGTTCTTTCTTACTGCACGATACCGGCGGCATGTGCGCCCAGCGTAGTGAGCAGCGCCGTGAGGATGGTTACTATCACTTCACCTATCCGCTTCAGTGTTTTCTTTGTTGTTTCTTTCATTGGACTCACCCCCAACCCCTCCCTAACAGGGAGGGGAGTGTTTACTTAGGGGGATTTGGTTTTTAGATGATTAATAATTAGTTAATTGTTTTTTGAAGGCTCGTCTTGGAGGTTCCCACGCCCCTCCCTGATTAGGGAGGGGACGGGGGAGAGTCCTTTTAATCGCCCTCTCCTTCAGAAGTTGGTTCGCTCCAGGTGGCGCTCTCCTCACCGGCCAGCTGCGCGTTAAGGGAAGCCTTCTGGGCCTTGCGGCTGGTGACCTTCTCGAAGATAGCGTCCTTGCGCAGGTCGGAGAAGATGCTCGTCATGCCGTAGTTCACCTTCACGTCCTTGATGTTGTCGCTGGTGAACATCTGGAGAGCCGTCTTGGGGTTGCCGTCGGCATCCGTGCCGGGCAGTGCGCCCTCGCTGCTGAGACCGGGCACGAAGGAGCCGAGGTCGCCGAGGTCCACCTTGTAGCCCTGCACCAGGAACTCACGGGTGTGGTCCACGATGGCGGTGATTACGCCGAGGACGACGTCGCGGGTGTAGGGTGAGCCGTGTTCGCGGATGTGCTGTGCCAGCTGGCCCAGCGACACGATGCCGTTGAGCTGGATGTTGGCGTAGGCCTTCTCAGCCTCTTCGGGGTGAGCGGGGTTCTTCATCATTGCCACAGAGTACTTGATGCTCTGGATGGATTCATTTGCGTTGTTCTTTGCCATAGTTGTGTTTTGTGTTTGTGTTGTGAATAAATTGTTGTTATAGCATCTGGCCGGATGTTTCCTGTTAGTTCTGTAACCGCGGAAATACGCGGAGCTTTCCGTGTCTTTCCGTTGTTTTCCGCGTCTTTCCGTGATTTCCTTCTGCAAAGGTACTGCTTTAATGAGTGTCGTGCAATAGTTTGTTGCAGTTCGCGGGGGGAGGTTTTCCACCTTCTGACGGAGGGGTATTACCCAACCATTACCAAATCGTTGCCAAAGCATTACCAATCTATTACCAAAACGTTACAGCCCTTGCCAATAGCTTCCCGAATCCCTAACTTTGCAGCATTAAAAATGCAGTGCAGTAAAAACGGAAATTCAATGCAGTGAGTTGGCGAATTCAATGCATTAAAAACGCGAATTCAATGCAGTGAGTTTTTAATGTATAATTGATAATGTATAATGTATAATTATGAATTAAAAATTATGGAATTTGACAATGAGAAAATGAGGCAGCTGGTGGATAAGATCCTCGGGCTGCGCGAGGACTTGGATGAACTCGAAGGGGTCATCTACGCGATTACGGAAGCGGACATACATGAGCCGCAGGACTGGTTGGAGGTGTATTTGCGCGACCATACAAGGGTGTGCGCGATGTTGGCTGCCAAACGCGACTTCATCATCCAGGAGATCGCGCGACTGGCAAATGAACTCGTAAAAATATTGACAAGATGAAGAAGAGAAAGTATGTTTTTGAACCAGTGCCGGATGAGCGGTCGCTCATGGCACTGAAGGACGGCACACGGCTGGAATGGGTGCCGTCGTGGGAGGGTGTGCTGCAATGGGCACCAGCAGACTTAGCAGCTGACCGAAATCTCCGCCTCTGGCACACGTTCTGCTCGAAGAATTTCGGAGGACGGCGCATCAGGATTCAGTTGCGACCGCACATGCCTGTCTTTCAGGGGCGTGATATCCAGCGTCGGCGCACGGATTTCAGGTTCACACACAAAGGCGAACTGATACACCTCTACCGCTCGTACCTGACGATGCTGTGCCAGACCGGTTTCGCCATCTGTGACCGCCGCCACTGGGTCATCGACCATAAGAACGGCAACACGCTGGACGACCGTCCTTCGAACTTGCAAGTGATCACACAGCGTGAGAACCTTGAGCGCAGCGAGCGGTATCGAAAGACGAGGTTATTAAGCCCCAAAGAGAACAAGCGGCGGCGTGAGGAGCGTATGGCATGGATGCAGAAGCGCAAGCTCCAGCTGATGGCCATCCACCCGGACGCGGATATGATAGACATTGAGTTTGAACTGGCTGTGGAGCTTCAAGAGCGACCGCTCATGGAGAATGAAAAATGATAGAATGGAACATAAATCGGTCATAAATCTGAACTTAAATGATTTTTAAACAACGAATTACTCTAATTAAACGAATTATATCCCCGCACTCGGAGAAAGGGATTGGCTCACCGCCCATGCAAAGATATCCGTGTAATCCGTGAAATCCGTGGTGAAAAAAGGAATTCGTGAAATTCGTGAAATTCGTGGTCAAGAAGGAAAATATTATGCAAATTACGCTCATTCGTTTCCAACGAAAGATTTAGGTTTGGATTTGATGAGATTTAAGTTCTATCCCTTAAACATCTTTATTTCTTGTTATGAAAAATTTGAACAATGAAGATGCTACGAGCATCGTAATCAACCACGACATCGTGGCTTTAGAAGAGGCGCTGAAGAAGGGCGTCGTACACATGGTTTATGTCAAGAAGAACGGGGCGATGCGGGATGCCCACGGCACCCGCGCCACCCACCTCATCCCCGAGGGCTATCGTGCACAGGGTCGCCGCAAACCGTCACCGCTGACACTGGCCTACTGGGATACAGACCGCGGCGGCTGGCGCTGCCTTCTGCGTAATAGGCTGATGGGATACTTTGAGAATTAAAAATGAAAAGATAAAAATTAAAATTGAATGAAAAATGAAGAGTAAAAACTGAGAGCCTGGAAATAGCGTTTTTTAGAACGAAGGGAGAAAGAAAATGAAAGAAAGTAACAAAGAAAGCATAAAGAAAGAGACCAAGAAAGAGAACAAGGAGCTTCTTGTTTGTGCGGTCGAAAATCCCGAAAAAAGGAACCCTATGTTGTACATCGATTGGCCGTCGTTCATACGCTTCTACAATGAAACGTTGCACAAGGAAGGCAGTACGATAGAACCGCTACGCTACCTGAGCAAAGGCAAGAAGAGCCGCGTACAAGCTCTCGTGAACCGTTGGAACACAAAGCAGGCTCTTGCCGATGCCGTAGTGAAGATGGCAAAAAGCGACTTACTGAACGGTCGCTGCAAGGGGCGCTTGAAATGGAAGGCCTCCTTCATCTGGCTCACTGAGAGCGACGACCACTTCGAGAAGGTGCTCAACGGCTACTACGACAACCCTCCTGCCACAGAGCTCACACCCGAGGAGCAGCGGCAGCTGGAACAGGAGCGCTACAAGGCGCGCGAAGCGGAGCGCCGCGCCGAGGCCCGCCGCATCGAGGAGGAGGAACACGATCGCCGCGCACAGCAACGTGAAGAATGGGCTCGCGGAGCCGTCAGCTACGAGGAATACCAACGAATGAAACAGAACGGAGAACTACTTAATGGAACATAAATTCAAGACATAAATCTGAGCTTAAATTCTTTTGAACACAAATGTTCGTAATGGGCATAATAAATTATGAGAATTATGGTCATTCGTTTCCAAAGAAGATTTAGGTCTAGATTTGATAAGATTTAAGTTCTATCCCCTTAAACCCCTTAAACTTTTAAACGTTAAACGTTAAACGAAAAAGTCATGAACCTCCAACTACACCGCATCGCCAAGCGCAGCACCTACACCATCGGGCGCCTCTATGTCGAGAACCAGTACCTCTGCGACACCCTGGAGCCCGCCGTCAACCCCACCAGCCACAAGCTCCCCAAGGCCATCCCGCCCGGACGCTATTCCGTCGTCGTCACCTGGTCACCCCGTTTCCGGCGCTGGCTCCCCCTGCTGCTCCACGTCCCCTTCCGCAGCGCCATCCGCATCCATGCCGGCAACACCGCCTCCGACACCCGCGGCTGCATCCTCGTGGGCCGCAACCAGCAAGTCGGCAAAGTCCTCCACAGCGCCGTCACCCTCGATGCCCTCATGCAGCGCCTCCGCGACCGCCCCGAGGGCGAGGGCGTCTTCCTCACCGTCGTGGACTGACCATCCCGCGCACGTGTTCAGGCCTGCTTCGTCAGCTCCCGCGCCAGCGCTTCCACCACCGTTCGCATCTGCATGAACACCCCCTCGTCGTTCCTCCCCGGTCTCACACGCTCCAGCTGTCGTGCGTCCTGGTTCATGAACGACAGCGTCAGCATCCTTCGGATATTGTTATAGTCGCACTCCGGTTCCGGCAGCCGACTGAAGGGCAGACGGCCTATGCGCTCGCAGAAGTCGCTGCCCTTCACCGGGAAGTTACACTCCCACCGCAGATACCAGTACACTGCCGCCCATTTCTGTTTCGTGTCCAGCGCCTTGCCCTCCCCGCAGATTGCCTCTATCGCCTGCGCTATCTGCTCATCCGAGTGCGCGGCCGGATGCTGAGACTCCTGCGAACGGTAGTACTCCTGCCCCTGCCGCGTCATATTTCCGTTAATCACTATGTTATGAATGGTGGCACCCTGAAAATAGTTCACGATGCCACCAAGCTGTTGGGGTGTTTCAGTAGATTGCATTTACTATATGTCTATAAAGTTTTTAAGTTTCAAAAAGAAAGAGACGTGGAACACCAATGATATACAACAAACCCATCAAGGCTGCAACACCTGCTCGCTATGTCGAAACCACCAATGCCCACGCCTCATAGGTGTGAGCTGGTAGCCTTCGAGTTTGCGAGTTTTCTTTTCAGTTGCAGTTTGATGGGGAAACCGAAAACTTCTGGCTCTTTCTTATGTCTTAATTTTGGGCAAAGGTAGCAAGAACCCCGTGATTCTCCAAACCTTTGCCCAAATTTCTTTAATTTCCGTTGATGTTAAGTTGGTCGATAGTACCGTGGTAGTGGTTTTCGATGGTGATATTGACCACACCTCTGTTATTATACAGCAACTCTTGCATCCCAAGATAGAAGCTGCGAATCTGCGACGGATCCATCTTCAATGCCGATATAGCATTCACGGGTGAATGATACTTCATATTGATGAGTGTCGGCAGTTTGTCACTGCCCAGCTCCTTGAAGCCATTGCGCACATAGAGATCCATGATATAGTTCACGAACTCCTGTTGCTCTGCCGAGTAACGCTGGCGTGCCTGCTCCTTCAGTATCTCGGCACGGCGTTGGCGGTCAATGGGCGTTGTGTTGTAGGCCAGGAATGCCAGCACGTCCAACATATCGCACTGCTCCATTTCCAGGAAGCGCCGCGTGGTCTCCAACTTATCTTCGGGGAAGCCGCTCTTCTCCAGCAAATCCAGCAGCTGCTCGCGCGTATCGGGCTGCGACCACTGACGGCGCAGATCGTCTTCGCCGCGCAGGAAACTCGGCAGCATCCCGAACAGCCGTTTGATATACTCTTGGATGCTCAGCAACTCATCGCCAAACTGAATTCGCTCGTCCCATTCCGTGTATAGCGACAGCTCGCGCTTATCGGACAGCTTCACCTTAACTTTCTTCTTAGGCCGTCCGCCCGGACACGTGCAAGGCAGATGTCCGCAGATGGGACAAGGCTCTGGCGGTGGTGGCGGTGGACATTCGCAGGGCGACTTGCCGCATTTCGGGCACACCTTCGGCCCCTTGTTGCAAGTGCAGGGATAGTTACCGCAGACAGGGCAGAACGGGTCGCCGTCCCACTCCTCATCTTGGAAGTTACGCGATGCCCCCACAAAGTCTATCAACGTGAAATAGTATTTACCATCGAACAGTCGCGTGCCGCGTCCCATGATTTGTTTGAACTCCACGATGTTGTTCACAGGGCGCATCAGCACGATATTTCGGATATTCCTTGCATCCACTCCCGTAGAGAGCTTCTGCGAGGTGGTCAGTATCGTTGGGCGCAGGTAGTCGTTGTTCTGGAACTGCTTTAGCTTATCTTCTCCATCCTTACCATCGTCCGCTGTCACGCGCTCGCAGTAGTTTGAATCCGGCACCAGCTTCCAACGGTTAATCATATCGCGGATGATCATGGCGTGCTGCTGAGTGCAACAGAACACCAGTGTCTTCTCGTCGCGTCCTATCAACCCCAGCATCTCTTTCACGCGGTGCTCGTCGCGTTGCCGAATCTCGATATTGCCATTGTAGAAGTCCTGTTCCGTGTAGGTTTTATCCTTATCGATATCGCCTTCCACGTCATCGTCGGGCTGGAACTTGTAAGTGTCGATATTGCTTGTTCCTATTTTCACGCGGTAGGGCGTCAGGAAACCGTCCGCAATACCCTGCTTCAGCGAGTAGCTATACACGGGGTCCCCGAAGTACTTGTAGGTGTTCACATTCACCCTTCTCCGAGGTGTTGCCGTCATACCTAGCTGCACCGCAGGCGCGAAGTATTCCATCAGCCGCCGCCATTCGCTTTCGTCGTTGGCACCGCCGCGATGGCACTCGTCGATGATGATGAAGTCGAAGAACTCGGGAGGATATTGCATATAGAACGGATTACCCGAGGGATCTTCGCTCATGAATGTCTGGAAGATGGTGAAGTAAAGGTGGCGTGCCTTGGGGACGCTGTTCTGGTGCTTCTTATCATGTAGCAAGTCAGGCGTTATGCGTTCCATTGCATCTTCGGGGAACTGCTCGAAATCGTTCTTAGCTTGATTTGCCAAGATGTTTCTGTCAGAGATGAACAGGATTCGCGGCTTCTGGTCTGTGCCCCTACGGTTCCAGTTCGTCTGGTACAACTTCCAGCAGATTTGGAACGCCGTGTAGGTCTTTCCCGTTCCCGTTGCCATCGTCAGCAGGATTCTGTCTCTATTCTTTGCCACAGCCTCCATAACTTTATTGATGGCAATCTCCTGATAGTAGCGCGGCTCGCGACCGCCGCCACGATTCAGCGGACACAAGTTGAACTTATCGCGCCATGGGTTGACCTCCGTAAATGTCATCGCCCACAGCTCTTGCGGCGAGGGGAAACGGTCTATGGGGCCTTCCTTCGAGGGGATGATGTAGTTACCCTGTGCGTCTTGAACGCCCATATCAATTGCCCATATCTCATCGCCGTTTGTGGCGTAGGTATAGCGGATGTTCAGCAGCCGGGCATAGCGCTTCGCCTGATCTACGCCCTCGCTCACGTCTCTCTCATCGCTCTTAGCTTCGATGACCGCCAGCTTCTGCTTCTTGTACTCCAGGATATAATCCACCTTCTTCGGGTGGCGGTTCTGCGGCAGTGCGCTCACCTGACCCGGAGCAATATAGGCGCGTTGTTCCGTCAGTATCTCACTTTCAGGAACCTGCTCCCATCCCACAGCATAAAGCGCAGGGTCTATCTTCTTTCTTCTGGTCGCTGTCTCGTCCATGTTGATTATTCAAATACTTGTCTTTTATTGAATTATCAGTCCTCGTTCTCGTTTTTGGAAATGACAATGACATCATCTAGAGTCACGACTTTTGTAGTCTTCAATCCACTCCAAACAGTTGTTAGTCGGTATTGTTTCGGTGTAATTTGTATTTCCGCATTCCAGCGTTTCCTACCATGAATGTAGTCTCCACTGGGATCAAGACATAGAATCTTGCTTACGTTCCCTTTGTCGTTCTCTTCGTAACCTATTGCCAGCATCGCGTGACCCCAATTAGAGGATGGGGGGGATTCTCCTATGGAAACAATAATTGGGATTCTATTATCGATAGTATCCTTAATAACCTCAACGCTTTTAGTATCTGAAGTAACTTTATGGTCTGGGGTTATTACATTGGAGAAGCCCTCTTTCAACATCTTAGTGATTTTGTAGAATGTCTGACCATTACGGTGCATTCCATAGTCGTTACAGAAAACCTTGAAGAGTTTTTGTGTATCTCTTGTTTTATGCTCCTCATTGACATGAGTTTCCTTCTCCGTTATGACACCGAGAATCAAGAGGTTCATAATAACAGAATAGGTAGCGCAAGCACCATCCAAGTCGCCTTGCTTCTTGAATACTGGTTTGTAGCGACCGGTCTTATCCCTACAAACCAGTTCGTTATTCTGCATTTTCAGATTATCTACAATTACTCGTTTCATACTATCTCTATTCAAATACTTGTCGTAATATTGCTTGTTTCAATGCGTCGCACTCCTGAGAAATCTTTTCGTAGTTCTCTCGGAGGCGGTCAACCTTGGATTTGAGAGAGTCGAGAGTTGCGACGATGGATTGCTGCTCGGGGAGAGAAGGAATGCAAACAGGCATACTCTTTAAATCTTTGATAGACAGGTTTGGCTGCATCAGAGTATTAACATGTAACCACACATAATCAGAGACTATTGAACATCCAAGATAATAATAAAGGAATGACATATTAATCTTTCCACTAAATCTTAATGATGCAACACGCTGGTTTAACATCGCTCCATCATAGGAAGAAGGAATTATAGCTCGTTTTAACCCTTCTGAAATTATTGTACGTGTTAATGCTATAACTATATCGCCTTCTTTTAAACATACATCTTGGATGAACATTTTTTGTGGTAATGTAGATATATCTTCTATAAAAGAACCGACTCCTACGTTAGTTATCTTAACCACCTTTAATTCCTGATTATCTCCAAAAGCTTTACTAGGAAATGCGTATCCGTTTAAGATATTTACCACCTCGCTGAGTTTCTTCTCTTCCCACCCTTTTTTTGGTTCAAGCATTTCTTTGAGTGATGCTTGGAAGAGGGCTTTAGCTTCATTGAGGGCTTTTTCTGCATTAGCCTTCATCGCATCTATCTTTGCAAAAGCAGAGTCAAGATAACCAACGATGGATTGCTGCTCGTTTTTATCCGCAGTAACTTTTACTATTCTCTCTCCATAATCCCGGAAATAGATATGTGGAATGGCTGCACCTTGCTTATATTTACTCAAATCAAGGCTTTGTAAGCAATAGCCAATATAGTTGATATTGAACCCATCTTTTGGCAATATATATTGCATTGTTCCTATAACAGAGCTCTTGGCTGGCATAAATGTTACGCGACCAATACCAGAACCATCTTTTACGATAGCAATATAATTATCTTCTTGATGGTAGGTATCAATGTAGCTTATTATTCCACTTGCGCCATATACAGGATACAAGCCATTCTTACCCTCGACATCTTTTTGTTTGAGATTCGAAGAGCCTTTGTCACAAATATCTTTTATTCGTAACTCTTTCATTTCACCATCTCCATAATTTCGTCAATAAGAGTCTGATTCTCGCTGTTGAGGGCAAAGATGCTTTCAGCAATCTCGCTGGGTGTGCGTTCATCCACTTCCTCTACCTTGTTTGGATTCTTCACGCTCAGGTCATAGTCCTCGCCCAGCGTTGACACATCCACACTCCACGAGTTCTCGCTGTCTGCCTTCGTGCGCTGCAGTTCCACGAACTCCGCGAGATCATTCTCATTTAGCGTGTTTGTTTTGCCAAGGTTGCGACCCGGGTTCAGCTGGTAGTACCAAATCTTCTTCGTGGGCGTGCCCTTGTCAAAGAACAGCACCACCGTCTTCACACCAGCGCCTTGGAACACGCCACCGGGCAAGTCAAGGATGGTATGGAGGTTGCACTGTTCCATCAGCACCTTACGCAGCTGTGCTGCATCACCATTACTCAAGAACGTGTTCTTGATGACGATACCCGCGCGGCCGCCCGCTCTCAGCATCTTGATGAAGTGCTGCATGAACATGTAGGCTGTCTCGCCCGTCCGCAGGTCGAAGTTCTGCAGCACTTCGCCACGCTCGCTACCTCCAAAAGGAGGATTTGCGAGGATGACATCCTTGCGGTCCTTCTCCTGTACCTGTGCCATATTCTCGGCAAGTGTGTTGCCGCGGATGATGTTCGGTGCTGCCACGCCGTGGAAGATCATATTCATCGTGGCGATGATGTAGGGCAGTGGCTTCTTCTCCTTGCCGTAGAACGTCTGCTCCTGCAATACCTTGTTATCATGTGTCCCCTTCACCTTCTGCTTCATATAAGCAAAGGCCTCGCACAAGAAGCCCGCGCTGCCACAGGCCGGGTCATACACCGTTTCGCCGATTTTCGGGTCCACCACCTTTACGATAGTCCGAATCAGGGGGCGCGGCGTGTAGTATTCGCCGCCGTTGCGACCTGCATTACCCATTCGCTGAATCTTACTCTCGTAGAGCACCGTCATCTCATGTTTGTCCTCTGCACTTTGGAAGTGCAGCTGGTCCACGAGGTTGATGATTTCGCGCAGGTTGTAGCCCGAGGTAATCTTGTTGCGCAGTTCAGCGAAGATCTCGCCAATTTTGTACTCCAGAGTGTTGGCAGAGCTGGCTGTCTCTTGGAACTTCTTCAGCGCAGGGAACAGCTTCCCGTCCACGAACTGCTGCAAGTCGGGGCCTGTCATACAGTTGATGTCATCTGGTGTGCCGTCTGCTTTCTTGGGAGCTGCCCATTGCGTCCAGCGCAGGAAGCCAGTAATAATACGTTTGTATTCCTTGCCAGCCATCAGAGCGTTCATCTCCCTTTCAGCCTCCAAGTCATCCAAGTACTTCAGGAACAGCAGCCACGAGGTCTGCTCGATGTAGTCCAACTCCGTCGAACACCCCGCCTCATTCCGCAGAATGTTATCTATCGCATTAAATGTTGATTCGTATTGCATATTTCAATCACATATTTCCTCTTTTAGTTAGCGTTCTTAAAATCTCGACTATCTGTCACAGACCGTCGAGCTGTAATAATTTCCAGTAATGAACTGGAGTTGAAAACAAAAAATTTGGACTGTGCCCGGGTCTCACGACCACTCAATCGGCACATATGAAACATTTACTATTTGCTATCAATAGTTATAATGTCTTTCGCCAGCCCACTCCGTATTGATGTCGATGGTGGAAGTGGACTGGGTGGAGTCAGCTGGGGACAGTGTGGTGCGCGTGACGGGAACGTCGGGGACGGGCACCTCTTGCGTACACGCACAGCACAGCCCCGCCGTCAATACAATTGACAGCGAAAGTAGTGCTATGCGCCAGCCTCTCCCCTCCATCGCAGGAGGGGTTGGGGATGGGTCTAATAAATTGTTATTGAATTTATTGCGACAGGCTCTTGTCCACCGCGAAATATAAATAGAGGAGGTCGTTAAATTACCCCCCCATTTGCTAAATAACTCATTTTCATATAGTTATGCAAACAGAGGCGTAAGGGGTCACAGACAGCACCATCGCTGTCTGTCGCTGCAAAGATAAAGAAATTTTACGATTGAACGATTCTCTCTTCACTATTTTTTACTGAAAGTGTAAAAAAATATGTGTTTATGCCTTTCAACCTCAGAATGATATGGAAGATGGGCGTGTTATGCGTTGAGAAACCGTTTCATGAGAAAGAGGGTAATTTAGTGAATGTGAGTGTTAATATTCGTGGAATTTTGCATTTGTATCAAAGAAATACACTATCTTTGCCTCTACTTTATATCATATCATTGACAAAAAAGGATGATATACCCACAGACTTTTGAAGAGAAGATAGGAATGACGGAGGTGCGGGCAATGCTGAAACGGTATTGCCTGAGCTCCATGGGCGAAGAGCGCGTGGAGCAACTGGCGTTCAGCACCGATGTGGAGCAGATCTTGGAATGGCACCGTCAGGTGGGCGAGTTCAACAGCCTCTTGGAGGAGCAGGACTTCCCCGACCAGGGCTACTATGACCTGCGCCCCGTGCTGGCACGCATCCGTGTGGAGGGGACATATATGGAGGTGGAGGAACTGTTTGCCATGAAGAGGTCGTTGGAAACCATCGAGGGGATTCAGAAGACCCTCTCCCCGCTCCCCCGTGAGGGGGAGGGCCTCGCTTCGCTCGAGAGTCCCTACCCTGCCCTTTCGCGCATGGTCTCCGCCAGGACGCCCCTCCCTCACGGGAGGGGTCAGGGGGTGGGTCTGCTGATTAAGAAGATAGACTCTATCCTGGATAAATTCGGGCACGTGAAGGATTCGGCCTCTGCGGAGCTGCAGCGCATCCGTCGCGAGCTGGCCAGTACTGAAGGCAGCATCGGGCGCGTGCTGAACGGTATCCTGCGCGCCGCACAAGCAGAGGGCACCGTGGCCGCCGACGTCACGCCGACAATGCGCGACGGCCGTCTGGTCATCCCCGTAGCCCCGGCGTTGAAGCGCAAGCTAAAGGGCATCGTCCACGATGAGAGTGCCACGGGAAAGACGGTGTTCATAGAGCCGCAGGAGGTGGTGGAAGCCAACAACCGCGTCCGTGAGCTGGAAGCCGAAGAGCGCCGCGAGATCATTCGCATCCTGCGTGAGCTGACGGATGTCGTGCGGCCGCTATGCCCGCAGTTGTTAGAGAGCTATGAGATGCTGGCGGACGTGGAGCTGGTGCGCGCCAAGACTCACCTCGCCCGCGAGATGAAGGCCGCGCTAAGCACCGAACCGGAGATAGCGCCCTACCCGCTCATCGACTGGACACTGGCCGTACACCCGCTGCTCGTACGTTCGCTGGCGAAGCACGGCAAGAAGGTGGTGCCGCTGGACATCGAGCTGACGCGCCGCCAGCGCATCCTGCTTATCTCAGGTCCTAACGCGGGCGGCAAGAGTGTCTGTCTGAAGACTGTGGGACTGCTGCAGTATATGCTGCAATGCGGGTTGCCCATCACCGTGGGCGAACGTTCGCGCGTGGGCATCTTCGAGCATATCATGATAGATATCGGCGATGAGCAGAGCCTTGAAGATGAACTTTCAACATACAGCTCTCACCTGCTGAATATGAAGCAGATGATGCGCGCTTCGGACCCCTCCACATTGCTGCTCATCGATGAGTTCGGCGGCGGCACGGAGCCCCAGATCGGCGGGGCGATGGCCGAGGCGGTGCTGAAGCGTTTCGTGCGTCAGGGTGCCTTCGGCATCATCACCACCCACTACCAGAATCTCAAGCATTTCGCCGAGGAGACGGAGGGCGTGGTGAACGGTGCCATGCTCTATGACCGCCATCTGATGCAGCCGTTGTTCCAGCTGCAGATAGGACAGCCCGGCTCCTCGTTTGCCGTGGAGATTGCCCGCAAGATAGGTATTCCCGAGGAGGTCATCGCCGATGCCTCGGACATCGTGGGACGCGACTACATCAACGCCGACAAATGGCTGCAGGACATCGTGCGTGACCGCCGCTACTGGCAGCAGAAACGCGAGACCATTCACGGTCAAGAGCGTAAGATGGAGCAGACCATCGGGCGTTATGAGACGGAGGTGGAGGAGCTGCAGCGTCAGCGCAAGGAGATCCTGCACAAGGCTCGCGAGGAAGCGGAACAGCTGCTGCAGGATGCCAATGCCCGCATCGAGAACACCATCCGCGAGATTCGTGAGGCACAGGCTGAGAAGGATGCCACACGCCGTACACGTCAGCAGCTGGAAGACTTCAAGATCAAGCAGATCGAACAACAGGACACCCTCGCCGACGATGAGATAGCGCGCAAGATGGAGAAGATCAGGAGGAGGCAGGAGCGGAAAATGAAAAGACCCACCCCCGAACCCTCCCATCAGGGAGGGGCGACCTCCGGCTCCACATCCACTCATGCGCAGCCCCTCCCCTCCCTGACGGGAGGGGTTGGGGGTGGATCCTACGTTCGCCTCAAGGGTCAGTCCTCTGTGGGGAAGCTGGAGAGCATCGACGGCAAGACGGCGACGGTGGTGTTCGGGCAGATGCGGACCACGGTGAAGGTGGACAGACTGGTGCCCGCACAGGCGCCGAAGAAAGAGGATACTGTGGGCGGCATCACATTCCTCGGTCGCGAGACGCAACATGAGATGCGAGAGAAGAGCCTGAACTTCAAGCAGGACATCGATGTACGCGGGATGCGAGCGGAGGAAGCCTTGAATGCTGTCACACATTACATCGACGATGCCATCCAGGTGGGCGTTGCGCGCGTACGTATATTACATGGTACGGGCACGGGCGCGTTGCGTCAGGTGATCCGTCAGTACTTGCGCACCATCCCCGATGTCCTCGACGCCCGCGACGAGCATGTGCAGTTCGGCGGCGCCGGCATCACGATTGTTGAGCTGCGATGAAAAAAAAGTTGCCCTAAAACGCACACGATAAAAAAATATTCCCTATCTTTGCGCAGGAAATTGAGAATTGAGAATTGAAAATTTCTCTTGAACCCTTGAACTCTTAAACTCTTAAACTGCGGCGAAGCCGCGCAAGAAATGCATATTGTCATTGCCGGAAATATAGGCAGCGGAAAGACAACACTCACGAATATGCTGGCACAGCACTATGGCTGGACGGCACAGTTCGAGGCGGTTGACTACAACCCGTATCTCGAAGACTACTACAAGGATATCCCGCGATGGTCGTTTAACCTGGAGGTGTACTTCCTGAAGCAGCGTTTTAAGGACCTGCTGGATCTCGCCCATGCCGAGAAGACGATCATCCAAGACCGCAGCATCTACGAGGGCGTGTATGTCTTTACAACGAACAACCACCGGATGGGCAACCTCTCGGACCGCGACTTCGAGACTTATATGGAGCTCTTCGAGCAGATGACAGATATCTTGCGTTACCCCGACCTGATGATCTACCTGCGCGCCTCGGTGCCGCATCTGGTGGCGAATATCCAGAAGCGGGGCCGCGACTACGAGCAGTCCATGCCCATCGACTACCTGCGCAACCTGAACCACCTCTACGAGGATTTCATCTACGAGAAGTACCGCGGGCGCATCCTGCCCATTGATGTGGACCGCCTCGACTTTCAACATAACACCGAGGACTTCGCACAGATCGTGGACAAAATAGACAGTCAACTGTTCTCACTCTTCCCCTTGAACCCTTGAACTCTTGAACTTTTGAACCCCTTAAACTCTTTGAACTCTTGAACCCCTTATATACCCCTTGAACCCATAAACGTTAAACGAACCATGCATATCGCCATCGCAGGAAACATCGGCAGCGGCAAGACGACCTTGACCAAGCTGCTCGCCAGCCACTACGGTTGGACACCCCATTTCGAGCCCGTGGATTTTAATCCTTACCTCGACGACTTCTATAAGGATATGAGTCGCTGGTCGTTCAATCTCCAGATTTATTTCCTGAACAAACGCTTCAAGGATGTCGTGGAGATTGCCAAGAGCAACGACACCATCATTCAGGACCGTACGATCTTCGAGGATGCCCGCATCTTTGCTCCGAACCTGCACGCGCAGGGCTACATGAGCGACCGCGATTTCGAGACCTATACAGACCTCTTCGACCTGATGTTGTCGCTGGTGAAGCTGCCCGACCTGATGATATACATCCGCAGCAGTATTCCCACGCTCATCGCACAGATCCAACAGCGCGGGCGTGAGTTCGAGCAGAGCATCCGCATCGACTACCTGCAGGGCTTGAGCGAACGCTATGAGAAATGGATTGAGGGCTACAAGGGGAATCTCATCATCGTGGATGGCGATAACTGCAAGTTCGGCAACGACCCGCAGGCATTCCAGCAGGTCACGGACATGATAGATGCCGAGCTCTACGGATTGTTCCCCATGAACAACTAAGAAACAACTTGCTTATTCTTTGTCCAGCACTTCATATACGGAGTGCTGGCTTTTGTATTCGGGCACGATGTCTTTCATCTTGCGAACGGTGGCCATGTTGTCGTAGGCCTGGCTGATGCTCACAAGCTCATCGAGATCTTTACATACCTGCGCGTAGTCGTACTCGCGCACCTGCGCGATCTTAATCTTCTTGTTGAACGTGGGCTTAGTGATCTCAGCGTCGTTGAGTACCTCTTCGTAGAGCTTCTCGCCGTCGCGAAGGCCAGTGAACTGAATGTCCACATTCGTGGCTCCGCTGAGGCGGATCATACGACGTGCCAGCTCTGCAATCTTCACGGGTTGTCCCATGTCGAAGACGAAAATCTCACCGCCCTGCCCCATCGTGCCGGCTTCGAGCACCAGCTTACAAGCCTCGGGGATAAGCATGAAGTAGCGGATGATGTCGGGGTGTGTGACCGTGACAGGGCCGCCCTTCTTGATCTGTTCGCGGAAGAGCGGTATCACGGAACCGTTGGAGCCCAAGACATTGCCGAAGCGCGTGGTCACGAACTGCGTGGTGTCCGTTTTGCCATCCTTTCCGGCACGGAGCTTGTAATGATGGTCGAGGGACTGCACATAAATCTCGCAGATACGCTTGGAGCAGCCCATCACATTCGTGGGATTCACAGCCTTGTCGGTAGATACCATCACGAACTTCTTCACGCCGTACTTCACCGCCATATCAGCGATGATGCGCGTGCCCAGAACGTTGTTCAGCACAGCCTCGCTGGGGTTGTCCTCCATCATCGGCACATGCTTGTAGGCGGCGGCGTGGAAGACGTACTGCGGACGATAGGTGCTGAAGATATTTTCCATTCGACTGGCGTTGGTGATGCTGGTGACGATGGTGACGGCTTCCAGCTCGGGGAACTCGCGCTTCAACATCAGGCGCACATCGTGCTGCGGCGTCTCAGCTTCATCGACAAGGATCAGACGTTCGGGACCGAACTTGGCAATCTGTCGCACCATTTCGGAACCGATACTGCCGGCAGACCCCGTAATCAGAATCTTGGCATTATTGAGCAGACGCGCTACTGCATCCAGGTCAAGTTCTATCTCGTCGCGCGGCAGCAGGTCTTCGATGTCCACCTCCTTGAGCTGTGAGGCGTTGATGTCGCTCTTGCCGTCCCACTTCTGGGCTACATCATAATTATAGATGGCGATGCCCTCGTCCAGCAGCTGGTTCACCAGTTCCTGATTGCGAACCAGGTCGTCGCGCTTCAGCGGGGACACCAACAAGGACTTCACATTCTTGGCCTTCATCTGCTGCACCAGGTTCTCGTCGTTGCGATAGACTTCCACTCCCTGTAACATATGTCCTACCATGTCGTCCTCATCGGTTACGAAGCCCTTCAACTTAAAGCGCGTGGGCACCTGCATCCGGATGGCCTTGGCCAGTGCGATGCCACCCTCCTTCACGCCATAGATGAAGGCGAGGCGCTGGTTGTTGTCCTCCAGCACTTTCTCGAATAGGAACTTCATCATTACACGGGCACTCACCATAATGATGGTGGCCATGAGGAAGATGAAGATGAGTTCTTTGGAGCGGATGGGCACAAAGACCTTATCGAAGGCCAGGAACCAACGGGCTACAATGATACAACTGATACCAATGAAGTTGGCGAGGCCAATACGATAGACATCGGAAAACGATGAATAGCGCAGCACACCCGTATAGGTACGCATGACACGAAATCCTAAGATAAAGAAGAGCAGATAGACGCCCAGCGTACAAACAATGGGAAAGAGGTGCTTGAGCGTAGCGTGTACACCGTGGTCCAAAGCCACACAGACGAGACCCGAAAGCAACACCACTACACAATCGAAAATCAACACACACCAGTAAGGCAGCGCCTGACGCGAAAAGTACCAACCGGCTATCTTTTTGATTAAACCCATGATGACAATTTTTTTGATGAAATGAGAGCCGCGCTCTCGTTGCGTGGCAAAAGTACATAATTAAATCCATATATTCATCATTTCCTAAGAAGAAAATGCAAAAACATCAAAAAAAGTTGAAGATGCTGTGAGAAAGTCAATCTATTTTCATACCTTTGCCCCATGAAACAAGCGTTTATTCTTGCCGCAGGTCTCGGCACACGCCTGCGCCCTCTCACAGACACTATGCCCAAGGCCCTTGTACCCGTGGCCGGTCATCCCCTACTCTATCATGTCATTCAACGCCTGAAAACTGCGGGCTTCGAGCGTATCGTGATCAACGTCCATCATTTCGGTGAACAGATTATCGATTATCTTGCGGCCAACGACAACTTTGGTCTTGATGTGCGCGTGAGCGACGAGCGTGGCCTTCTCTTAGATACCGGTGGTGGCATCCGCAAGGCGGCTCCGCTCTTCGAGAGTGACAGTCCTGTCTTCATCCACAATGTGGATATCCTCTCCGACTTGGATATCGATGCGCTCTACGCTGCTTTTGAACAGGCTGGCGACATCGATGCCGCCCTCGTAGTGTCGCAGCGTCATTCGCCCCGACAACTGCAGTTCGAACCTACGACCCACCGCCTGCTCGGCTGGCAGAACACACAGACGGGAGAACAACGAGGCCAACTGGGTATTCCCCTCGCCTTCGCCGGCATTCACTTGATTTCCCCGCGCCTCTTCCCGCTGATGGCGGACTATCCCGAGAAGTTCTCCATCATCACTTTCTACCTGAACATCTGCGACACCCACAACCTCGTAGGCTTTGAACAGCCTCATTTCCGTTTCATGGATGCCGGCAAGCTCGACACCCTTGCCACCGCTGAAGAATTCCTCAAAGCTCTCTCATAACTATGCAAAAAATCATTATCCTGGATTTCGGTTCTCAGACGACACAGCTCATCGGTCGTCGTGTCCGCGAGCTGGACACTTTCTGCGAGATCCTGCCCTACAACAAATTCCCACAGGACGATCCCGACGTCATCGGCGTCATCCTCAGCGGTTCACCCTTCTCGGTCTATGACCCTGAGGCTTTCAAGATTGACCTCTCGCAGATCCAGGGCCGCTATCCCATCCTGGGTATCTGCTACGGTGCACAGTTCATGAGTCACACCCTCGGCGGTCGCGTGGAACCTGCTCCTTCACGTGAATATGGACGTCAGCATCTCACCACCATTGACGTTGACAATCCGCTGTTCAAGGGCTTCGACCTTGGGTCTCAGGTGTGGATGAGCCACGGCGACACCATCACCGCCATCCCGGACGGCTTCCAATGCATCGCCTCCACGGAGTCTGTCAAATATGCCGCCTACTACTGCCCTGGCTCCCTTTGGGGCGTTCAGTTCCACCCTGAGGTCTTTCATAGCGTGCAGGGTTCCCTGCTGCTGAAGAACTTCGTGGTGAACATCTGCGGCAGCAAGCAGGAATGGAGTGCTGCTTCGTTCGTAGATACCACCGTCGCGGAACTGAAGGCACAGCTGGGTAACGACCGCGTGATCCTGGGTCTCTCCGGAGGTGTGGACAGTAGTGTCGCCGCCGTGCTCATCAGCCGTGCCATCGGCGACCGCCTCACCTGTATCTTCGTGGACCACGGAATGCTCCGTAAGAACGAATTCACACAGGTGATGGAGGATTACAAATGTTTGGGCCTCAATGTGATTGGCGTTGATGCCAGCGAGAAGTTCTTTGCGGATTTGGCAGGCGTTACAGAGCCAGAGCAGAAGCGTAAGATTATCGGGCGTGACTTCATCGAAGTGTTCAACGCAGAGGCCAAGAAGATTACCGATGCACGCTGGCTCGGACAGGGCACCATCTACCCCGATCGCATCGAGTCGCTCAACATCACCGGCAAGGTCATCAAGAGTCACCATAACGTCGGCGGTCTGCCCAAGGAGATGCACCTACAGCTGTGCGAACCGCTGAAATGGCTGTTCAAGGATGAGGTGCGCCGCGTGGGCCGCCAGCTGGGGATGCCCGAACATCTCATTACGCGCCATCCCTTCCCCGGTCCGGGTCTGGCAGTACGTATCCTTGGAGATATCACACCTGAGAAAGTGCAGATTCTTCAAGATGCCGATGATATCTTTATCCGTGGCTTGCGCGAATATGTGTGCGAGGACGGCGAGACATTATATAATAAAGTGTGGCAAGCTGGTGCCATCCTTCTCTCCACTGTCCGCAGCGTCGGCGTGATGGGCGATGAACGCACCTATGAGCATCCCGTGGCCCTGCGCGCTGTTACCTCGACCGATGCTATGACTGCCGACTGGGCACATCTCCCCTATGACTTCATGGCCCGTGTCAGCACCGACATCATCAACCATGTCCGGGGCGTCAACCGCGTCTGCTATGACATCTCCTCCAAGCCACCTGCCACCATCGAATGGGAATAAACAAAGGAAGACCGACACTTGCCGTGCCGGTCTTCTTTTTATCGTTTAAAATCAGGTGGTGGACAAATCCTAATTCCATGTATCATCCCAAAAGATATTATTTGCCTTGACGCGGTTATCGCTGGCATTCGTATCACCTTCTTGACGAATATTGATAGAATCTTGCACAGATCCTCCACTTAATCTCAGCAGAGGGCATTGACTATCAATAATGATTGTCTCTAAATGCGGTGTCGTATATTTAGTCTTCATAGTGTAATATTATTAGGCTGTATTAACGAATAAGGAACTTCTTGCCGTCAATGACGTAAACACCTTTAGTGGGTTTCATCACACGACGACCACTGAGATCATAAACAACGTTTGAGTTGTTTGTATTTGTTGTGACATTATCTATCGCGGTTGCCTCTCCACCGAAGTCGAGACTGAAGGTAAAGGCTTTGGCGCTACCACCAGAGGATGGTGTGAACCGGAAATATGCACGACAAGCTTTCAAGGTACGATTGATGTCGGTATACATCAGATTATTGTCTGATGTCAGATAGTAGATGTCGCTGTCGGCAGATGTGATACCGAAGGCATCGTAGTAACCAATAAACTGGATTTGGCCATCTGCCTGTGAAACGCGTCCGTCAGTATTATCGATGGTAACGGCGTTGAAGACAGGGTTGGAAATGTCAGCACCGCTATCCCATTTAATGATGTAAGGTGTACCAGCTTCTAATGTCGAGACGGCATCGCCGAAGACGAGATTCACGTGTGTGCCGATAATGGAGCCATCCGTAAGCGTCTTGGCCGTAGCACCTGCCAATGGGCTACCTTCAAGGGTGAGGTCGAAGGGCAGGCAAATGGTGTTCCACTTGGTGTCTTTGTAAAGTGTACGGTCGCTGAGTGTCACGTTAGCTGTGGCACCGTTCATATCGGCTATCGCTTCGCCATTGTCGGTGGCGTTGTTGCCAAGCTCCAACGTGAGGGGAACCACATCGCCCGACTTGATATACTTGAAGTCGACGACGACAGGGTTATGGTCACCCAACGGTGTTGTGTCGCTTGTTCCATTCACAGTGCCATAGGTATAGTCTTGCTCGATGCGGAAGCTCTGAGGCACGAGTTGGAGGGTGTTGGCGGCCTTGGGGTTGATGTAGATGATCTTATCCACAATCTCGTAGTTGGAGTAGTTGGTGGGATCGGAAGCATCAGTAATGTCAGCCATATCTGTGGTGGGATAGATGCCATCGCGGCAGAACTCCACCCAGACATCGGAGGCGGTGAAGTTGCTGTTGAGCAGATCCAAGAAATTAGTCTTCACCGCATCGCGTGTCCAACGGCAGTTGGTATCACCCATCACTATCTTCGGACGGGTGCTACTGGAAGAATTAATGGCTTCCGTCAGTTGTTTCCACTGCTTGCTACGGGATGTGATAGCATCGCTATTGTCGCCTGCATCCATGTGTGTAATATAGACATCGATGAGTTGGCCATCGAAAGTTACATCGTAGTGGCGATATCCCTTCTTGACGTACTGATTGCCATCGGTGCTGGCTGTGGAAGTATATGCCACATAAGTCTCATTGCCCCACGTGACGGTGCTATTTTTGCATGCGAACTGCAAACCGTCGGTATTATTAGTCAACCCTGTTATCTTTCCTCGATGTGTACCCCAAGTGTAGCCAGAGATGTTGGATTTCAGTTCAGTATCGTAGTTAAAATCTTCACTGAACCCCATGATATCATATGCTTTGTTATTCAAGTAGGTGCTGATTTTCTTGGTGCCATCACTGCCTGGGCCTCCAGAATTCAAGCTAATACCAAGGATACTTTGAGGCAACCCGTCCACATTAAGTGCACAGGCGGTGAAGGAACTTGTGCTCTCGTTGATTTCTCTCTTTGCAACCACCTTGAGAGTGGCATCGTTGCGAGTGGTCTTGAAATAGACTCTGCCTTTGCTGAAGGTCTTCTCGCGTGTGGCATCAGCTGTGGTGATATTAGAAAGCAGTTCCAGACCATCGGTGCTATAGACCATATTGGTGATATTGCCAATAAGCCAGTATTCCATTGCATAATCGACATCATAGTAATACCATGTATTGGTCTCGAGCATTGTAGTCTCGTCATTGGGTAGAGGCTTGGCCACGCCGTTGAGGTAAAGACCTTTGCAGGTAAGTTGTACGTTATCAAGCTTAAAGAAGGTTTGTGTCTCGCCCTCATGGCCACTAACCCACCACTGTCCAGTGCTCCCGGCACTGATGGTAAGCTTACTATTCATACCGACATTGACATTGAGTGATACGGGAATACCCGTTGCATCATCTGTGCCTGTCTGGTTAACTGTTTCTGCATTACCTGTAAAATAAACAATGCGGTTTGCCCATGTGGCCACGACAGCTGAGAGGGTGTATTCGCCACTGGGAATATCTATGGTTTGGATAGCACCGAGGTTTTCAGCCCACCACTGATAGGCATTCATGAGATACATACCATCCTTGTTCGACATTCCATAGTCGCGCGTTTTGAACTCGTCGTTGCCGTTATGGTCTTTACCAACCAATGTCCATCCCGTCTCATCGCCTGTCTCAAAAGATGGATTTGTGATGAGCCAGGTGGCATTGAGGGGGGTGGAAGAAGAAGCATTAGTCAGCGCCTTACATTGCTGTGTCAGTAGATCAGACTTTACTATCCGGAATAAACGATAATGGCCAGCTTCATCGTCTGTCGTGTTCTTACGATTCAGAGCCATAGGCTCACCTGCTGCGACAATCTTGTTCCACGGACCGAGATAGCCACATGCCCAGTTTCCGCTTGACATCGGATATTTGCCGTTCTCGAACGTCCAATAGCCATCCTGGAAAGAAGGGATGAGGTAGCTCCACTCATCGAAGTTCTTGTCGGTGTAAGTGTTGACGTACATATAGCCAGCGTTGTCGTGCGTCTGGAACATATCTGCACTATAAACTACATTACGAAAGCCGATGTAATTGCCGCTCTTCTCAATCGTGAAGAAATTCGTAAGGTCTAAAATAGGGTCAGTGGCTGCCGATTTGTAGCGCAGGGCCTTTGAGTCCTCGCTGGCCCAACCAGGTTTATCCTGATAGGCACCAATGCCCACGATGAGTCCCGTGTTCTCTGCCGAGACAAGGATGTAGTAATCGTTTGCATTACCTGTGATGCCAGCTGTCGTAGTCACTTCCGTGAAGCCACGGGCGGTAGTGAGATAAGTGGTATAGTCGTCTGCCAAAGCGGTCATCGAGACCATGATTGTGCAGAGCAGAAGGATGGGAAAACGTAGCTTGTTCATCTGAATTACTCAATAGTTTTGTATAATATCTGATACTTTAATCATGTATAGCTTGCCTACAGAGGTTTGCGCTTGGGGAAGAAGAAATAATAGTATGCTACATCACGGACGTTGACATCACGGAAGTGACCAATCGTTTTGCTGTGGGTCTTGTCATACACTTTTCCGCGCTCCACATACCCCAACGTATGACCGCCGCTGCCGTCCATGACACGCCCATCGATCTTGATAAATCCTACACAAGTGCCGCCACTGCCATCCATGACACGTCCGTCGCTCATGAATTGATTGATGTGGCGTCCTGAAACATAATCCGTGACATAATCACCGTTGATTTGTGCGAGGATCTTACCGCCAGAGGCATCATAAATATAATTGTTTTGAATCTTTCCGATTCGCGTGCCTCCTGAGGCATCGTACAAATCTTGGGCCATTGCTGCCGTTGTCACGCAGAGAGTAACAGCCATACAAAGCATTCTCATTTTCATAAGGCTTCTATCATCAGTATAGGTTAAAATAAGAGGAACCCGCTAATCAGCGGGTTCTTATCTCCTTCGTGGAGCATGCGAGACTCGAACTCGCCACCTCTTGACTGCCAGTCAAACGCTCTAGCCAGATGAGCTAATGCCCCATTATTTCGGAAAAGCGGTGCAAAGGTAGAGAATATTTACGATATAGCAAATTTTTTTCGAATATTTTTTGTTGGGAACAGAACTTTTCATGTATCTTTGCAGTGAAATAAAGAATACATGACGTTTACTGCGAAAAAGAAAAGAGAATTATGAGCTTAATTAAATGTCCTGAATGCGGCCATGATGTGTCCACTAAGGCACCGGCCTGCCCTCAATGTGGCGTTTCCATCGCAGGCAACCTGAAGCGTTGTCCAGTCTGTGATACGATTCTTCTTAAGGATGTGGAGGAATGTCCACAGTGCCACACGCATTTTGTTATTGAGCCAACAAAGCCCGCGGAAACTTCGGAGACATCGAATCCCTCGATACCCGTAGAACTAATAGAATCCACGGAGCCAGATAAACGCTCGAAGGAGTCACCCGTGACATCCTCTGAGCCTGGGCAAGAAGCATCGTCCTCTCCTACCCCACACAAGAGCCGCGGAGGGTGGATGCTAACAATTATTATCGTAGCATTAGTCGCTTTGATAGGTTTAATTGCATGGCAGATGAAAAACGGCGAGGAAGCTGGTGCTGAACGGGCATACACCTTATTACAATCCTGCAACGATCCCCAAAACTACCAAGACTTTATGATGCGCTATCCTAAGAGTAAGCATATTGCCGAAGTAGAGGTGCGACTGGCGGAACTACGCGAAGAGGAAACTGCATGGAAAGCTGCGTCCATTACCTCGCAGGCAGAACTGGTGAAATCGTTCATCAATAAATATCCTACCTCAGCACGCCGTGCAACGGCCTTGCATCGAATCGACACGATCGAATGGCGTCAAGCCGATGCTGCAGGTACATCAGCGGCTTATACCTCTTATATAAACGCGCACGAAGCGGGTGATTTTATCACCGAGGCATATTCGGCACGTGAGGAGGCAATTCGGCGTGAGCTTCGCGCGCGTAGCGATTCCATCGCAGCGGCCAATGCAGCCCGCGATTCCATGTATGAAGCACAGGGAATAGACAACGTGTTCGCGCAGTAGTCACCAGCGTTCCAGCAGCACCACATTCTCTACGTGCTGTGTATGAGGGAACATATCAACCGGCTGAATCCGCGTGACCTTGTAGTCTGTGTCTAACAGCGCAAGGTCACGCGCTTGTGTTGCTGGATTGCAGCTGACATAGACAATGCGCTGGGGGGCAGCTTTGAGAATGACATTCACGACATCGGCGTGCATTCCAGCGCGTGGCGGGTCGGTGATGATGATGTCGGGACGGCCATGCTCAGCGATGAAGTCCTCTGTGAGAATGTCCTTCATATCACCAGCAAAGAATTTGGTATTGGTGATACCATTGAGGGCACTGTTGACCTTGGCATCTTCAATGGCTTCGGGGACATACTCGATTCCGATTACCTCATGGGCTTGGCGGGCAACAAAGTTGGCGATGGTGCCCGTACCTGTATAGAGGTCATAGACTAAAGGCCTCTCGATGCCTGCTGAGAAGGCGAACTCGCGGGCCACCTTGTAGAGCTCGTAAGCCTGTTCGGTGTTGGTCTGATAAAAGCTCTTTGGTCCGACCTTGAAACGAAGGTCCTCCATCTGTAGGAAAACATGGTCCTCGCCCTTGAAGACGGTAACGGGAAGGTCTCCGAAAGTGTCGTTATACTTCTGGTTGTTGACGTATAACAATGATGTGATTTCAGGAAATTTATCGCTAATATATTGCAGTAACGCTTCAGCCTGCCGCTGTTCTTCTTTGGTGAAGATACAGAACTGGATAAGCAACATCAACCCACCCGTGTTCGCAAGGCGAATCATCATACCGCGCAGCAAGCCAGTATGTTCACGGGCATCGAAGAAAGTGAGACCTTGCTCATAGGCATAGTCACGGATGGCGAGACGCAGACGGTCGTTGATGGGTTCCATCAAATGACATTCCTCGATGGGCAAGATTTTGTCAAAGGTGCCGTTGGCATGGTAACCCACACTCTCCTGACGTTCAAACTGCTCTCCCGAGGCTATCTGCTCCTTCGTAAGCCAACGCTTATTAGCGAAGCCGAACTCCAGCTTGTTGCGGTATTTCTGCGTTTTGGCAGAGCCGAGGATGGGCGTACACTCCGGCAGCTCAACCTTTCCTATGCGGAGCAGGGCATCCATTACCTGTTGCTGCTTGGCTCTCAGCTGGAGCTCATAGGGCAGCATCTGCCACTTACAGCCACCGCACACACCGAAATGCGGGCAGAAAGGTGCGATGCGGTCGGGCGAGGGTTTCACTAGTCGCACGACCTCACCCTCAGCATAGCTGTGTTTCTTCTTCGTGATCTGAATGTCCACCACATCGCCGGGGATAGCAAACGGCACAAAGACAACCATGTCATTGACCCTCACTAAAGCCTTACCCTCAGCGGCCACGGCCTCGATGGTCATACCTTCAAGAAACGGAAGCGGTTTGCGTTTTCTGCTCATAATCCTATCGCGCTATATCTGCATTTTTTTGTTTCAGCGCGCAAAGGTACAAACTATTTTACACTTTTCACGAAAGGTTTTGCGCATTTCTTTTGGCCGTGAGCAAAAAAAGAGTTACTTTTGCGCACTAGAATTCAAAATATTCACATTATTCATCTATTAATAACACTAACGAATGAGTCAAAAACGTGTTTACACCTTCGGCAACGGACAAGCTGAAGGTAATGCGCAGATGCGCGAGCAGCTCGGCGGTAAGGGTGCTAACCTGGCCGAGATGAACCTCATTGGCGTTCCCGTGCCTCCGGGCTTCACCATCACCACCGACGTGTGCAACGAGTACTACGAGGTGGGTCAGGAGAAGATCATGGAGCTGCTGAACGACGATGTGATGGCTGCCGTAGCTCACATCGAGAAGCTGATGAACTCCAAGTTCGGCGATGCTCAGAACCCGCTGCTCGTCAGCGTACGTTCCGGCGCCCGCGCTTCCATGCCCGGTATGATGGACACCATCCTCAACCTGGGTCTGAACGACGAGGTGGCTGAGGGCATGGCCAAGAAAACCAACAACCCCCACTTCGTGTATGACAGCTACCGTCGCTTCGTGCAGATGTACGGCGACGTAGTGCTCGAACTCAAGCCCGCCAACAAGACCGATATCGACCCGTTCGAGGAAATCATCGAAAAAGTTAAGGCCGAGCGTGGCATCAAGCTTGACAAGGACCTGAGCGTCGATGAGCTGAAGAAGCTCGTGAAACTGTTCAAGGCTGCCATCAAGGAGCGCACTGGCAAGGACTTCCCTAACGATCCCATCGAGCAGCTCTGGGGCGCTATCTGCGCCGTGTTCCGCAGCTGGATGAACGAGCGCGCTATCCTGTATCGTAAGATGGAAGGAATTCCCGACGAGTGGGGTACGGCTGTCAGCGTGATGGCTATGGTGTTCGGTAACATGGGTGAGACCTCTGCAACGGGTGTCTGCTTCAGCCGCGACGCCGCCAACGGTGAGAACCTGTTCAATGGTGAGTACCTCGTTAACGCACAGGGCGAAGACGTGGTTGCTGGTATCCGCACACCGCAGCAGATTACGAAGATCGGTTCACAGCGTTGGGCTGAGCGCGCTGGCATCAGTGAGGCTGAGCGTGCTGCTAAGTACCCCTCTATGGAAGAGGCTATGCCTGAGATCTACAAGGAACTCGATGGTATCCAGAACAAACTTGAGGAGCACTACCACGATATGCAGGACATGGAGTTCACCGTACAGGAGGGCAAGCTGTGGTTCCTGCAGACCCGTAACGGTAAGCGCACTGGTGCTGCCATGGTGAAGATTGCCATCGACCTGCTCCACGAGGGCAAGATCGACGAGAAGACGGCCATCATGCGTTGCGAGCCCCAGAAGCTCGACGAGCTCCTGCACCCCGTCTTTGACAAGAAGGCGCTCGCCGCAGCCAAAGTGATTGCTCAGGGTCTGCCCGCATCTCCCGGCGCAGGCTGTGGTCAGATCGTGTTCTTCGCTGATGACGCTCAGGCTTGGCACGCTGATGGTCACAAGGTGGTCCTCGTCCGTATCGAGACCAGCCCCGAAGACCTCGCAGGTATGAGCGCTGCAGAAGGTATCCTCACCGCACGCGGCGGTATGACCTCTCACGCTGCCGTTGTGGCTCGTGGTATGGGTAAGTGCTGCGTCTCTGGCGTAGGTGCCCTCAATGTTGACTACAAGGCTAAGACCGTGGAGATCGACGGCGTTGTCTATAAGGAAGGCGACTACATCTCCATCAACGGTACCACCGGTCAGGTGTATGCCGGCGAAGTTCCCACAAAGGCTGCTGAGCTCAGCGGCGACTTCAAGGAACTCATGGATCTCTGCGACAAGTACACCAAACTGCAGGTTCGCACCAATGCCGACACTCCCCACGATGCTCAGGTGGCTCGTGAGTTCGGTGCCAAGGGTATCGGTCTGACCCGTACAGAGCATATGTTCTTTGATGACCAGAAGATTATCGCTATGCGTCAGATGATTCTCGCTGACAACGCAGAAGGTCGCGAGAAGGCTCTGGCTAAGCTCCTCCCCTATCAGAAGGCTGACTTCAAGGGCATCCTGAAGGCTATGAATGGCCTGCCTGTGAACATCCGTCTGCTCGATCCTCCTCTCCATGAGTTCGTGCCCCACGATCTCGCCGGTCAGGAGACCATGGCCAAGGAGATGGGCGTCAGCCTCGAGACCATCCAGCGCCGTGTAGCTTCTCTCGCCGAGAACAACCCAATGCTCGGTCACCGCGGTTGCCGTCTGGGCATCACCTTCCCCGAGATCACCGCTATGCAGACCCGCGCGATCCTCAGCGCCGCTTGCGAGCTGAAGAAGGAAGGCTTCGATCCCAAACCCGAAATCATGGTGCCCCTCATCGGTATCCTCTATGAGCTCAAGCAGCAGAAGGCAATCATCCAGAAGGTGGCCGCAGAGGTCTTCGAGGAGTATGGCGTAAAGGTTGAATTCGAGATCGGTACAATGATTGAGATTCCTCGTGCTGCCCTCACTGCCGACCGCATCGCCACCGAGGCTGAGTACTTCTCCTTCGGTACCAACGATCTCACGCAGATGACCTTCGGTTACAGCCGTGATGACATCGCCAGCTTCCTGCCCGCATATCTCGACAAGAAGATTCTGAAGGTTGACCCCTTCCAGGTTCTCGACCAGAATGGCGTCGGCCAGCTCGTGAAGATGGCAGTCGAGAAGGGTCGCGACGTACGTCCTACACTCCGCTGCGGTATCTGTGGCGAGCACGGTGGCGAACCCAGCTCCGTGAAGTTCTGCGCTAAGATTGGTCTGAACTACGCCAGCTGCTCACCCTTCCGCGTGCCCATCGCACGTCTTGCTGCCGCACAGGCTGCTGTCGAAGGATAAGCGTAACATCAACACATTAACAAGTCGGGAGTGGCCGTATGGTCACTCCCGATGCTTTATTTGTAGTGATAATGTTTGCGGCGTTGAAGGTAGGTGAAGTCGGATTGATGTCGATAGGCTTCTTGTTCAAAGCGGATATGGCTGTAAGCCTCTAAGGAATCACGGTACTTCACGAGCAGCACCAGCCACTCCACAACATACCAGATGAAGAAGGGGATATAAAGCAGTTCCCTCTGCTGGGCGATGTGTATCATCTCATGATTGAGTTCCGTCTTACTCAGCTTTCTGACAGAAAAAATGAGTCCACACAAGCAGATGGCAATGAAATCTTTGCCCATCGGATGACGCTTTATCAAAAATACCTTATACCACATTTCTAACCCGAACGATAACCTTAACGTTAACCTTGACCATTACCCCTTTATTTCTTCCAATTCCAGCCAGCGCATTTCAGCGGCATCGAGTTCTTCTTGCAGGACGGGGAGGCGTTTGCTCTTCTCGGTAAGGTCTGCCACCGAAAGGGTACCGCTGCAGAGAGCCGTCTCGAGTTCCGTCTTCTCAGCCTCTAAAGCAGCGATGGTGACCTCCAAGGCTTCGAGCTCCTTGCGTTCCTTGTAGGTTAGGCGACGCGGGGCCTCACCCCCGTCCCCTCTCCGAGTGGAGAGGGGTGTAGTTTGTTTTTGAGAAGCAGCCTTCCCGCCTGGATCAGAATTGCGACCACTCCCCTCGCACTTTGGAGAGGGGTTGGGGGTGAGGCTTTCCCTATACTGCGTATAATTCCCTGGGAAATCTTTGATGACGCCATCACCTTTGAAGACGAGGAGGTGGTCAACGACTTTGTCCATGAAGTAGCGGTCATGGCTGACAACAATGACGCATCCCTTGAAATTCTTCAGGTAGTCTTCGAGGATGTTTAGCGTGACAATATCCAAGTCGTTCGTGGGCTCGTCGAGGATGAGGAAGTTGGGGTTCTGCATTAACACGGTGCAGAGGTAAAGGCGTCGTCGCTCGCCCCCGGACAGCTTATAGATATAGTTTTGTTGTTGCAGGGGTGTGAAGAGGAAGTGCTGCAGGAATTGCATTGCTGTCAAATGTCGCCCGCCTCCCAAGTCCACATACTCCGCCACACGTCGCACAGCATCAATCACCTTCATCTGATGATCGAAGTGCATCCCGTCCTGTGAGAAATAGCCGAAGCGCACGGTCTCTCCGATGACGAAGCGTCCACTGTCGGGCTGTACCAATCCCAGCAGCATCTTGATGAACGTGCTTTTGCCCGTGCCGTTAGCACCAACAATGCCCATCTTCTCATAACGCGAGAAGTTGTAGTAGAAATCCTTCAGGATAACGCGCTCTGTGCTGGCGGGCTCGTCGGGACGCGGAGGGAAAGTCTTGCTGACATACTGCGCTTCGAAAATCTTGGAACCGATATAGGTGCTGTTCACCTGCAGTGAGACAGCCTTCTCTTCTATCCTTTGCTTTGCGCGTCGCTCCAGGTCCTCGAAGGCCTCCTCGCGGTAACGAGCCTTATGTCCTCGTGCCTGCGGCATTCGTCGCATCCATTCCAACTCACTCCTATATAAATTATTCGCGCGCGCGATATTGGCATTGGACACATCGATGCGCTCCTGTCGTTTTTCAAGATAGTACGCATAGTTACCCCGATAGGTGTAGAGCGTCTGGTCATCGAGCTCAAGGATCAGATTGCAGACCCTGTCGAGAAAGTAGCGGTCGTGCGTCACCATCAACAATGTCATGTTCGAGCGTGAGAGATATGTCTCTAACCATTCAATCATCTGTAGGTCCAGATGGTTCGTGGGCTCGTCCAGGATGAGCAGATCGGGTTCGCGACACAGCACATTCGCCAGCGCCACACGCTTTAGCTGCCCGCCGGAGAGATGTGATATAGGCTGGTCGTGGTCGCGGATGTCAAGCTTCGTCAGGTATTCCTGTATGCGACGCGGCTCCTCCTTGCATTGCCACAGGCACGCTTCCATGACCGTCATCTCCTGTGGATAGACAGGTGTCTGTTCCAGATAAGCCACGCGCAGGTCACGGCGGAAGATGACCGTGCCGCTCTCGGGCTCTTCGTGACCCGCAATCACATTCAGCAGCGTCGTCTTGCCCGTACCGTTCTGTGCAATGAGTCCCACGCGCTGTCCCTCGGCGATGCCAAAGCTAATATCATGAAACAAGACCTTATCCCCCACTGAGAACGTGAGGTTGTCCACTTGTAAAAAAGGGTTGACAGCAGCCATCGTGATAGTTTTTCGCCGCGAAAGTAACTAAAAAAGTTGAAAATGCTTTGTCGAATGGACAGAAATCACTACCTTTGCACACGATTTTATGAAGGGTTACCCCGTAATGGGTGGTCAACTCATAAAAAATTCCTCTTTTTATATTTTATTTATGCACACAAAAAGTGAACTCGAAGCATTGAGCATCGAGCAGTTGAACGAGATTGCAAGATCTCTGAATATCCCGTTGAAAGGTGATATTCAGAAATTAGATTTAATATATGGTATCATTGAGGCAGAATTGTCTCAGGGGCCTGCTGTTACCGCCAGCGAGAAACCCGCTCCTAAGAAGCGTGGTCGCAAGTCCAAGGCTGACAAAGAGGCCAATTCTGCTAATGTCAAGACCCAGGAGCCTGCTGACAACGTTAAGGATACACTTGCTGAACCAGTTCCGGCAGAACCCGTAGATGTGCCCGAGAGTGAGAACGCAATAGCACCTACAGAGCGCCCCAAGAAGCGCGGTCGCAAGTCGAAAGCAGAAAAAGAGGCCGAAGCCGCTGCTGCCCGCGAGGCAGAGCTGGCGCTCTTCCCCGAAGAAACAACGGATGAAAAAGCCTTGGTAGATGAAAAGGGAAACGTCCAAGACACCGAAGAGGTTTGTGTTAAGGACGAAGATAGTAAAGAAGGTTCAGATGTTGAAGAGCCATTGACACAAGAAGCTGTAGATGCTTTCTTCAATGCTGATGAGCCCGACTTCATCATTCTCACGCCCATTCCCGAAGGTGGTAATGTAATGCCTCAAATCAAGATGACACCCACTCCCACTCCACCTGCATTCCTGGATCAGCTTTCTAATCTGTCAGGACATCAGTCGGAATCTTCCAAAGAAAGTGTTTCCGAGGAAGCATCGCCTGTATATGACTTCGCTGATATGGTGAAGGCAGAAGGCGTGTTGGAGGTTTCTCCCGAAGGCTGGGGCTTCCTGCGTTCTAGTGACTATAACTATCTGCCCAGCCCCGATGACGTATATGTCAGCCAGCAACAGATAAAACAGTGGGGGCTGAAGACCGGAGACGTGGTGGAAGGTAGTGTGCGTCCTCCTTTCGAGGGTGAGAAATACTTCCCGCTAGTGGCTATTGATCAGGTGAATGGTGTATCGCCCAAGCGCATCCGTGACCGTCAGGCTTTCGAGCACTTAACACCGCTATTCCCCGACGAGAAGTTCACACTTTGCCGTGGCTATAACGACCCAACAAGTGTACGCGTCGTGGATCTCTTCTCCCCCATTGGTAAAGGTCAGCGCGCCCTCATCGTGGCACAACCCAAGACGGGTAAGACCATCCTAATGAAGGAGATTGCCAACGCCATCGCCGCCAACCACCCCGAAGCATATCTCATGATGCTCCTCATCGACGAGCGTCCTGAAGAGGTCACGGATATGGCCCGCACCGTCAATGCTGAGGTTATCGCCTCCACCTTCGACGAGCCCGCCGACCGCCACGTAAAAATCGCTGGTATCGTGTTGGAAAAAGCGAAACGAATGGTGGAATGCGGTCACGATGTTGTGATCTTCCTCGACAGCATCACACGTCTGGCACGTGCCTACAATACCGCTGCACCTGCCAGTGGTAAGATCCTCACCGGTGGCGTGGATGCCAACGCCTTGCAAAAACCCAAGCGCTTCTTCGGCGCAGCTCGAAACATCGAAGGTGGTGGCTCGCTGACCATCATCGCTACCGCTCTCATTGACACCGGTTCCAAGATGGACGAGGTCATCTTCGAAGAGTTCAAGGGTACAGGTAATATGGAATTGCAGCTGGACCGCACGCTGGCCAACAAGCGTATCTTCCCCGCCGTGAACATCGTGGCCAGCTCCACGCGCCGCGACGACTTGCTGCATGACAAGACCACCCTCGACCGTATGTGGATTCTCCGCAAGTTCCTGTC
>Ga0310690_10001697_pt1 | contig 38308 bp, 22 predicted proteins | sample AusTroGonzalo_MG_2_FD_207661 | JGI IMG/M metagenome (GOLD analysis project Ga0310690, IMG submission 207661) | Bovine rumen microbial communities from tropical cattle in Woodstock, Queensland, Australia - Gonzalo_04 (v2) (version 2) | ecosystem: Host-associated > Mammals > Digestive system >...
CTCCAACACCTCAAACATCTCCTTGTCCTCCTCAGGACCTCTTTCCTCAATGGTCATCACCAGATAGTCCTCGGTGGGTGCAATGCGGTAACCGCCCTCAGGCAGACCGCTGATCCAACGGGTACGCAGACCCGTGGGACTGACCTGATAGAGCACGCGCTTGCGTCCCTCACGCTCTTCCTCCACCCAGGCAATGGTCTTGGGCAGCCAGCGGGCCTGTCGCTGCGGCTGCATCACCGTACGATTGGTCTTCACCTCCCTCAGTTCGTAGTCCCAGCGGTTACTGCCGCCACGCTCGGTGGTCTGCCAAGCCACACAGACATACTGTCCGTCGGCCGACACAGAGACATCCCTCACGCGCTTGCCATCAAGAATGTCGTGCACCATGAACGGATGACGACTGTCGAGGGTGGTGGCAACGGCCTTGGGTGCATCGATCACCACACGGATAGAGTCTGTATCCTTCGGCTCAGCCATATACTGGATGGCGATGGTGTGATGCTCAGGAGCAAGTTTCAGTTCCGGCGCAGCGGGCACACCGTCGATGAAGAGTTTAAAGTGCTTGGGCCCCTTCACCTCGATCTTACCTTTCAGATAGTCGCGGTTGTTGACGTAGAAGGTCAGCAGACCCACACTCTTCGAATCGGGGAGCGAGGGAAGCACACTGCCCTCAAAACGCCCCGTCGCCGGTGAGGTCAGTGCAATGCTGTTCATCAGCGAGGTCTCATCGAAACGTTTTCCTTTCACATCGACCGTATCAAGACTCAACGGGACGGTCACCGCATAGGGACCCGCCTGGTTAAACGCCTTGACCTCGGTCTTTATCTGTGCCGTAGCGGTTGTCGCCACAGCCAATAATAGAATACTCGTTATCTTCTTCATATCTTTAAAAATCATGCAAAGATACGAAGAAGATACGAATATTCCAAATAATTAACCAGAAATTTCGGCTGACCACCGTTTAGCGACGACGATTGCCACCGCCAGCGCCACCACGGTTACCACCGCGATTACCACCGCCAGCGCCGCCACGAATGCCACCACCGTCGGTATTACCCCATTTCTTATCATAGCGGCCTTCGGTGTCGACCTTGCCGCCAAACATGTTCAGGCGATAGCGCACATGGAGCATGGCATACGAGTTGATGCTGTTATAGCGCGACTCACCACGACCGTTGGCATTGACCCAACTGCTGAAGTTCGACTGCTGACCGAGCAGGTCGTAGAAATTGAGGGCCACGATGAGCGACTTGTTGCTGAGGAACGACTTCGACACCTGACCGTTCCAGATCAGTTCGTTGGTGTTCTGCGAGGGGTCGTTGTAGCCTCGACGCGAGTTCTCGTGGATATTGGTGGATATCTCGAAATCGTAAGGCAGGCGCACCAGGATCTGTCCACCATAATTGAACTGCCAGGTATCGAGGTCGGCCGAGGGCTGGAGTTCGTTACGCGAGTGCTGGTAGTTGCACCAGCCGTCGAGCATGATCTCGAGCCAGTCATTACGGAAACTACCCGTGAGTCGCTCCGTCAGGTTGGTGGAGCGGGTGAAGTTCTTCTGCGAGTCTTTGCCCGGCTCGGCATAGTAACTCACATAATTATTATAGCGCACGCGGGTGTCGGTGCCTACGTTGAAGTGGGCTGCCGAGTCGAGGGCGGTGCTGAAGTTGATACCGCTGTTCACGTTCCAGTTGCCGTTGATGTTCTCAGGCCGCGAGATGCTTCCACCAGTCTCAGGGTTATAACGCACGAGGTTCGAAATCGAGTTGCGGGTGTTAGCATAGTTGGCGTAGATGACAACCGAGCGCTTGTAACGCTGGATGTAGTTGTTGTAATAGACATTCAGCGAGTTGGTGAACTGAGGCTTCAAGCCCGGGTTACCCTGCGTGATGTAAAGCGGGTTGGAGTCGTCGGTGATGTCGAGCAACTGCGTGATGTCAGGCTGTCGGGTGTCACCACGATAGTGGAACCAGATGCTCTGCTGGTCGGAGAACTTATAGTGGAAGTCAAGCGTCGGCGCGATGTTGGTCACCGTGCGGATGGTGTCGACATACCTGTTGCGGTAGTCCTGGATATAGTTCGAACGCTGCGGCTGCACGAGCACACCAATGTTATAGTCGTATTTCTCCTCCCAATAGCGGAGCACCAGACGGATGTTGTGGGTGTAGTTCTTGTACTCGGAGAAACGGCTCAGACTCTTGTCGAGGTAAGGGGCGAGATTGCTCTCACCGCCGAACGTGCCGAGCCAGGGTTCCCACTCGCGGTAGAGAGGCTGGATGCCCTCGAAGGGGTTCTGTGGCAGACGACTGAAATCGTAGGTCTTACGGTCACTCTTGTTCTGATTGTATCTGAGTTCGTAACTGGCCTGCAGATGGGCACCTTTCCAGAGGGGCTCGCTGTACGAGGCGTTGAGCACATAACCGCTGTTATCACTCGGCGTGACATTATATCGGGCAGTGAAGTAGAGGGAGTCCTCACCCGCATGGTTCTTCACACGGTAGAGGTGCACCTCGTTGTTCGAGGCATTGAGATTGTCGTTATTGCCCTTGCTGCCCTCAAAACGGAGCGTGATGTTTCGACCACGGGGATTCAAGCGACGGTAAAGTTGGAGCATGCCCCAGAAGTTCTTGTTCTCGCCATAGGATAGGCTTGCCTGACGGTTGCGGTTGACGGCGAGGCTGCGACTGTGCATCTCGGCGATGGCGGCATCAGAGAGAGGATCGGTCACATAGAGATAAGGATCGGCATTGAAGGTGGCCGAGAGCGAGGTCGATGTACCGTCGCTGGTGCCGGTGCTGCCGTTGGCGCGGATGAGGATGTTCGACAGCGTGTCGGGCTTCCACTCGAAACGGAAATTACCGTTCCAACCGTTGTTGCGCGAGAGGCTCTTCGAATTGCTGTTCGAGAAGGTACGGTTGGTCTCGCTGTAGAAGTTCTCGCTGCTGTTCTCGTTGACATTATCGCCACCACGGTGGTTCCAACGGATACTACCGTCGATCTTCAGTTTGTCGCCGTCGTCGTAGTTGAGGTTGGCACCCATCATCTTACGACTGTTCAGACCGCGACGGTTCCACCAGCCGGCATTCTCCTCCTTGTTGTTGAAGTTGCCTGTCACCATGATACGGGTGTTATCCGTGAAACTGGAACCCATGCCACGCGAGGCATAGCGGTGCTGTGTACCGCCAGCGAGGTCGAGATTAGTCATATAGCCGCGGTTCATACCTTTCTTGATGGTGAAGTCGAGCACGGTCTCCTTGTTGCCATCCTCGATACCCGTGATGCGAGCCTGGTCGCTCTGCTGGTCATAGAACTTCACGTTCTGGATGATAGAGATGGGCAGGTTCTTCAGGGCTGTCTCGGTATCGCCGAGCATAAACTCCTTTCCGTCGATGAGGATCTTCTTCACCTCCTTGCCGTTGACGGTGATATTACCGTCTTCGTCGACTTCGGCACCAGGCATGCGCTTGATCAGTTCCTCGATGGCAGAGCCCTCAGGGGTGCGGTAGGCCTCGGGATTGAATACCAGCGTATCCTTCTTGACGATGACCTGTGCAGCACGACCCGTGACCACGGCCTCCTTCAGCATGATGCTCTCGGGCGACATGAGCAGCGTGCCGAGTTCATGGTTCTGATTGCGGCGCAGCGTGATATCGCGCTGGATGGACTGGAAACCCACGGAGGAGATCTTCAGTCGGAAGGTACCATTGTTGGGTGCCTCCACGGAGAAATTACCGCGGTTGTCGCTGACGGTGCCACCCACGAAGGTGCTGTCGGTCACTGTGAATAACTGTACGGTAGCCTGCGCCATGGGCTCGCGGAACTCGGCATCCATGAGTTGACCACTGATGGTGAGGCGACGGGGTTCGTCGTCAGACTGTGCAAAAGCCGATGGTGCAAATAAAAGAGAGAAGAGTAATCCGAACGCCCTGAGTTGACGGAGCATTCTAATGGATCTGAGATTGTAATGATACATCTGTGTGTTGTTTAATTATTTAGGTGATACAATGTTTTTCAGCGCGGAGCCGAAGATAATATACTGTGTGTTACCGGCGATGGTGCCCTCATTCTGTCCCCAGAGGAAAGGCCAGTCGTCGTAGTTCTCGAAATGGTCGGGCTTGCGGAAAAGCAGCCCCGGTGCCACATTACCAGGGATGGCGGAGAAGTCGGCACGGTTGTTACCATAGAACACCTGCTTGGGACGGGTGGCACCCACCACGGCCACAAACGAGTAATTATGATAGGGATGACAACCATAGAGCCAGTTGCTCACGCGGTAGACCTCATCCTTGGAGATGATATCGGGGAAGTAGATATGGGCGTAGTTCACGGTGATGCCGAAGTTCAGCACGGCATTCACACCGGCCCAGTTGCCAAGACCGATGGGCACACCATAGGGATTCTCCTTATCGAAACTCTTGATATACTCGGCATATTGCTTCACAGCCGGACGGAGTTTCTCCTTGTAGGCGACATCCTTCATCGGGATGGAATCGAGTAGCACCTGCAGATTTCTGGCCACATTCCGATAGTTACCATCACCAGTACCCGTGAGCCAGTCGTTGTCGGCCTCAGCCTGCCTATTGCGGGGACGACGGCGTTGAGCCATCAACGGCTCTGCCTCCTGGCGCAAGCGGTCGGCCTGCTTCTGGGCCCGCTCGGCCAAAGCGTCGTTGTAGCCTCTCAGCACACGGGCAGCAGAGGTGAACACGCCTGCGGCCTGCAGGTCGAGGCTCGGGTTGCGCGTGGTAAAGGCCCACATGTCATCGGGCGTGCCACTGCGCTTGCCATCGGCACTCACCTCATAGGGTTTCAGCGACGGGTCGTAGTGCAGACCATCGGTGATCGAGGCGGCATCGCCCAAGTGGTGATAGTTGTCGAGGATGGAGTTCGATAGTGCCGAGGCCATGTGACCGACCTGCTCGGCCTGTGCCACGAGGTTGAGCACACCGTGTTCGATAAACTGCAGGATATCGGGCACACCGTCAGGCCGGTGCAGTTCCACATAACGCTGGGCCTCGCTCACGAAAGTCTCGTCACGCTGGGGCTTGAAGAGTTCCCAGGTACGGATGAAGTTCTGCACCACGTTGATATTCGAGCCTGTCTCAATGTCAAAGTCGCCAGCATCGAAATAGCCACCCACATTCAGGCCAGGGATCAGTTCAAGGGGTTTGTACTTCGTGTCGGTGGAAGCCCCCTGACGGTGCAGGTCGAAGTGGTCGCTCTCAGGCGCCTGAAGATAGCCCTCCTTGAACGGTTCGCCGTGCCAGGTGCGGTAGCCCTCGGTCACATACATGTGGTTCATGTGGATGGGCACCCACACATCGGTGGTGGCATCGGTAATCTTGTCGTAGACATGGGCGTCGATGAGGAAGTCATTTGTTTTGGTATTGCCGTATTGGATGTAATAGACGCCAGGCTCCGTGACCTTTGAGAAATCGAACTTCACATAGTTATACTTAAAATAGGGTCCCCACACTTTCACATCGCCCTTGAAAGCCTGTTCCGTACTGCCGTCGGGCTTGATGCGCATGAGCGTGGCGGTGGGCAACGGCTGATCCTTCATATCGAGTTCGATCACAGCCACCTTCGGCTGTTCAGGGATATAACCTACCTGCGAGAAACCGATGTTGGGCTCACGAATCCAATTGGGGATGGCGTGGGGTTCCACGGTCCAGGTGACCACCTTGCCCGTCCTGCCCTTCGGCAACAGGCTGCGCAGCACAAACCAGCCGTTCTGGGCAAGCATACGACCGTCGAAGAGTTTCAACTCGGCATCGCTGCTGATGCGGATCATGCGCGAGGGGTCGTCGGTGGCCACCACAATCTGATGACCGGTCTCAAGGGGCAGCGGGTCGACGAAACAGTCGGTGCCACGATCATCATAGGTCTTGAACCCCTTGAACTGACGGGGCTTCTCGCTATTGGGACGCGTAACGGTCTGACTGGTGGCATAGCGGGGGAAACGGTTCAGTCGTCCGTCCATCAGGAAGGTCTTCAGCCAGTACTGCGAGGGCAGGAACTCGATGTTGAAGCCAGCCTCACCCGCCAGTTTCTCAGGCACGGGCTTGTCTAAGTAGACGGCAATCTCCACAGCCTTACCCTTCGCGGTGACCACCACGCGACTGTCGAAGTCGTAGTCGTCGTAGCGCATGGCCACCTCGATACTACCCTTCTCACGGTCCACCTTACGACTGGTCATCTTGGGCACGAGGTCCCACTGCTCGGGGGTATTGTTCAGTCGCACGGCCCCACCCTGTACGGTACGCACACCATGATGGATGATCTCAATGCCCGAGTTCTTCTCGTCGTTGAAACCGCCGTTGAAACTATTGCTGAACACCAGCACGTTGACACCCTGACGCTCGAAATACTCGCGGTCGTTGAGTTGCAGGTCCTGACTCATCACCGGCAGGGCCAACATGGTTGCGATTAGTACTAATAACTGTTTCATGTTCTACTTAATTTTTGTGTTATGATTTTACGTTAATTGGAATCGTGAGCACAAACGAGGCGCCCTTGCGATAGGCGGGGTCGAGCACGAGGTCGCCACCGATGCGCTGGGCAGCACGCTTGCTGAGAGGCAGACCCAAGCCGACACCGTCTGTAAACAGGTCGACCTTGGAGAATAGCGAGAATATCATCTGTCGATCGGTCTCAGCAATACCGATACCCGTGTCGCTGACGGTGATGGCTAGCGTTTGGGCGTCAGGCTGACTGATAGCCATGGTGATCGTACCCTGATGGGTGAACTTATTCGCATTGTCGAGCAGTTCTTCCAGAATGAGTTGCACACGCTGTTTGTCAGTACAGACCATGAAATCATCGGCCACCGCAGTCTCGAAACGGAGTTTGACCATATAAGGACTGGTGAGTTGGAAGTTAGCAATCATCTCACGACAGATCGCATTACAACTGAAGGTCTCCTTCGTCACGGCAATGACGCCTTTCGGAGAGGCAAAGCCAACGAGCAACTTGATGATACGCATAATCTTCTTCACATTCTCCTGCATCATCAGGATGATGTTCCTCGCCTCGTCAGCGGGCATTTCGTGGTAATTCTCATTCAGCACCTGTGCAAACCCACCGATAATGTTGAGGGGCGTCCGGATCTGGTGCATCATATCCTGCAGGAAGACAGTCTTCTTACGGTCGGCCTCCTGCGCCTTCTCGTTGGCTTCGACGAGTTCGCGGTTGCGCTGCTCCATCTGGGTATTGATGAGCCGGATGTCACTGACATAGTCCGACAGCGACTGCTGCATGTCGACGAAGGTGTTCTGCAGGTGACCGATGGTGTCGCCACGAGAGATCTTGGGCAGATGGTTGCTGTATCGGCCCTCGGCAATGTCACGGGCCTGATAAGCCAGCAGATGGAGGGGGACGATGGAACTGCGGATGGTCTGATAACAGAAGAGCATGATGACCAGCAGACCGATGAAGACCGTCACCCACACGATATAGAGCAGACGGTTGTAGCCACTGAACACATCATCCTCAGGACAGACGATGGCCATGCTCCAGTCGGCCTTGCCAACGGCACGGTAGAGCACCAGGGCATCATTGCCGTCAACGATGAGTTGCTGCACCCCGCTCTCACCCGCAATCATACGCTTGCCTAAGGAGTCAACCGTTCCCTCAGCCCTGGGGTCGGGATCGGAGAAAATGCTATGCTTGATGAGTTTCAAGGTATCGGGATGCACGAGGTATTGACCCTTACTACCGATGATGATGCTCGACGAGTTGGGATAGGGCGCCACGGAAGTCACCTCCTGCGAGAGCCACTTCAGGTTCAGGTCGATGGCGATGACCCCGATAAACAGACCGTCGCGATCGAAGAGCGGACGACTGTAGGTTGTAATGACATCTGTCTGGTAAGTGGCCTGGGGATTGGTGTTCAGATAGGGGTCAATCCAACAACCCTGATGAAGGCCCTTGGGCTTCATATACCAGTCGAGAAGGAAATACTGGAAATCGTCGCTGCCATACTGGGCCGTGCTAATGGAGTCGGCATCGCGCACGGAGTAGATGGAGAAATAGCGACCGTAACTTTTGAAATAGTCGGGCTCCATCGAGATGGAACAACTGTGGAAGTGGGGATTGTTGAGGAGTATCTCGCGCGTGTCGCGGATCAGGGAATCGGGATCCATGCAACCGTCTACATACCACGCCATATTATCGGCAGCCGTTTCCACCTCGCCCATGATATCCGAAATGCGCAGGGCCGTATTGTCAAGTATCTGTCGGGCGCGCGTCTCCGCACTCTGACGGAGATAGTCCTTATAGAGGGCAAAGAGGAAGCCTACCGACACGATGAAGATCACGGCCACCATCATGGTGATGGAGAGTCCCAGCCTGATCGACAGCCGTTGCATGATATGGTTCCACACTTTCCTCATTTCTCTTTCGACTTTTCCAATGTCTGGTCAATAAGACTGGTAATCGTCTCACTCTGGGTATTGATTTGCTGCTGCAACGCACTCATCTCTTCCTTCGTGAGGCTCTGGTAGTCCGCGCTCAGACGGTCGGTGGCAGCATTGATCTCGACCACGGGCTGCAGGATCTTCTCTGAGATACGACTCAGGAAAGCCGTCTTCGTACGCTCATCCTCACGCCCACGGTCATAGGCCGTCTGCAACGCCTGGTTGCGCTCCTGCAAGGCTTCCGTCTTCTGGTGCATCTCGCTGAGATGACTCGCCAATGATTGCTGCATGGTCGAGAAACTGCGCTGCAGTTCACCGATCTCATCCTGACGGTTGTTCGTGGGAATCGGTTCGTCGAAGTGGTTCTGCGAGATACGGTGCATCTTTTCCGCGAGGAGATCGAGGGGTTTGAGATTATGGTCGATCACAAGTCGGCAGAGGAGCAGTAGAACCAGCAGCACAACGACCATCACAACGATGCCGGTAGTCTGCAGACGGTTGTAGTCGGCCATGATATCATGCTCCGGACAGAGCATCGCCATGCCCCATTCCGTATTCCGGAAGGAGCGGTAGTATTGATACACATCCCTGCCGTCGACCTTCAAGGGCCGGTAGCCGCTGGTGTCCTGACGATAGCACCCCCCTACCCCTTGCAGGGAACACTGTGCGTAGGGAATCTGCGCCATCACCTCCGAATGGATCTCCATCCAGTCTATCTGCATGCCGATGACGAGGGTCAGACAGGGTTTCCCCTTCGCATCAGCCACAGGCAGATAATAGGTCATCAGCATCGGCCGCAGTGCCACGCTGTCGGCATCCGAATCCAACTGCGGTTCCTGCCAATGGGCCGTCTCCACCTTCAGGGCTTCTACAGGCACCACATAGCAACTGTCGATGCCTGGATTCGTCTGCATCACCTCCTGACACAGATGCTGAATCATCGATGGTTGTGCCAGGTGCTGACGAATCATCCAACCCGCCGTCCTGGCCGTCATCTCAGTCTGATGAAGCATCCTATCCGCCCGCAGCGCCGCATGCTCGAGCACCTGCATGTTCTGCTCAAGCGACTCGTCCTTGACCACCGTCAGCGAAAAGCGGAAAAGCAGCGCCAGTGCCACCACGAAAATGACGGTCACAAACCCTGTCACCCACAGACTGAGTTGGGCAGAAAAGGAACTGCGGAGGTATCGGAGAATCTTCATCTCTTCAGTTTTTTAGGTTATTCACTCCTCATCCATCGGATATCTCACACCCCACTTCTCGCGCAGGCCGTCCATGAGTTGCATGATATAGAGCGTCTCTTCGAGCGGCATCTCACGGGGCTCCAGCAATCCGTCGATCAAAGCCTGACGACAGGCCAGGAACTGATACTCGTAGCCTGTGATCTGCTTCGGCACGCGGATGGTCTCAATGTAGGTACGGTCGGGGCCGTTCACCGTAATCTGCTGAGGATTGTTGATGTTGTCGATGATCAGATTACCTTCGGTGCCCGCTATCACGCCGATATTATCGCCCACACAAGCCGCACTCGACTGCAGGTTGCAGAGCACCCCGTCGCTCAGCACCACACTCATGGCATTGGTCAGATCCATGCCCGTCTGACTCTTCACACACTGGCTCTCGATGTTGACGATATCCGCATCGAAGAACATCCGCACGAAGTTGAGGGCATAGACGCCCAGATCGAGCAAGGCCCCACCGCACAGGTCAGGGCGCATAATGCGGGGCTTATTCCCCATCGAATAGCCCAGCGTGGCCGTCACCAGGCGCGGTGTACCAATGCGACCGCTGGCAATCAAGTCGCGCATCATCCCCACCACCGGCTGATAACGGGTCCAGATGGCTTCGGCAAGAAACACCTTGCGCGCACGCGACAAATCAACCATCTCTTTCGCCTGACGGTAATTGGCCATGAAGGCCTTCTCCACCAGACACGGCTTTCCAGCCAACAAGGCCACGCGCGTCACATCATAATGATGCGAGTGGGGCGTGGCCACGTAGACCAGATCAACATCCGGATCGGCTATCAACTCAGCGTATGAGCCATAAGCCTTTTTCATCTTCCATTTTACAGCAAAGGATTCCGCTTTCTCCTTCGAGCGCGAAGCAATGGCATAAGCCTCACATTCGGCAAGGCCATTCAACGTAATGGCAGCCTTCTCGGCTATCCATCCCGCACCGATAATGCCAATGCGCAATAGTCCGTTTTGTGTCATTATGTACAAGTTGATTATGAGTAAGACCCCCTCTAGGGGAAAATGTATAATCTTTCCCATTCTATTTATAGAATGTTAACAAATAAAGCCTCAGCGTTGCGAAATATCAAAATGCCTCACGGTATTTGCCACCTTCCTTATCTTCGAGCATAGAGAGATAGGACTGGTAGCGGCTTTGGGAGATATAATGCTCTTCTAACGCCTTAAGAACGGCACAGCCGGGCTCGTGGGTGTGGGTGCAGTTGGAGAAACGGCAATCCTTTGAGAAGTGAAAGATTTCTTTGAAATAACTTGTCAGTTCTTCGGGTTCCATATCAAAGGTTCCAAAACCCTTAATACCTGGGGTGTCGATGAGATAGCCCTTTCCGCCCAGGTCGATCATCTCGGAAAAGGTGGTGGTGTGCTGACCGGTATTGTGTGCATCGGAGATCTCTGCCGTACGGAGATTGGCACTTGGCACGATCCGGTTGATCAGGGTTGATTTCCCTACGCCGCTGTTACCACTGAGGAGCGTGATCTTATCAGGCAGCAAGGCTTTCAGACTGTCGACACCTTCACCTGTTGCCGCAGAAATAACGCGACATTCATAACCGATGTTCTCATAGAGGGAAATCAGCATCTGCTGATAACGGGCCTCATCGGCATCGAGCAGGTCGGTCTTGTTGAAGACCAGTATCACCGGCACGCGATAGGCCTCGGCCGAGGCTAAGAAGCGGTCGATGAAGGTGGTGGATGTCTGGGGATAGTTGACGGTCACGACGAGCAGCGCCTGGTCGACATTAGCGGCAATGATATGACTCTGCTTGGAGAGATTGATGCTCTTGCGGATAATGTAGTTGCGACGGTCGTCGATCTCGGTGATGAAGGCCGTGCCCTCGGGGTTGGTGACAATCTGCACACGGTCGCCTACGGCCACAGGATTGGTGCTTCGGATGCCCTTCAGGCGGAAGTTACCCTTGACCTTACACTGCAACAGTTGGTCATCGTCCGTACGGACGGTGTACCAACTGCCTGTATTCTTTACGACGAGACCTTTCAAGATTATACGGTCATGATTTCCTTGTTCTTCGCAGCAAGGAGATCGTCGATTCTCTTAATGTACTTGTCGTGAATCTTCTGCAACTCGAGTTCGGCGTCTTTCTCGTTGTCCTCGGAAAGACCGTCCTTGATGGCTTTCTTCAACTTGTCCTTGATGTCGCCACGCACATTGCGCACCTCGACCTTTGCCTTCTCAGCAATCTTGGCACACTGCTTGGCAAGATCGCGACGGCGCTCCTCGGTGGGGATGGGGATATTCAGACGAATCACCTCGCCATTGTTCTCGGGGGTGATACCCACATCTGAGTCCATGATAGCCTTCTCGATGTTGCGGATCTCCTTGGGATCCCACGGCTTGATGGCAATGGTACGGGGATCGGGCACACTCACGTTTGCGACCTGGTTCAGGGGCACCTTACTACCGTAAGACTCGACCCTTACACCATCGAGAATAGCGACATTGGCACGACCTGCGCGGATGTGGTTCAACTCCTCCTCGAGGTACATGGCGGCCATCTCCATTCTCTCTTCACTCTTCTTCAAAGTCTCTTTTACCTCTAACATAAATCGATGGTTTAAAATTTTTCTGTTGACAAAAGTAGGAATTTTCCTTGAAACCGCCAAAGGTTTTACACTTTTTATCACACATTTTTGCTATATATAAATAAGGTGGAAAGGCATTTTAGGGCAAAATACCATAAACATGGTATATGAAATAGCCCCATCATGTTATTGGCTGATACTAAAAAAAGTCGTAACTTTGCAACCGAAAAGAAACTTAATGAACTAAAAAGAACAAGATTATGGCAAAGATTGCAAAACAACTGACAGAACTCATCGGCAGTACGCCGTTGCTCGAACTCAACAAATTCTCGGAGAAGAAGGGTGTTGAGACACCGATTATCGCAAAGGTAGAGTTTTTCAACCCTGGCGGCAGCGTGAAGGACCGTATCGCCCTCGCCATGATAGAAGACGCGGAGAAGAAGGGTATCCTGAAACCCGGTGCCACCATCATCGAGCCCACCTCGGGCAATACGGGTGTAGGTCTGGCGCTGGTATCGGCCGTAAAGGGTTATCACCTGATCCTGACCATGCCTGAGACGATGAGCGTGGAGCGCAGGAATCTGGTAAAGGCCTACGGTGCTGAGGTGCGCCTTACCTCTGGAAAAGACGGTATGCCGGGTGCCATCCGTGCTGCCGAGGCACTGCGCGACTCGATTCCAGGCGCCGTGATCCTGCAGCAGTTTGAGAACCCCGCTAATCCTGCCAAGCATTATGCCACCACGGGTCCTGAGATCTGGCGCGACACCGACGGACAGGTGGACATCTTCATCGGTGGTGTAGGTACCGGTGGCACCATCTCGGGCACAGGTAAATATCTGAAGGAGCAGAATCCCAACGTCAAGATCATTGCCGTTGAACCGAAATCGAGCCCTGTGCTGAACGGTGGCCAGAGCGGTCCCCACAAGATTCAGGGTATCGGTGCCGGCTTTATCCCCCAGACCTACGATGCCAGCGTCATCGACGAGGTGTTTGACGTAGACAACGACGATGCCATCCGTGCAGGTCGTGAGATTGCCCAGGTGGAAGGTCTGCTGGTAGGTATCAGCGCAGGTGCTGCCCTCCATGCCGCCATCGAGGTGTCCAAGCGCCCCGAGAACAAGGGAAAGAAGATCGTGGTGCTGCTGCCCGACACTGGCGAGCGCTACCTCTCAACCATTCTCTATGCCTTCGAAGAATACCCACTTTAAACACTTTCTGACACTATTTTACCCACAAATTGCCCCTTGTTTGGGGGCAATTTGTGTTTTTTTTAACGAAACATTTTGTTATTCGAACTTATTATCGTATCTTTGCGCATGATTACTACAAGACTGTAAACCACGTTATGCACATATATAACTTTAAACAAAGATTTATATACCTGTGTACGGCACTCCTGGTGCCCATCATGGCGTATGCCCAAATAGAAGACATACGTGCGGCTTTCGACGCCCGTCACTTTGTAGCCTACCTCACTGCCGCCTTCCTGGTTTCAGTCTTCGTCATGCTATTCTACAGCCGCCTGATCTACTACCGTGAGAAGAAGGTGAGCATCGAAACAGAACGGATGAATGCCCAACTGGCCATGATCCTCGAATCGAGCAAGACACAAGCCTGGACCTATGACGTAGAAAACAGGACCTTCACCAAGTTCTCGGAACATGGTCATAAGGAGACGGCCTACATTCCCCTCGACTTCTCACAATTCTACGACCACGAAGATTTCAACGCCATGCGAAAAATCATCCAGGACATCTGCAACTGGGAGTCGCGCATGGGCACGCTGATGGTGAAGAGCGCAGCCGAGAAAGAAGCCGACGGCAAACAGCACATCTATAACGTCACCATTTCCATCCTGCGCAATGACCAGCGCAACAAGCCTACCGTGCTGCTGGGCACCCAACAGGACATTACGGAAAGTCAGGAGAATACAGAGAATGCCCGTAACCTGGCCATTATGTATCACACGGTGTTCAACTCATCGTTGGTGGACATGATGTATTTCGATGCCAGCGGCACCATGATCGACATCAACGACAAAGCCTGCGAGTCGCTCAAGGTTGGCAGCCGTGAGGCAGTGCTTAAGAAGAAGGTGAGCATCAACGACATGCCCGCACTGGAAGGCATGGATCTGAAGAAGATGGACAAGATGTATGCCTCGTCGATCATACCACTTACCGACATCAAACGACCGGTAGGCTCGCTCCTGGAGATTTCTTCATCTGACGACGACTACGTCTATTACGAACAGGACGTCACGGTGAACCACGACCAGGACGGCAACATTCAAAGCATCGTACTGGCCGGAAGGAACATCTCGGAAATGGTGAACTCGCAGCATCATGAGGAACAGGCCCAGGAACAGTTGGAGCAGACAACCAAAGACATACAGGCCTATATCCGCAACATCAACTACTCGCTGAAAGTGAGCGACGTGCGCATGATCAACTACAACCCCGACACCCACGAACTGGAGGTGTCGAGCGACCTGATGCAGCCTCAGTACTATCTGACACAGGTGCGCGCCCTGTCACTCCTCAAGCCCGAGATGCGCGACAAGGCCAAGGGATTGTTCACCCGTATGGACAACCGCAGGAAAGGCGTGATCTCAGCTACCTTCGAGACCCTGATGCACGACGAGAAAGGACGACATATCTTCCTGAATTTCAGTCTGATGCCCATTACCAACAAGCGGGATGAGGTGACCCACTATTTCGGCATGTTCCGCAATGAGACGGACATGACCTACACGGAGATGCGATTGCAGGAAGAGTCGGCAAAGGCCCAGGAAACGGAGCAGTTGAAGAACACCTTCCTGTTTAACATGAGTTATGAGTTGCGTACCCCGCTGAATGCCGTGATCGGATTCGCAGGTCTGTTCAACGACGAGCACAACGAGGAAGACGAGCCCGTGTTTGCTGAGGAGATCAGGAAGAACACAGGCACCCTGCTGCAACTCATCAACGACATCCTGTTTATCTCACGCCTCGATGCCCGCATGATTGAGTATAACTACCAACTATGTGACATTGCCCTGCTCTTCGAAGGTTGGTGCTACATGGGCTGGGCCAACGTCTCGCCCGAGGTGAAAACCGTCGTGGAGAATCCCTATAACCAGTTGATGGTCAACATCGACCAGCAGAACCTGTCGCTGGTCATCGAGAAGTTATGCACCATCTCTTCCAAGCACACCAAGGAAGGTACAATCCGCGCCAAATACGAATATAGACACGGTGAACTGATGATTACCATCGAGGATACAGGCCCCGGTCTTTCGGCAGAAGCGCTGAGCAAGGTCTTCGACCGCTTCGTCCATGATGAAAGCATCGATCAGGGTACCGGCCTTGACCTGCCGATTGTGAAAGAACTCGTAGAACAGATGAATGGCACCATCGAGGTGCAGTCAGAACTGGGCAAGGGCACCGCCTTCTACATCAGTATCCCCTGTGAGATGGCCAGTTTCGACAAGAAGACAGAAATACTGATTTAACGGACCACAACAGATATGAATATATTCCTATCCGCCATAGCATACTTCTCCGGTATCGACAACGTATCATTGCTGATTGTCATACTGGCATTCCTGATCTGCTGTCTGACATGGGGAATCAACCGTATCAGCATCCAGCGCATCAGGCACAAGACAGAACAGACCAAGGACCTCTCGGTCATCATGAAGCATACGCTCAATATGAGCAACAACAACATCCTGCGACTCTCGATTGCAGACCACTATGGCGTGAACATGAACGGCCACTTCCTGCCTGAGGAGGGTATGTCATTTGAAGATAGCCTCAAGCACATCCACCCCGACGACATCCAGACCTATCTGGATTTCTACAATACACTGGCGGCAGGCCAGAAGACGGCAGAATGTATGTTCCGCTGGGATGTCAACTTAGGTAAGGGAGAGAAAGACTGGCATTATTTCCGCGACCTGGGCATCGCAGAATTTGCCAACCCCCTGTTGAAGACACCTGCCATCCTTTTCTGCGTACTGAGCGACCAGACCGAACAGATAGAGCAGAATCTGAAGCAGACGGAACTCGCCAACCGATACCGTAACATCTACGAACAGTCGATTGTGGGCCTGGCTTTCTATGACAATGAGGGACGACTGCTCACCGTGAACAAGAAGATGCGGGAAATCCTGAATTTCCAGTCGGAACAGGACCCCTATTACTTCGACAGCACCATCTTCGACTTGCCCTCGCTGCACGAGTTGATCAACAAGAGAAAGGTGGAAGACCTGTTCTTCTGTACCAAGAGCGTCATCTTGGAGAGAAACGTGAATTGCTATACCGAGATGTGCGTTCACCCCATCCACGACGAGCAAGGAAAACTGTTGTACATCGCCTTCTCCATCCGCGATATCACCAAAGAACGAGAACTCTATCTGCAGAACAGGCAGAACGAGGCCATTATCCGATTGCAGAACGAGGAGATACAACAGTATGAGAACGAGTTGCAGTATCTGATGAACGAGTGTGACATGCGGTTCTGGCGTGCCGACATCACCAAGAGGGAGATTGCTTTCTACGAGAAACTCTCCACCCCCGATAAGGTGATGAGTTTCAAGGAACTGGCAGATTACTTCCTCGGCGAGAATGACATGATTGCCACAGGTCTACTCCATCCCGAGACCGCTTTCACAAAGCCTTTCGCCCACCTCTGCTGGACACACCCCATCTTCCACGAATACGACGAGCCGCAGTATAACATGCTCGACAGTCTGCCCCACTTCGACGAGAACGGCATCCTGACGGAATGCTATGGTGTGATCCGCAACATGACACCGCTCATCAAGAAGCAGGAGCAGTTGAAACAGGAGACGGAGCGTGCCAAGCAATCGGGTCTGTTGAAGAGTACCTTCATGGCCAACATGACCCATGAGATACGTACACCGCTCAACTCGATTGTGGGCTTCTCGGATGTGCTGCCCATGCTCCAGACAAAGGAAGAGAAACAGGAAATCATACGTGTTATCATGAACAACTGCGACATGCTGATGCGACTCATCAACGACCTGCTGGCCCTCTCGACGGAGGATGCCGGTGGTATCACCCTCATACCCGAAGACATCGACTTCTCGAAGACTTTCGACGATATCTGTACGACAGCGGCAGAACGAATACAGAACCCGCAGGTGACGTTTATCAAGGAAAATCCATACGAGACATGCCCTGCCCACCTGGATCCAGGCCGTATCCAGCAGGTCATCACCAACTTCGTGACCAATGCCGTGAAATATACCCAGGAGGGCCATATCAAGGTGGGCTACACGAAGCAGGACGACGGCATCCGCATCTACTGCGAGGATACTGGAGCAGGTATTCCCCAGGAAGCGCAGGAGAAGGTGTTTGAACGTTTTGTCAAACTGAACGACTACGTACAGGGTACGGGTCTCGGACTGAGCATCTGTAAGGCCATCAGTGATAAATGTGGCGGTCAGATTGGCGTGGAATCGGAAGGCGAAGGAAAAGGCTCCACCTTCTGGATGTGGGTACCCACGATGGTCAAGACCCTCATCCTGCTGTTCACACTCGGTCTGTCGCCATTGACGGCACAGGCACAGAACGACACCCCAATAGAATTCTCCGTAGACCACCCCTTGATCTATGAGGATGCGTGGGATTTGTGGCCATACACCTTCCTGAATGAGAACGGCGAGCCCGACGGCTATAATATCGACCTGCTGAAGATGATGCTCAAGCGGCTCGACATTCCCTATGTCATCAAGTTAAAACCATCGGTAGATGCCTTCAGCGACCTGAAGGAAGGCAAGTCGGACCTGATCTTCGGTATGGAAGCCGAGTTCCACCACGAGGTCGGCATCTATGGCAAGTCGGTGGTCCATCTGTTTACCCATAGTGTGGTTCACGAGAAAGGCAAGGCCCCCACAATCAAATCATTCCAAGACCTGAGCAGGCATAAGGTCATCGTGCATACCGGCAGTTTCAGCCACCACCTCATGCAGGACAAGGGCTGGGGCAATAATGCCGAAGGGTTCGATGACATGAAGGAGGCCATACAGAAGGCCAGTGCCGACCCCAGAAACGAGATTGTTTGGAACACGATGTCGCTGAAATGGCTCATTCATAAGTATCAGATCCAGAACCTGGAACTCTCGCCCATCGACATTCCTCACGGTGAATATAAGTTCATCTCGAAGAACCAGGAACTGCTGAACCAGTTGGACAGCGTCTATACCCTTCTCCTGTCGGAAGAGAAACTGCAGGGCATCCAGAACAAATGGTTCTACCCCGAGCGCATTGAAACCGGTATCCCCTCATGGGTATGGCAATTGGCTGCCGTCGTGGCTATCTTTGCTCTCTCCTTCCTGGTCTACTACCTTTTCTTCAAGATCAGGGAAAAGCGACTGACAAGGGAACTGCGAAAGAAGAACAACCGACTGTCGCTGATTCTGAAAACCAGTAACGTTCGCTTCTGGACCTACGACATCCGCAGCAGGATCTTCACACAGTTGGACGAGCACGGTATTCCGATGCGCACCATCCCGTTGCACGAGGTGGCTCAACTGTATGTCAGGGAGGATTATGAGCACATGGTGGAAGCCATCAATCACATTGTGCGGGGCGAAAAGGAGAATGAGACCATTAACCTGCACACCAAGAATGAATATAACGACGACAACCGCGAGTTTACCATGACCCTGTCGGTGCTGCGCTATCATAAGAACGGACGACCAGCCGTCATCATCGCCACCCGCAGCGATATCACCGAAGAAAACAAGATGCGTCTTGTGGCACAGGACAACATGCTGCGCTATCGGGCTATCTTCAGGTCTGTATTGGTGGACATGGCCTACTACGACAAGAATGGCAACCTGCGTAATTTCAACGAAAACGGCTGTCGTACCTTCAAGACCACGCTCGACAGGTTGCTGGCAAAGAACATCAACATCCGCGACGTATTGGGCATGCCTGACCTCGATGTGGAAAACATGGAGTACACCTACCTCACCCAGATTTTCAAGGCGCGCAAAGATGAGAGGCGCGTATTGCATAGTTTCATCAGAGGCGACAAAGTCTATTATGAACTGCAGGTCGTGCCTGTGAGAGATGAGGACGGCCATCTGTTGGGTATCTACAGTTCCGGACGTGACATGACCGAGGTGGCCAACTCCTACATGCAGCAACAGAAGAATCTACAGCAGCAGGCCATCGCCAACGAGGAAGTCACGAACTATATCAACAACATCAACTATGTGTTGAAAGTGGGAGGCATACGCATGATGAACTACTATCCCGACACCCATCAGTTGGCAATCTGCAGTGAGATCGGACGTGTGGAATATGAGATTACACAGCAACGCGCCTTCACACTGACCCATGAGAGCGACCAGCATAAGGTACGCCGTGTCATCGTCAGTATGGACAACCGCTCCACCACACCTATCGAAGCCACCATCCATACCATCCTACGCATCAAGGGAGGGTATCAACTATGCCTGCAGATGCACATGGTGCCCATCATTGGCGACGACGGATTGGTGAGATACTATTTCGGCATGTGTCGTGACGTCAGTGAAATCATGCACACCCAGAAGGAACTGGCCAAGGAGACGGCCAAGGCTCAGGAAGTGGAAGTGGTGAAGAATGCCTTCCTCCGGAATATGAGTTATGAGATCCGTACACCGTTGAACGCGGTGGTGGGATTTGCAGAACTCTTCCAGATGGATCATTCCACGGATGATGAGGGTATCTTCATTGAGGAAATCAAGAACAACTCGCGTGAGTTGCTGAAACTGATCAACAACATCCTCTTCCTGTCGCGTCTGGATGCCAACATGATTGAGATCAAACCACAACTCACGGATTTTGCCCAAGCCTTCAACTGGGCCTGTAAATCCAGTTGGGAAACAATCCAACAGCCAGGTGTACAGTATATTATAGAGAATCCTTACGAGCAATTGGTGGTAGAGATAGATGCCCAGAACGTAAGGCTCATCCTCAAACAGATTATCCTCAATGCCTGCCAACATACGTTCCAAGGGTCTGTTCATGCAAGAATCGACTATATTGGAGACCGTCTGATCATAGCCGTCGAGGATACGGGTGAAGGCATCGATGAAAAGTTGCTGCCCTCCATCTTCGAACGCTTCTCAACAGGAGCCAGCAACGGTTCCGGACTGGGTCTCAGCATCTGTTATGAACTGGTTCAGCAGATGGGTGGCAACATCAACATCAAATCACAAGAAGGCAAGGGCACCACCGTCTGGTTCTCGATTCCCTGTAAGACGACGGAAGTGGTGAGAAATAAAAAACAAGACTAGAAATGCGGAATGTCAATGAAAAAATGGTTCTATCATATATTATGTAAGAGGGGAAGCATACTGGTGATGCTCCTTACACTTCATGGTGCCCTGCTGACGACGACGGCCCAACAGCGTCGTGAGTATACGGAGGAACAGCCGCTCGTGATTGTCAGCGACTGGGAGTTCCCGCCCTACGAGTTCAGCAATGACAAAGGCGAGCCTGACGGTTATAACATCGAGGTGCTTAACATCATCCTCGACCGTCTGCACATTCCCCACCGCTTTGTGATGCAGGAGTGGTATATGGCCATAGAAACCTTCGAGCAACGGAAGGCCGACCTCATCTTCGGTCTCTCATTTAATTATATGAAGAAGCCCTATGTCATGACACGCAACCTGCTGCATTTCTACCGTATCGTTGCTGTCAGACGGCCGGAGAAGAAGGCGCTGACACAGATCAGTCTGTTGGGGAAAGGCGATACGCTGATCATGAAGACCAATGACTATGCGCCCATCCGCATCCTGATGACCAATCCACAACCACCGTTCACCATCGAATACCACTCACCTAAAGATGCCTTGACAGGAATCCAACGAGGTTCCTACGACTATTTTCTGTGGGGAGAGGTGCCCATACAAAGGAAACTGAAAGAATTCGGTCTTGACAGTCTTGTCACCGATGTGACTGACATTCCACCAGGCGAACTGCGGTTAATCGGCTATGACAAGGACCTGATTGATGCCATCGACGATGAATATGCCCGTCTGGAACAGGCAGGCCAGATGGAAAAGATCTACGATAAATGGTTCCATCCGGAGCGGGAGCACAACGACACCTCCCCCCTCCCCATCTTTATCATCGTGGGTGCCATCATTGTGGGACTGATCTCGTTTATGCTCAGTCGTCTGATCCGCATCCGCATACAGAAGGCTATCGACAAGAGCAAAGACATCAACAACATGATGACACAAGCCCTCAGCATGGGTAACTATTATGTGATTGAGCATGATCTGAGAACCCACATGGCACATAATGTCTATGGCAATCTGCTACCAGAAGCAGGTATGCCGACAGCGGAGTTCCAAGACCGAATTCATCCCGATAATCGCGATGTCTTTGATGAAGCCGTGCAAAACACGATGGGAGAGGCGATGAGTGCGGAATTGAAAACGCTTTGGAATGCAGGCACAGCAGAGAAACCCGACTGGCGTTATCTGCACGGTCACTCCATCTTGGAGTTGGAGGGTGGCAAGCCCCGCTTTATCATCAACTCCGTAAAAGACGTGACCCACGACATCAGGGAAGAGCGCGTGGCCAGAGTAACTGGCGAACGCTATATCAAGATTTTCAAAACCAGTCTCATCGCGATGTCATTCTATGATGCCGACCAGCGGTTCATCGATGCCAATGACCAGATGCGGGAAATCAGTGGTTTTGACTTCATGGGCGATAAGGTATACCGTCAGACACGACTGGAAGACATGCCGTTGCTAAAGGATGTCTTCTCGCCGGAAAGCCACGAGGGGTTCTACGTTTGTCAGCACCTGATAATCCCACAGGCCCAGATTGACAAGTATATTGAGTTCCGTGTCTACCCCGTCGTCGACAACGGTCGCATCATCTATTATATCGCCACGGCACGTGACGTTACCGACGAGCGCCTGCTCTACCTTGAACAACGTAAGCATGATGTTGAGATGCACAAGATCAGTGATGCAGCCAACGCCTACGAGAACCAGTTCCAGTATTTGCTGGAAAAAAGTAATATGTTCGTATGGAGATTCAATTTTGAGGATAGGGTCATTAATCTGTCACGTTCACTCCGTAAGGTGGAATTATCCTTCAGTCGTGAGGAATATATGGAAGACATGGATCCCAATGAGCGTAAGACTGCCGATGAGAACCTGTTCCAGATCATGATGAAAGGTAAGGAATTCAACGCCATCCACCGTTTCGACAAGACACCTGTCAATACAGAACCCAGTTGGTATACCCTCAGCGGTATTCCCATCTATGAAGGTGGCAAGATGACAGGTTATTTCGGTGTGGCACGTGACATTACGGAACTGGCATCCATCCAACAGAAATTGAAGGAAGAAACAGCCCGTGCCGAGGATTCGGGTCGTCTGAAGAGTGTGTTCCTCGCGAATATGACGCATGAGATCCGTACGCCACTGAATGCCATCGTGGGCTTCAGCGACCTGTTGCAGGTTGTGGATACCCCGGAAGAACGTATGGAGTTCATCCGTATCATCCGCAACAACTGCGATATGCTACTGCGACTCATCAATGATATCCTTGAGGCATCAAGCATGGGACAGGCCCTTGCCATCAACCCTGCACCCTGCGACTTCGCACAGGTATTCGATGATATCTGTCAGACACTGGCCCAACGTGTTCAGGAGCCGGGTGTCGAGTTTATCAAAGACAATCCCTACACCACCTGTCGCACTTCACTTGACAAGGGACGTATCCAACAGGTATTGACCAACTTCACCACGAATGCCGTGAAATATACCCATCAAGGACATATCAAGGTAGGCTATCGTCGAGAAATGCGATCTGTTGGCAACAACAAGCCTCAGGATGGTCTTTACTTCTATTGTGAAGACACGGGAGCCGGTATTCCCAAGGAAAAGCAGGCCTCGGTCTTTGAACGATTCGTCAAACTCAACGACTTTGTGCAAGGCACCGGTCTTGGTCTCTCCATCTGCAAGGCCATTGCCGAGCGCTGTGGAGGTGAAATCGGCCTGACCTCGGAAGGCGAGGGATATGGCTCCACCTTCTGGATGTGGATTCCTTGTGAGCAAGCAGACAATTAAATGGGAAGAAGATGCAGACAAGTAGATATCTGTTAGCAAACGAGCGCGATGCCCTATGGGGACTCACCGTCAGTACCGTGGGTTACGAAGAGATTACCCCTGGCGAAGACTACCCCACAAAAGGACATGCCGACGGCTATTATTTCAATGTTGAGAAAGGACGGGTTCTCAACGAATACCAGTTACTCTACAATCCAGAAGGCGAGGGTGTCTTCCAGAGTGCCCATTGCCCAGAGACACCTATCAAGGCTGGCGACATGTTCCTGCTCTTCCCTGGTGAATGGCATTCCTATCGCCCTGATCCCCGTACTGGTTGGAAGAGCCATTGGATTGGTTTCAAGGGAAAGAACATGGATGATCGTGTCACAGCAGGATTCCTCACGCCAGAAAAGCCCATCTATCATGTCGGCTACTCCTTTGTGCTGGAATCGCTTTATCAGCGGGCACTTGAAGAGGCCACACTGGAAACCGCCTTCTCCCAACAACTCATGGCCGGCATCGTGAACCATCTGATTGGGATGATGTATTCTTTGGAACGTAATATCGAACTCAACAAGAACCATCTGCATGTTGATATGATCAACCGTGCCCGTCTTCGGATCCGTGAATCACTGGAGAGTAATCTCACGATTCAGAGAATTGCGGAAGACTTGGGTGTGAGTTACAGCAATTTCAGGAAACTCTTCAAGGAATATACCGGCCTGTCACCTGCCACCTATCAGCAAGACCTGCGCCTGCTGCGTGCCAAGGAACTATTGTCTACGACAGACCTTACCATAAAAGAAATAGCCTATCGACTCAATTTCGAGTCGCCAGACTATTTCTCAGCCAAATTCAAGGCTAAAATGGGTTGCAAACCCAGCGAGGCCCGCAATCAGGTTTAGAAGAGCAGCATCCGTTCCAGCCAATAGACCAGGATGCCTGACAGGTAGCCCAAGAAGGCTACCCAAGTCATTTTCTTCATATACCAACCGAAGGTGATCTTCTCAAGTCCCATCACGACCACGCCAGCAGCAGAGCCGATAATCAGCATCGAGCCGCCAACGCCGGCACAATAAGCCAACAGTTGCCAGAACACCCCATCAACAGCCATCGCACCCTCAGGAGCAACGGGGTACATACCCATACAACCAGCCACAAGGGGCACATTATCAACGATGCTCGACAGCACACCGATGATACCGTTTATAATATAATAGTTGCCTGCGAAAGCCTCATTCAATCCCTGTCCAAGGGCCGTCAGTACACCTATCTCCTGTAGCACAGCCACAGCCATCAGGATACCCAGGAAGAACATGATTGTGGAGAGATCGATTCTGGAGAGCAGATCGCTCACACGCTTGGCCATCGTATCATCCTCGGACGTGTTGTGGTGGAAGATCTCCGTTACGGTCCACAGGACACCAAGCACCAGCAGGATTCCCATGAACGGCGGCAGATGGGTGAGCGTCTTGAAGACTGGCACGAAGCACAAACCGCCTACACCGAGCCAGAAAATAATATCGCGCTGGGTCTTGGTAAACTGACTCACATCGGCCTTTGGCAGGTTCTGTTCCTTATCGAACTTACCCTTCAACTGATATTGCAGGATGAAGGCAGGAATCAGCATGGATACCAACGACGGGATGAAAATCTCGGTAAGCACCCCCTGGGTCGTTATCACACCCTTGATCCACAGCATGATCGTGGTGACGTCACCAATGGGTGAGAAGGCACCACCGGAATTGGCGGAAATCACAACGAGGGCGGCATATATCAGACGATCGTCTCGATTCTGTACCAGTTTGCGTAGCACCATAATCATCACAATACTCGTAGTCAGATTATCCAGAATGGCCGAAAGGAAGAATGTCATAAAGGCCATTCGCCACATCAACTTACGCTTGGAGCGGGTCTTCATCGTGTCTCGCACGAAGTTGAAGCCACCGTTGGAGTCGACAATCTCCACGATGGTCATGGCACCCATCAGGAAGAACAGCGTTCCTGCGGCATCGCCCAGATGATGCTCGATGACCTCGGCAATATGATGGATCACGTCACCCTCGGCAATGGAAGGATAATACATGGCAGGACTTGTCATCAACAGGGTCCAGCATAACACACACATCAGCAGGGCAATTGCCGCCTTGTTGATTTTTGTCACACTTTCTAAGGCTATACACATATAACCCACACAGAATACAGTGACAATCAAAATAGACAATATAGACATGGCATTTACTAAATTTTCGCGATTGTTTGGAAATCTGCTGCAAAGGTACAACAATTATTCGACAGTGCCAATACTCATTATCAAAATTTCGAGATGAAAAATCAAATAATAAAGGTAGAGCCCCTATATTCTTAGTACCTTTGCAATCGCAAATTACAAACTGCTAACAATCACTGAGATCATATATGAATAAGAAACAATATTTCTTCGCCGTCGACTTGGGAGCCACAAGTGGCAGAACCATCATCGGTTGCATTGACAATGGGCAGTTATGTTTGGAGGAGGTGACCCGCTTCCCCAATAACCTCATTGAACAGGGCGGCCATTTCTACTGGGACATCTACGCCCTGTATTTTGAGATGATCCGTGGTCTGAAGGAGGTGGCTCATCGCGGTCTGGAAATCACATCCATCGGCATCGACACCTGGGGTGTGGATTTCGTGATGATTGGCGACGACGGTGCCATTCTCAGGAACCCGCGCGCTTACCGCGACCCTATTACATTCGATGCGATGGACGACTACCTGCAACATATCATCTCACGAAGGGAAGTCTATGACATCACGGGTATCCAATTAATGAACTTCAATTCCATCTTCCAACTCTACGCCATGAAACGTGAAGACAACGCGGCCTTGAAGCATGCACAGAAAATCCTGTTCGTGCCCGATGCCCTGAGTTGGATGCTCACAGGTAAGGAGGTCTGCGAATACACCATCGCATCGACCTCACAATTATTGGATCCCCGCACCAAGCAACTTGACACCCGACTGCTTTCCTCCTTAGGACTAAGCCGTTCGCAATTTGGCGAGATGGTCAATCCTGGCACCCCTATTGGCGTGTTGACGGACGAGATACAGAGAATTACAGGTCTTGGGCCGATACCCGTCATAGCCGTTGCCGGTCATGATACGGGTTCCGCTGTGGCTGCAGTACCCGCCAAGGACGAGAAGTTCGCCTATCTTTCCAGTGGCACATGGAGTCTGATGGGTATCGAGACAAAGGATGCCATCATCAACGACCTGAGTTATGAGCGAAATTTCACCAACGAAGGCGGTATTGAGGGAACCACCCGTTTCCTGAAGAACATCTGCGGCATGTGGCTCTACGAGCGTTGCCGTAAGGAATGGCCGGAAGACGTGCGCAGACTCTCCCACCCCGAACTGCAAGGTTCCGCCATGCAGGTAGAGGCTTTCCGCAGTATCATCAATCCTGATGATGCACAGTTTGCCAATCCTGTTTCCATGATCGATGCCATCCAGCATTATTGTCGGAAGACCAACCAGCCTGTACCAGAGACACCGGCAGAAATCTGCCGGTGCATCTTCGACTCACTGGCTCTACGCTACAAGCAGGTGTTCCAGTGGATGCAGGAATTCGCCCCCTTTAAACTCGAGGTACTTCATATCATCGGCGGCGGAAGCCTCAACAGATATCTGAACCAGTTTACCGCCAATGCCACAGGGGCTACCGTACTGGCTGGTCCTCAGGAAGGTACAGCCATCGGCAACATCATGTTACAGGCCAAGGCTGCCCACCTGGTAAACGACATCTGGGAGATGCGTCAGATTATCGCCAACTCGCTGGAACTCGTGAAATACGAGCCTGCCGACAAGGCGGTCTGGGATCAGGCCTTCGAGCAATATCTTAGAATTACAAATCAATAAAAATAGAAAGACGAATTATGAAAACAGAACTAATTGAAAAAGCGTATGCTGTAGCAAAAGAGCGCTATGCAGCCGTCGGTGTGGATACCGATGCAGTTCTTGACCAACTCCAGAAGCAGCAAATCTCCCTGCATTGCTGGCAGACGGATGACGTGGTAGGTTTCGAGCGCAACGAGGCGCTCTCTGGCGGTATTCAGACCACGGGCAATTACCCTGGTCGTGCCCGAAATATAGATGAGGTTCGCAAAGACATCGAATTCGTTAAGACGCTGATTGCTGGTAATCACCGTCTGAATCTCCATGAGATCTATGGTGATTTCGGAAATCAATTCATAGATCGTGACCAGGTAGAGGTGAAGCATTTTGAGAGTTGGATCCAGTGGGCCAAGGAAAACAATATGAAACTCGACTTCAACTCCACCAGTTTCTCTCATCCCAAGAGCGGCAGCCTCACGCTGTCGAATCCCGATAAGGGTATCCGTGATTTCTGGATTGAGCATACCAAGCGTTGCCGTCGCATTGCCGATGCGATGGGTAAGGCACAGAACGACCACTGTATCATGAACATCTGGGTACACGATGGTTCCAAGGATATGCCTGTACAGCGCAAGAAATACCGTGAGATTCTCGCAGCCTCACTCGATGAGATCATGGAAGAGAAACTTGACAACGTGAAGAACTGCTTCGAAGCCAAACTGTTTGGTATCGGACTGGAAAGTTATACCGTTGGCTCACACGATTTCTATACGGCCTACTGTGCAACCCGCAAGCAGATGTTCACCCTCGACACCGGTCACTACGAGCCCACGGAGAATGTCTCAGACTTCGTTTCCACACTGCTCATGTATGTGCCCGAGTTGATGCTCCATGTATCCCGACCCATCCGTTGGGATTCAGACCATGTCACCATCATGAACGACCAGACATTGGATCTTTTCAAGGAACTGGTCCGTAGCGACGCCTTGGATCGAGCCCATGTCGGTCTTGACTATTTCGATGCTTCCATCAACCGCATAGGTGCCTATATCGTCGGTACCCGCGCCACACAGAAGTGTATTCTCCAGGCGTTGCTCGAACCGAAACAGAAACTGCGTGAATATGAGGATAATGGTCAGAACTTCGAGCGTCTCGCCCTGATGGAAGAGGCCAAGAGTCTGCCGTTTGGTGCAGTGTTCGACTATTTCAACCTGAAGAACAACGTGCCTGTTGGTGAAGAATACATCGCTGCCATCCAGCAATACGAAAAGGATGTCACATCAAAGCGTTAATCAGAAAGAACATGGCAAAGAATAGTGGAAGTCTGAAGAGCACGATTGCCGTGTCTCTCACCAATTATCTCGACGCAGGTGCCATCGTTGCCGGCGCCAGTGGACTGACGCTCTGGCAGAACTACCTCGGGCTCTCTGAGGTACATCTGGGCTGGCTCAATTTCATCAGTGCCAACTGTCTGGGTGCCGCCATCGGTGCCATCATCGGTGGATTCCTGGCCGACAAGTACGGTCGTAAGTTCATCTTCACCTACAACCTGATGGTCTATATGCTGGGCGTATTGCTTATCATGTTCAGCATGAATTTCCCCATGCTGTTATGCGGATTCCTGGTAACAGGTATCTCCGTGGGTGTGGGTGTTCCTGCTTCATGGACCTATATCTCTGAAAGCAGCGAGGTCAACAATCGTGGTCGTAACATCTGTATTTCCCAGATGTCATGGGGCTTCGGTCCGATGTGTATCCTGCTCTTCGGCATGTTGTTTGCCCCAGGCGGTTATCTGTTCGGATGGGTGGAGTCTGTTGCCCACCTGTTTGGTGGAGCCGACATGTCGCAGGAGGCCGTGAACGCCTTCTCCTCACGTATTGTGTTCTTCACCCTGTTTGTGGTGGCCTTCATTGCGTGGAACCTACAGCGTCAGTTGCAGGAGAGTGCCGAGTTTACGGCCCAGAAGGATGCTGCTGAGAAGACAGGGCTGATGGAGAATATCAAGGTGCTCTTCTCCAACAAGATTGCCGTTCGTACGGTCATCTTCCTCGCTACCATCTACCTCACCTGGAACCTCGTAGCCTCCGTGATGGGTTTCTTCCAGCCACATATATACGAGACGGCTGGTGGCGTGAGCAACGAACAGGCCAACTGGATGAACTGCATACAATGGGCTATCATCGTTGGCATCACATTCATCGTATCGAAACTCATCGACAAGACCTCGCACAAGGCCATCTATACCTTCGGTCTTCTCGTGGCGATTGCCGCCTGGCTGGTGATTGTCACCATTGGTGTCAATGGCATGGTGGGACTCTGGCTCTTTGCCATTCTCTGGGGCATCCAAGGTGGTACGTCACCACAGATCTTCTACGCCCTTTGGGGCAGTGAACTCTTCCCCGCCAAGTTCCGTGCTGGCGCGCAGGGACTGATGTTCTTCATCGTTCGTGGCCTGTCGGCCGTCTGGGGACTGATCTTCACCTATATCTATGGCGAAAACGGCGAGGGTTTCACGATTGCAGCCTTCTGCATGATCGCCCTGTTGACCATCTCGCTCATTGTAGGCTTCATTGGCGTTCCCAACACCCGCGGTCGTGCCCTCGAGGATATCACCAAAGAACGCTACGGCGATAATTATTAAAAGGAAAAAGAAAAGAATATGGCAAGTATTTTAGACGGACGTGCAGAGTTGAAGGCCGTCATTGATCAGATTGCAGAGGTGACAGGTTACCTCTGGCAGAAAGGATGGGCAGAACGTAACGGTGGTAACATCACCGTCAATGTCACAGAATATATGGACGATGCATGCAAAGCCCTGAAGGCCATCGCCCCCGTGAAACAGATTGGCATGGTCCTGCCCCAACTGAAAGGCAAGTATTTCTATTGCAAAGGTACGGGCAAACGTATGCGTGATCTGGCCAAGTTCCCAATGCAGAACGGAAGCATCATCCGTATTTGTGATGACTGTGCCTCTTACGAGGTCATCGCCGATGAGCCCGTTGTGCCCACATCAGAATTACCCACACACCTCGCTTTACAGAACTATCTGTTGGAGACCGGCTCATGCTATAAGGCCACACTCCATACACACCCCATCGAACTCGTGGCCATGAGTCACATCCAACGTTTTCTGAAGGGGGATGAGATGACCCGCGTATTGTGGTCGATGATTCCCGAGACACTCGCCTTTGCGCCCCTTGGCATCGGTATTGTACCTTACGCCATGCCCTCATCCGTAGAACTGGCAGAGGCTACGCTCGATCAGATCAAGACCCACGATGTGGTGTTGTGGGAGAAGCACGGTACGGTGGCTGTTGGCACAGACATCATGGATGCCTTCGACCAGACCGATGTGCTCTGCAAGGCTGCCAACATTTATATGTGTGCCCGCAGCATGGGTTCAGAACCTGATGGCATGACCTCAGAACAGATGAAGGAGGTGCAGGACGCTTTCAATCTCCCCAAGAAGCGCCCTTGCTAACAGCGATCATTCTACAAAACAACGAATCCCCGGTGCTAAGCATCGGGGATTTTTTGCACCATTTAATGGCATTATATTGTCAGTAGTTTTGTTTCGTGTGCAAAGTTACATTGTTTTTTCAGCATCAACCCCCAATATTTGATTTTTCACCCACAATTTATGATTTTCCAATTGATTTATATCAATTCCAATCCGAAATGCAAAAAAATCCTTTATAATTTGGTTAAGTCCACAAATTAATGTAACTTTGTAGCCTGATATGAACAACAACCTACAAGATATAAAATGGAGTGAAAACGTGATACTTGTTGACGCAGACTACGTTGACAAAGTAGCATTCAGACTCATCGTAAACTTCGAGCGCATGCTTGGGCGGCGCATCCCACAGGCGGATATCGCCCGTTGGATAGACTGTGTGGCGCTCGACGGAGGCATCAGAGAGGGAGAACAAGAAACCCAGGTGGTGCTCCTGCATAGCGCAAAGAAGCAGCAGATGGAGAACTTCATGCCAGACTCATTCGAAGAACTCTCCTCAAAAGCATTCAAAGATCATCTTGGAGAATTTCTGATCAATGCCTATCCAGTCGAAGACATCGTTGGAAGAGAACAACAGTTCTGCGATATGCTTCAACTACTAAGCAGCCAGAAAGACGTGAAGCGGATAATCCTCATTCCCGACGCGGAACAGGAGTCTATATATAATAAGGTACGCGCGACTCTGAGACAGGCTGACGATGACAAACGGATAACCCTGTTAGCAATGCAATCCATGCAAGACTGGAATTTCCGACAGGAGATACTCGGCTATTCGCTTTTGGCAGCACTCGGAATCAGTTCAGAAGAAATCAAAAGTAAAATGTAATCATATTATGGCAAAAGTATTAATGATTGGCGCCGGAGGCGTCGCTACGGTAGCAGCATTCAAGATTGCCCAGAATGCTGACGTGTTTACCGATTTTATGATTGCCAGTCGTCGCAAGGCCAAGTGCGACAAGATCGTGGAGGATATCCATAAGGCTGGCTACAAGATGGACATCAAGACGGCCCAGGTGGATGCCGACGATGTGGAGCAGTTGAAAGCGCTGTTTAACGACTACAAGCCGGAACTCGTCATCAACCTCGCCCTGCCCTATCAGGATCTGACCATCATGGATGCCTGTCTGGCCTGTGGCTGTAACTATCTCGACACAGCCAATTATGAGCCGAAGGACGAGGCTCACTTCGAGTATTCCTGGCAGTGGGCCTATAAAGACCGCTTCGAGCAGGCAGGTCTGACAGCCATCCTCGGCTGTGGCTTTGACCCAGGCGTATCAGGTGTTTATACAGCATACGCTGCCAAGCACCATTTCGACGAGATTCATTATCTCGACATCGTAGACTGCAACGCTGGTGACCACCACCATGCCTTCGCCACGAACTTCAATCCTGAGATCAATATCCGTGAGATTACTCAGAAAGGACTCTACTATAAGGACGGACAGTGGATAGAGACAGAACCGTTGGAGATCCACAAACCACTCACCTACCCCAACATTGGTCCGCGTGAGAGTTATCTGCTCCACCATGAGGAGTTGGAGTCGCTGGTAAAGAACTATCCCACCATCAAGCAGGGCCGTTTCTGGATGACCTTTGGCGAACAATACCTGAAACACCTCGATGTCATCCAGAACATCGGCATGAGCCGTATCGATGAAATTGAGTATGAGGCACCACTGGCCGACGGCACCGGTACTGCCAAGGTGAAGATTGTGCCCCTGCAGTTCTTAAAGGCTGTCCTGCCTAATCCTCAGGATCTGGGCGAGAACTACGAGGGCGAGACTTCCATCGGCTGTCGCATCCGTGGTATCAAGGATGGTAAGGAGCATACCTACTATGTCTACAACAACTGCAAGCACCAGGAAGCCTATAAGGAGACTGGCATGCAGGGGGTATCCTACACCACTGGCGTACCTGCCATGATTGGCGCGATGATGTTCGTCAAGGGCATCTGGAAGAAGCCGGGTGTATGGAACGTGGAGGACTTCGATCCCGATCCCTTCATGGAACAACTGAACAAACAAGGTCTGCCTTGGCACGAAGTGTTCGATGGCGACCTCGAATTATAATTATTAACTCTTAAATGTCTAAAAACTATGGCAAAAAAAGATGAATCTACGGAGCAACTGACTCCGCAGCAACAGAAATTGAAGGCCCTGCAGGCAGCCATGTCGAAAATTGAAAAAGACTACGGCAAAGGCTCCATCATGCGTATGGGCGAAGAGAAAATTGAAAATGTAGAAGTCATTCCCACAGGCAGCATCGGTCTGAATGCTGCTCTTGGTGTGGGTGGCTATCCCAAAGGACGTATCATCGAGATCTACGGTCCGGAGTCATCAGGTAAAACCACTTTGGCCATCCATGCCATTGCTGAGTGCCAGAAGGCTGGTGGCATCGCTGCCTTCATCGATGCAGAACATGCCTTCGACCGTTTCTATGCAGAACATCTGGGCGTGGATATCGACAACCTGTATATCTCACAGCCCGACAACGGTGAGCAGGCTCTGGAGATTGCCGACCAACTCATCCGTTCCAGTGCAATCGATATTATCGTCATCGACTCTGTAGCAGCGCTGACGCCAAAGAAGGAGATTGAGGGCGACATGGGCGACTCGTCTGTAGGTTTGCAGGCTCGCTTGATGAGCCAGGCCCTGCGCAAACTGACCTCTACCATCTCGAAGACCAAGACCACCTGTATCTTCATCAACCAGTTACGTGAGAAGATCGGTGTGATGTTTGGCAATCCTGAGACCACAACAGGTGGTAACGCCTTGAAGTTCTATGCTTCCGTTCGTCTGGACATCCGCAAGTCCCAGACCCTGAAGGATGGCGATACACCTATCGGCAATCTGGTAAAGGTAAAGGTGGTGAAGAACAAGGTGGCACCTCCCTTCCGCAAGGCGGAGTTTGAGATTACCTTTGGCGAGGGCATCTCGAAGATCGGCGAGATTGCAGACCTGGGTGTTGAGTACAACATCATCAAGAAGAGCGGCTCTTGGTTCTCATACGGAGATACCAAATTAGGTCAGGGTCGTGATGCCTTGAAAGAATTACTGAAAGACAATCCGGAACTCTGCGAGGAACTGGAGGCCAAGATCATGCAGGCCATCGCAGACAAGAAGGAATAAAAAAAAGAAGGGGCTGCTCGATTGAGCGACCCCTTCTTTTTTTATCTTATTTCTTAGAAGTCTTCTTCTTTGGCTTGGTAGTCTTTGTGGTGGTAGCACCAGTCTCATAACTTTCCACACGACCATCTCTTCCGAAATGGACGAAGAGCGACTTACCCTTTGAACGGTAATATACCCAATCGTGCTTGCCATTGCTGCCCTGTACTATCTCATTGGGCTCCTCACCCATGGCAAGTGTCACCTCATCCTCTGTCATACCAAGGATGACACGACCCTGACGGATAGCCGCACGGGCCTCAGGACTTGTCTGACGCTCTGCACCTTCACCCATAGCGAAGATATAACCGAAATAGTCGTCCAGTCTTGCATCACGCTCTGCCAATTCGTCAGGATGCGTGAAGAGGACATCGCGATAATAAGGACGGCGTGACTCCATTTCCGTGAGTGCCAGTGTGACATACGGCGTACCAGGACGTCTCTGTGCCTGATCCACGCGGAAGGTGGTCATCTTTGGCACATTAACCGTACGGTCCTTACCATCACCCTTGGTAATCATCTTCGAAGGCTGCATCGTATGAATCACCTTACCAATATAACTGGTGAAGTTCTTATCGACTGCCATAATGGCATCCTGCAACTCGAATGAGCCATAGAACGTATGCTTCAGGCTATCCACGATAAACTCGTCATCGCGCATGCCACTATTGGTCTTCGACAGAGCGAATGTCTGATAGAACTCATTACCATTCTCGTCTTCCACAATGATCTTAACGGGGAAACTGCGACTACCGACACCAACCTGTGTCACGGTAACCTCCATATCCTTCGGTACCCTCACCTCACGATAGCCCTCGCCGTCGTATTCTGTATCCACACGATAGATGGTACCTTTGGTATAGAGTTTCTTACCCATCAACTTCTCCCTGGCAATATCCACATCGCCGAGGTAGGCCAGCGTGGGCACACCCAGTTTACCATAGCAATAGTCGTCGAACGAACCATTGGGTATCTCAAAATAATACATCCTGTTGTCGTTCTGGCAGAGGAAGTTCATACGGGAATGACCGTCAGAACTGACAGTATTTCCTCTGTAAATCATAATTTTTTGACGGAGTGACATACTGCTGACTTCCTTGCCTGTAGCGGCATCGCAGAAAGTTCTTACAATCAAGTCATACTTCTCAGGCATCACCATAAACTTCATTCCCTCCTTCCAGTCGCACAGACTGTAGAATCTGAAATTCTGACTGATGAAATCCGTTGGGGCATCTGCATCTGCCTGACTCGCAAACTCATTGATGGCTGCCTGCTGAGCATCAAAGGCTTTCTGCTGAGCAGTACGGGTCTTCACGATGTAGGTGTTTACCTGTGCCGAGACCGTCATCATCAGCATGGCGAGTCCCATTGTCAAAAACGCTCTTTTCATTACCATGGTTTTATAAATTGTACAATTTCGACTGCAAAGATAAAAAAAATATTTGATACTTGTGCCAAAATGACGTGACAAAAAACATTTTTCTGCAAAAAAAAGTGATTTGGCACGTGCTTTGCAATGATTTTTGCGGATAAATGTCCAAATTTCATCGAATATTAATTAAAATAAATAAGAATTATGGGAAAAATTATTGGAATTGACTTAGGAACTACCAACAGTTGCGTTGCCGTATTCGAAGGTAACGAACCAGTAGTAATTGCCAATAGCGAGGGTAAGCGCACGACTCCCTCCGTCGTTGGTTTCGTAGAGAATGGTGAGCGTAAGATCGGTGACCCTGCCAAGCGTCAGGCCATCACCAACCCCAAGAACACCGTTTATTCTATCAAGCGTTTCATGGGTGAGAACTGGCAGCAGACCGAAAAGGAGATTGCCCGCGTTCCTTATTCAGTAGTGAATGAGGGTGGTTATCCCCGTGTAGACATCAACGGTCGCAAGTATACGCCGCAGGAGATTTCGGCTATGGTGCTGCAGAAGATGAAGAAGACTGCTGAGGACTATCTTGGACAGGAGGTGACAGAGGCTGTGATCACAGTACCCGCCTACTTCTCCGACTCTCAGCGTCAGGCCACTAAGGAGGCTGGTCAGATTGCCGGTCTGAATGTAAAGCGTATTGTCAACGAGCCCACAGCAGCCGCTCTGGCATATGGTGTTGACAAGGCCAACAAGGACATGAAGATTGCCGTATTCGACCTCGGTGGTGGTACATTCGATATCTCCATCCTCGAATTTGGCGGTGGTGTGTTCGAGGTGCTTTCTACCAATGGTGATACGCACCTGGGTGGTGACGACTTCGACCAGGTGATTATCGACTGGCTGGTTCAGGAGTTCAAGAACGACGAGGGTGCCGACCTGAAGAGTGATCCGATGGCTATGCAGCGTCTGAAGGAGGCTGCTGAGAAGGCAAAGATTGAGTTGTCTTCAAGCACCTCTACAGAAATCAACCTGCCCTACATCATGCCTGTAGGCGGTGTTCCCAAGCACTTGGTGAAGACCCTCACCCGTGCTAAGTTCGAGCAGTTGGCTCACGACCTGATCCAGGCTTGTCTGGCTCCCTGTCAGAAAGCCATCGCTGATGCCAAACTGACCACTGCCGATATCGACGAAGTCATCCTCGTAGGTGGTTCAAGCCGTATCCCTGCTGTGCAGACCCTCGTAAAGAATTACTTTGGCAAGGAGCCTTCAAAGGGTGTAAACCCCGACGAGGTGGTAGCCGTTGGTGCTGCTATCCAGGGTGCAATCCTGAACAAGGAAGGTGGCGTAGGCGACATCGTCCTGCTCGACGTGACCCCGCTGACACTGGGTATTGAGACCATGGGTGGTGTGATGACCAAACTGATCGAGGCCAACACGACCATTCCTTGCAAGAAGAGCGAGACCTTCTCTACCGCTGCTGACAATCAGACAGAGGTGACCATCCACGTACTGCAGGGTGAGCGTCCGATGGCTGCTCAGAACAAGTCTATCGGCCAGTTCAACCTCACAGGCATCGCTCCTGCCCGTCGTGGTATTCCTCAGATCGAGGTAACCTTCGACATCGATGCCAACGGTATCCTCAAGGTGTCTGCCAAGGATAAGGCCACTGGTAAGGAGCAGGCCATCCGCATCGAGGCTTCTTCTGGTCTGTCTCAGGACGAGATCAACCGCATGAAGGCCGAGGCTGAACAGAATGCCGAGAACGACAAGCGTGAGCGCGAGCGTGTCGACAAACTGAATCAGGCCGACTCGATGATTTTCCAGACCGAGAACCAACTTCAGGAACTCGGCGATAAGATTCCTGCCCAGCACAAGCCCGCCATCGAACAGGCACTCCAGCAACTGAAGGATGCCCACAAGGCTGGCGACGTGGCCGCTATCGATTCAGCCATCGCTGCCCTCAACACGGCTTGGCAGACTGCTTCTCAGCAGATGTACCAGCAGAGCGGTGCAGCCGGACAGCCTGGCGGCGACCAGTTCACTGGTGGTCAGCAGGCCCAGCAGGATGGCCCGAAGGCAGAAGATATCCAGGACGCTGACTTCGAGGAGGTTAAGTAAGATACTGATTATTCATAAATGATAACCGTGCAGCCCAGTTGGGCTGCACGGTTTATTTTACTATCATCTTTTTTCCGCGAGCGATATAGACACCAGGATCCATCCGACCTTGAACCTTGCGCCCTTGCAGATCGTAAATCTGGTCGGTATCATCGTTCTCATTCCATCTGGCATCATTTATCCCTGTCGACTCATCAGGAGAGATTGTGAATCTGATGCTGCCCGACTCCGAGTCCTCTGTGATATCAGTGAGCATGAAACCAACTGGCTTTGGGGTATCGTCATGATAGAAACAATAATTGGGCAACGCCATCTGGTCGTTAAGCGACGTCACCTCATTAAGGCCAGGGAAGGGAGATGATGCAATACTTTCCTGCCATTCTTCTTTCGTATACGTCTTGCCATTACCACGCAGATAACTACTGATTAAAAGACCGCCTGCTGGTACGACAGCCACAGCGGGGTGACCAGGATTATTGTTAGGAGAATCGCTCATCATGACGCTTTCATAGGGATAGTCGACATGATAAACCAGCAGTCCATGACCATCTGCATTTCGGTTGAGTCCGCGTTGCTGAATGTTCTCCATCACGATATAGTCGCGATCATTATCGCTATTCACCAATTTATAGGCCTTACCACCTTCTATCAAAGGAAGGATGTCGCCTATTTGGCATGATCCGTCTTCCATCATACTGCCGACATCTTCTATCTCCGTCCACCCCATCGTTTCCTGTTCCCAGGCCGTATAGGCAGAGGGTGCAAAACTATTATAATTATAAAGTCCATAGTCCATAATACTCCAACTCTCCATGCCTTGGTTGTTGACGTATGCTGTCGACTTGGTCGCGTAAAGGTCGGGCAGTCCCATGCAGTGGGAGAACTCGTGGATAAAAACGCCTGTGCCATTGATGTAGGTAGGGCGTTCGGGATGAAAGAGTTCTGGACTACAGTTGAAACGAGTGATGCG
>Ga0310690_10001698_pt1 | contig 38297 bp, 39 predicted proteins | sample AusTroGonzalo_MG_2_FD_207661 | JGI IMG/M metagenome (GOLD analysis project Ga0310690, IMG submission 207661) | Bovine rumen microbial communities from tropical cattle in Woodstock, Queensland, Australia - Gonzalo_04 (v2) (version 2) | ecosystem: Host-associated > Mammals > Digestive system >...
GCAGGCGCGCCAGCCGGAAAGAGCGGCTCGGACAGTAGGCGACAGACATCATAACGGAGAACACGAACATGAAGACAACGGCGAAGTCAATGGCAATGGCGATTGCGCTTTCCTGCGCGATGGCGGCAGAACCCCTTGCGGCGGCGCAATCCGCCCCTCCTCCTCCGCCCGACGTGCGCGTCGGGGCGACGGCGGCCGACGGAAGCGGCGCTCCGCAGCAGAGGCGGCGGAGGCGCAAGCCTTTGACGCCCGAGCAGCAGATGGAGAAGTTCGGAGGCTTCGTGGAGCCGGCCTACAGCGGCAAGTTCCTCTGCTTCATGGACTCGCAGGGACGGATCCCGGCGGCGGCCGTCGAGTGGGTGGCCGGGCAGGTGCGCATCGCCCTCTCGCTCCCGACGCGCATCGAGCGGAACGCGAAGGCGCCGCAGGGGCCCGCCGCGCTGCCGCCGGACGCGGGCGGGATGATCTCCGTCGTCGACATCGAAGGCGAGCCGTCGCTTCTCGTTGCGCCCGACAACGGCTGGGCGCGGGTGAACGTCGCCGCGCTTGCGGCGGACGGCGCGGCGGCGGAGGTGCTGGAGACCCGGTTCAAGAAGGAGCTGTGGCGGGCGTTCGTGATACTGTTCGGTGGCGGCAATTCGCTCAACGACTTCGACGTGATGCGCCCCATACGCGCGCCGAAGGATCTGGACGCCTGCAAAGCCCTGGTTTCGTCACCGGAGTGTTTCAACGCGGTGCTGACAGGCGCGAAGGCCGCCGGGATCACGCCCGTGCGCCGCACGACGTACCTCAACGCGGTGCGACTCGGCTGGGCTCCCGCGCCCACCAACGAGTACCAGAAGGCCATCTGGGAGCGCGTGAAGGCCGACAAGGAGCGCGGGCCGACCAACCCGATCACCATCCCTCCGCCAAAAGCCCAAAAGTAGCCTGTGCGCTTCACCTACACATACCGCTCCTCGGACGGCCAAAGGCACACCGCCGAGATTGAGGCGGAGAGCCGCGATGCGGCATTCGCCAAGGTGCGTTCGGAGCTTGGCATCAAGCCTATCAAGGTGGTCGCCGCTGAAGAGCCTACGCCACAGGTGACGCCGAAGAGAGTCCCAAGTCGTGTGCTTCTGGCGGTTGTCGGCGCTGTGTTCGTCGCTGTCGGCGTAGTCGTGTGGTTCCTTGTCCGAGGTGGCGGCCAGTCGGGAGCCCATCCTGAAACGATCATGGTGAACACACCGCATGGGCCGATGACGTTGAGCGTGGCCGCGCAGCTTCCGCGTCAGGCCATCCCCGGCGACAGACAGCGCATTGAGAAGGCACTCGAATCGTTCAAGCACCCCGCAGAGCGCCTCTTGGCGCGTTTCGCGGAGCCGGGGCGGGCGGTCGCCGCCTTGGAGGGCGCGAAGCCCACGCAGGCCGAATTTGCCGCCTGTCTGCGCGAGCCGATCCGCATCGCATCCACGGACTTCACCGAGGTGGTCGATCTCAAGCGGATCGTCACCGGGATGAAGCGCGAGATGGCGGCGTACATCGCCGGCGGCGGTACAGCCGACCAGTACATTAGCGAGCTGGAGAAGCGCCAGCGGTTGGAGATTTCCTATCGCGAGAACGCGGAGCGCCGGCTCGGCGAACTGCTCAAGAAGCCGAAGGATGCCTACGCCTACTGGCTCAAGGCCAACGCCCAGCTCCAGGCGATGGGCATCTACCCGCTTACCCTGCCGGACGCGCTCCGCTCCTACCAGATGAGCTTCGACATCGACGAGTAGGCTACTCGTCCAGATCCAGCCCGGCCTGATAGCCGTGCAGGGCTGGCGGGAGCGGCAACTCGTAGATTCCCATCGATTTCAGCGAGGCGTTCGCCTTGAGCCAGTAGGCGTAGGCTTCTTTCGGTTTCGACAGCATGCCCTCCAGCCGCTTCTCGGCGTTCTCGCGGTAGGAGACTTCGAGCTTCTGCCGCTTGGCGAGTTCCGAAAGATACTGCTCCGCCGTGCCCCCGCCGGCGAGATACGCCCTCATTTCCCGCTTCATGCCCGCGACGATCCGCTTGAGGTCGACCACCTCGGTGAAGTCGGTGCTGGCCGTTCGGATCGTGTCGCGCAGGCAGGCCGCAAATTCGGCCTCCGTCGGCCTTTCGGCGGGCAGGGCGGCGACTGTCCGCCCCGGCTCGGCGAAGCGCGACAGGAGCCGTTCTGCGGCGTTCGTGAAGGTCGTGTCGCGGGCCTTTTCGATCCTCACCCTGTCTCCTGGTATTGGCTGGCGAGGGAGCGGTTCGGCCATGCGACTGGTCACAGGCCCTTGCGGTGTGTTTATGACGATCATGTTCTCGCCGCTGTCGCCGTTCCTGCGTGTTCCAAACCTATAGGCGACGACTGCCACTCCCACAGCAGCAAACAACACTATACATGCCGTCAGAAACACACGACTTGGTACTCTCTTCGGCGTCATCTGGGGCGGCGGCTCCTCTGCCGCCGTAACCTTGATCGGCTTGATGCCCAGCTCGGCGCGTACCTTGGCGAAAGCCGCGTCGCGGCTCTCCGCCTCAATCTCAGCGCTGTGCCTTTGGCCGTCCGAGGAGCGATATGTGTAGGTGAACTTCACTTCTTCGCATTAGGCGGTGAAATCTTGATGGGATTCGTGGGGCCGCGCTCCTTGTCTGACTTGACCTGCTCGAAGATCGCCTTCTGCCATTCGTTCGTGGGTGCGGGAGCCCAACCCTCTCGACAAGCTTGTCGGTACGTAGTACGAAAGACCGGCCTTATATCACGTGCTGCCGCACACTCAAGCATCGCATTGAACGGCTCTGGGGACGACACAAGCGTCGGCACGGCGTCAAGGTCGCGTAACGAATGCACAGGACGCATGACGTCGCCGGCGCTCTGCGAGTTTCCGCCCCCGAATGCATACACAAACGCGCGCCAAAGTTCCTTCTTCAGGCGAGTCTCCAGCACCTCCTCGGACGGCGAGTCCGCCGCAAGCACGGCCACGTTTACCTGCGCCCAGCCATCCTCTGGTGCCACGAGGAGCGCAGGCGTTGCCGCCAGATCCACCACGCGCACGACCCCGCCCGCGTCGGACGGCGCGGTGAGCGAGCCGTCTGGCGAACGTTCGATGCGCACCGGAAATGACAGTGCGATCCGTGCCTGTTCCGCGACCCATTCCACGGCGTTTGTCCCGGCTCGCTTCTGGGCGTCTAGGAAGTACACGCGTTTCCCGTCGTACGCGCGTTCCACGAACCCGCCGAACTTCTGCATCTGCTGCTCCGGCGTGAGACGCTTGCGCCTGCGCCTCTCGCCAGCCTTCGGCCTGCTCGTGTCGGGTGGGGGCGGCGCATTGTCCGCAGCCTCAAGTCCTGCAAACGCGATTGCGCCGACAAGTGTCAACATTGTCACAATCCTCATCGTGTTCTCCTTTGTTTTCTTTTCCATAGTGATAACTGTCGCCGTCTTGCCGACATCGGCGCGGTGTACGATCAATCGGATTCCCGCGCTTTCCGCCGCTCGCGGGCGCGCTCGCGTCTTTCACTGGCGCGCTCGGCCTTCTCGTCCGCCGTCACGGCCATTGAGACCGGCGCGATTCCCATCTGCTCAAGCGCGGCATTCGCGCGTTTCCGGTATTCCAGCGCCATCGATTCGTCGCCTGCGGCGATCATCTTCTTGAGCTCGACCAGCACGTTGCGGCGCATCGACTCGTTCTCCTCCGCCAAGCGACGGTGTTCACGAAGCACCTCGTCCATTGAGAGACCCTGGTCAAGGAGCTTCTTCGCCTCGGCTCGAAGTTCTATCACAGCTTGCTTCATTGCTCGGATGTCATCGGTGTCCGTATCCAGTATCTTGATTTCTGTCTTGAGAGATTCGGCGAACCGCTTGTCAAGGTCTGGAACGGAAGGCGGGGGGGGCGAGGACGATGTACCGTCAGCCGGGGGCAGGGAGGCTAGGATTTCGTCCGTAGGATGCTCGAAAACCGGCGTTGCCGCATCGGAGACGATTGAATGTATCTTGCCGTCCTCGGTGCGCAGCCGCTCCACGATCACGCCGTTGTTGGTGGTTGCCTCTGAAGAGATCACGCGGAGCCCAAGGTACATGCGGGAGGATGGGGATGCGCCACGCTCCTGTACGGCCGCAGACGGCGTGTTGGTGGCGGCGGGCTTCGCCGCACGCTTAGGGGGGGCGACACTCTTGCCGCTTCCCGACGCCGGCTTTGCCACGGACTGCTTGGAGGACTTCTCGGCGGGGGCGGGTTGTACCACTTCGCTACTGAACCACCACCATAGACCACTGCCGACAACTGCAAGGATCACCGCCACCAAGATGGCGGCTTTCCATATTCCGCCGCTACTCGCACCCTCAGCATGGGGAACAGCCGTCTCGGCGGCTCGTCGCCGCGACGAAGCGCGGCCCTCCCTTATGCCCAAGGGCGCGATCCCGCGCCGCTTGCATTCGGCCATGCAGGCCGTGCGGCTCGCGGCCTCGATCTCGACCTCGGCCTTAGCCCCGGTCTTGCTGCGGTATGTTACTGTGAATGTCATGTTCCTTCACTCCCGACTATCGTCTTGTGCTTGCCGTCCTCATCGCTGACGCTAGACGCGAGACGATAGGCGCGAATGCCTCTGCCAGAAACAGAAACGCCCGCCCGCACATGCGGTCGGGCGTTCCCGTCTAGCAACGCGCCAGCGTTACTTCTGCTTGCGGCGCAGGCCGAGGAGTCCAGCGCCCACGAGGAGCAGCAGGCCAGAGGTCGGCTCAGGCGCACCGCCGCCGCCGCCACCACCACCAGCCGCGACAATCGTCCCGCTATTGCCGAACGTAGAGAGCGTAGGAATAGCATCGGGAGCAGGATCCGTGTCCCCATACGTTGAACCCGCGATGCTGAGAGTGTCGTATTTGAAGTCCTTACCGACTTCAAACGCACCATTGATGGCCAGCAACATCAGCGAAGTGGCATCGCCGACGTCAACACCTGTGGACGTGGCATTGCCCTTCGATACCGTCTTGGAAGACAGCACCTTGTTGTTGATGGTAGTAAGCGCGTCGCTGTCGAAGGCGGCGAGCGCGGCGAGGACGGTAGCCTGGTCTGCGCTGTCGAACGCATACACAGTATACCCATTGTAGGAGGTGTCCTTGCCGAACTTCCAGTCGACATTGGCACCCTGAACAATGCCAGCCACACATACTGCGGCAAGCAACATTATCAGTTTCTTCATTGTCATTTTCCTTGTTTTTTTGTTCGGTCGGGCTGACATTGAAATCAGCTCTCCCTGTTTTCCTTCGGAAGCGACGGCATGTTAGATGTCGCAACTTCCTCAAGCCGTTTCGTTACTTCGTGAACGTCAGAGTACCAGCCACTGGAGCCTTGAACCAGAAAGCCGCACCCGCTTCAATCTGAGTTCCCTCGAGTTCGTAACCATCGATATCACACCACTCGTCTTTGCCGAGCGGCGTGTCCTCACCGTCATCGTACGTGCCGTCCGAAATGTAGAAGTAACGGTCATAGCCAGATCCCGATGCTTTCTGCACCTGAATCTGGGGGGCAGTAGCGAAGTCGTTATCGTACTCGCCGGCCGCAGCCGTCGTCGTCACGTTCTTGAGAGTCACGTCGCACGGATACGGGTTGCAGAAGATGTGAAAAGTGTTGGCAGTAAATGACAGGGCTGTGGATGAGGAATCCGACACCTGACCGGAAAACGTAAGCGATCCGCCAGTCACTGGAGACTTGAACCAGACGCCCTTGCCAAGCACAAGCTTAGCGGCATCAGTCAATTCATAACCGTCGATATCGCACCAGGCGTCGAAACCGAGCGGGGTGTCCTCACCATCGTCGTATGTGCCGTCCGAAATGTAGTAGTAACGATCATAACCGGAACCGGATGCCTTCTGTACCTGAATCTGGGGAGCAGTTGCAAAGTCGTTGTCATACTCACCAGCGACAAGGCCATCAGGGAGCTTAATGAGCTTGTTCATGTCCACTTGACCGGGGGAGGTGGTGCCAGTCTCATCAAACTGAGCGCCGACGAGGTAGAACTTGCCAGCCTGAATGGTCTTCGCCGTGTAGCCGACGGTATTCGCCGACTCGATGCAAAATGCGGAGCAGGCCATCGCCGCCGCCGCCACAAACATGAGTTTCTTCATTTTTCTGTTCCTTGTTTTTCCCCGGAATTTCTCTGGGGCGCAGAGACGCTATGTTCGCTCTGTTTTGCAGAGGAAAGAAATAATGCAGAATCAAGGATTGAGGTAGGATGGCGTAGAAAAAGCGCAATGATGGAGTGGGGGTGGGACGCTTAAGAGCTAGACTCTTATGTGGTGCGGGAATCGATGGGGGTGGTGCCCTTCTATGTGACTGAGGAGAATGGCGGTGAGTAGCAAGGCAGAAAAATGAGCGAGGCCCGGTCTTGTTGCCGGGCCTCGCTCTTTATCGTGTTTTGATGTGGTGATTATCGGCGAGCGCCATCACCAAGCCACGTGTAGCCGGCGGCGAGGCCGGCGTCACCGATCACGTAGGTGCGGTTGGGGTCTTCGATAAGAACGCGCTTGAGCAATTTACCGGCACTCTGACCGGCACGTTTTACCGCTTCTTCATGCGTACACCCTTCATCGACGTACTTGTTGAAGAGGACTGCCATCGGAGTACCCTCCCAGAAGTAGTTGGCACCGCCGAGCAAGTCTCGTGCGGCGAACTGTGCATCCTCAAAGTCCTTGCATCGTGCCCTCACTGCACCATACAGGAAGTCACACATCCTTTGGATGTCAGCATCGCTGACTCCTCTGACCGAACCACCACGGTGTTGGGTAATTCGAGCCCTATGTTCATTAATCAACATAAGTGTTTCCTTTCGAGTTGTTAGGTGTTTTCGGGATCGTCCTCGTCGTCGAAGTCGAGCGGACGAGAACATTCAGGACAACGGAAGAGACCGTCATGGGTACGCTCCTCAAGACGGTAATCGCCCTCCTCGAAGGAGAGGCCACAATCTGGACAACAATACATCTTTGGATTCCTTTCTGTTGTAGCCCGGCCACGAATGGTACATCCGCAGCCGGGCGGTGTTTTTTATGCAACCATGTTGAACGTGGCCTCGATTCCGAGGTTCGGAATCTCGATCACGTTATCGTGCGAGTAATACTTGTGCAGGCGCGGATACTGCGCCTTTGCCGATTCCTGGAGCCAGACGCAGGCGGGATCGTCCTGAAAGCCATCGCGGCTCACGATGTGACGCCCCTGCTTGTATGCCCAGCGGAGTATCATCTCGTCTGCCGAACGCCCATTCTTGGCGGTCGTGACAGACCTGCGTCGTTCGCTGTAGAGCCAGTCGAGCAGAGACAGCCCTTCGGCGTTCTGCGTATCATGGAACCACCAGCGTATCGAGTTGTCGAAGTACAGGTGCCACCAAGTGCCGTCGTTGTCGAGTTTGTCGAGCAACGCCTTTAGCGCGCGAACGCCATTTGCACCGAGGCGACCATTACGGACTATGTTCGACCCGTCGAGCAACAGACCCGCGAGGCGAGCCTTGCGGGCTACATCCTCTCGGTCGAAGATTGCACCGGGTTCTGGGAGCTGACGAAACGTCCATCCGATCTCGCGCAACCGCTTTATGGGCAGTTCCATGAGCAGGGTGAACGCTTCCTTTCCGGACATGAGGTGGTCGAGGTTCTGCGCCCCCGCCAACTTCATGATGCTTAGCGTATCTGCCAAGACCCTCGCCACTGGTTCGGCAAAGCGGCGGTCACGCTGATGGTAATCGCGCTCGCAGAACATGCGGCCGTCTGGGGCTTGGATCTGAATCTTGGCAACGATGTCCTCGTGCCTCTTGTCATACCTACTGAGGAACAGGAAGCGGTAAGCTTTGCTGTCCGCAGTCTTCTTGACCGGCTGCACCACCACGTTTGATTGGCGGCCGGTATCGGGATCAACTTTTCGGAGATCGTGCATCTCCGTTCCAGTTCTTTCGTCTTGCATTGAACCTCCTTGGTGCCATTTTCTAACACCGAATGAAATGGTGGACGGTCTTTCTCCTAAGAACTCGTCCGACCGAAACGATAACTGTGTTTGTTAACCGACGGTGGGATCAAGTCTCTTGATCTCAGCCATCAGGGCCTCTACCGCGCTGGCTACGGATTGCGCTTGTCTGTAAAGCTGCGCAAGCGACGAACCTCCTTTCTGATTTGGGGTGGATGAGAACTGCTCGGCAGCATAGCCGGCAGATTTGTTGAGCATCGCGAACTGCACCGCCGAGCGCAGCGCGGGGATGTAGGCGGCCAGCGCGGCGGTTTCCGTGACATTGAACTTCTTGGCGATGCGGGCGAAGTCGATATCCTCCGGAAGCTTTTTTGCGGCCTCCTTGGTGAGAGCGGCGACATGCAGGCCGTTGGGAACGACAGATGGCAGCCCCTTGTCAAGGGCATAGCGGGACTTGACCGCACACGACAGGCAAGGAGGATTGTCGGTTGACCACGACCACGTGAAACGCTCCGAGGCGAGTGGGGTCTTCTGGAACTCCGCAGGGCGGAGACCATTAAAGAACGAGGCGAACGGGACGCCGCTTTCGCGCCTGAAATCAGCGCAGACGGTAGCCATGTCCTTGAGTGTCGAGATGCCGTAGTGCGCCCACAAGAACGCCTCGAATATGCGGATGCGATTCTCGCCGAACGGGGCGGTGGCGTTGCTGATGCCGAGGACGGCCCAGGGGTTGAAGATGGGCTGGTCGGCGGAGGCCTCAAGCCCCTTGCGACGGAACTTGGCCCAGTAGGCGTCGTCCTGTTCCTTACCGACGAGGCAGATGGTAGGACTGTGAGTACGGCTTAAGATCGGAGAGAGGAATCTAAACTCATCCTTGTGCAGCCGGACGAAAGCTGATACGGGGCGCGGGATCTTGTAGCGGGCGGCCAACTCGCCAAGCAATGCTGCATGGATAGGGGCTTCGCTGACAACGCGACGCAAATCCGCGAGAGCCTTTTCTGCTGCTTCGGAGTTATCCTTAACCCACGCAAGCACCTCACGCTCGATCTCCTGCGGAGATCGCATTACCCTATTCGGGACAACACTATTAGCCATGTTCTGACTCCTGTCTTAGTTCAAGCACCTCAACACACGAGTATCGAGGATCGCCGTCATTCCGTTGGCTGCCAATCTCCTTCACTCGAAAGAAACCGCATCGCCAACTTCCTGTAAGCGGAACGGCACGAAGTTTATCACACTCGGTTTGCATGCACAAGGGGGTAAAAGAAAAAAAGTTTGTGGGCGGGGCGGGAGGGGCAGGGGAGGGGCTGAAGGACGCGTAGGGGCAAGACTCTTAGGGGTGGGCGCGACGGGGTGCGCCCAGCAAAACTCGGACAGGACACGATGGACAATTCACCAGTAGTTGAAGTACGGCTTCGGCTTAAGACCGTCGCGAGGCTCGTCCCAATCATCGGTTCTGTACCGCTTGAAAAGATTGCGATTGGCATCCTTTTCTAACTCCAACAGCCTCTTTGAACGCTCTGCCAGTTGATTGACCTTTCCGCGCAAAACCACAACCTCCTCCTCGTTTGTAACATGACTAGTGCTTGCCTGGATCTCTCGACATTGTTTAAGGATGATCTCTCTTTCCTTGTGGTACTCTACCTTCTTTCTAAAACACCGATGCAGTTCCCGTTGCAGAGCCTCTGTTTCGGGTGATTCGAGAATGTCACACAGGTAATCGACAGGGACAATGGCAGAAATGTCAGTTCCTTGGCCCGTCGGTGGTGGCAACGTACCGTCTGGCGTAATCGCACTAACAATCCCAAGCAGATGGTATGAATTCGACATTTGATTGGTCGTTGATGGGGTTTGCACGAATACAGGACTGCCGCTATTGCCATGTACTACTTGGCAATCGAGGAATATTGACTTGGCATAACCACGGTGATTCGGCAAATACCCAATGAACATTGGCACTTTGGGCATCGCACCAATATAGCCTCGCTTTTGCATGATCAAATTTGGCAGATTGCCTTTGGGGTTTGCTGCTTCGATCATAGGAACCAGACCCATCGTGAGTATGGGGGAACCAACATCGATTCCAAAACGCTTCCGAAAAGGCGCATTGGCAAAGTTCACCTTGTCGTCACGAGGGAACGCTAATGTAAGCATTCTCATATTATCAATGATGATCGGTTTAATCGGCCGATTAACATACGAGATGCTCATTAACCCCATCTGTTGCCCCTCTCGTTCTTGTCGGGCTGCAAGTATCGGCACTACGGCGATGTCTACAGCGTCGTTCTTATGTTCTAACCACGGACGATCACCATCAAGCGCAAGGAGATTTGAGGTCGTTTCGCCTGTCTTACCATCTACAGAATTGATGCGTAGTTTGAGGACTGCGTGTTTAGCTGCAAAAAGGCCAGGTGCCTCAAGCACATGGCGCGCCGTAACAAAAAAGATGCCTGGTTCCGGTATGTGTTGCGCCACGAAAAAACCGGTTCCAATGGGATTGCCGTTGGTATGGATAACAAATGCACATGACCGCTCAAGAATTTTTGCCTGTTCCACAAAGGATGGCAAAGTTTTACCTGCGCCATGTGACGATTGTGGAATCATGAGTGCGATGCCGAAAGTGGTGGCTGCGAGGATGGATTTGAGGTGGGGGGATTTCATTGGTAGGGCCTTTCTTTTTTAGGGGCAAAACTCTTAAGGGGAGAGGGGACTTGCGAGACGCTTAAGGGCAAAACGCTTAAGGGGGAGCCTTTCAGAGAGTGCGGAGATCCTTGTCGATATCGAGGGTGGGGGCGGAGCGCAGGGTGCGGGTGGAATCACCCTCCCAGGCAGGTGTGCGGCCGGTGCAGAAGGCTTCCGAATCGATGGTGCCGTCGGCATTGATCTTGGCGAGTTCGCGGAGGATCACCTCTGTGGCTTTGGGGGCGAAGAGGAAATCCGGATCCTCGATGTGTGACCAAATGAAGTTCACGAGGTGGTCGCGCTTGTCGTAGGCGTCGTGTTCGTCGTCGAAGGAGGTCATGCCCTCGATGTCGCGGCGGTAGGTGCGCGGGCTTGTCGACGCGCCGGCGATGTTGGCGACGAACCAGTCGCGAATCTGCTTGAACCCCGGACGCTTGTACTTGCGCTTGCGCTTGGACTGGTCGGTCTGCTGGATGCCGGAGATGTAGTTCAGCAGATACTGGAGCCACTCGTTGCGCCGCTTGTTCATCCGAATCCGGGTGAAGCGCGGCTGCTTCGCCTTTTCTGGGAAAAGGTGGTTGAGCGGGCCGGGCTGGGCGACAATCTTGTGGTTCGCCTCGTCGACGGAGAACAGCTCGCTCAACAGAACCGCCCTTCCACTCCAGCCGGTAGGTTGAGTGGCCTCGTTGCTGCCGAAGATGATGGACGCATCTTCGCCGTGCATGGAGAAGAAGTTGGGCTTGGGGTTGGGGCAATAGAAGAACTGGCGGTGACGGATGGTGCCGTAGCAGCACACATTGCCGGAGTGGACGATGCCGCGCCCGCAACCGAAGAACCGGCCGATGAACTTCTCAAGGCCGACGTGGGAAAAACACGAGCTTTCCCACTGCTCGACGGTCGACGGGATCGGCGCGCCGCAGCCATCGCACTTTTCGCCATAACAAGAAACCCCTCCGCATGAGGGACACACGACGAGGGTTTCAGGATGGTTATAATCTTCGACGAAGATCCCCTCGGAGAGAAGCGGACTACCGACGGGAACGACCTCAGTGAGGTCGTCAGCCGGGTGGTGGTGAACCTTTCTGGCAAGGTAAGTGCCAATACTGTTGAACATACGAAAAGCCCCTTGGATATTTAGCGTACATTGGAATTCTCGATGGAGGATGATTTTTCGGTGGCATGAATGCTACCGGACGGAACCGTCGGATTGCCTGCGGCAGAATTATCGCCGCACAGGACTGGCGGGACGCTCGTGCCGATGGAGGGCGGCGCGGAGGATGGCACGGGAACCTTCTTGGCGGGATCCTCGACAATCGGCGGCATTGGCACTGGGACTGGAACGGGCGAAACCTGCTCCTGGGCCGGCGGTGGAACCCCGCCATCCTCACCGAAATCATCCGGCGGGTTGTCGGCCGGTTCCTCGAAATCGCTCTCTGAGACCTCCGGCACGGTGCCGTTCGTGAGAGGAAGATTGCTCGCCTCCCTGGGGAGAACACGACGGGCAAAGCGGAAGAGCGTGCGCCCTTCCAGCTGCTCGTTGAGCTGCGTGATATCGTAGAGGATGCGCTGGCTCTTGTAATTGATCCCCATCTCTTGAAGATAATTTTTGAAACTGATGTAGTAATAAGCGCCAGCCTTCTTCAACTCAAACGCCTGGGGGTCGCCCTTTGTGCTGACCGTCGCGCCGAGATCGCCGTTCTCGGCAGAGAAGATGATGAGGCTGGCATCATCGGTGAGATTCATGAGGCGACCGGCCTCAACGCTGAACGATAACCGACCATTGCCTTGGATCGTGGCCTTTGCCGTCTGCTGGAGACGGGCGGCATCAAGGCGGGTCAATGTGGCTCCAAAATTCATGTATACGTTTCCTATCGGTTGTGAACGGAGGGTAGTATATCACAACCCTATCTGGGCTGTAAAGAGGGGCGGAAAGAAAAATATTATTTGGTACGAAATGGTGTGAAGTGTATTTTCTGTATTTACCCGGTTGCAAGTCGCAAGAGATACCAAGTTGCCCACGGTTCCGTGTGCCGTTTCGGAACCGCCAGATCCCTCGTCGGCGATATTGACAAATGAAAACAGATATTGACAAAACCGGCCGAGGGTTTGTCAATGTCAGAAATATCAAGTTCTGAGGCTGGGGTATGCCCCAAGTGGCTAAAAACAGCGAGGGAGTAGACATGGGGAAAAATTGACATCGAAAATGTCACAGTTGTCAAAGGCCATTTCGCCGTTTCCGGGCCGCTTCGCATGGTGCGTGGCGGCGGCAAAAAGGAAACTGCGAAATGCAAAAGAAAGAAGTAACGATCCACCCGCGACCAGAGTCGCCGATCACACCCAAGGTCTGGGAGAAAATTCAAATCCACGCGAGCGTCATCCAGCTGTCGTACCGCGACGCAAACGAGGTCGACAGGGAAATCCGACGCGAGGACATCATCGGGGAACTGATCACCGCAGCCGTCAAGTCGTGGAAGAAATTCAGGAGCGACAAGGGCTGCACATACGACTCGTTCGCAAGCCATGCCATCGACTGGGCGGCGAAGAACTACATGCGCAACACCTGGAACAAGGAGAAGAAAAGGCGGAACACGCTCTCGCTCAATGTCTGTGTGCGGGAGTTCGACATCGAAACGAGCAGCGGCTCGATGACGTTCCTCGAACTTCTCGAAGACACGCGCGCAAATGCCGGACGCCTCGCGGAAGCTTTCGATCTGCGCGAGATGTTTGCCGCGCTGGAGAAACACGATCCGCAGCTTGCGGAGATCCTCGTCCTCCGCTATCAGGGGCACAAGATGCAGGAGATCGCAGGGATGGTGGGCGTCAAGCCGCGCCGCCTCTGGGTGGTTCTGTGGCCGAGGGTCAGGAAGTTCGTGCGCGAGTTTTACAAAGATACCCCCGTAGATTTTTCCGGCTCGCGGTAAAGAGGTATGGCACCGGCGGGGAGGATGGTTCCGAACCGCCGAGTGGAAGGAAAACGACAACATGAAATATCCATTCTTGCTGGATGTGAAGGCGAGCGAGTATCACGCGGATTCCGCGTCGGGCCGCTATCTTTCTTCACACAACCTGGCGCTGTTCCGAAAGTGCCCGCGCAGCTACCATCTCACCATGACGGGGAAGATGCGAAAGCCGGAAACCCAAGCCCTCGCGTTCGGGCGGGCGGCGCATTGCTTCACGTTGGAGGACTCTGACGTGTGGAACCGCGAGTTCGTCGTGACGGACGGGCCTGTGAACCCGAAGACGGGACAGCCCTTCGGCCGGACGAGCCAGAAGTTCATCGACTTCATGGCCACGCAGACGAAGGAGGTGGTTTCGTGCCGAGAGTTCGAGGCCATCGAGAAGATGGCGGAGAACGTGTGGAACCACCCGGAGGCAAAGAAGCTCCTCGAAAACGGAGTTGCCGAGGGCACGATCCGCGTCGAGGACTTCTTCGGAACGCCTGCGCAGGCGCGGCTCGACTGGTTCACGCCGGACTACGGGATCGTCGACCTCAAGACGACGGGCGACGATCTCGAATGGTTCGAGAGCGAGGCGCGGAAGTTTCAGTACGCCTACCAGATGGCCTTCTACCGCAAGGCTCTGGAGATCGTGAGCGGGACGAGATACCCGGTGTACATCATCGCCGTGGAAAAGCACGAGCCCTACAGGGCGTGTGTATTTCGCTACGCCGAGGACGTGCTGGACCAGGCGGAGGCCGAGAACGCGAGCGCGATACGCGAGCTGATCGACTGCCGCGAGAGGGACGTGTGGGAGACGCGATTCCAGGAGACGAGGCCGCTGACGAGGATATAGGCCGAACACAGTTCGGCCATCAAATCTGGAGAGTTCGGCCATCAAATCTAGGATTGGCTACCAAGGGACTGGAATTGGGGCGTCAAGAATGCCGCCACACAGAACGAGAGCAGGGCGGCAGAATGCCACCGCACAGAACGGAATTTGGGCGGCGGGTTGCCGCTCAGAAAAAACAGAAAACCGAAAGGAAAAGAAACCATGGGACTCATGGAAAAGATAACGAAAGGAGCGCGGCCACGACCGCCGCGCATCCTCGTGTACGGGCCGGCGGGTGTCGGCAAGTCGAGCTGGGCCGCGCAAGCGCCAAGCCCGATATTCATCCCCACGGAGGACGGCCTCGACCAGATCGAGTGCGACAGGTTCGACCACGTGACGGACTATGCGAAGTTCGTCGAGTGCCTCAAGGCGGTGCGCGACGAGCCGCACGGCTACAAGACGCTCGTGATCGACTCGCTCACCGCGTTGCAGAACCTCGTCACGGACGGCGTGTGCAAGGCGGCGGGCGTGAAGTTCCTCGAAACCGCCTACGGCGGGTTCAACCGGGGGCAGTCGGCCGCGCTCACGCAGCTGCGCAAAGACGTTTACGGCCTCTTTGACGAGATCCGCAGCAAGCGCAGCATGGCCATCGTGCAGATCGCGCACGACCATGTGGAGAATATCAAGCGCGCGGACGGGACATCCGACCGTCGCCTCGCGCCGCGCCTAATCGCGGGCATCTGCGACTGGGTGGCGGAGTGGAACGACATCGTGATCTCTGCTGACTTCCGCACCATCGAGGACGCCAACGGCAACCGCATGATCGTGGGCAAGAACGGCGGCGAGCGCGAGATGTACGCGGTAGGAACGATCCACCGCCTCGCGAAGAATCGCTATGGCATTGCGCCGGGGCCGCATCCCTTCACCTGGGATGTGATTTGGGAAGCCATCACGAAGATGAATGGCAACGCTGGCGAGGCTCACCCTTCCAGTGCAACGAGCGAGCCGCCCGCGAACGGGCAAGCCGCTCCCAATGAAACTGAAAACGCATAACGAGAAAGGAAAACTGAAATGGACGATGTATTTTTCGACGCGACCGGCATTGAGCCGGCGGGGACGTTTGAGCCTCTCCCTCCTGGGGACTACGAGGTTGTGATCACGGAATCGACGTGGAGGCCGACGAAGGCCGGCACCGGCTCGTTCCTTGAGCTGAAGTGTCAGGTGGTTGGAGGCGACTACGACAAGCGCAACCTCTGGGCGCGGCTTAACCTCAAAAACCCCAATGCGACTGCGGTGGAGATCGCGAAGCGCGAACTTTCGGCAATCTGCCATGCGGTAGGCGTGTTGCGCCCCAAGAGTAAGGAGGAGCTGCACGGCATTCCGCTCATCGCGAAGGTGGTCGTGAGGGAGAACCAGAACGGCGAACCCTCAAATGAGATCAAGGGCTGGAAGCCTAAAGACGGCGGCGGAAACGGCGGCAAGAATGCCGCCGCACAGAACACCGCCGCACAGAACACCGCCGCACAGAACACCGCCGCCCCAAACGGAACGGGCGCACAGAAGCAGCCGACCGCTTCGGGGAATGCGCCTTGGTGAGGCGGATCGAGACGATTCTGCCGTATCCGCCCAGCGTGAATTCTTACTATCGCAGTGTAGGGTTTCGCGTCCTGATCAGCAGAGAGGGACGCAAGTACCGGAAGATGGTCGTGTCACGCCTCAGTGGAGCGAGGCCGCTTGAGGGACGCTTGTCCTTCACGGCCTTGCTCTACCCGAAAGATCGCCGCCGCAGGGATGTGGACAACGTTCTCAAATCTCTCCTCGATTCGCTTGCACACGCCGGCACGATGCACGACGACTCGCAGATAAAAGTGCTTCACGTGGTGATGAACGAACCCGACGGCGAGGCGCGGGTGGAGGTACGGATGGAAGAACTAGAATGAACATCGGAAAGAAGAAACAAGAATGGGACTTCGATACTACCAGGAGGACGCCGTAAGGGCTGTTTACGAACATCTGCGGCACAAGGACACGAACCCTTGCGTGGAGATGCCCGTCGGCTCTGGCAAAAGCTGGGTGTTGGGGCAGATTGCCTCGGACACAGTCAAGGCGTGGAATGGACGCGCGCTCGTGGTCGCGGGCGCGAAAGAACTGCTGCAACAGAACGCCGAGAAGATACGGCTCGTCGCGCCAGACATCGGCGTGGGCATCTGCTCGGCAGGGTTGGATCGATGGGAGGCGAACCGCCCGGTGGTGGTGGGCGGCGTCCAATCGATCTTCCGCAGGGTAAAGGAGATCGGCCATCGGGACGTGTGCATCATCGACGAGTGCCACCTTATCCCGCCGGATGGCGAGGGGATGTACAGGACACTCCTCGCGGGGCTGAAGGAGATCAATCCGAAGATGCGGATCGTGGGATGCACGGCGACGCCCTACCGGCTCAAGGGAGGCATGATCTGCCGTCCAGAGAACATCCTCAACGAGATCTGTTACCGCATCGACCTCAAGGAGCTGATTGAAAAGGGATTCCTCTCGAAGCTCACGGCGAAGTCTGGGCGCAACATCGCCAAGTTCGACGCCCTTCACGTGCGCGCCGGGGAGTTCGTCGCAGAGGAAGTAGAGCGGGCGATGACGGAGGATGCCATCGTCTCCTCGGCCTGCCGCGAGATCGTGGAACTGACGAAGGACAGGAAGAGCGTGATCGTGTTCTGCTCGTCCGTGGCGCATTGCCAGAAGGTCGCAGAGCGGATTTCAATTCTCGCCGGCACAGAGTGCGCCATCGTGACGGGGGATACACCATCCTTTGAGCGATCGGAGATATTGGAGAGGTTCAAAGGCAAGAGCGTGCAGGCCGACCTCTTCGGCAGCGAGAAGCCGCCGCTGAAATTCGTGTGCAATGTCGAGTGCCTGACGACGGGATTCGACGCCCCGAACATCGACTGCGTGGCGCTGCTGCGTCCGACGATGTCGCCGGGGCTGCTCATGCAGATGTGCGGGAGAGGGACGCGGCTGTCGCCCGAAACGGGAAAGACAGACTGCCTTATCCTCGACTTCGGCGGCAACATCGAGCGGCACGGATGCCTCGACTGCCTGCGCCCGCCGGGCGAGAAGACGGGCGAAAAACGCGGGCCGCTTGCGAAGGCGTGTCCGAAGTGCCAGACCATGATGCCGCTTCCGTTGATGGTCTGCCCCGAATGCGGGTTTGAGTTCGAGAGGAAGGAGAAAGAAGTCAAGATCGAAGCGACGGCGTCGACGCTGGGGGTGATCTCCGGCGAGACGACGTTCGAGACGCTGGAGGTGACGCATGTCGACTACGACGAGTGGGCGAAGCGCGGCGCGCCGCCCGACTACCCGAAGACCATACGGGTGACATACTGGTGCGGCATGAACGAGCGCCATTGCGAGTGGGTTTGCCCTGAACACTCCGGCTACGCGAGGCGGAAGTTTGTGGAGTGGTTCAAGGCAAGGCGGATCGCGGAGGATGTGTTCATTCCGGCGACGGCAGCAGAGTTCCTTGAGGCTGTCTTCGGGGGGATGGTGAAGACCACGAAGTCGATCACGATCCGCAAGACGGAGGGGAAACGATATGCGGACATCGTGTCGAGCGTTGTCGGCGACACGCCGGAGGGCGGGCCGAACGACATGAACTTCGAGGATGGCGATCTCGACGATCTGCCGTTCTGAACGCGAGGTGGAGGTGAAGCAGATGGACGAGGACGATTTCGAGTACGAGGAGAAGATCGCGCGCCGGCACGAGGCCATCGTGCGCGGCTTGCGCGTCGCTCTTTGCGCCGCACTGCTGGGGGCGGTGGTCACGGTGTTCTGCATCGTCTTGGCGAGACGGGCGCGGACGAGCGGCTACGATGCCTGGGGAGCGACCGTCAACAGCGCGATGCGCAAGGCCGTGGAGGGAGGCGGACATGGCGATAGCCGTTGAGACCGCGCTCGGCTACAGGCGGGCGGGGCTTTCCGCCCTTCCAGCCTCAAAGGCGAAGAAAAGGCCGGCCATCGGCGCGTGGCGAACCTGGGCGAAGCGGCTCCCCACGGAGGTGGAGGAGGAGGCGTGGTTCTCGAACACCCACGACGGCGTGTGCATCGTGGCGGGTTCGGTTTCAGGAAATCTCGAATGCATCGACTTCGACCAAAGGGCGGAGGCGTATCCGGCATGGTGTGCAAAGATCGACACTACGGTGCTCGCAGGGCTCGTAGTGGAGGCCACTCCCTCGGGTGGAAAACATGTCGTGTACAGGTGTGAGGGGAAGATCGAGGGTAACCTGAAACTGGCGAGGGGCGTGAGGGAAGGCAAGATCAAGACGCTTATCGAGACTCGTGGCGAGGGCGGTCTTTTCCTGTGCGCACCGACACCCGGCTACACGCTGGAACAGGGCGACTTTGAACACGTCCCGACCATTTCGCAGGAGGCGCGACAAGCCCTCCTGTCCGCCGCCCGCGAGCTGGACGAACCAGAACCCCAACCGGCCCCGAAGAACGCGACACAGGGCGACTGTGGGGCCTTTCTGGAAAGACCGGGGGACGATTTCGCGCGCCGAGGCGACATCCGGCCTCTGCTGACCGCCTGCGGCTGGACGATGTGTGGCCAGAACCCTGACGGAAACGAGCTGTGGACGCGCCCCGGAAAGAACGCGCAGGCGGGGCATTCGGCGACGTTGAAGGACGGCGTGTTTTATGTTTTCTCGACGAATGCAACCCCGTTTGAGCCGGGCAAGGGGTACAATGCGTTCCAGGTATACGCGATACTTACACACGGGGGTGACTTTACGGCGGCCGCGAAGGATCTGCTGGCACAGGGGTATGGGGTGGTGGAAAAGGATGACCTTGGCGTGGATCTTTCGGGGATCATGGGGGAAACGGGCAGCAAACCGAGCGGGAAATCTGGCGAGGACGAGGAGTGCACCGTTGAGTTTCCCGATCCGGGGCCGATACCAGACGAGCTTTTCAACGTGCCGGGGTTTGTTTCGGAACTGATGGGATATACCTTGCGCACCGCGCCGTACCCGAACAAGGCGCTGGCGTTCGCGGGGGCGTTTGCCATGCTGGCGCATCTGTGCGGAAGGAAATTCACGGACGAGTTCGGAACACGCCCAAACGTGTACATCCTGTCGCTGGCCAACTCGGGGTCGGGCAAGCAGCATCCGCGATCCGTCAACGTTTCGCTCGCCGCGCTCAAGGGGTTTGCGTCCGAGATGGGGGATTACTTCGCTTCGGGCGAGGGACTGGAAGATGCCCTGCTCGTTTCGCCGGCGAGCTTCTTTCAGGTGGACGAGTGCGACGTGTTGTTCAACACTGTGAAGATGAAGGACACGCGGGCGGAGATGATCAATTCGATGCTATTGCGTTTCTATTCGGAATCTTCCTCTGCGCACATCATGCGCAAGAAGGCCCTTCAACGGGGACAGCACGCCGCGTCGACCACGATCATCCAGCCGCACCTCACGTTCCTGGGGACGGCGGTGCCGCGATTCCTGTACCAGGCGCTTTCGGAACGGGTGATGGAGAACGGGCTACTGGCCAGATGCCTCGTGCTGGAAGCGGGGCCACGTGGCGACGCGAACGACAACCCCATCATGGAGGACTTCCCGCAGCGTGTGCTTGACGACATCACACAGCTGATCCGGATCGGACACGAAAACGAACTCTTCAGCGAATTCCCGCAGCCGAGGATCGTAGGGATCGAGAGCCGGGCGAGGGAGCGGCTGAAGGAGGTACGGCACGAGGCTGACGCACACTACAAGCGGTTCGAGAAAACGAACTCGGCCTGTGCGCTCGCGCTCTGGGCGAGGGCGGCGGAGAAAGTGGCGAAGTATTCGCTGGTGTACGCCGTCTCGCAGAGCGTCCTGAATCCCGTGGTGACGCCGGAAGCGGTAGAGTGGGCGCGTGCGTTGGTGTTCCATGCGACGCGGCGGATGCTGTACCAGGCAGGGCTGTACGTGTATGACAGCGAGTTCGACGCGCTCATGAAGCGCGTGTTGCAGAAAATCACGATCAAGGGGGGCGGGCGGCTCTCGTACCGGCAGCTGCTGCGGTCGATCAGCATCGAGAAGGACGAGCTGAAGCGCGTCCTCGCCACGCTCATCGAGCGTGGCGACATCCACGTTGAGCAGGGACAAAAAGGCGGCGAGGTGTTCGTTATGAACGGGCAGACATGATATAATATTCGGCGTGACCAAAACAGCCACAGATCCGTTTCTCGAAATCACCGACCCTAGTGAAGCCATCGGCCTCTGGAGCCGGCAATGTCGCTTCGAGGTGAAGATCACGCCCATTTGGGAGACCTTGAGCAACATGGGGACGGTCACGATGCTCGACATGGCCCGCTGGGAGACGTGGGACGAGATGCGCGAGGCCATGATGTCGCGGAACACGGAGAGGACGCCGGCGTGGCGTCTCAGAGAGTGGGACGCGCAATACGGGAGGGACAAGCCGAGATGGTTCAATGCCTGGCGGACGCATTCGTCGTGGATGACCACCTTGTCCACGACGACATCCCGCCCAGAGCGCATCCGGTTGTCATTCGGATGTCAGGTGTTCGGGAACTGCTGCTTTGAGGAACACATGCGCTGCGGCCGCGTGTTCTTTCCGATCATCAATGGGGTGAAGCACCTCGCCGTGATGCTGAAGGCCGGCTGGGGCTGGTGGGACCAGATCGAACACACATACGAGGCTGGGCGCGAGAGCGCATGCAGCCGGCTTCTGCTCACGAAGCGGGATGGTATCGGCAGGGGGACGTGCGACCTCGCCCTTCTACGGCGGATGGTGACAGACAGGGAACTGTGCATTTTCAGGATCGAGGCCGATCCGTTGTTCGATGCCGTGACGGACAACGAGCTGAACCCGAAAGAGGTGTACGCGCACCTTGCGCGCGAGTTCGCCGTGTTCATGAAGCCTGATCACGGAGAGGACATGAACGACCGTCTCACGATGCAGTACAGTGTGACCTTCAATCCGCAGAAAAGAAAGTACCTCGCCGTCGACAAGACAAGCTTCAGAAACATCGACGTGATGCTGGAACGGAAGAAGGAATGGGCGAATCGTCCGATTGCAATCTCCGATCCGGCGAAGGCGGAGGACGTGGCGCGGGAGGTCGTACTGAAGAACGGCTGCGCCCTTACGAACGGCGAACCGCCGGAGGATCTTCGCCGCGCGTTGATGACCGCCCTGTTCTGGGTGACATTCCCGGACAGGCGGGCGGACGAGCCGGGCGGCATCCTGCGCGGCTACCAGCTGCCGGGCCGGATGGTTCTCAAGAGCGAGGGCGTCATCCGGCATACAGACGTGACGCACCTCGTGAGGATGACGCGCGACAAGGGCGCGGAACGGATCGCCGCGAAACGGAACTTGCTTGTAGACGTGCTGATGGCGCGCGCGGCGAAAGCCGTGGCGGCGCGGAACGGCCTCTCGGAAGAGGATGCCCGCAAACGGATCGACGATGCGGGGGCTAGGACGGCTGTCGAAAAGGCGGCATGGAAACTCGGCATGATGGAGGGTTCGCCAATCGTCCTCTTCCACGGACAGGCGAACGCTGGCGTGCTGAAGCTCCCAGACCTTTCCCTTGCGCTCGCCTGCGAGCAAGTGTTGGGGTTGGACGGAAGCGCGGGAACGATGGAAAAGCTCGTGCAGACGGCACGGGTGCGTCCGCTCGCCGACAGCTGCGGCTGGTATCGGCATTGCCTGTTCGGCCCCTTCAAGGCGCATCGCCTCTGGACACCGCAGGTCGGCAAGGGCGACGCGAAGATCGAGTTCCCGAAGGGTGCCGTATGGGTGTTGCGCGAGTACGGTCTGTACTATCTGATGATCATTCCGAAATACGCGATGTACCAGCATGACCGAGACCTCGCGTATACGGAGGGCGACACGGAAGGCCTGGCGGTGACGGCATACCGCTGCTTCTCGCAGGACGGCACACGGTCGAGAGAGAACGTGGAAATCACCACGGAGAAGTTTGACTGGAAGAAGATACATCGTCTGGCCAAGCAGGGGCGCATCTACCTTTACTCGGTCGATTTCGGGGAGGCGAAATGGGCTGCGGAACTCACGTTCACGACGGACAATGCCACGCCCTGCGTGTTCTGCGCTTCAACTCCGAAGATCACCGCGAAAGCTTCCGACGAGGACGTCGAGGTGGACATGTGGTTCACGATCAACCCCACCGTTCCTCGCGAGGGGCGCAAGTTCGAGGGACGCTCCTGGAAGAATTACCTTGATGCCTATCCGGACGAGGCGAAACGCGCGGTCGTGAGATGGCCGGCGGAGGGACTGACGGACGTCCGCAACGCCGCAATCGAGTGCATCAAACGCGATGCCGTGCTGCTAACGGACAAAGACCATCTGCAAGAGGCCGTAGAGGCTCTCTCGTACATTTACTTGCCTGAAATCGGGCCGCGCAATGCTGGCGGAGCCTACTGCGGATGCCAGTTGCGCGACCGCGCGTTCAAGGACGAGGACGGGCGCGTGTCCTGGCGCGAGGAGCGGGCGAGACAGAGCGGCGAGACAGAGGACAAGGGCAAGGCCAAAAAGAAGAACGACCGTTCCGCGCTCAAGGGCAAGCGGCTCGTGGAGGTGGTGCCGGCGGCAACTGCAACGGAACTCGAACGACTGTTCATCGAGAAGATCGAAAGCGATCCGATCTCCGACAACAGGAACGGTGGCCGCAAAAGTGAGGGGCTGCGCGTCAAGGTGCTTGACGAGCCGCTGAAGGTGACCGACGATCTCATGGATATCGTGAAGCGCGAATTCAGGCGGATCGTATACACGGGGACGATGGCCGGGCGGCAGCAGATCATACGCCCCGCGCACGAGGTGGCCGTCGGCATCTGGCTCACGACACTCTTCGGGGACAGGCAGGCGGAAATGAAAGATTCTGTTCCGGCCGATCCGATTGAAGCGAAGCTCGCGGACATAGAGGAACAATTCAACAAGGGTCTTATCACGGAGGAGGAGCGCGCGCAGAGACGCGCCTCGATCCTGTCCGAGATATGACCCCCGCAAAACGGAAACAGGCGATGGACGAAAAAGAGACGACGGACAACAAGCTGACGAGAACGGGATTCTATAAGCTCAAACGCACGATAGAGGTTACGCTTACGCCCCTGGGCTATACGGAGCAGACCTACCGCAAGCTGTGCCTTGCCGCAGATCTGGAACGGGCGCGTCACGTGCCGGAGGCAATGGCACTCATGCACAGGGAGTACGTCGCCCTTGCAAAGCGGACTCTGGAGCGGATGCCGGGCGAAATGTGCGGAAGCGCAAACAGCATCCTCACCGCAATCAGACAAGACCCTCTCGTGTCTGTCGTGACGGGACAGAATCCCGACGATCTCTTCCGCATAATCGAGAAACGCTTGCGAGAGAACGAGATGCCCGTACCAGAGTGTCTCAAGAGCCTCACGATGTGGGGGACGCTCGTCATTCAATACCATTGGCGATTTGCCGACCTCTTCGGACTCAACCTGCACTCGAATGGGGAATACTCTCTGCCGGCAAGAATGAGCGGCCAGCCGAAAGCGTCGCTGGCGGAGTTGATGCCAGAGTTCTCGGAGAAGTTCATACCTGCGCAGCCGTCTGGCCGATCCCGCATTCTTTTCGACAACCGTCTGCTGGGCATCTCGTGGCGGGAGGAGGCCATCGAGAGGTCGCGCCTCTTCTTGCTGAAGGACGGCGGGAGGATGCTGGTCGGCGCGATTCCGAGAGGATCGTCTTTCAATCCCTTCACGCTTCGAGGCGAGATGATGGGCGGCGAGTATGGCCTGTTCGACGTGTCAGCGGACGGGCAGCGCGACGGCAAGCCGATGTTCAGGCCGGTTTCGCGCGTCCGTGTGGACGCCGCGCTCGGCAATGGAGAAGTGATGCTCTTCGCCGTGACGGCCAAACGGCGAGACGACGGCGATATCTTCGCTGCGCTCTTTTCTGATGAGAATGCCGAGCGAGGTGTCCTAAGACTTCTCTCCGACACACAGTTCTTCCTTCGGCAAGATGCCCTTCGCGGATCGTTGGAGTTTTCGGCAACGTTTCTCGTTTCCTTCAACCACCATCTGCGAACCCTTCACGCGCCGAAATACACAATCGACGAGTCCGTATTCCATCAAGCTCGTCCCGAGTGCCGCATCGTCCCTGTGGATGCCTCGGCACTGGGGGATCGAGAGGCCCTGGACGAGATCTGCCGCCAGCTCACGGCTCATGACATCGCCATCTCCTTGCCGGAAGGGACACGCTTCGAGACAGTCGAGGCGATTCGCAAGATCCTCGGCTACATTGTTCTGCCCACGACGCCGTATCTCGAACCGGGCGGAGCATTGTGCGGATTCCAGTTCCCAGATCGCGTGCTTGTGAAAGGAGCGGTGGATCAATTTTCTTCTGGCAAGGTCTGGTACGAAACACGCGAGCGACAAGCCGCAAACTTGGCGCGACAGACCGAGGCGGCCGTTCGACGCGAGGAGGCGGCACGGCAGAAGCGTGAAGCACATGAGCGGCGGATGGCCGAACAGAAACGCCAAGCAGAAGAACGGAAAGCCGCAAAGCAACTGGAACGGCAACGTCGTGCCGAGGAAGAGAAGCTGAAGAAGGAAGAAGCGAGCAGAAAGCTGGATGCTGCTTTTGCCGCGCTCAAGATCGGCTCGTCGCATTTCGCGTATTACTACACACCCAAGGGGTCAACGTCCAATGAAAGGCGCGAGGGCGACCTGTTCGCCAACAGCAGGGAAGAGGCGTACTCGAAGCTGCGGGCAGTCGGGATCAACCCAATCAAGGTCTATCCCTTCGGCGAGGACTCTCCAGCCAAGCCTGCGCCGGGACGGAACTTCGCCGAGGTCAAGGCTCGGCAGGATGCAATGACCAGGCCGATGCCGGCGGCGCAGCCCTCAATGCCGAGCGAACCACAGCCGCCAGCAGCCAAGCCCGACCCGATGGCTGACAGGCTGGGGCGGTTGAAGAAGCTGTACGATCTCGGAATCATCTCGGAAACAGAGTATGCGGATCAGCGCAAGCGCATCCTCGCCGAGCTGTAGAGCCACAATCTTCATCTGTCAATGATATGTCAATCTGCGTCAACGCGGGTTGACATTTTTTTCGTGTCCGGGAGAGGGCATGTCAATCCGTCAATGAGTTTTATTGACAGATACATTGACAGATAGCAGACGTGCCAAAATGAGGAACGGACTGAGAAAGAGGGGGAATTCTTCTCTTTCTTCTTCTTTTCCCCCATCTGTCAATAAGTCAATGGCGGGGTGACGCGGCGCAGCGTTTTGGCCGTTCGCGCTCAAAATGCGGTGTGCGCGTATCGCGCGCGCGTGGCGTTGACCGACAGGCCAGCGGGAAAGAAAATGCGGCCGCAGACGGTGAGAAAAGGTGCAAAGCGATTAGCACCGGTGTAAACCATCTGCGGCAGCGGCGGGTAAGATACCCCATCTACTCATGAAAGTCAACGGGCTACGGCGAAAATTCTTGAAAAAATATCGGTAGAAAATCCCGGTGGGCGGTAATAAGGCTAGGCACGGGCGGTTCCCCCCTGAACCCCTCAAGAGGAACGGGCGCGGGAAGGACGGGAATTGTCCAAGAGACTTTATTTCACATGGGAAAAACCGGAAGGAAAGAAAATGCCCAAGATTCAGAACCTGCGGATCGACTCGCTCGTGCCCTACGAGAACAACCCGCGTTACAACGACAATGCTGTCGCCGGCGTGGTGGCGTCCATCCGGCAGTACGGCTTTATCGGCGCGATCATCGTGAACAAGGATCGCGTCATCATCAACGGACACACGCGCGTGAAGGCCATGAAGGAGATCGGCGCGGAGACGATCCCGGCCATCGTTGTCGACCACCTCACGCCAGAGCAGGAGCGCGCCCTGCGGATTGCCGACAACAAGACGGCGGAGGTTGCCGAGTGGAACGAGGAGCTGCTCAAGGCCGAACTGAAGGCTCTTGAGGAGGCTGGCTTCGACATGGGGGCCTTGGGCTTCGACACGTCGGAGCTGGACGAACTCATCGGCGGCACGGCGGACATGGTCGGGCAGACCGATCCGAACGAGGTGCCCGAGACGCCCGAAGTTCCCGTCTCGAAGCCCGGCGAGGTCTACCGGCTCGGCAACCACCTCCTCCTCTGCGGCGACGCGACGAAGGCGGAGGACGTCGCCAAGGTCTGCGGCGAGGGAGAGGCTGACTGTCTCCTCACCGACCCGCCCTACAACGTGGACTACCACGGCTCGGACGGGCAGTCGATCCAGAACGACTCGATGGAGGACTCGAAGTTCCGCGAGTTCCTGCGCGCCGCGTTCGGAACCGCCGAAAAGGCGATGCGTCCAGGAGCGGCGTTCTACATCTTCCACGCCGATTCCGAGGGCTACAACTTCCGTGGCGCGTGCTTCGACGTGGGGCTGCGCGTCCGCCAGTGCCTCGTCTGGAAAAAGAACTCGCTCGTCCTGGGGCGACAGGACTACCACTGGATTCACGAGCCGTGCCTCTACGGCTGGAAAGACGGAGCCGCGCACGAATGGTACGCCGACCGTTCGCAGACGACGGTGATGGAGTTCGACAAGCCCAAGAAGAACGACCTCCACCCGACGATGAAGCCGGTCGAGATGCTTGCCTACCTTCTCAAGAACTCCACGAAGCGCGGCGACGTCGTGTTCGACCCGTTCGGCGGCAGCGGCTCGACGCTGATCGCATGCCAGCAGACGGGGCGCGTGTGCCGCACAATCGAACTCGACCCGAAGTACTGCGACGCCATACGCCGTCGCTGGGCTGAGTTCATGCGCGGCGAGGGGTGCGACTGGGTTGCGCTCACGCCGACAGCCGACGGTACCGCACCAGAGGCGACGGTACCACAGGACACTATAGATGTCGCCGGAAACACACGTTCCGGCGAAGACAACAGTAGATAGCGGACAACAGGCGGCGACAGATGCCGTAGTTGCACACCAGAAAACACAAAACCAGAACAGACAGGATCCAATGGCAATGATACAGACATCCGAATACTGCGCCGCCGGACATCCCGACCGCACCTGCGACTGCATCGCGTCGCACATCCTCGACCGCCACCTCGAACACGACCGGAACGCCCGCGTCGCCCTGGAGGTGCAGCTCAAGGACAACTTCTGCACCGTATCGGGGGAGGTGACGAGTTCGTGCAGGTTCACGGACGCGGAGATCGCCCGGTTCTGCCGCGAGGCGGTGAACGGGATCGGCTACACCCGCGACTACCAGTCGCTCTTCGGTAGCGAGAACTGCATCTGCGGGGACGACCTCGACGTGACGTGCCACATCTCGCGGCAGTCGCCCGACATCGCGCAGGGCGTGGACGCGGACGGCTGGGGAGACCAGGGGATATTCTGGGGGCTTGCCGTGGACGAGCCTTCGCGCGGTTTCATGCCGAAGGACTACTGGCTCGCCCGCAAGATCGCGCACGACCTCTGCGCACGCCGCTTCGGCGGGCTGGACGTGAAGACGCAGGTGACCGTCGAAGACGGTCTTCCAGTGGAGTGCGTTGTGGCGATCCCGATCCGTCCAGAGTGCGAGGAGGCGGCGACCGGGACAATCCGGAACTTCGTGCAGTCGATGCTCGGAAGCGACTGCCGCGTGACCGTGAACGGCACGGGACGGTATGTGCGGCACGGTTCGATAGGCGACTGCGGCACGACAGGGAGAAAGCTCGTCGCCGACTTCTACGGCGGCAACTCCCGCATCGGCGGCGGCTCGCCGTGGGGCAAGGACCCGACGAAGGCGGACGTGTCCCTGAACGTTCTCGCCCGCGTCAAGGCGCTCGATTTCATGCGCGACAGGAACCTCTACCTTGCGCGGTGCGCGATCTCGTGCTGCATCGGGCGGCGCGAGATCCGCATCGCGTTCCTCGACGCGGAGAACCGGCTCCTCGAAAAGCGGACGGAGGATGTCCCCGCGTCGCACGTCATCGAGTCGCTCGGTCTCCGCGAACCAAGGTACGCCGAAGCCTGCGCGAAAGGTCTCTTCGGCTATGAGGCGCGGTAGGTGAAATGTCCCTTGACCGGAGACATGACGAAGCGGGAGGCGTCGCCCCTTGCGACGATCTCGCGCTTGATCGAGGAGTAAAGAGTCTGCTCCGGCGTCTTGCCAGCTCCGGGGGACCAGAGTCCACGCTCCTTCGCCATCGCCACCATCTGGCGGCAGTTGAGCGGCTCGTCGCTCGCCTTCAGCACCTCGATGGCTGCGGCGAGGAGCGAGAGCTTCGCCGGCGGGGGCGTGGCGGGAGCGGACGCGCGGGAGCGCGCCCCTCCCCGCGTCGTGGTCTTTGCCGTTGCGGTCTTTGTGGTCTTCTTCTTCGTGCTCATTCTGTGTTCTCCTTGTTTGTGGTTGTTGAAACGTCGACATATTGGCGTAAGGTGACGACGATAGCAAGCGGGAAAATCGATATTTATTTCGGAGGCCGGAATGCCCAGATATGACGCGAATGCGCTGCCGAAGAACGCGCTCGTCCGCGCCCTCGCGAACGCCGGGTCACGAACGATCTCCCTGGAGTCGCTGGAGGCGGACATCGCCGCCGGTGCGCCGGTGAACGAGAACGGCACGATCAGCCTGTTCGACTACGCGGCATGGATTCTCAAGACGGAGGCGTATCGTGCCGAGTAACCCCCTCACGCTCTCGAAACTTAAGCCCAGCGACGTGGTGAAGTGCGTGAACTCGACCGACTTCGGCACGGTCTTGAGCGCATCGCAGGTGTACCGCCACTTCGAGATGGGCGGGTATCGCATCGCAAGTCGGACTGACCCGCGATGCATCAACTTCTACGCGTATCTCGCGTGGCTCGTCGACCGGCACAACACGCCGCCGGAGCCAGCCGGTGACTACGCCCGACACCGCGACGAGATGTCGCGCCGACAGGCCGAGCTGTCGCTCGCCGGACGCGACATCGGCGAACTCCCTGCGGTGGAGAACCCAGAGCGAAAGGAAAGATGCCGCCTCGATTTCCGGCTTTTCTGCGAGACCTACTTCCCGGAGGTGTACGTCCTCGCGTGGTCGGAAGACCACCTACGCGCCATCGCGAAGATCCAGCAAGCCGTCCTCCAAGGCGGGCTCTTCGCACTTGCGATGTCGCGCGGAAGCGGCAAGTCCTCGCTCACGGAGACCGCAGCCATCTGGGCAATGCTCTATGGCCACCGCGAGTTCGTCGTGGTGATCGGCGCGAGCGAGTCCGCCGCACTCGAAATTCTCGACTCGATCAAGACCGAACTTGAGGTGAACGAACACCTCGCGGCGGACTTCCCGGAGGTGACGTACCCCATCAAGTGCCTCGACGGCATTGCGAACAGGTGCGCGGGCCAGCTCCACAAGGGGGAGCGGACGCGGATCGTCTGGACGGCGAACGAGATCGTTCTCCCGACCATCGCAGGCGCAAAGTCCTCCGGCGTCCTCGTGCGCGTCGCGGGCATCACGGGGCGCATTCGCGGCATGAAGTTCAAGAAGCCAGACGGGCGCACGATCCGTCCGGAGTTCGTCGTGATCGACGACCCGCAGACGAGCGAGTCGGCCGGCTCTTCGGAGCAGACGCGCAAGCGCGTCCGCGTCCTCGCGGGCGACATCCTCGGCCTCGCCGGGCCGGGCAAGAAGATCTCCGGCATCATGCCCTGCACGGTCATCCGCCCCGGCGACATGGCCGAGCAGATACTCGACAAGTCGCGCCATCCCGAATGGAACGGCGAACGGTGCAAGATGCTCTACCAGATGCCGAGGAACGAGGAGCTGTGGAACCGCTACGCCGACCTCCGCGCCGACGAGCTTCGCGAGCGGGGCACCTTCTCCGAGGCGACGGAGTTCTACAAGGCACACAGGGCGGAGATGGACGAGGGCGCGAAGGTGTCGTGGCCGGCGCGCCACAACTACGACGAGCTGTCCGCAGTCCAGCACGCGATGAACCTCAAGCTCACCGACGAGGCCGCGTTCTGGGCCGAGTACCAGAACGAGCCGCTGCCCGAAGATCTCGGAACGGACGAGCAGCTCACGGTGGACGGCATCGTGAATCGGCTGAACGGACACGCCCAGGGGACGGTCCCCGCTTGGGCGAGTCACCTCACGATGTTCATCGACGTGCAGAAGACGCTGCTCTTCTACGTCGTGTGCGCCTGGAGCGACGAGTTCACGGGGGCGGTGGTAGACTACGGCGCATGGCCCGGACAGCGGCGGCGGTACTTCACGCTCGCGGACGCCAGCCCGACTCTCCAGTCGAAGCATCCGAGGACGGGACTCGAAGGATGCCTCTACGCCGGACTCAAGGAACTCACCGAGAAGTATCTCCCGAAGGAACACACGCGCGACGACGGCGCGGCCATGAAGATCGAGAAATGCCTCATCGACGCGAACTGGGGGCAGTCGACCGAGGTCGTGTACCAGTTCTGCCGCGAGTCGGCGTTCGCCAACATTATCGTACCCTCGCACGGCAAGTACATCGGCGCAAGCTCAAAGCCGATGGGAGAGTACAGGAAGATGCCGGGGGACCGCGTCGGACACAACTGGCGCATGCCGAACATACGCGGGAAACGCGTGGTTCGGCACGTGATCTTCGACACAAACTACTGGAAGAGCTTTGTCGCGAGCCGCCTCCTGACCTCGCAGGGCGACCGAGGTGCGCTGACGCTCTGGGGACGGAACTCCGAGACGCACATGCTCCTCGCCGAACACCTCACCGCCGAGTACCGGGTGAAGACAGAGGGACGTGGACGACGTGTCGAAGAGTGGAAGATGCGGCCGGAAGCACACGACAACCACTGGTGGGACGGACTCGTCGGCTGCGCCGTCGCCGCGTCGATGTGCGGCTGTGTCCTTGCCGGCACAGATGTGGTGAAGCCTCGGACGCCCGCGAAGCCCAAGGTGAAGCTTTCGGAGCTTCGGCGGACGAAAGGAAGATAAAGAAAAAATCATTTTACCCGGTAGAAAAAATCTTCGCGCGGTAAAGAGGAATCCGCGATGGGAACATTGGACACAGAGACCGCGCTTGCGGAGGCACTTGCGAAGCCGAAGGAGGTCGAGGTGGACGGACAGCGGGTGACGAACCACTCGCTCTCCGACCTCACCGAGGCCGACCGCTACCTCGCCTCGAAAAAGGCGATGGCGGGGCGGCATCTGCCCATCCGCATCACCAAGATGGCGGCGGGAGGCGCGATCATATGAGGTACGGCAGCGTCTGCTCCGGCATCGAGGCGATGGAAAGGACGGGGTCGCCGTGCTGAACTTCCTCAAGAGAAAGCCGACGAAGGGACAGGCGATCCGGCTGTCGCTTCCGAGGTGGATGCGCGCCCGATTCGACGCAGCGCAGACCACGAAGGACAACGCCCGCCACTGGGCGGCAGCGGAGTTCCTGTCGGCGGACGCAGAGGCGGATTCCGCCGTCCGCAAGACGCTCCGCACCCGCGCGCGCTACGAGGTGCAGAACAACTCCTACGCACGAGGCATCGTAAAGACGCTCGCGGATGACACCGTCGGAACAGGCCCCCGTTTGCAGATGCTCCTCGACGACGAGGACATGAACCGCTTCGTCGAACACGACTTCGCCCTGTGGGCCAAGCGCATACACCTCGCCGCAAAGCTGCGCACGATGCGGATGGCACGTTGTCAGGACGGCGAGGCGTTCGCCATTCTCGCCCAGAATCCCGCGCTCCCTCCGAAGGTGCGGCTCGACCTCCAGCTCATCGAAGCCGACCGCGTGACGCAGGACGAGCCGGATGCCGATCCGCTCACGGTCGACGGAATCACGTTCGACAGTTTCGGGAATCCGAAGTCCTACCGTGTGCTGAAGGCGCATCCCGGCGGGACGGATTCGTTCTCTACGGAAGCGATGGACGTGAAGGCAGAGAACATGATCCACGTGTTCAGGCAGGAACGTCCGGAGCAGCACCGTGGCATCCCAGAGATCACGGCCGCCCTTCCACTCTTCGCTCACCTCCGCCGCTTCACGCTCGCGGTCGTCTCCGCCGCCGAGGCCGCTGCCGACTTCTCCGGAATCCTCTACACGGACGCGCCGCCGAACGGCGAGACCGACTCGGTCGAGGCGATGGATACGATCCAGCTTGAGCGCAACATGCTGCTTACCATGCCCGGCGGATGGAAGATGTCGCAGGTCGATCCCAAGCAGCCCGTCACGACCTACGGCGAGTTCAAGCGCGAGATCCTAAACGAGATCGCGCGCTGCCTCTCGATGCCGTTCAACATCGCGGCGGGGAACTCGTCCGGCTACAACTACGCCTCCGGGCGGCTCGACCACCAGACGTACTACAAGTCGCTCAACGTGGACAGGGCCTTCATGGAAGGCGAAATCCTCGACCGCGTGTTCGACGCGTGGCTGCGCGAGTGGTCGCTCGCCACGGCGACGCCAATCGACGGCTGCGACTGCCGCCATGTGTGGTTCTGGGATGGACAGGAGCATGTCGACCCCGGCAAGGAGGCGACCGCGCAGCAAAAGCGCCTTGAGTCGCACACCACGACCCTTGCAAGCGAATACGCGAAGCAGGGCAAGGATTGGGAGACGGAGCTTCGGCAGATCGCCAAGGAACGCAAGCTCATGAAGGATCTCGGGATCGACGACGCCGATCCGAAAGACGAAAACGAAAATGAAGAGGAGAACGATGGAAACGAAAGATGAATATCTCGAAATCACCGCTTCCGCAGAAGGCGGCAAGCACAAGGTGGCGGGCCTCGCCTATTCGGGAGGCAAGATGCGCCTCTTCGGATGGTCGCGCCCCGTGGTGGTGGACGTGTCCGGCATGACCGTGCCGGAAACCGTGCCGCTCCTCGCGAACCACGAAAATCACACGCTGGGGCGCGTGGGACTCGTTGTGGCGAAGGCCGTCGACGGGCACCTGGAGATCTCCGGCGACATCGTCGCGGGCGGCGAGCTTGCCGACGCCATCGTCGCGCAGGGCAAGGCCGGTGCGGACTGGCAGCTCTCGATAGGAGCCGAGGTCGAGGCGGCGGAACTCGTCCAGGACGGCAAGCGCAAGGTGAACGGCATCGAGCATTCCGCCCCGTTCTACCACGTCACGAAATCTACCCTCCGCGAAGTGTCCGTGGTCGCGGTGGGTGCCGACAAGGCAACACACATGAAGGTCACGGCAAAACTCGAACTGAAAGGAAACTCCATCATGGAACCCGAGAAGAAGAACGAAGCGACTCCGCCGAACGCGGAAGCCGCGAACACGCCGCCCGTCACCGCGCCTGTCGCGCCGACGGAGCCGCCCAAGGCCGTCGTCGCTGCGGCGACGCCCGAACACGAACCCGCGCCCGACGCGCAGGCCATCGCGGCCGAGGCGATGAAGGCCGAACGCGACCGCGTCGTAGCCGTCAAGGCCGTGTGCGCGGGCGAATTCCCCGACATCGAGGCCAAGGCAGTCGCCGAGGGCTGGACGAAGGAGCAGACCTCCGAGGCCGTGCTTGCCGCCTACCGCGCGAAGCAGCCCGTCGCAACGCCCCCCGCCATCGTCTCGAAGCGCGAGACGAGGATGGACGCGAAGCGGCTTGAGGCCGCGCTCGCGATCCGCGCCGGGATCGGCATGGACGAACTCGCGAAGGAGATGGGCGACCCGACCGTGGAGGCTGCGGCGAAGGACGCTGACATCCCGCTTTCCGGCATCCTCGCCGAGTGCATGCGGATCGAGGGCATGGAGCCGCCGCGCACCATCGACAACGCCGCGATCAAGGCCGCGTTCTCCACGGTGTCGCTCCCTGGCATCCTCTCCAACGTCGCGCAGAAGAAGCTCTTGCAGGCGTATCGCGCGCAGCCCATCATCGCCACGCGCCTCTGCACCACGGCGGATCTCTCCGACTTCAAGGAGAACGAGCGTTTCCGTCTCACGGACATCGGCGACCTCCAGCCTGTCGGCGCGGACGGGGAGATCAAGGACGGCGGCGTCTCCGAAGAGAAGTCGGTCAACCGTCTCGACACCTACGCCAAGAAGTTCTGCCTCACGCGCAAGATGGTCATCAACGACGACCTCGGCGCGTTCCTCAAGGTGCCGACGGCGATGGGCAACCGCGCCGCACGTCTCGTCGACCAGCTCTTCTTCAAGCGGCTCATGTCGAACCCCGCGATGTCCGACGGCAAGGCGCTCTTCTCGACAACCCACCGCAATCTCCTCTCCGGCGCGAACTCCGCGCTTTCGGCGGACTCCCTCAAGCGGGCGATCCAGGTGTTCCTCAACCAGACGGATGCCGACGGCCAGCCCATCAACGTGGAGCCGAGCATTCTGCTCGTCCCCACCGCGCTCAAGTTCCTCGCGCAGGAGCTGACGCAAGGGCGCGCGCTCATCATGTCCGGCGGCGCGGAGAACTCCGTCCGCCCGGCCATCAACGTCCTCGCCGACGAGAACCTCTCCATCGTTTCCTCGCCCTACCTCTCGAACGCGAAGTACGAGGGCGCGAGCGACGCGGCCTGGTACCTCTTCGGGCGTCCCGGCACGGTGGACACCTTCGAGATCGGCTATCTCAAGGGCAAGCGCACGCCGACGGTGGAGCGCGGCGACCTGGACTTCAACGTCCTCGGCATCTGGTTCCGCGTGTACTTCGACGTGGGCATCCGCGAGCAGGATCACCGGGGCATGGTCAAGTCCAACGGGGCTGCGGCCTAAACAATCACCGGCCGAAGCGCGGCGGGAGGGGTTCTTTGCTTGTTTCTTCCCTCTCCCCCGCGCCGAGGCCACCAACCGAAAGGAAAAACAATGAACGCAAGATTCGTACAGCGCGGCGAGGCGATAGACCATACGCCCGCAGCGGACGTCGCCGCAGGCGACATCGTGGCCGTCGGCAAGCTCGTCGGCGTCGCGAAACTCGACATCAAGGCCGGCGAACTCGGCGCGCTCGCCCTCACGGGGGTCTACGAGGTCGCCAAGGGTAACGCCGCGTTCGCGGCGGGCGCGGAGGTCGCATGGGACGCGGCGAGTGGTAAGGCCGTTGCCGCCGGCGCGGCATCGTCCGTCAAGATCGGCCATGCGGTCGCGGGGGCGGCGGAGGCGGACGCCTTCGTTCTCGTCCGCCTCTGCCAGGGACTCGCATGACGATGATCGAGTCAGGGACACGTGCGCTCCGCGCGGCCGAGGCCGCGTTCCTCGCCTCTCCCGCCACCTACGTGCGGCGAGACGGGCGGGAGACGCGGATATCCGTCGTGCCGGGGCGCACCGTGTTCCGCTCCGTCAACGATGTCGGTGCGTGGATCAGAATCGAGACGCGCGACTTCATTCTCCAGAAGGACGCGCTCGACGATCCGCCGGAGGTGGGCGACAGCATCCTGTTTCTCGACGGGGAGTACGAAGTCCTCGCCCCCGGCGGCGAGCCGCCTTGGAGGTGGAGCGACCCGTACAAGACGGCGTACCGCATCCACACGAAGCACACAGGAGGCGAGGAATGAGCCAACAGGAAAGCCAGCACAATCCGGGGATGCCGCCGGGATTCCCCGAACTCTGGGAAGGACTGACGCGAGCGAGGATGGACATCGCGGAACTGAAAGGCATGGTCAAGATGCACTTTGCAGACAAGGCGCACCACACGCCGCCCTGCGCCACGGCGACGGGGTTGCAGAAAACACTCCACGCCGCGATGGGCGCAGCGATCATCTCGCTCCTGTCGGCGGTCGGGACGCTCATATTCGAGATCGTGAAAGGAATGCGCTGATGACGGACATCATCCAGCTTGCGCAGGGGGTCGCGGACTCGCTCGGCGAAGGCGTGGCAGACGTAGAGCTCGCGCCCGAGTTCACGCTCAAGGACGTGAAGGAGAAGACGCGCATCGTTGTCGTTCCCGTGGGGATCAAGCACAAGATGCTCGCGCGAGGCTTCCGCGAAGATCTCCTCATTGTGCAGGTCGGCATCCTTCGCAAGGCGACGGAGGACGAGCTGGTCGATCTCGTCAACTACGCGCAGAGCATCGCGCTGGGGTTTCTGCACTCGACCGTCTGCGGGGCGAGGTGCGTCGAGGCGAACCACAATCCGCTCTACTCGCCCGAACACATGAGGGAGCGGCGGCAGTTCACAGGGGTCATCGAACTCGGCTTCAAGGAGGTCAACCCGCATGAGGCACGACATTGAGCTTGACGAGGACGGCCTCGTCGCCCGGATCGTCCGCGCCTCGAAAGAGTTTCTGCGGCGCGCGGGCGCGTATGTGCGCAAGGTCGCGCAGCGCAAGGTGGCGACATCGCCGAAGGCGTCCGCGCCCGGACAGCCGCCACACACGCGGCAGGGCGCGCTCCGGCGCGGCATCGTGTTCGCGACGGACGGCGAGAAGTCCGTTCTCGTCGGGCCGGGTTTCCGCCAGCTCGGCGAATCGATGTCCGCCCACGAGTTCGGCGGAAGATACAGGAGGGAGCGATACCCGAAACGGCCTCTCATGGGGCCTTCGCTCAAGGAATCGACCCCGCATCTCGCGAAGATGTGGGACGGAGCCGTCAAGTGACTTCACGACAAACAGAAAGGTAAAAACAACATGGCATACAAGCTCGGACTAGATGCAAAACTCTTCCACGGTGCGGCGGGATCGACCGCCACCTCGGAGATGAAGAACTGCAAGGACGTGACGCTCAACCTGGAGACGGGCGAGGCGGACATCACGACCCGCGCAGCGGAGGGCTGGCGCATCACGGCGGCGACCCTCAAAGATGCGTCGCTGGAGTTCGAGATGGTCTGGGACACGGCGGACGCCGGTTTCAAGGCCATCAAGAACGCGTACTTCAACAACACGGCAATCGCGCTCTTCGCCTCGGACGGCGACGGGAACGGACTCGACGCGGACTTCGTGGTCACGTCGTTCTCGCGTTCGGAACCGCTTGAGGAGGCGTTGACCGTATCTGTCACCTGCAAGCCGACACTTGTCAGCCGCGCGCCGACGTGGAAGGACGGGACGGGGTCGTAAGGGACGGGAAGGGAGAGAAGAGACATGCGAACGTTCAAGGACGGCAAGGGCCGGACGTGGGAGGTGGCACTCAACGTCTGGCAGATGAAGCGGATCAGGGACGCGCTCGGAATCGACCTCGTGAACGTCATCAGCACGGGCGATGACGGCAGCGTCAAGGTTGATCTCGTCGACAGGATCGCGAACGACCCTGTTCTGCTTGTTGACATACTTTGGGTCCTCTGCGAGAGGAGCGCGAAGTCAGCCGGGGTGACCGATGAGGACTTCGGCAGCTCCCTCGCAGGGGACTCCATCGAAGAGGCGACGCGGGCTTTCCTCGACGAGCTTGTCGATTTTTTCCCCGGAGCGAGGCGGATCTTCCTCAAGAAGGCGGTCGGCCTCGCGAGGAGATGGTCGGACGAGACGGCAGAGACGCTCAAGGCGGCCCTCGAAAGCCCAGAGCTGGAGGAGCGGCTGAAGACGGAATTGCGACGGCCTACCGGCTCGCCGGAATCTGCGGAACAGACCCCGGCCCCTTCACCTTGAGAGAACTCGCGTGGATGGCGGAGGGGCGTGGGAGGTTCGAGTGGGGAATCGCGTCGTCGATGATGGCACTCTCCGCAAACCTCCAGCGCGACCCGAAGCGAGGACAGCCGTTCCGTCCGTCCGACTTTAACCCCTTCGCCCCGAAGCCGCCAAAGATCGTGCTTCGTGGCGAGGAGATGAAGGAGGCTCTCAAGGCGGCGTTCTGTCGGAACAGGAAGTGAATCGAGAATGTCGGCGACATCGAATATCAAAGCCGGACGCGCATTCGTCGAAGTGACTGCGGAGACGTCGAAGTTCCGCAGAAACCTCGGCGAGGCACAGTCGCAGCTAAGAAACTTCGGCAAGACCTGCATGGCGCTGGGGCGGGACATGCTCGCCTTCGGCGGCGCATTGTCGCTGCCGTTCGCGCTCGCCGAGAGGTCGTTCGCGGGATTCGACGACAAGATGCGGCTCGTCCAGGCGGTCACAAGCTCGACGGGCGAGGCGTTCGAGTCGCTCACAAAGACGGCGCAGAGGC